>Ga0210383_10004429_pt1 | contig 12471 bp, 19 predicted proteins | sample IncBWC14OmetaG_FD_160072 | JGI IMG/M metagenome (GOLD analysis project Ga0210383, IMG submission 160072) | Forest soil microbial communities from Barre Woods Harvard Forest LTER site, Petersham, Massachusetts, United States - Inc-BW-C-14-O ...
GGAAGAGCCTGACTCGGAGCTCTTCACTGAGTCACTGACCAGTGAGAAGTGCCAGTGGAATTCGGAGTTGAGTCTAGTTCAACCGTGACGTTGAGTGGCAATGTAAATTGCACGTGATGTCTGTCGACAGACTTCAGTTTGAAACATTGAATACCATCGTGATATTGCAGCTAAAACCAACTCTAATAAGTACTGAATCCAACAAACCTCAATTGCAATTACAAGGCCCATACCAGAATATGTTGGGTGCCCTGGTGACGTCCCCCACGATAGATCTGGGCTCCGGTTCGAAGTCAAAAGCACGGACAACCTCACATCGACCTTGGCCTTCAACAAGTATGCCACCAGATCCGACAGCTACACCGGTTGCACGTACTGCCGTCTCCCTTGAATACGCATCATTGCGTCATAAGGAACATTGTCCTTTAGGAATGTATGTAGTTCCATCTGTTGAAAACCTGTTGGTTTGGGATGCCGTATTCTTTGTGCACCAAGGTGCGTAAGCAAGATAACTTTTCAACTTATAGTAAATTGTGAACATCTCTCCGTGCAAGGTTATTACACGGATGCTATTCTAAAGTTCCGTCTCACTTTCCCTGCTGGCTATCCCGATCATCCACCGGCGGTGCAGTTTCTGACCGACGTCTTCCATCCATTGATTGCCCGAAATGGCGTATTTAATCTTACTCCGCGATTTCGTCCATGGCGGTGAGGTCTACAGCATTGAAAGATGCACAGCTCACTAATTTTTTTAACCAGACCTAAAGAGCATCACGTATTTGACGTGCTTCACTGGGTGAAAGCCGCATTCAAGAAGCATGCTCTCGACCAGATCAAAGAATATGATTGTCTCAACAAAGAAGCATACCGGTGGGTTTGTTCCTCGTTTCCTCGATACTATACCATTCCTCATTTAAGACGTGGCTAGATTGTATGGTTATTTGGTTCATGCTGGTGCTACACTGATACCAAAATCGATATCACTACAGATACCACGATACAACATCATCGTTTGCTGCCCTAGCCACTCAGTCCTCCCTGTTGTCGCAGTCTTCTTCCACTCTTTTCGACAGAGACCACCCATCCATGACAGGAAAACCCCGAGATGGGATGCTCTTTCGGGAGCTCACACTAGAACAATTACGAGAAGGAAGATCAAAGATTGGCCTACAAGAGTGGCTCGAGGAATGATTCAAGACAACACGTGCAGCAATGTGTACAATGTCCTCCTTTACAATAGGGCCTCTTATTCGTCTATGTGTCTTTAACTTACAGGTCTACAGACTATCTGTTTACAATAGTGGGAGCCTGCATTGTAAGGCTCCGCCTTATAGATCATCACTGCTACTGTCGTTTCGGACCGGGGTGCTTTCAATTGTGTCAAACGGCATATCTGGGTCCATATCATCGTCCTGTTAAATGCATGTCAAATTCAATATTAGCAAGTTCGCGAGGACCCAATGCACCTCTATGAATCTATGGAAGTGTTTGGACAATTTTTCAATTACAAGGCTATATGGTAGATGCTGCGTAAGTTTTCTGGGAGAAGTCGTTCAATTGAAGAATTCCGACACTCGGTACAAAACGTCACGCTGACCTTCGACCTTGGACATTCAGGGAATGCCTTGCATCCAAAGTGGAATCAAGGACATTGGAAGAGTGCGCGCCTTCACTTAAGGAGAGCTTGATTGAATACTCTTTGTCGGATTTGCCTCGTCCGTGGTTCCGTTCGTATAGCTCGAAGGTGATATGCGACTACATCAAAGTCAACACCAAACCTCTATCCCAAATGACGGAGGATCGATAATGACTCACTGCATAGTCAAGCTCTGGAATCCGGCGATTGGCAATCGGCAATCCAGACAGTAATACAAGGTTCACTAGGGTATGGATATGGCTTTCCTTGGTGAAGTATGATGTCAAAGAGCTGCCTCCGTTATTACGAGCAGCCTCCAGGTCTTCCACCACATTTCGCAGTAGTGGTAGGGAGGTTAGAACACCAATTTCCTCTCTAAGGCAAAAACTATGGATGAGAGGGGGCTGGACACTTGTTTCATCCCTACAACGCACTTTTCGTCTGGGTCGATGCCATATTCTTGGGGAGCAACGAGGTCGAAGAGAGCTTTAGCTCGGGCATATAATTCGTGTAATTTCCGATCATGAGGGGGTTGGAGGGAATCTTTACGGCCCTGCTCATCAAATATAGCAAATAAGAAAGTCCGATGATGGAGAGCACAGTACTTGATAGTATCATAAAGTTCGGAGACCTAATGATATTTGTATCAGCTCTGTTCCTTGATATTTCCTCAAACCACTCACGCGAGATGGATCGAATTTTTTCTGCTCAACATCGCAAAAGTCTTCGAATAGTTTTTCCCACCGCTCTCGGAAAAGCCATGGTTCATCGCCACAGCACCTGCCAACAAAAGCTCAACGAAATAATCAGGGCTCGAAAGAGAGATGAGCTTTACCATCGTTCTTGTATTTTGTCGACATCCAATGTCTCAAAATTGTGACTCATGGTGTCTCGGAACGAGCTCAGAAGTTCAATAACTTCCTGTGGATAAGGCGCAAATTCAAACTTACGGTTTCTGCAACGGACATCTGATATACTGACCTTCACCACTTCAACGGGTTCCTTCTTCATGCTCTTTGGCCACGTAAGCTCGGGTCTTTTCTCTGACTCGCCCGGCCTCAATAGGATTTTGAGGCGTTTTTTAACGTTATCCATAAGGTCTTTGGCTGCATTCGAGTCGTCCAGAAGATCCTTACGAACTATAGGTATGAGGGAGGCTGGTTTAGGTGGTGTTGGTGGTTGCGGCACATTTTTGTTGATAAATCCACTGCTTCCGCCGTCTGCGGATGACCGAGACGAATGAGAGCTGGAGGTGGAAGATGATACTGAATAATGCTGAGGGTCCAGGAGCGCAGCGGCGAATATTTCTGCCGAAGCTATCACACGCCGTTCTGAGGAAGTAAAGATCTGCGTGGAAGGAAACCATTTCGGTGGGTAAAGATCCACGAGTTGTCTTTCTAACTCACTTTGACATTGTGGAGGACTTCCTTGTCTGTTTGGATAAATTTGGTAGTCAATCCCCGAGTTCGCAAATCGACAAGACCTACTCATGATGGATATGTCTTTCTTCATATTTTCTCCCAAATCTCGAGATTGATATCGAGCCGAGTGTGTGAACTGATCGATATTACATGAACAGTCAAGTAGAACACGATATCAGAGAACTTACCTCGCCGCCCCATTTGAAAACGAGGGTCAACTTTGTGAGGTTCCTGATTTTTCCAGCTTGACGTTTGGAATACACTGGTTTCAGCTGCGCCTTGGTCCCAGGCAGGTCAATCTTGCTGAAGAGTGCGTTATTTAGCTGTGCCAGTTTTGCAAGTTCTTCCCCATCCGCGCCAAGACCCTTGGCATCTTTGACTGCAGTGGCTATCAAACTGAGCTGCTCCTTTTCGCGGAGGATGATCTCCTCCTTCTCGCCATTAAGAAGAGTTACGAATGGTTGGGTCCAAGGTTCATCGATCGGGAAGTTAAATTTCAGTTTCTGCTTGGGTGTGCGGTCTGCGTGGCGGAAGACTGTCACGTTTGCTTTCAACAGCCAAGTTGGAGCCTCTTGCGATGTCGCTTCAGCGGCTGGAAGGGGACGATCCGGTGACGAAGACAATCTCATGCACAACGCTGCGAGGATTTCGGCGGCTTTGTCTGTGGAAATGCAAATCGTGAATCGACATGTGCCATGGAAAGCATAGCTGATAGACACAAATAAATACCATAGTAAGTCTCATTGCCTTTCACAAAACTCCAACCATTCACGTCGATGACTTGGCTTCTTTGACCATTGTCACATCGCAACATGTCATACCCACACACTCTCTGACCAAAGCCTTCACAGATCTTAGTTGCCCAAGTCTTCTCCTCCTCGTTTAGCCTCGTGATGAAGCTAAACAAATGCGGATTGAAAATGCTTCGTTAGACAAGAATGTATGGTTATGGCGAGCGGACACCCTTTACCGGATTTCTTTGCCTTCAGTATTCCTCCGCACAACGCCGTCAACGAAAGGCGACTTTCGAGTTTCTGCATGGGTGTACTCTTTGCCAACTGTATATACCTTGATATCCTCTGAATTATCGACGTCGATAAACTGTTCGTAGATGTAAGATCCGTCTGTCCTAGGATGATTCAGAGTGGAATCCATATCACTGGACTTGTTCCCGACCTGTTATCGTAAATATGAGCGTCAAGAACGAACCTGCAGAATATATAAAGACACCTTTCTGAACAAACGACGACCGCCTCCACCACGAAAATATATATACACGTTGTGATCTTCACCACTGACGGGCTTCTCTACAAAAGGTTTCTCCAGAATTTGTCCATCAATTATGATTGCATCGCCATCCTCCCTGAGAGTAACCTCTGGTGTAACTTGAAATCCTCCGAGGATAATGCCTAGCTTTTGCTGCATAAGATTTCCAAGTTCGCTATCCACTTTTGGACCTCCATCTCTGGAAACCTCAATGCGTGCTGGAGTTGGTACTCCAAGGCAGTCAAGGACAGCGCAGACCAGCCGACGATCCCAAAGAAGAGCTTGAGGCGCAAGATCATTGATACAAAATGGATTTCGGAGTTTTACATAAGAAATCGCTTTGTCGAGCGGAAAGTCAGTGGAGAAGAAGGAAATGAGAACGTCGCATCTAGGCCAGTTCTCGACGTCTACAGAATTCGGGAGTCAGACAACCAATGCGGCTAAGAAGATATCCGCATGCCTTCGTCCAAAATGACTTTGTCACCAAAAACCTTGACTTCGATGGCTCCCCGAGCTCGCTCAACCAATCTCGTGATAATCTCCCTCATAGCTTTGGATCTGGCCTTGATGTCCATCGCACAAATGCCCAAAACTACTCGTGTTCGCCCAAATTTGCCATTTTCAAGAGTTGCAGCTAGATCAGAATGAGAGCCTGTAGAAGATGGGGAAGATGACCTGGTAATATAAGAGCTGGAACGAGGAGAACCTCTTTCCGGAGAATTAAAGAAGGACGAGATACGTGACTGCCTATCCCAGTACATGTTAGCAGAACGAGTGGGTGAAGTAGTGGCCTGAGACGTAAGATGATGATGAGGGGCTTGGAACAAGCCGCTTTTCGAGCTATGAATCAATGATGTGATATCGATGATGTCTTGTCTTGGCATATGTTGTCTTCAAGCGTTCGTGCATTGCTCACTTGTGAATGGATGGCACTGTGGCACATTTACCGGTACTTATACTAGTAGAAGAGAATATATTCAAACTTGGAGTTCAGTTTAAGTGGAAACACGAAGAATGCCAAATGCGGCCGCCGCACGTGGTTATCAAGACTCAACCGATCTCATTCAAGTTCCTAGTAGGATCGTGTGTCTTTCGCCGTTTCCCTCATTACTGTAACTGAGTGCGATACATCCTGAGACTTGTTTTACGACATTTACGACCCATACACGAAATGGACCGCTCAAATTCAACGTCTTCGACCACTTCCAAGTCAGGGGCCTCTGCCTCTGGTCCATTCGCCTACCAGACCAGACTGCTAGAACGTACTTCATCTCGTGGAGGTGGGGGATCACTATCACGCAACAATTCACAATCGGGCATGGGTATCTTAACAAATCCGAATGGATCATCGGCTACTCCCACCAGTACCAGAAGGTGGACGCCGTCGCATCGTGTTGGAAGCAGTTTAGATGTTGTGCGAGGGAAATGGGAGGAACGCGCAAGAGAAACTTCTGATGAAAACCCCATCCTCCCCAGTTCACCGATGGAATGGTCCATGAGCAGGCCACCGACCCTGGAAAACACTTTCCAAGACACCGAAATCCCTTCCACACCTCGATCATCAGACCATCGACCACCAACCCCTCCCTCGAAGCCAACGGTTAACATTGACCAGCATAGAACTCCAACTTATCTGAAGCGACATACCATGCCCACCCCCATTGTCGCGTCACCGTTGTCCCCTAACACCACGGGTGTCACAGTTGAAGCTGATTCCCCTGCATCCTCCTTTGTCACCCCAACTTCCCATCGCATTCACTTGCCCACATCCACAACGTTCCAGTCTTCCTCCATCTCAAGTATCAAACAACTCAGTGGTTACACTCATTCTTCGTCACAAACAATTCAACCATCGCCACGCCCACGAAATCATCGTTTTAACACGATGAATTCTGTTCCTACCATGCGGGCGGGGTCTTCCAAAGATCCTGAAATATCACCCCCTTTATCCAACATACCCTCACATTCATCTCACACACAATCTTCGCCGCCGACCACGGCCTCTCCGATCCAGCGGCGACCTTCGTCGCTTTATGGATCTCTTGATGCAACCCCAACACCTCCCGACAGGGACCCTTATCGACTGCTGTCAAGCTCGGCCACTTATGGGAACGCATCAAGCTCTCTTGAAATGCTTTCAGACCGTACACTTCCCGCGGCCCCTCCATCACCGCCGTCTTCCGTTATGTCTCCAAGTCCTTACAGGAGTTCATATATGTCTAACAAGAAATCCTCCACGTATGGGAGCAATTTGAATGCGAGGCGTAAATTAGGAAGGCATCTCCCGCGCATCGCGAGCGGAGACGGAGATGGTGATTGGGATACAGAAAAGAAGGAACATGAAAAACTTGGCCGTTTGGAGAAGCGAGAACGGCAGACACGAGATTGGGATAGTGATTTAGATTTACCTCCGGAGAAACCTAAAAAGCAGAATTTGTTATACCAGGCGTAACTGATGTGGATGATGTTGCTGGGGTTCCCGGTCGATTACGGCTGACGAGGGATAAGACGCCCAGTGCTCCTTCGTCACCCTTGCCATCCTCCCGTCTGACGAGAGGCCTCTGGGCAGATGCGCAAAGACATCTTCTCCAAGCCTACGAGTATCTGTGTCATGTTGGTGAAGCGCAACAGTGGATTGAAGGGTGTCTTGGGGAGGAGTTAGGATTTGGAGTCGTGGAGATGGAAGATGGTCTGAGGAATGGTGTAGTGTTGGCAAAGCTTGTGAGGGCGTTCCAAGGCGAAAGTGTAGTAAGGAAGATATACGAGGTACGCAGTGCTCGACCTCCCACGCCTTCCTCTGAACGCGATCGAAAACATTTCCAGGCTCCAAAGCTTGATTTCCGTCATTCTGATAACATCAACTACTTCTTCAATTTTGTTAGAGATATTGGCCTTCCCGAAGTAAGTGTGCCCACAGTCTCGTCGAACAGCTGAATTGAACTGGTCTAGGGGTTCATTTTTGAGCTCACAGATCTGTACGAGAAGAAGAATCTCCCGAAGGTCATATACTGTATCCACGCATTAAGGTATACTGGCCCATACTAACCTGTGCCCCATGTTGACCCGAACTTTGTATCTAGTCATCTTCTTGCACGCCGCGGAATGGCGGAACGCATTGGAAATCTCTTGGGCCGTCTCAATTTTTCTGATGATCAACTCCATAGAACCCAGAAAGGTTTAAAAGACGCAGTAGTTATCATGCCTAACTTTGGCAACGTTGGTAGAGAACTAGCCAAAGAAATTAACGAAGAACCCGAAGTTGAAATTGAAACCGAGGATGAACGTGAGCTATAAGAATCCCCAGGTTTTTCTGACATTGACACGTATTGAGCATCTAGGTCGTGACCGCTTACTGCTCGAGTACGAAGCGTCAATCATTGCAACAGAGTCTCTCGCACGTGGCTTCCTCGCTCGAAAAGCCCAAGCCACCCTCCGCGTCCGCATGCGTCTCACGGAACGTCATGTTCCAAAATTGCAGGCGCATTGCAGAGGGATGTTAGTCCGAAGACGATTGGAGCAACATCGCCAAAAACAAGATGATCTCATCCCTTGGGTTGTGTCCTTGCAAGCAGGTGTTCGCGCTATGATCGTGCGAAGGCAGTGGAGGTCACGTCTTCGTCGAATGAGAAATGCTATCGGTCATGTCATCAAGGTGCAAGCTCAGGTCCGCGGTGTTCTTCAACGACGCCGCTTTGCGCGCCTAAAGGCGGCGCTGCGAAGTAGTAATGTCTCGGTTACGAAGCTTCAATCCATAGCTCGCGCTCGAATCATACGAAAAGCCCACAAAGAAGTCGGAAAGACCTTCGCTAAACCAGCCGTCAATGTTTCCATCGTTGCCTTGCAGGCCCATGCTTGGCGTGCTTTGGCGACAAAACAGGCTATCCGACGGGTGAATAGACTGAGACGTCATGAACCCGATTTCATCGCCTTGCAAGCCCATTGCAGAGGTGTCCTCATGCGGAGACGTATGCGAACACAGATGGCGAAACTTGAGGATGTAACTCATGTGGTTGTTCGAATTCAGGCAGCCGTCCGTACTTACCTTGCCAGGAAACGCATGCTTTCGCTCATTCGTGGCCTTCGGAGGGCAACTCCAATGGTCGTTGGCTTTCAAGCTCTCGCTCGTGCAAATCTTGCACGCCAGCAACATCAGAACGTCAACAAGGCGCTTTCGGAAGTCAATACCGTCATTTCTGTTGGTGGCTTCCAGACATTGGCACGGGCAACTTTGACCCGTAACCGGCACCGCGAGCTGAGTCGACGCCTCCAATTCGTAGCGCCTGATGTAGTTGGCTTCCAAGGTGCATCACGTGGAGCCCTCGTTCGCCGAGATTACCACGCGTGGAGAGATCACCTTCGGAGAAGCCAGCCCGTCGCCTTGCTGTTACAGGCGATGTTGCGAGGAGCCTTGCAACGGCGAAACTTCCGGGCAAAGATGGAATATTATCGGGCTAACCTTGGGAAGGTTGTCAAAATACAGTCCCTTTTCCGCGCAAAAGAAATGAGAGAGCAGTACCGCCAACTGACTTTGGGCAAGAATGTCAGTGTCGGGACCATCAAGAACTTTGTCCACCTCTTGGACGATTCCGAAGCGGATTTTCAGGACGAGATCAAAGTCGAGAGACTTAGGAAGAAGGTGGTCGAAAATATTCGAGAAAACCAGGCCTTGGAAAATGACGTTAGCGACTTAGACGTCAAAATTGCTCTTGTGGTACAGAATGTAAAGAGTTTCGAGGAGGTTATCAAAGCCCGGCGGAAACATGGGGCTGATAGTGCAGCTGCGCACGCTGCAAGAGCCTCCCTTCTGGCCGCTCATGGTGACCCGTTTTCTGGTCCGAATACTCTCGATCATGCTGCCAGGCGCAAGCTTGAGTTGTATCAACAACTTTTTTGGCTATTGCAGACACGAGGCGAGTATCTGGCTAGGCTTTTCCTCCGAATGTCCGTCGACAACACGCCGGAGAAGAATAGACGGTTTACCGAGCGAGTGGTCTTGACTCTATTCGGTTACGGTCAAGACCGAAGAGAAGATTATCTCCTTTTGAAACTGTTCCAAGTCAGTTTATAGACACATCTCTAATATTCCTGGATTGATGTATTCACCCCAGCTTGCCATTCGGGAAGAAGTCGGTTCTGCCACCGACTTTGCTGAGATCATTCATGGCCACCCTATGTACATCAATATCGCAGTTCACTACGTTCGTCCAAAGCAAATGACATATGCCCGCGAAGCCCTTCAAGTAATCATTCGCGAGGTAGTCGAATCCAATGATCTGGATTTAGAGGCTGACCCTTGTGTGGTATGTACAGTGACAAACCTCTAGAACATGGTGAATTTACGGCCGCCATGCTAGATCCACCGCAGCAGGATCGATGTTGAAGAAATGAGATCTGGCGTAGCCAGCTCAAAGCAGAAGGACGTCTCTTTTCGTGAAGCATTAAAGGATCCTGACACCAGAGCTGAATACATTCGACGTAAGTTCCCCCTTCTACGCACCGTTCTGCCAAATGTGTTACTAAGCCGAGAAGACCTTCAAGTTCTTCAGTGGTGGACTGAGGCATTCGTGACTGCCATCACACAATCGACGAAAAAAATGCCATACGGTATGCGATACATAGCCCGGGAAACACTCGTCTTCCTCCGAGTAAGCTTTATACTACATGAAGGGCATCTAGTGCTCATCAAATTCCATCAGGATAAGTTTCCGAGTGCACCAGAAGAGGCTTATGCCGCATGTATCGGGAGATTAGTATATTATCGATACATCAATCCCGCCATAATGTGCGTTTCCACGGCAAGATTTTATTTCGGCCCTGCTGATCATCTCAACTACTAGTACGCCTGAGACATTTGACATCGTTTCAAAAACTGTCGATCTGGCAGCCCGCAAGAACCTTGCTCAGATCTCAAAGATACTCACACAGGTCACGAGTGGCTGCGAGTTTGATGATGATAACCCAAGTTATGTGCCCATTAATGATTACGTGCGAAAAGCGATCACACAGATGTCGACATGGTTGATCGAAGGTCAGACCCTACCTGTCTTTGCGATGTTGATTAACCAACTCTCATTCCCAGTGGCCAATGTTCCGGATGCCGAAAGCCAATTCCATGCACACGAGTTCCTGGACGCCACAGTACAGCCGAAGCCCATTTATATATCTCCAAACGAAATCTATGCCGTGCATGGAATGCTGTCGCAGCATCAAGAATACGTTGTGCGTCTTGCTCTCTTATTCTTGCTGTACATTCTTTTACTTAGAAATATCCAAAGGCACCTGGCCATGACGACACCCTGAATGTCATTCTCACTGAATTGGATGGTGTACCAAATTTTGGTAATGAGGAATTGAAGGATGCCAGAGATAAAACCATCACACTCGAGCTCACAAACCGATTCGCCCACGTCCGAGGTGAGCTATTGTGTCAATTGCTTGAATAGACCAAGGCTAACTCTACTTCGAGATCCACACGCCGATGAAAAGGCCCTTTGGGTCCAAGCCAAACGTGGTGTTCTTGCCATTCTCCGCGTACAACCTGCCCAAGACCTCGTAGAGTCGCTGATGCGTCCAGTTACGGAAGATGATGAATTACTTTGGGAGGTGATCTTGGAAAATGAAATGGAGAACGAGCATGTCCGCCAAATTCCCCGACGTCAACCCTCAACCACGGCAGCCGAATCAGCATATCGCCTTGAAGACATCCGATCGTGAGCATTGCCACCTATCATCTCCTGACAAGCGACATATCATTTTTACTGGTTAGACTAAAGTTCGGGGCCGTAAAAGCCCTCGCGATTTCCTTTCTCCTGGAATTGGAGAATCAGGGAAAGATCACCCGCAGCGATGGATTCCAAGGCGTACTCAATGCTATTGCGGGCGACGTGCGTAGCAAGCATAGGAAGCGGCTTCAACGCCAACAAGAAATGGAGAACATGAATGACGCTTTGCGCCATCTGGCAGAACGCAAGAAATACTTCGAGGAACAAATCAATAGTTATCATAACTATGTCGAAACGGCCATGAATACCATGCAACGTGGCAAAGGGTGCGCAGATGTCATCTGGCTTCTGATTGCAAGTTTTTATTTGCCCACAGGAAAAAGCGCTTTGTACTCCCATTCACCAAGCAATACTTTCACCTTCGCGATTTGCAGAAGTCTGGCGAAACCCCGCAGTTTGGCTCGTTCCTATACACAGCCAAGTATCTCTACGACAAGGGGATCTTGTTGTCCATCAACCAGTATTCTCCTCGGCAGTTTGACAAAATCCAACTGACTATGTCATCAAATATGGCTGGTGTTTTCACCTTAATTCTCGAATCGACTATTTTGGGTGTAGCAACCCGCATTGCGGCCGATGATATACGGATGGACGACCTTTTACAAGCCAAATTTGAGAAACGTGCATCATTGTCTCTGTTTAACGGCATAGTCAAGGTCAACCTCGACTTGTTCATATATCAAATAAACAAGAAGTGGGTCATGTTTCTTGCATTTTCTATTGCTGACGAACCTTCGGACAGATTCTATGTATGATGATGGTTAGCGCTTGCAGCGACCTCACCTACAATTTCGCTTTACGGATATCAAAAAACTCTTACACAAAATCGCACCACCTGCAAGGCGGAACAAGAATCCCGCATGCCGGGTGGCTTGCTTGTAGGCTGAAATCATTTTTGAGGTATATGGCTTATTTTGGCAAGATTTGAACCCAAGACTTCCGAAGCTCATCTTAACGTGTATATTGGCATGTCGTAAATGTATTTGTTTGTGACTATGTACCATTTCGATCAATTCGCCGCGGGATTGGAAATTTTGAAAATTTATGAACTCCGATCTGGAGCGAAAGACGAGGTGACGCGTGACCGGCGAATCGAATGAAATGGTACAATATCTTGTTGTGACTGTGCGTCACAATGTGTGATGATGTGACATCCCATTGGAGAAGCGGTGACTTGCTAAGACGCATCATGTAATCAATACATCCCTTTTATGGGTAAAGGGTCGACCGTGACGCGTGACTAGGCTCCGAAAACAAAAGTCTGAGGGTATATGATTTTCGCGTTCCGCCACCGTGACCACCTGCGTATTTTCCTTTCCCCATTAACCCTCAATCTCATGTGTATGTCTTTCCGCATATTACGCGA
>Ga0210383_10004430_pt1 | contig 12470 bp, 18 predicted proteins | sample IncBWC14OmetaG_FD_160072 | JGI IMG/M metagenome (GOLD analysis project Ga0210383, IMG submission 160072) | Forest soil microbial communities from Barre Woods Harvard Forest LTER site, Petersham, Massachusetts, United States - Inc-BW-C-14-O ...
ATGACTGTCATAATAATAAGAACCATCTGATTGGAATAGTCCTTTGAGTAAATTTTCACAATTAATATTATCTGATAAAATTTTAGGTAAATAAACTTTATTTAAATGTTTGCTGCCAATACCATACTTAGGGAATAAAAATTTAATAGTATTAGAATATATTTTTAAATCATGACAATTACCTCTTTTTTTACCATCATTAATTATAACACTAACTTTAAATCCGAGAATTTCAAAGGCAGTTATATTTTCTTTTATAAGATTTGGATATTTAGAATCCAGAGTTATACATAGATAACGTAGATTTAATTTATTTTTTAACTTATAAGTGTGTCCATCACCAAGATATAATCCAAATATATAATTATATAATTCTTTATTTTTTAATACTATTTTCAAGCACCTATTGTAAATTTCGACATCTGTTTCTACCAAAGGAGAATTTGTTTTTAAAGTGTATTTCTTTAGCCAATATCGAACATTGCTTTGTGAATAATTTAATTCTTTTGCTATCTTACGTGTTGAATATCCTTTATCTATAAGATTTTTAAGTGTTTCTTTATTCATTTGGATATATATTAAAATTTAACGCAACAATCGTGAAATTTTAATATATTGATTATCAAGTAGTTGCATAATATATAGACATTTTTATATAAACCATTTGTATAATTAAAATATTCGTTGTACCTTTGTTGTGTAATTAGACGCGTCTAACCTAAATCACAAACCAACTATGGCACATAATCTGAACGAAACAAACGGAAGAACTTCTTTTGCAAGTACACAAAAAGCATGGCACGGTTTGGGTACAATTGTTGAAAAAGCGATGACTACTGCTCAGGTAGTAGATCTTGCTCAGCTTAATTATGAAGTTGGTAAGGTACAAACTTTTGCTACTATTGGTGGTGTTAATAAACCTGTTCCTGATACTTTCGCCACTTATCGTAAAGACACTGGTGTTATTTTCGGATCGGTTGGTAATCGTTATGAAATTGTTCAGAACCGGGATGCCTTTACGTTTTTTGATAGTATAGTTGGACAAGGACAGGCTATCTTTGAAACTGCTGGTGCTTTGGGTGCAGGAGAACGTATCTTTGTTACCGCTAAAATGCCTTCATATATCCGAATTGCTGGAACGGATGATCTCATGGAAACTTATGTGGTTCTCACCAGTTCTCACGATGGTACAGGGTCAATCATCGCTGGTGTGACTAGTGTAAGAATTGTGTGCCAAAATACTTTGAACGCTGCTCTGCGTAACATGGTAAGTCGTGTTTGTATCCGTCATACAGCAAAAGCCGAAGATCGTTTGGCACAAGCACATAAATTGCTTGGTATTTCCAACATTTATGTGGAAAAAATGCAAGAAGTGTATAATGCCCTTGCTTTGAAAAAAGTATCTGATAAGCAAGTGAAGCAATTGCTTGAAACCATTTATCCTACCAAATTGAAGGAAGGTGAAAAAGATACAGAAGCCAGTACCCGGATTAAGAATATCCGTTCTGATGTATTTACTTCTTATATGACAGGAGTTGGTCAGGAGTCCATTCTCGGAACAGCCTTTGGTGTGATAAACGGTATTACACATTACATTTGTCATCAGAAAAATTACAAGAGTGCTGATAAAAAATTCGATGCCATCATGGATGGTGCTGGCGCAAAAGTAAGTCAACACGCATTTGAATTGCTTGTTGCTATGTAAAAAGAGTTGGACCGGTAGCTCAGTTGGTTAGTAGCAAATGACTCATAATCATTAGGTCACTGGTTCGATCCCAGTCCGGTCCACAAAAATAAAGAATATGAAATTCAGATATGATGCACAATTGGATATAGTTATTCCAGCTGACAATGGTGTAGAAACACTGGAAACATTATATTCAGATGATCTTAGGAAACCTATTTTCATAGATGTGATAAGTCAGATGTCATCAAAGGTAGGATCGTTTAGAAAAGCATCTGATGGTAATTTTCATAGAACTGAAGAAATTTGTGGCAATCTCGGAGTTCTCCAAACACTTAACCTTGACTAAACAATCTAAAACTAAATATATGAACAAATCACCTCCGTATTAAATTAACTTAGATATGATATAATTATAATAGATATGATAGAAAGTAATTAAAAACTTGAAAGTAGATAAAATGATATAATAAAAACAACTACTGAAAACTAGAATAAGTTCCGTAATTCTAAAATGTAGAATAAATCTAGTTGGGAAATAAAAAGGCTCACGTAATTGTGAGCCTTTTTCCGTTAGTAATCGTCCGGGTCGTTATCTTCGTTATCCTCAGCATAATAGTCATTAGATGTAAACCCTTCACTATCCTCTAAAACATTGTTAAAATCAAAGAAATTAAGTAATTTCTCTATATCCTCCTCAGTCATATCAAGATCAATTATTTTCACGATATCAGTACCTTTATCGTATTCGTACTCTAATTTAAGTTCTTTTGCATACTTTCCGATCTCCTTTAAAACCTTTCTGATGTTTTCACATTCAGTTAGATTATAAAATTCACATAATTCCATATCTGCACATCGTTTTATTTTTGTCCGTTTAATATGTTGCTAATATCAACGGTGCTCATTTGTTTATAATCGTTAGGGTTTGATATTTCGTATTCTATAAATACTCTTAAATTATCGTTATCATCTAACCCAATTTCTGAAAAAAGATTTCCCGATAAAAATTTAATAGAAAAATCAGTTAAATTTATTATTTTAATGTTGTTAATATCAACTGCCGGATTTATATTATTAATACTTGATAAAAAATCACAGTTTTCAAAACGATTATATAATTTTTTAATAATATTTAAAAATTTAGATTTTTTCTTTATAATTGTTGATGTATTTTTAGTGACCCCGAACACATCTTTATATTTGAATCCAATCGTTATGTGAAAATCTTTAGTTGGTAAATTTAAATCTTTTAACATTTGTTCTAAAAGATTTGATTCGGCTACAATAAAATAAGAAGTGTTTTCGTTTTTAACAGCTTTACCTATTCCTAGAAATTTAAGATCAAGTAATTCTACATCAAATATTTTATCAGTATAGTTTGCGAAATTATCTATACCCATATTTTTAATTAGAGTGTTATACTCCATAACATTTATTACTGTTAAATGGTAAGAGTTATCATCCCGCTTTTGTTGATTGTTAAAATATGTATCGAATTCGTCACCTAATTCTTCTTCCAGATCAGATAGATATGGTTGTATTTCGTATTTAGGTATTATGATTCCGATATAGTTATTACCGAGAACATCTTTTATTGTGGATAAATAATATTTCATGTTGCGAATATATATTAAGCAGAAAAATCAATTATTTATTAATATAATAAATCGTTTATAAATTGTTTTCTTAGAGGAATTCGGAAAGCTTTGTGTACACAATTAGTAAAGTTATCATATTGGTTTAAATTGTCTGACCATTTAATTATCTCTTTTTCGGTTCCTATAAATTGTTGATCGTAAATATAACTGTTGTCATATTTTATTCGTATAAAATATTTATCATTGAAATAATGTTGAAAATTAATATTTTCCATACCTTTTAAACTAAACAAGGTAATATAGCCCGAATTGTTAAATATTATATTTTTAGGTAAAAATTTCAAAGCGTTGAAGAAAATGTTTCCAACATTATTGAAAGATGTATTTGGAGGTATGTTAGTCATTTGTGTGAACCATATACTACCAATGCCATTAAAAGTGACATTATCCGGTAATTTTAAATTACTGATAAAAACAGTATCTAGTTCAATACAAACTGTTATTTTATCGTCTGTGATGATAAAAGGTATCTTTCTTTTAGATAAATATTCGCTAAAATTTTGAACTTTTGACATTTATTCTCTCCAATCTATTTCTTTATAGATCATTGTTGCTATGGTAACACCAGTGAGCCAAGTTCCACACCAAAAACTATTATCAACGCATAAGTCAAAAATAGCTATTGCTATCATGATGAGTAATCCAATTAGATATAATATCTGAAATAATTTCATTTTATTTTATTTATACCTAGTACATTAAACCAATATTCAATTAGCAATACCATAGCAAAAGTATCTAACTCACAATATTTCAATAAAGATTGTGTAATAGCTTTCTTTCTACTATCAGAAACATGACTAAATTGAAGCTCACTATAAGCGACCATAGCCATACCACCTTCATTTACTGTGAAATTATTATCATTTTCTAACCACTCGGCTATATCTTCTTCGCTTGCATTATCGAACATGGTAGGAAGAGATTTATATGGATCAATAATTTTATCAGTGTCATCAAATTTAATCCAAGCCCAGTTTTTAAAATTCGTGCTTTTTATTTTAGTTGTGCCATATATAGGTTTTGAATATTTACTTTTTAAGTACTCTGAGGTATTTAAAATAGCTGGGAGTACATATTTAATAGAGTTAGAACCGTTTGTTGATGGGTTATAGTAATGTTTTTTGACGAGATCATACAAGTCAATCATTTTACGTTCACCACACCAACCTTTATCAACTTCATTTCTTTCGGTTGAAGTTGTTATCGTTTTTATAAATTTACATAAAATATCTGCATCAGGTTCATCAGATTCTTGTAACTGTTTATAAATAACGTTGAGAATAGTATTTTCATGTGGTGAATAAATAAAAATAGACCCGTCATCCTTATCTAGCTCGTTTTTTAGTGCACGCACAAAATCATAATTTGGAAATTTACCTGTTGTAGTGTTAATCCATTCTCCTTTATGCTCAATAGTTCCATCATCGTTAATAGTGTGGTGTGAATACTGAAAAGCTATTTGTTCATATGGTGAACAATTTATATTGAAAGGTAAAGCACTAATGATTGTTTCGAAATCGATACAATGAAGAGGATATTTCCATTTTTTTATTTCTGCTACCAAACCAACTTTATTAATAAAAGATTTTTTATCTAATTTCTTAGATTTTTCTATCTGCAACCACTGCCTATCAACTCTATCAATACCGTACATTACATCAACTTCTTCTTTGTCATTTTTTTTAGTTTCAAGATCTTCCTTTTTTATATCTCTTTGAAAGAATTTTCCTTCTGATATGAATTCATCTTTTTTACGAAAATCCCATATATCAAGTATGCTAGGCTCTTTAAAATCTGATGATGTGAATCCAGCGTTATCTGACCAACATTCTATGAATCCGCATTTTTTATCGCTTTTTCCTTTTACTTTAAATTCACAAGATTTACATTTTGAACCAATTCCTGTTGAATAATTTTTTTGTTCAGATTGATAAATATCAGAAACATCTTTTATAAAAGAAACAAATGTTGAATTTTTAAATGGCATTTTTCCGCTGATTAATGGATCGACAATTTCGTCAATATTTAATTTTTTGAGAATATTAGCACCAATATCTTGCGCAGTTATTTGTTTTGTATTTTCTATAATGCTGACATCATCCTTGTGTTTAATTTTAAACAATTGATTTAAGCCATCATAAGATGTTTTAGCATTTTTTAATGGCATGTATAAAAAAGCATTTATATCAAATCCTGATCCTAAACTTTTAGATAAAACATATTTTTGGAAAGCTACGTCACTAATAGGTTCTAGCCAAGCAGTGTAGATTCCTCCTTTTTTATTTATTAATGATTCTCCTTCGTTGTATGATTTTGATTTTATTTCAATCAAATCAATTTCGTTTCCTTTTTTATGTAGAATATCTATACGTATAAATAAATTTTCGTAAAGAAAAGCAGCTTCATGTATAATGACATTATCTAGCTGCATTAGAATATTTGTTTGCTTAATGGCTTCGTCAGAATTTAGTGTTTCGATGAAATGTTCAGAGGGGTAATATAAACGAGCTAATTGTGCGACTTGAAAACCACCTTCTGCAAGAGATTTAAGAAAATTATTTTCTGATGAATTATTATGATAATCTTTTCTGTCAATATAATATAATTTCGTAGGGCAGGAAAGAGCTAATTTGAATTTAGATTTAGTTAAATATTTACTCATTGATATAAGTATTTTTATATTATATTAAACTTTAAATGTAAAGTTTAATTATCTTAGATGATTAAAAACATAATTAATGGAATGTATGGTGGTAATAGTCATTTATCGTTTAATATTTGATTTAATTTAATTGTTCGTTGCATGGAGTCGGATATAATTAAATCAATATCTTTTTTAAGAACCCATCTATCTTTTAAGTATCTCATGTTAGCATCTACCATATCTGTGGTGCTAGATTTTGAAGTGGTGGTATGTACACTAATAGGTAAACATCTCACTCTATCTGCACTACATTCAATTATTTCTATTTCGTAAGTAGCGGTATAAGATCCAGCGTCTGGATGTACTAATGACGTAGCGTAGATTGCTCTATCACCGATAGATACTTTTTTAACACCGTTAATTTCTTCTATCTGCTTATTGAAATTTTTTTGAGACTCGACCTGTTCTTTAATATATTCAACATGTCCTTTGATATATGCATCCAATGAAGATTTAATATGATCTGATGCCACATATAGAGCAATTACTATGATAACCGTTATAAATAACGTAAATATCACATAAGCAAGAATACCATTCATTTTAACATTATAATTTTTATTTCCATCGCTCATCAGCGAAAGTTCTACCAACTAATTCGTAGGCTTTTAATTTATCATCTACAAAATATTTTTCTATATGCTGTATATATTCCAATGGTGTTGTTGGTACTTTCGCCTCACTGAAATATATTTTATTCGCAACAAGATATTGCGAAAGATTGGATTCCTCCCACACATATAACGCTCCTGAATTGGTATGCCCTTTAGTTATTATTTTAGTGTGGAAATTTAATGATTCCGCCCACTCAATAACTTTTGATATTGAACTTTTACCGCCATATTCTATCATAGTGGATAATGGTAGATAACCAACCATTTTTCGAACACCCACATCGAGAAGATCTTCAAAATATTTAAATGTTTTTAATTCGTCGTATAAATCCTTATTGGATGTGTTGAACATTTTTATCATATTAAATTTTATCGTGTATTATAGATTAACTGTTTGAAAAAATCTAAACTTCCACATACACCATTGTAGCAAGTGCGGGTATCACCATCCTCTGTTATACCTACAAACACAACATTTTCAGTAGGTGCATATGTACAATTAACATAAATTAATCGTTTATGTTTAGGTAAAGGGTACTCTTTATTATATGCACCACAGATGAAAGTTTTTCCATCACAGCCATATTTAAGATAACCATCTTCATCCGATATTAGATTAAATCCCAATTCTTTCAGAACGTTGGGTTCTATCCAGTCAGGTCTGTGCTGCTTAATTTCTTTCATGTGTTTATATTAATTTAAAATTTTCAAATTCAAGTCGTTTAATTTCATCAGAAATTGCTTTCCCTTTAAATTTTTTAGCAATTTCTAAGCCATCAACTGTTGGTTTAAATTTAATGAATTTTTCTGTAAGTTCAGTGTCAAATTTATATTCTTTAGCTAAAGAACGTAGTGTGTCATCACTTATATGAAACCGTTCTTTTTCTTTGAAAAAATCAAAAACTTGTTCTGGTGTAAACTTAGTGATAAAATCTCTGAGAAAAAATGCTTCCCCTATCATACCGCCTTCTATTTTACATTTTTGTATAACGCTATCTTTTGATTTTGTTGGAACGTGCTTGAGTATATCAGCAACATAGAATTCAAGCTTACTCCATTTTTTGCCTGTGAAATCTGCAGGGAATCCGGGGAACACAAATTTGAAAAGACCAAGCCTCTGTAAACTAATTAAGTATTCGTCGAAGTGCTTAACTTGTTTAAAAGATTTTATTACTTCTTCCCAAATTCGTTCTTGGCTGATGCCTGTTAAAATTTCAGTATCCTCTTCTATTGCTTTAACTATGCTATTGTCTAAGAGAAAATCATAGCGGTGTTTAAAACGGATAGCGCGAAGTACTCGCAATTTATCCTCACGTAATCTATCCTTAGCACATCCGACCATTTTAATAATACGATTATCAATATCTGCTTTTCCGTTATTGATGTCTATAAACTCGTTGCTGTCTAATGAATAGTAGATTGAATTGATAGTAATATCTCTCCGAGCAGCATCGTCTTCGATAGTGGCATTGAAACTAACTTCCGGGTGGCGACCTTCTGATAAATCAGTTCGGAAAGTTGCTATCTCATAACCGATATTGTCAGAATCATACGCTACAACAACACCAAATGCTTCACCATGGTAATCGTGTGTTATATTATTGGATTTTAATATATCAATTGATTCGCTAGGTGTCGCATCTGTACATAGATCAAAATCTTTTGGGGTTACATCCATGAGAAAATCACGACAGGAACCTCCTACCACATACAACTTTTTACCCCGTTCTATGAAGAGTTTATGAATTTTTAATATAATGTCAGGCAATATAGTTTTCATACTACAAAGATACAAAAATTATATGATATAACCAAATTTAAGAGGATTGCTCCCAAATATCCTTAATTGTGTTCTCATAAGCCTCTTGATCTACGAAATCATTATTTAGTATTTTCTTTATTTCCTCTATGCTAATCTTAGCTACGAACATATTTTTACGTAAAGTTTTAACATCATCGTTGTCGGTGCATGTGAGAAATTTTTCGAGGTCTTTTATTTTCTAGTCTATTAATGTTTTCGATACTGTATATGTTCTCATGAATTTATTATTTCATTAATTGTCTTGCTGCGTTGTTTATGATATTCTTTAACAATCAAAGTTCTAAAGTGATCTAGATTATAAGCATCTTGCAGTATTCCAACGGAACTATATTGATACTTGAGAAAAATTCTGTCATTATTTTCGAAAAATATTCTAAAAATACACCCTCCTATCCCGGTTTAGGTTCCGGGGTATAAAAAGTCCAGTTTAAGTTTTCCGTTCAGGAGGAAGGGTTAAAAAAGCTTGTAAAAAGGGGTATTAAAACTCCAGTTTAGGTTTCGTATACCTGTTTTGGGTTAAAAAAGTGGGGAGAGATTTGGAAAAGTCATGGCTGAGCTTACGATAAAGCAGTAAATTTCCATTGACTTTTTTTACTTCTGTGTGGATAGGCTATAAGGTATTCCGTCAGTTCATCGGTTTGGTTATATTTTGGATCAAGCCGGAAATTACGAAGCATACCACCTTCTTTGACATCAGCAATTAATTCGCTGATGTTTTCTGGGAAAGCTAGAATTTTTAAAAATCCTTTTTCTTGAAACTCCCCTAAGCTCTTAATTTGTTCCTGTAGTTCATCTACTTGATCTCGCTTGCAAGGGATAAGTGTCCAATAGGTCATTGTCTGAGGGCTGCCTGTTAATTCAATTATAGCCGAACGCTTATCAAAGAAAGTGCTTATCAAGTCTTTCGTTGTTCTTGTCCTTAATTCTCCCATGTATCTAATTGTTAGTTCATTACGAAAGTACGACCTAAAAGAACTGCTGTCAAGGAAGATCACTGAACAATTGCGTGGTTTTATGAACAGGCCATTAAAGCATAAATATCGATGTATTCTGGCTTGTGATTTACTGTTTTGGTGTTGCTTTAGTATCCGGTTTTCCAGCACCATTTCTTGTTGATTCAACCAATTCCCGAATATCTATTTGCAAGGCTCCTGCTATTTTGACGAGGACAGGTATACTTGGCTGGGCCTTGTTATTACAATAATTGGTGGTCACGACGTAGCTTTTGCCAATTTGCTTGGCAAGCCAGGTCTGGGAACGGCCTTGCTGCTCCAATACTGCTTTTATTAGGTTCATGGCAACTAAGTAGGTCAGGGTGCAGTAAAATTAACGAAACTCGCTTCAAACTGGGTACAAAAGAGAGGTTTTCAGGTTTTGGAAAGCTTCTATCTGTCCGGAATACTTCGTTAAGGTCAAACGGACAGGTTCTTGTCCGGGTATGACCATATACCAGTCTTTGTCAACCTGAAAAACCTTCCGATATTCCACTGTTTTATCAGTGCCTGTATGTTCACCTTCGTAAAACCGGATAATTTCACTTTTTTCGGTCATGAAATCGCATCTGGTCAGATATTGACTATCAGGCATACATGCTACAATTTCCATACTGCGTGTTTTTATGTTCATACTACAAAGATCGTTGCTATACACATTCATATAACCTGAAAGTGTTACATCGTTTCAAAATGGTGTGAACCTTTTACAAAAGCCCCCCAGTGGCAACTTGAGGTTTCAAAGTTTTCGTTAGTTAACACAAGAAATATAGGTAAAATGTTAATCTTATAGCCCTGTAATTCAGCTACTTATCAACAACTATTAAATTAATAAGTCATTGATGCCTTAATCATTGTTGGAAACGTTCCAAAGGACTGCCAAAGCAAGAATATTTGGGTAACTATTAATTTCAAGGATATACGTTTCGCAAGTTCCTTTCAAAATTCCTCGGTAGGTTCTACGACATTCGTCCTTGGGGTAGTCTAGGTGCAAAATACCATAAGCCAATCTATCAAAAGTGGTGAGATAATCTGTTATTTCCTGTTGTCTCCGAATAGTTAACGTTTCAATCTTATCGCCAATTGATTTATTAAACGGGGATTGAGAAAGAACGTAGAGGTCACTGGCTGTATTAGAAATAACATTTTGCTTTGACAGAAGATCTTTTTCTTGGTTTAAGAAGGCATTAAAGGTATATTGTTTAATTGCTCCACGCATATCGCTTAATTGGAAATAAGCGACAAGCACAAGGGCTACAGTCGCAAATGCTGTTAATATAACGGCCCAATCCGGCCCCTTTTCACTTTGTAATTGAAGATGGCAACAAAGACTAATCATAATCAGGGGTTCAAAATCAAATCTTTAATATGAATTCTGGCTGCTCGAACGATTTCAAAATACTTCGCTCGGTCTTCATTGCTTAATCCAATACCTTCTGGCGTAATTCTATTCAGGACGATATTTAAAAATAGGCTATTTAAATGTTCAAGAAAGCCCTTGATTTCCTTTTGACTGGAACCGTTTTTGATTAAATCAGCCAAAACCGAATCTACCTTCTTTGTCGCTTCCTCCTCGGAATGGAGAAGAGAAATTTCGTCAACTGTTTTGACAGCTCTTTCCCAATGTCTAAAATCCAAAACCATGATTTTTGTTTTTTCGCAAGCCTAGTTTAGCCTGTGCCACAACCAAAGATACTATAAATCTAATATGCATCAATTCATATATATTAAGATGTACTATTCTGATTTCACTTCAACCTCTTTTCTATTGGGTATTCATTGCTAATGGCAAAAATCTCAACATTTTGTTTAGCGTTCCCAACCAGAGAGCCACGAGGGCTGTTTATTTCAACACCAAGAAACTTAAGAATCTCAAGTCGCATTGTGAATTCCATAATTTTCGAAGCTAGGGTTAATTCTATGCCATTATTGAAGTGTTTTTTGTACTTTCCTGTGTGAGCAATTAAATTTCTTGTCCCAACTACTTTTGCAATAAATTCATCCGTATCAAAGGTAAAGACATCCCCTTTTATTAAATGAATTACGTCTTTAAATTCCATTATTCTTTCCTTTAAGGTTGGGTTCTTCCAACTTGAAGATTCCTGTTTAAAGATAGCTTTGAGCGGATCATCTTTAATGAGACAGGCAATTTGTCTTCTCTTCTTGATTCTTTCCCTTAGGGGATCGTTTTTTCCGATGCCTCCGAAGCTAGAATTATAGACCTCAAACGCTGAACATATGTTCAAGAAAAAACCTTGTGGTGACATTTCTGTATTAAAACACTTTTCCAGTATAAGATCGATAACTGGGTGCAGTTTCTCATTTAAGACCCAATTCTCAATAACTTTACCCAATGTATGATTAACATTCCCATAGCTGACTTTTATGTTTTGAGAGAATCGATTATCGTTTAGTCTGTCTTTCGTGTTTACTAGTTCATAATGCTCGTTGGCTTTATATAATGAGAACGATTCGAATTCGGGATTCACATTTGTCAAAAACAAAATCAGTTTTTTAAGCTGAGAAATAAGCTTAGAAATTATTTCAAGATTAATAGGCGAATCTGATTCAAGTCGGAATTGACATTCTCTTGATGCTCTAAGTTCCTTGTAACTATATTCTCTTGAATATCTTCTAACTATTGAAACGTTAATTGAGCTTAAGGAAAGTTTGATTAGTTCTTCTTGTTTGGGAATCTGAAATGTATGGTCTTTAATCTCCTCAATAGTGCCTTTTTCTGGAATCCAATTTGTCAGAGCTGGAGACGGAAGAATAATCTTATCAAATAAAAGTTCGCTTTTTTTACTAACATGTAGTCCTTTAATTAGAAATGAAACCTGAATTCTTTGATATGTGCCACCAGCCCCCATAATTCACACACCTCAGATTTCCTAATACATCGAAATCACACAAAAGTGTAGGTACTATATCCGGTATCACCAGTAACGTTGTATAATCCCATTGGCCTACTATCATAAATTGAAGTATAC
>Ga0210383_10004431_pt1 | contig 12470 bp, 8 predicted proteins | sample IncBWC14OmetaG_FD_160072 | JGI IMG/M metagenome (GOLD analysis project Ga0210383, IMG submission 160072) | Forest soil microbial communities from Barre Woods Harvard Forest LTER site, Petersham, Massachusetts, United States - Inc-BW-C-14-O ...
CACCGCGAGCGGCGGGAGCCCGGCGGCTGCGTCCGGCGGACTGTTCTTGCGGCCGGCGAGGACGGCGGTCACCGGAAAGTGGACGGGCCTCGTCGAAGGAATATCACGCTCGAGACGCGCGGCGATCTGCGCGAGATAGGTTGCGCGCGGAGCCACGAGGTCCGGGCGCTTCTGGAGGTAGCGCGGATTCAGCGAAGGCTTTCCGTTGACCATGCGCGGATGCGATGAAGAAACAACGTACGCGCCGCCGTTGTATGCGGTTCCGTTCGATGCAAAATCTTCGAGCAGGCGTTTCATAGGATCGGTATAGCGGTCGAACTCGACCACGTGATCCACGAGCGCGCGGACCTGTGCGCCAGTCAGCGGCTCGTAATTCGATAGGAATGTGCCTGGGCTGGAGATGTCGGCTTCGGCCTGGTGGTCAACGCCGGGATTGATGGCTTCGTCCGGACGCTGGAACAGAAGCGTCTCGCAGTTGGCGACCAGCTTGACGCTTTCGCTTTTGAACTCGCGGTCGAGGTCGTTGAGGCTCGAGCGGGGAAGAACGACGGACGCGGTGATGTCGTCCTCGACCTGAACTTTTTCCGCGGGGCAAAAATCGGGACGCAGCTTGTAGATGCGCCAGGCGCCGTCGCGATCGTGGCCCACGCGCAGATAGTTGCTGACGAGCGGCTCGTTGTCGAATTTGAGCTCGTGGCCGAGGAAGCCGTTGATGCGGTCCACGGTGAAATGCTCGCGCCAATTTTCGCCCCACTCGGGGCGGTAATAGCGCTTGACAGTGAACAGAAGCTGCCGCGTTGTCTGCGGGAGCCGTCGCAGCCATTCGTTGTGCTCGTCGGTGTATTCGGGCGACACGGTGAACAAACGGATCACCGAGCCCATGGTGCGGTCGGCGCTGAGGATCGAGCGGTGGGATCGGGCGTCGGGTGGGCGCGATTTGTAGATGGCCGCGAAATCGCGCTCGAAAATTTCCGCGACCTTGGCCATGTCCTCGCGGTAGTCGCGGACGTACACGGGCCCTTTCAACAGTGCGTGGGCGATGGATTTCGAGATTTCGGATTTGCCTCCGCCGGAAACGGTGCACGGCTTGTGGCAAAGAGTGCCGCGCGGACGCGAACCGATCAGCCTCCAGGCCGTCCCGGATAGCTGCTTTTCCAGGTGCACGCGGAAGCCCGAGGGCAGGACGTAGACGGCTGAAGGGTGCAGCGTCAATTGCTGCGTGCGGCCGTCGTGCTGCCAACGGACGAACCCGTCGCGCAGTGTGAAAATTGAATCTTCCGGGATGTAGAAGACGTCCGGAAAGCGGCGATCTATCGCGTACCCCTCCGGTTGGCGCTCGACGAGTTCTCCGAGCAGGGCGATGCCCTGTTCGAACGTGGCTTTCTTGAGACTGACGGTGCGGCCGGCGAAAAACTCCGTGCCGAGGACGTAGGTGGCAAAGGCGATGGCGCCGCCGGCGTGCTCCTCCTCAGCGAGTCCGAAGAGATTCGCGGCGTAGCTGATCTGCGTCTTCACTTCTTTTTTGCAGTAGCCGTAGTAGTTGTCCGCGAGGATGGTGACCATGACGCCGCGATGATCGCGAGCGCAAATCTTGAAGGCGGCGCCTTCGTTATAAAGCTCATCCGGACTGGTCCAGCACATGCCGTCGCGGCGCTGGCGATCCGTGGCGTCGTTCGCATGCGGCAGGCCGAGCGCGGATTTCTTCATGCCGACAAGATGCGGAGCGAGGATCACGCAGCCGGTGTGGCCGGTCCAGTGGGCCACGTCGAGGGCCGCGTCGTTTTCCGGCAGATGCGGATCGCCGCCATTGCCGAAGATCCCTTCGACGAAATCGAGATTGCTCACCAGGCTGCCGGGAGCGAAGAAGCGCGTTTCCATCGTTCGCGGCGCGTCGGTTCCGGTGGCGGGACACACCAGCGGGCGGAGCAACAGGGAAACAAAAAGGTGCGCCGCGTCTTCCTGGCCGGCGGTGAAAGGCAGAGCAAGAACGTCGCGCGGCGGGCGAAGCGCGGCGGCGAGCAGGGCGGCAAAAGTCTTTTTGGGCACGGCTTGCTTGTCCGCGGGAATCGGGAAGCCGCCTTCGGCAATGTGAAAGACGCCGCGCGTGGTGCGGCGGTCGCTGGACGGATTGTGCAGCACGCCCTGCGGAATGCGGAACGAGCGCACATACGGGGATGAAAAGCTGTTGGAATCCGGCGGCAGCGACATGGCTCGGGCGAGGCCGGCGCGGTCGAGAATAAAGGTGCTCGCGGGCAAGCGCGGCGCGCCGTCCGGACAGCAATCCGCGAGGTACGCGTCGAGAAACGACTGAATGCGGGTGTCCGCGGGACACAAATACTTTCCGAGGAGGCGTTCCTTTTCGTAGTGATTGCGCAGGAGCGGCCGGGCGATTTGCAGGAAACGAGCGTCAGCGGAATTCCTGGCGGCGGGCTGGCCGAGGGCAGCGAGCTTCAGATGAAGGTACTGAACTAAGTCGAGCTCAAGCGCACTTTGGGGCGTGGCCATACCACCGTCCTGGCCCCCCACCCCTAAACTTTGTTGCTCCCTTGCCGTTGGAGGAAGTTTACCAAACTTGGGCTGAGGCGCGAAGCGTGGATGCTGAAGGTAGCCTGGCGCGAAGATGAAGAGAGATTCTTCGACTGCGTGACCGGACGTCCCGCAAGAGCGGGACGATAGGCAAAGACGTCCGGCCACTCCGCTCAGAATGACGATGCTAAACGTGGTCAGGGAATGATGACGCCGGGGAGGCCGCGAAAATGGGTGTTCGCGGTGACGAGCTGGGCCTGGCAGACGCGCGCGGTGGCGTAGACGATGGCGTCGGTGCCGTTGAGGCGATGATCGAGGCTCACGTTCGCGGCGGCGAGGGCGACTGTCTCGTCGAGTGGGATGACTTTGCGAAGGAGCGCTTGCGAGGCGAACCGGTCCGCGAGCGGCCTGCCGCGATGCTTCGCGAGATGCCGGTACACTTCGAAGATGACCACCGACGGGACCAGGACCGAGGCTTCGCCTTCGAGGTAATGGCCAAAGGCAGCCGCCTTCGAGTCTTCATTCAGGTATTCGAGCCAGCCGGTGGAGTCAACGAGGTAGAGATCAGAACCGCTCCGTGTGGTCACGATATTCGTCTTTCCATCTGAGGCCTTTGGCGATGCCGCGGAGCTCCTTGATGGAACGGCGGGGCACGAGGCGCAGCGACCCGTCGAGCGCGTACATCAGGAGTTCCTGTCCCGGCTCGATCTTGAGCTCTTCGCGGAGAGCTTTGGGGATCACAACTTGAAACTTGGGAGAGACGCGGACTTTTGCTTTCTCCATTTGGTTAAACCCCCGGGAATGGTATCGATTGGCATATCGTATGTCAACCTGGCTATCGATAGGCTTGTCGTCATACCGCTTAGGGAGGGCGATGCAGCATGGGATTCAAAGCATGAGTCTTAGCGGCGCGTTTCTAAAAAGCGGAATCGCTGATTGCCTGTGAACTTATTCAGGAGTGCGCACGCGAATTGTTGATCTGTCGGCGGGTCGACATCAAGAATGCGCGCGAAAAATTCGCGGGAATTTATTTCTTGCGCGCTCCTTCCATCGCGTCCCAGTCCGCGTCCGACATTTCGGCGAAGTGATTGAATTCGCCAGCGCCGTTGATCCATTCTCCGCCGTCAATTACGACGCACTCACCGTTCACATACCCGGCCTGCTCGCTGACGAGATAGGCCGCGAGGTTGGCGAGCTCCTCGGGCCGGCCGAAGCGCTTCATCGGATGATGATTCCTCGCGCGCTCTTCGAGTTCTTGCGACGGCACCAGGCGCGAGAATGCGCCTTCGGTGGGGAACGGTCCGGGCGCGATCGCGTTGAGCCGGATGTGATGGCGCGCCCATTCGACGGCGAGCGAGCGCGTCATCGCAAGAACGCCGGATTTCGCGCAGGCCGAGGGAACGACGAAGCCCGAGCCGCAGTTGGCGTCCGCGTAGGTGGTGACGATATTGAGGACCGTGCCCGGCTGCTTCGCGGCGATCCACCGACGGCCGAGCGCCAGAGTGCAGTGGAACGCGCCCTGAAGGACGATCCCCACGACGGCGTTGAACGCGTTCGGCGAAAGCTTTTCGGTGCGCGCGATGAAATTTCCCGCCGCGTTGTTCACCAGCGTGTCTATTCCGCCGAACGGTCGGCCGAATTCTTTTTCTGCAGCGGCAAGCGACTGCTCGACGGCTGCAAAGTCGCGGATGTCCGCCGAGAACCAAGCCGCGCGAGCTCCTTTGGCTACGATGTCGCGGGCGGTTTCCTTGAGCGGATCTTCGCGCCGTCCGATGAGAAACAACGTGGCGCCGAGTTCGGCAAAGCGCAGTGCCATTGCGCGGCCGAGACCCGTGCCGCCGCCGGTGATCAGAATCGTGCGGTCCTTGAGCAAGTCGGTTTGAAACATGGTTGAAAACCTCCCCGGATTCGTGCGGTATTGTTCGCGCATCGCAGGTCGCGCCGCAAGGTACAATTCCCCGAAGTTCGCTGGCGCACGCCGGGCGCGCCGGGGACCAAACGGAGGACGAACATGAAGTCATTTGTGATCGGACTAATCGTAGGGCTGTTGATCCTGCCGCTGGCTTTCGGGGTGTACGTGGCGGCCGGGCGCGTGCCCGTGGCGACGTCGGACTCTCCGATGCCGTTCGAGGCGGCTCTTGCTGGCGCGGGGCTATACGCGCGGATCAAGCGCGAGGCGCCGACTCGGGATGTTTCGGGCGTGGCGACGGCGGAACTTGTGAGCGGCGCGGACGTGTACCAGAAAAACTGCGCTTTGTGCCACGGATTGCCGGGGCAGGCGGTGCCTCCGGTGGCGCAGGGGGAGTTTCCGAAACCGCCGCAGCTTTTCACAGAGGACGGGCGGGTGAGCGACGATCCGGCCGGCGTCACCTACTGGAAAGTGAAAAACGGCATACGGCTGACGGGGATGCCGGGATTTCAAGCGTCGCTTGCGGATCAGCAGATGTGGCAGGTTACGGCGCTGGTCGCGCGGGCGGACAAGTTGCCGCCCGAGGTGCTCGATGCGCTGAAGCCCGCGCCTCCCGTGATCCTTATTACTGCTGGGGCGGCCAGTCCAGCGGGCGCAGCACCGGGTACGCCTACTAAGAAGCCGTAAGGCTACATGAATCAGATGTTTAGAAACTGTCAACGCGGCGCAAATTATTCCGTAGCAGAACTAAGGATCAGGACGACAGCCCCCGAATAAGTGAAGGATTCTCTAGCATTATTGCCGGGCGCAGCATGCTGCGCCCCTACAAATTCGTCTCGCCGGTCGCGCGGCGAGAGGCCGCCGGCACGACGCCAAGAAATTGTGCGGGGCATCCGCCGAGGCGGATGCCCCTGCAAAACCGGCGAGATCAAAAATCAACGTGGAGGCGAAGGCCGGGGACGGTGATCGGGCCGCGGTCCTGATTGTAGCCGGGATTGTTGATGTGCTGGAAGTCGAAGGAAGCGAAGAATCCGCTCCAGAGATGGACGGTGTAGAAGCCCTCAAAGATTTTCTCCGGGCCGTAAGTAAGAGCGCCGTCTCCCAGCAGAAAACCCAGACCACCGAACCCCAAATATTGTTGGTGCGCGGCGACGATTCCGTTGGCCACGAATGCCACGCCCGCGCGATCGTTGCGCCGGTGCCATGGCGTACCCATCGAGAACGCCCCAAGCTCCAGCTCGCGGTCGTCTTCGGTGTAAGCCCAGGATTCGTTGCGACCATCGCTCCAGCCGAGCCGCCCGAAAACGCCGATATCATCCGTCAAGGACTGCTCGAAATTCAGGCCGAAGCCGTACCGGTGGCGGCCCTGTCGGCGCGTGTCTATGATGTTCGGTGTGGCCGTTTCGTGATCGAGGAATTCGGCGATCGCCTGCTTGTAATTTCCCATGTTGGCCTGGTTCAGGTAGCTCAGCAGTCGCACGGTGCCGGCGCGATGTGCAATAAGTTTCCCGCTGGCTTGCAGCTCGAGATTTTCGGCTCGCGCGCGGGCAATATCAGCATCGAGATTGATGCCGTTCGCGACCTTCGGCTCCATCGCTACGGCGAACCGGGCGGCAAACCAGTGGTCGTCATATTCCAGGAGCGCGCCGTCGGTATAGCCGCGCGTGTTCGCGGCGTAGTCGTAGGCGCCGTTGTTATCCACCGTCCAGTTAAGGAATTGAAGATGGCTGTCCTGGCCCCATGTGTTCAGGTCGAAGAAGTCGGCGAGGTCGAATTTCCCGATTCGAAATTCGATGCGGCGCACAGGCAGCGAAGTGGCCAGATGAAACTCGTCGCGCTCGGCAGTGGTCTTTTCATCGGTCAGCGGAATAATCTGCCGCAACATCAGGCGAGCGAGATAGGGAGTGGTAGAAAGTTGCGCGCCGGAAACCGTCCGCACGGAATCAAGATTCACGTAGCCGGCGAGGCCGAAAGCCCGCCCGACGCCGCCTCCCGTCGCGTACTCGAAATCGGCGAAGAGTTCCGTCGTCGGCGTGACCGTCCAGCCGGTGTAAAGAGTTATCACGTGCGTGGTCGCGCTCTGGGCCCCGGGAGTCATGCTGTTGGTTCCGGTGTATTTTGCTGGAAACGACGGGTGCCATTGGAAGACGACGTTCGCCTGAGCGGAAATCCAGTAGCCTTCCGTATCGGAGTGCGGGAGAAGAGTGACTTTGTCGGGCTCAGCGGGATCGTATAGCTCTTGGGGATTCGGCGCGGCCGGCTGAGAGGGGTTCTGGCTGGTGGTTGAGCCGGAATCCGAAGCGGGGGACGAGGATTGTTGCGTTTGGGCATTTTGCGGCGGGGTCTGGACGGACGCCTGGGCGCACGCGAAAGTCGGCGCGGCCACGCACACAAGGAGCGCGCAGAGAATCAGTCGCGCGATTTGGGCCTGGTAGGACATTGTCTTCGCGAGCAGGGCGTTCGGTGCGATCTGCCCGCATACGACCACTAAATCACATGCGAGCGCGCACCCCGCGTTAACAGACGGTTAAAAGGGACTCGGGCGAGAAATCGGCGCACGCCGGGGGCGGCGATTTCCATATACTTAATCGGCCTCAGGAACGCTGGACGCAGGGCCTGAAGGTTTGATACCATACCCCCCTAGGGTAGTCAACGGAAAATGTCGCATTTATCTAAGGAAAAACTCGATTTGGTGACGCGCACGAAGAAGGTCATCGGGCAGCTCGAAAGCGTCTTGCGCGGCTTGAACGACGACGAGCAATGCGCGGACGTGTTGCAGCGCCTCGCGGCGGCACGCGGAGCAATCAACAGTCTGATGGGGGAATTGCTCGAGGACCACATCCGCAACCACATGCCACAGAATTCGAAGTCCTCCACCGAGGCTGCCGACGACGTGATCGAAATCGTCCGGACCTATCTGAAGTAACCGTCAGAGCGCGTCACGCTGGAAATGTGAAAACGGGCTTCACGACTTTTCCGGCCGCTTGATCCTCGATGGCCTGATTGATTTTCTCGAACGGATACTTCGTGACGAGTTTGTCGAACGGGAAGCGTCCGTTCATGTGGAGTTCGACGAGGTGCGGGATGAATGTATCCGGCACGCTATCGCCCTGCACGATGCCGCGAATGGAAAGGCCGCGGAGCATCACTCGGGACATTTTCGGAGCCTCAGCCGGAATGGCGCAGAAGCCGAAGCAGCCTTTCGCAGCGAGCGATTCAATGGCTTGCTGGTTGCTATCCACCCGGCCGGTCGTATCGAACGCGTAGCCGACGCCGCGGGGAACAATCTTTCGAATCTCGTCGGCGATATTTACACTAGTACAAACCGGCACAGTGTGCGTCGCGCCGAGTTGCCGTGCCATTGCCAACCGCGATTGAAGCACATCCACGGCGATGATCGCGGAGCAGCTGCACACTACCGCACCCATCACGGCGCTCAGTCCCACTGGACCCGCACCGAAGATTGCGACCGTGCTGCCGGCGGGCGGATGCAGCGAATTCATGATCGCGCCCGCGCCGGTTTGCACGCCGCATCCGAGCACGCCGAGGATTTCGAGCGGCGCGTCTTTGCGCACCGGAATCGTATTGCGCTCGCGCGTGACGGCGTAATTTGAAAACGACGATTGACCGAAGAAGTGGCCGTGAATCGCGATGCTTCCCTTCGTGAACGAGCCGGGCGAGCCCGCACGTCCGTCCGTGAAGTTCAGCTGCGACACAAGATCGCAATAGGCGGGATTGCCGCCGAGACAGGTTGGGCACACGCCGCAGGAATCGACGGTGAGGGCGACATGGTCGCCGGGCTTCACCTTGGTGACGCGCGCGCCTACGCGTTCGACAATTCCCGCGCCTTCATGGCCGAGCACGACCGGCATGGGAACGCCCATCGTCCCCTCGCGCGCTTTCACGTCGGTATGGCAAAGCCCGCAGCCGACCATGCGAACCAGAATATTTTCCGGGCCGGGATCGCTCATCTCGAGTTCTTCGATCGAGAATGAAGGCTTACCTGCGTACGCTACGGCGGCGCGCACCTTCATGATTTTTCTCTGTATGGCGCGGAGGAGTTCACTGCCCGGCCGTGGGCATCACGAGTTTTCCGACCACGGGAACCGGCAGCGCGCCCTGGTCGAGGACGAGGTCGTGGAATCTGAGCATGTCGAATTTGTTCCCGGCCTTGGCTTGATATTCCTTGCGGACGGCGAACCATTCGCGGAGGCCGACGTAGTACGTGGGCAACTGCGTGGAACTGAGCTTGGCGCGCAGAAGTTTTCCTTCGGCCTCGGCCTGCGTTTGAAACGCTTCTTTCGTCATCAGATCCATGGCCTGCTCGTCGGTCATGCCCATAGTCTGCATTTTGACGTCGAGGATGGTGTTGGCGAGCAAGCGCAGCCGAATTTTGCGCATCATCATGCGGAAGCGCGGATCGTTGTTGAGGAAGCCTTCGTCCATCATCACCTGCGCGCCGTATTCCGCCCAGCCTTCCACGTAGGCGCCATTCCCGAAAATAGCGCGCAGCAAGCGGCGCGACTCGGGCTGGATGTCGTTCGCGTGTTCGGCCTGCACGTAGTGTCCCGGCAGTCCTTCGTGGAGTGAGAGCCACTGCAAGGTGAAGTTGTTGTACTCGCGCAGCCGGGATTCGGTCGAGGCCGGCGGCGCCTTGGGATCAATCGGCGTCACCCAGTATTCGGCTTCGGCATGCGGCTCCAGCGGCGGCGCGCTATGGAATCCGGCGACGGAATAAATTCCGCGCATGAATGGTGGCGTGGGGATCACTTTTAGATTGTCGCGCGAGCTGAGCGTCACGATTTTCTTCTCGCGGATAAAGGCGATGATGCCGGTGAGGTCGGATTCGATCGTCTGCTGCAACTGGTCGGGGCGCGGGTGGTCGTCCGAGATTTTCTGCAGTACTTCGCCGATGATCTGATTCTCACGGTCGCGGCTGGTGAGATCGGAATGGTCGCCATGCGAGGGAAACATCTGGGCGTGCATGGGCAGGGCGAGGCCGAGCATTTCGGCGCGCACGTCCTTCAATTCGCCTTCGGCATCGGAGAGCAGCGCTTCCGGCGTGACGTCGGTTTCCATCACCAGCCGGAATTTCTGATCGTAGAGTTCCTTGCCGAGCCGCCAGGTGCGCCGCGAGGACCGCTTGCCGAGATCGTCCTTGAGCCACGCGTTGAAATCCTTCAGCGCGGCAATGGCGGGTGGCGCGACCTGATCGTATTCAGCTTTCAGCGGGGTTCCCGACGGCGACTCGCCCGCGATGTCGCTCTGGATCAGGTCGATATTGCCTTCATTTTCGCTGATTGCGGTGCTGATGAAGATCGGATCAGCATCGCTGAGATATGCCTTCACCTGGCCGAGCAATCGCGGAATCTGGCGAACGCGGGAGAGCACTTGGCCAACGCGGACTTCGAGTGGCGCATAGTCCTGTGTCAGGGGCAAAAATAGCGCGTTGCCGATGAGCTCGACCGGCACGGTAGGGTTGTGGCGATAATTCTGAATCCTGTCGAATTCGAGCAGGTTCAGGCCGATCTGATCATCAATGAGCTGCCAATCGGCGGCGTCCTGCGGATCGAGCGTCGCGAGTGGCGTCTCGGTGCGAAATCGCGCGCGCCAGCTGGAGTAGAATTCCCGCTGCGCATCCATGGCTTTCAGGCTCAGGTCGTCGAGCTGCGCGTCGAGCTCGATCTTTTCGTGCGTTTTCGGATCAACGTGAACGTGATATCCGGCCTGTGAAGCATTCACCGGCGAAAGCGCGAGCGAATCCTTCATGAATCGGTCGCTCAGCTCGGCAAATTTCGCCGAACGCGAATCGGCGGACGTGTTTGCAACGGGTTTCGCCGGCTCGGCGCCTGAGGGCAGCAACACCATAAGCGAAAGTATCGCGCAGAAAATCGAAATGTTGGTTGCCTGCATCAACAGTCCCCCTGGAATTCTGAAAATGCGCGCTAACTGCGGCGTAGCGCGGCCAGAACGCGTGTCGGCGTCAACGGAAACTCGTGCATGTGGACACCTGTCGCATCAAAGAAAGCGTTCGCGATCGCCCCGGCGGCCGCGGCCATCACCTCTTCGCCCGCGCCCGTGGATTTCTGGTCCACGCGCTGCACCACAATGGGCGTGACCTCGGGGCATTCCTCAAAGCGCAGGATCGGATAACTGTTCCAATCGAGGCTGGTGACGTTCGTTCTATTGAACGTCACTTCCTCGTGCAACATGCGGCTCACGGTTTGCACCAATTGCCCGCTGATCTGATTTTCGATGAACGCGGGATTCACGGCGAGACCCGCGTCAATCGCGCCGTACATGTGCTTCACCGAAATCTTGCCAGTTTCCTTGTTCACTTCGAGTTCGGAGACGGCTCCGCCGAACGACGTGAGATGCGTGCCGAGTCCGATCCCGCGGCCGCTGACGATTTTCGCGTCGGAAAGTTTCGAAGCGGGCGGACCCGGCTCCCACTTCGACGCCTGCGCGACCGCATCGAGCACGCCCATCCAACGTTCGTTCGTGATATTTCGTTTGCGGAATTCGTACGCGTCCATTCCCGCAAGACGCGCGAGCTCGTCAATCGTTTGCTCCGACGCAAACGAAAACGAAAGATCGAGCGGCGAGCGCAGCCACGCGCCCTTCAGGTGTTTCAGCCCGGGCACCTGATGATTCACCAGCCGCACGTTGGGAATGTCGTACATGCCGCCGCAATCCGTGGGATTCACCTGCTGGGCCGCGCCGAGTCTCCACTCCGCCGCCGGAGTTCCGAGCGCGAGTTGCGCGGATGTTTCGATCGCGCTCCAGTTGTGATGCCAGCCGTCGTACTGATAGGCGATAATTTTTCCATTGGCGTCGGCTGCGGCGCGGATCTCGCCTACGTGCGCGGGGCCGTAGTTGTCCCAACCGTGCTCGTCCCAGCGCATGAACTGCAATCGCACCGGCTTGCCGGCAAGCTGCGACAGAATCGCGGCCGCCTGTGCCACGTCGTCATAGCAACTGTGGCCATAGGTTCCCGATCCTTCGTAATACTGCACGCGAACTTTTTGCGCGGGCAATCCGAGAACGCCGGCCAGCGTGTTGCGCGTGGCATATACATCCTGCGTGGAGCAGATGACCAGCGCGGAATCGGATTTCACGTCCGCGAGCGCGCCATTGGGACCGAATCCCGCGTGCGCCTGATAGGGAGCGTGATAATTCCCCGAGGTAACATGCGCGGCTTGCGCGAACGCGCCGTTCACGTCGCCGCGCTCGAGCACGACGCGATCGGTGGTTTTTTCGGCGCGCATCGCGTCGTATACACCGTCGCTGCCGGGCAACGTGGCCGGCATGTCCCACGTTATTTTCAATTGTTGCGCTGAGCGGACCGCGTCCCATTCGCGGTCCGCGATCACGCCAACAAAATCGCCCTTGCGCAGGACGCGCGCGCCGGGAATTCCGGCGATCGAGGTTTCGTCGAGGCTCGCAACTTTCGCGCCCGCTCCGTACACGCCCTGGCCCCGCGGGCGGACCACGCGTCCGTGCACCATCCCAGGCAGGCGCACGTGCTGCAGGTAAACGTATTTGCCGCTCACTTTGTCGGGAATGTCGTTTCGCGTGGGACTCTTGCCGACCAGTTTGTAATCCGCGACGGGCTTCAGCGGCGCAGAACCCGTAAACGCAAGGCTGAACGGCTTGTCGCCGACAAGCTCGCCGTAGGTGACGGAGCGCGTGCTGCCCGTCGCTGTGACGACTCCGCGAGATACCGTCAGGCGCTCGACGGGCGCGTCGAGTTTTTTCGAAGCAAGCTGCAATAGCGCCTGGCGCGCCTCGGCTGCTGCCGTGCGGATTGCCGGACTTCCGCGGGCGATGGACGAGCTCGAGTACGTGCCGCCTTGATTCGGCGTGATGTTCGTGTCGAGGCGGATTGTGCTGACCTGGCTCATGTCGAGGTCGAGTTCCTCTGCTGAGATTTGCAGAAGCGAGGTCGTGGAGCCCTGCCCAAGCTCGACGTAACCGATGTAGACGGTCGCCGTGTTGTCGGCATGGATGGCGAGCCAGGTATCAATCTGTTTTG
>Ga0210383_10004432_pt1 | contig 12469 bp, 11 predicted proteins | sample IncBWC14OmetaG_FD_160072 | JGI IMG/M metagenome (GOLD analysis project Ga0210383, IMG submission 160072) | Forest soil microbial communities from Barre Woods Harvard Forest LTER site, Petersham, Massachusetts, United States - Inc-BW-C-14-O ...
GCTGCTGGTCGCGCTCTCCGAGGCGGGGATGATCCAGTCACGCGAGGCGACCTCGCGGAGGCGCGCGCCGCCCACGCCGAGCGTCCCCCCTTCGGCCCAGGCGCCGGCGCCGGATCGCCAGCCGCCGCCGCTCGGCAGCGGCGAGCTTTCGATGATGCTGCAGATGGCCCGCACTCAGGATCACTTCTGGGCGCTGGGCGTCGGCCGCGACGCCGCCACCGCGGAGATCGACCGCGCGTATGAAGCGCTCGCGCGCAGCTTCCACGCCGATCGCTACCGGCTGGCGCCCGACGAGGATCGCAAGATGGCGCAGGAGATCTTCGACAGCCTGGCCGAGGCCCACCGCGTGCTGCAGGATCCTGCCCGCCGGCGCGCCTACCTCGGCAAGCTTGGACGCGAGAACGACGAGGGGCCGCAGCCCCCGCGTGCGGCGGCAAGCGATCTCGCCGTCACGCCATCGCCGGCGGCTGCCTCACCACCCAGCAGCGCGGCTCACGCCCTCTACGAGGTCGGCCTCGATCACCTGCGCGCCCGCCGGCACCACGAGGCGGTCGAGGTGCTCCGCCAGGCGGCGCGCCTCGTCCCCAACGAAGCCGACTACCGCGCGGCGCTGGGGTGGGCGCTGTTTCGCCAGGCCCCGGCCGACGCCCGGGCCGCGCGCGCCGCCATCGCCGAGCTCCGCCGTGCCACCCAGATCGACGAGCGCCACCGGAGCGCGGCGCAACACCTGGCCGAGATCTACGCCCAGACCGGGCAGCCGGAGGCGGCGATCGCGGAGCTCGAACGGCTGCTGGCGCTCGATCCGGAGGCCGTCGAGCTCGCGGACGAGCTGCGCCGGCTCCACGCGCAATAGCCGGAGCTGGCCACGGACGGGCTGGCCAAGCTCGTCCGCGACATTGCTGTCAGGGTCGGTACCGGTTTTCACAGACCGCATGTCTCGACAACGACTCGAGCGACCCACTGGGCGCGGTCGACCCTGTGCGCGCGCCGGCCAAACGGGGGCACGACGCTTGCTGATTTCGGCGGCATGCCCTTTCACACGCTGTCCCGTTCACGATACTCCCCCGCCCTGCTGGCGCGCGTGGCGCAGGGGTGGCGGCGAATCGCGGAGGACGAACGGCGCGGTGTGGCGAGCGCCGCCCACATTGCCGCGGATCTGGCAGCCCTGGGCGCGCCGCCGGCCATCCTCGCCGCGGCCGCGCGGGTGATCGCCGACGAGGTCCATCATCTGGACGTCTGCGCCTGCGTGCTCGACGAGCTGGAACCGGCGGCGCGTGGCAACGCTGTGAGGAGCGCGACGTCACGCCGTCTCGATCTGGTCCCTCGCGCACCGGTCGGTGAAAGCGTCCTGGCCCGCACGCTGGTGGCCGAGTACGCGCTCGGCAAGCCCCCCTCGGCGACCGCTTTCGCCGCGGCGCGGGCACTCAGCCGCGAGCCCCTCTTCGCCTGGGCCTACACCGAGCTGCTGCACGACGAGGCCCGGCACGCGACCTTTGGCGCCAAGACGGCGGCCTGGGTGATCCGCCGCTGGTCGCCCCGCCAGCGACGAGCGCTCTGGGCCGAATCACTGACCAGCTCGACGGTCGCCGCCGCGCGCCCGCGTGACGAAGAAGCAGAATCGCTGGGGCTGCTGCCGGCGAGCTCGGATGGCGCGTTGCCGCGATGGATCCTGCCGCACCTGGAGCCGCTGGGGATGCAGGCCACGCCGTCGCCGGGCTCGGGGTCGGGGTCGGGATCGGGGCCGGCCAACGAGACGCGGTTCATTCACTGAACCCCCGATGGTTGGACGCCCCCCTATCGTTCGGAACGCGCCCCGATCGGTCGGAACGCGCCCATCCGCAGGTCCGTCAGCGTCGTGCGGATCGAACGCCGCCGCTCGGACCCGCGAAACCGCCGCACGAAGCTTTTTTTCCGGCGGTGAGCTTGTGATCGAGAGGTCGCGTTCGACCCGCACGTAATAGGGATCGCCTATGGCGGGGCGAGAAGCGCTCGCCGAGGCACAGCCGCGGCCGCGCCTCAGCGACAGAACGGGCGCGGGTCCAGGATCTCGAAGTCTGGCGCCCTCTCCCGCTTGCGGGAGAGGCCCGGGGTGAGGGTCCGGGGCCGGGGTGAGGCCTCGGGGCCGGGGTTAGGGCGAATCAGTCGTAGTACTCGGCGCCCAGGTGCGTGATGAGATCTTCTCCACGCAGATGCCGGAGCGTGTTCTTCAGCTTCATCAGCTGAATGAACAGATCGTGCTCGGGGTACAGGCCAGGCGCGCTCTGCGGGCTCTTCCAGTAGAACGACAGCCACTCCTGGATGCCGCTCATCCCGCAGCGCTGGGCGAGGTCCATGAAGAGCGCGAGGTCGAGGACGATCGGCGCCGCCAGGATCGAGTCCCTGCAAAGGAAGTCGATCTTGATCTGCATCTGGTAGCCCATCCATCCAAAGATGTCGATGTTGTCCCAGCCCTCTTTGTTGTCGCCGCGCGGCGGGTAGTAATTGATGCGCACGACGTGGCACATGTCGCCGTAGAGGTCGGGATAGAGGTGCGGCTGCAGGATGTGCTCCAGCGAACCGAGCTTGGAGACCTCCTTCGACTTGAACGACTCCGGATCGTCGAGCACCTCGCCGTCGCGGTTGCCGAGGATGTTGGTCGAGTACCACCCCTCGACGCCCAGGAGGCGCGCCTTGAAGCCGGGCGCGAGGATCGTCTTCATGAGCGTCTGGCCGGTCTTGAAGTCCTTGCCGCCGATCGGCACGTTGTTCTGCTTGGCCAGCTCCATGAGCGCCGGCGTGTCGACGGTCAGGTTGGGCGCGCCGTTGGCGTAGGGGACGCCCAGCTTGAGCGCCGCGTAGGCGTAGATCTGCGACGGCGAGATCTCGGGATCGCTCTCGGCCAGGCCCTTCTCGAAGGTCGCCAGCGTGGCGTGGCAGGGGGCCAGGTTGCGGAAGACCTCGGTCGATCCGCACCAGACCATCACCAGCCGGTCGCAGTTGTTCTTCTTCTTGAACTCCTTGATGTCGTCCATCACCTGCGCCGCCAGGTCCGCCTTGTTCTTGCCGGTCTTGAAGTGGGTGGCGGTCAGCTTCTTGACGTAGGCCTGCTCCCAGACCGCCTTCATCGGCTTGATGGTCGAGAGGAAGTCCTTCAGCTGGCCGAGGTGCTCCTTGGAGAGGACGCCGGCCTTCGAGGCGGCCTGATACGCGTCGTCGGGGAAGAGGTCCCAGCCGCCGAACACGATGTCGCCGAGCTTGGAGAGCGGCACGAACTCACTGATGAGCGGCGTCCGCGCGTCGGTCCGCTTGCCGAGACGAATCGTCCCCATCTGCGTCATCGAACCGATGGGCTTGGAGATCCCCTTCCGGATCGCCTCGACCCCGGCCATGAAGGTGGTGGCGACCGCGCCCATTCCGGGCGTCAGGATGCCGAGCTTGCCCGTCGCCGGGCGGATGTCGATGGGTTTACCAGTGGACTTCGTGAGAGACATTGCGGCTCCTTTTAACGGCGAAATGGGGGTCCTGCAACCATGAATGCAACGGCGATGCCGCCCGTGATCGGTAGCGCTTGCAGGAGTTGCCCCGCGCCCCGTCTGGGGTTCACGCTTGCGCCGGGCGAATTTGTGGTAGAAACCCCCCGCTCTTTTAACACCTCGACACCACACGCCTGCTGAGGTGCCCGTGCGTGCCCAGAACGCGAATCATCGCGCGAACGGGTTACGGTCACCGATGACGCGGGCGGCGGACGACAACGCGAAGGAAATGAACATGGAAACCACGACCGAGACCACCACTGCGCCCAGCGGAAATCCCCCCGGCGGAAACGCCCCCGATCTGACCCAGGCGAACCCGAGCGACGCGCCGATCACCATCCGCGAGATGATGGAAGCGGGCGTTCACTTCGGCCACCAGACCAAGCGCTGGAACCCGAAGATGAAGAGCTACATCTTCGGCGCGCGCAACGGCATCCACATCATCGACCTGCAGCAGACGGTCCGCGCCTTCAAGCGCGCCTACAACTTCCTGGTCTCCAACGTCGCCCAGGGTCGCTCGGTGCTGTTCGTCGGCACCAAGAAGCAGGCCCAGGAGGTGATCCGCGAGGAGGCGCTGCGCGCCGGCCAGTACTACGTGACCAACCGCTGGCTGGGCGGCACGCTCACCAACTTCAACAGCGTCAAGGGCTCGATCGACCGCCTGCACGCCATCGAGAAGATGTCGACCGACGGCACCTTCGAGCGGATGACCAAGAAAGAGGTCCTCGGCATCACGCGCGAGCGCGAGAAGCTGGAGAAGGCGCTCGGCGGCATCAAGTCGATGTCCGAGCTCCCGGGCGCCGTGTTCATCATCGACGTGGTCAAGGAGCACATCGCAGTCACCGAGGCGCGCAAGCTGGAGATCCCGATCGTCGCCCTCGTCGACACCAACTGCGATCCCGACCTCATCGACTACCCGATCCCCGGCAACGACGACGCCATCCGCTCGCTGAAGCTGTTCGCCGGCAAGATCGCCGAGGCCTGCGTGCTCGGCCAGAAGGTCGGCCGCGAGCGCGCCAATCAGCAGCGCAACGCGCGTGACGAGGGCGGCGGCGAAGAGCCGCAGACCATCCGCGTCTCCTCGGGCGGCGAAGGACCGCGCGTGGAGGTCGTCTCCCGCCACCGCGGCGAGCTCCCCACGCCGGAAGCCGCTGCCACGCCGGAAGACAAGGAAGAGCGGAGCTAGCCTCCGTTTTCACCCGGCTCTCTTTTTTTTCCGACGCGAACCAAAGAGGACACCCACGTCATGGCTTCAGAAGTCACCGCACAGATGATCAAGGACCTGCGCGAGCGCACCGGCGCCGGCATGGCCGACTGCAAGAAGGCGCTCACCGAGTGCGCCACCGACATGGAGAAGGCGATCGAGTACCTGCGCAAGAAGGGGATCGCCTCGGCCGCCAAGAAGGCGACGCGCATCGCCGCCGAGGGGATGATCGCCCACTACCTGCACGGTGCCCGCCTGGGCGTGCTGGTGGAGGTGAACTGCGAGACCGACTTCGTGGCGCGCAACCCGGACTTCGTGGCGTTCGCCAAGGAGATCGCCATGCAGATCGCCGCGCTCAACCCCCAGTACGTCTCGCAGGAGGAGATCCCGGCGTCGGTGCTCGAGAAGGAGAAGGCGATCCGCATCGAGCAGGCCAAGACGTCGGGCAAGCCGGAGGCGGTGTGGGGAAAGATCGTCGACGGCCAGATCGCCAAGTGGTCCAAGGAGGTCTGCCTCCTCGATCAGATCTGGGTGAAGGATCCCGAAGGGAAGAAGGACATCCGCGCGCTGCTCACCGACCTCGTCGCCAAGACCGGCGAGAACGTCAAGGTGCGCCGGTTCGTCCGCTATGAGGTCGGCGAAGGGTTGGAGAAGCGCTCCGACGACTTCGTGGCCGAGGTCCAGAAGCAAGCCGGACAGGCGTAGACCTAGAAAAACGATGGCCAAGGGGAAGGGGAAGAGCCCGCCCGGGCACAATGGAGACGTCAACGGCGCGCCGGCCACCAAGCCGGCGACGCCGCCGCCGCGCCCGCGGCTCAGCGCCTCCGGCGCCACCGAGAGCGACACCAAGCTCCCGCTCGCGCCCGGGGTGAAGTACCGGCGCATCCTGCTCAAGCTCTCCGGCGAAGCGCTGATGGGATCGACGCAGAACGCGATCGACGCCGCCACCCTCTCGCAGATCGCCGACGAGCTGGTCGACGTGCACAGCCTGGGCGTCGAGATCGCCATGGTGCTCGGCGGCGGAAACATCTTCCGCGGCATCGCCGCCAGCTCGAGCGGTATGGACCGCGCCCACGCCGACTACATGGGGATGCTGGCGACCGTCATCAACTCGTTGGCGCTGCAGGACGCGCTGGAGGCGCGCGGGGCGCACACCCGGGTGATGACGGCGCTGGAGATGGAGCGGGTCGCCGAGCCCTACATCCGGCGCCGCTCGATCCGCCATCTGGAGAAGGGGCGGCTGGTGATCTTCGCGGCGGGGACCGGCAACCCTTACTTCACCACCGACACGGCCGCCTCGCTGCGCGCGATGGAGATCGGCGCCGAGATCGTCATGAAAGCGACCAAGGTCGACGGCGTCTACGACAAGGATCCGAACAAGCACAAGGACGCCCGGATGTTCCGGCGCCTGTCGTACCTGGACGTCCTCAACCGCAACCTCGGCGTGATGGACTCGACGGCGATCTCGCTCTGCCGCGACAACAATCTGCCGATTCTCGTCTTCAACATGACCAAGCCGGGCAACATCCGGCGGGTGCTGCTGGGCGAACCGCTGGGGACGATGGTGCTCGACGAGCGCCGCGAGCCCCGCCCCGGCACGAACGTGGCAACCTAAAGGGCAACCGAGAGGCAAAACAGGGGGACCCGATGATCGATGACATCGTGAAGAGCCTGCAGGGCGATCTCGAAAAGGGGATCGAAGCTTTCCGCCGCGAGCTCGGCAAGGTGCGGACCGGACGCGCCAACCTTTCCATTCTCGACGGCGTACGGGTCGACTACTACGGGACGCCGACGCCGCTCAATCAGGTCGCGTCCTGCAACGTCGCCGACGCGCGCCTCATCACCATCAAGCCCTGGGAGCGGTCGCTGATCCCGGAGATCGAAAAATCGATCCGCGCGGCGCAGCTGGGGCTGAACCCGCAGTCCGACGGCGAGCTGGTGCGGCTGCCGATGCCGGCGCTCACCCAGGAACGCCGGCAGGACCTGGTGAAGGTGGTGAAGAAGATGGCCGAGGAGGCCCGGGTCGCCCTGCGCGGCGCGCGGCGCGACGCCAACGAGATGATCAAAGAAGCGCTCAAGGAAGGGTCGGTCACCGAGGACGACGAGCGCAAGGGCTTGAAGACGGTTCAAGAGACCACCGACAAATCGGTGCTCAAGATCGACGAGATCGTCGCCAAAAAAGAAGCTGAGATCCTGGAGGTCTGATCGTGGCATTGCTCTTTCGTGAGGCGCACGCGGCGCCCGACAAAAAACAGATCAACCAGGAGTACTTCATCCTGGAGAACGCCGGCGCGACGTCGATCAACACCGGCGGGCTGCAGGTCATCGCGGCGAAAAAGGGCAAGCGCGGCTCGGTGCTGGGGGTGATCGATCCCGGCTTCATGCTGCAGCCGGGGGAGAAGATCCTGGTCGTCTCCGGCGTCCCGGGGAAGAAGTCGCACGGCGAGCCGCCGACGCGCGAGGGGATGCGCACCTATCACCTCTTTCAGCGCGACGCTTTGCTGCACGGCCAGGGGACGCTCATCCGCCTGGCGATGAATCAGGTCGAGGTCGCCCGTCTGGTTTACGATCCCACCGCCGCCACCGGCGTGGCGTGATAAGGATTCGTCCATGCCCAAGTATCAGGTCGACATCCCGCACGAGCTGGCCGTCGCCGACGCCAAGCAGCGCATCGCCGGCGCCACCGAGAAGCTGACCCGCGACTACGGCGCGGCCTGCACCTGGAAGGGCGACAACGAGCTCTCGGTCTCGCGCAAGGGCCTGGACGCCATCGTGACCGTCGAGCCGTCGAAGGTGCACATCGACCTGAACCTCGGCTTTCTGCTCACGCCCTTCGCCGAGAAGATCAAGACCGGCATCGCCAAGCAGCTCTCCGGCATCCTGGCGACCGCCCCGGGCAACTAGAACGCCTGCGCAGCGCTGGTGACGGCGCGAGAAGACCTCTGCGCGCTTTTGCCGGGCACACGGCCCGCTGCGGCCACGGCGGCGCGGTTCTTTGCAGGAGACCGACGCGGCACGTGATTTGCTGCTGCCGAGGACATGCGTTTCGTCGAGCTCGAAGAGGCACGCCAGGCGTCGGGGCTGCGGGTGGTGATCGCGACCAATGTCCCCAGCCCCTGGTCGCAGGCGGCGCTGGGCGTCTTCGACATGAAGGGGCTCGACTATCTGGCGGTGCGCTTCCGGCGCACCGACGAAGAAATCAAACGCTGGACCGGCACCCGCAACGCGCCCGCCGTGCTGATCGACGACGAGCCGGCCCGCTCCGGTTGGGCGGAGATCGTCGCGCTCGGCGAACGGCTGGGTGGGCGAATGTCGCTCGTGCCCGACGACGACGCTCGCCGGGTCAGAATGTTCGGGCTGTCGCACGAGATTCTCGGGGAAGGCGGCCTCTGCTGGAACGTGCGCCTCTTGCTCACGCACACCGGCCTCTCCACCGACGGGCGCGCCGGGTGGCCGAAGCCGGTCGCCGAGTACCTTGGTCCCCGCTACGGCTACGCCCCCGAGCGTGTGCCGGCAGCGCGGGCGCGGGCCGTCGGGACGCTGCGCCTCCTCGACGCGGTGCTGGCCGAGGGCCGCGGCCGCGGACATGCCTACTTTCTCGGACCGACCCCGACGGCGCTCGATCTCCATGTTGCCGTCGCGCTGGGCACCATCTGGCCGCTGCCGGAGGCGCAATGCCCGATGCTGCCGCCCGTTCGCCAGGCGTTCGAGACGCTCGATCAGGAACTGAAGGAGGCGGTGTCACCCGCGCTGCTCGAACACCGCGCGCAGATGTTCAGCCGGCACCTGGTCGTTCCGGTCCGGTCTTGAGCGCGGCGGAAGCCGACCCTGCGACGGTCGACCCTGTGATCGCCGAACTGGCGAGCGCGGCGGCGACCTCGGCGTCGGTCGAACCAGGATGGCCGGTGACCACGCGGAGGGCCGAGGCTGGCGGTGAGAAGGCCGCGAGCCGCTCGCTGCGTTCGCCGAGGCCGGGCAGGTAGCCGGCTTCGAGACCGACCGCGTCGTTTTCCACCACCAGGGCGGCGGCGGCGGCGAGCGACGTCAGACGATCGTCGGCGACCGGAAGCTCCAGCGTCGCCAACAACGAGAGCCGCCCCGGATCCCAGGTGACGCCGAGGGCCGCGCCGAAGGTCTCACGCAAAATGCCGGCCTCTCGTGGGCTGAGCGACTGCCAGGGGGTGACTCCGACTTGGACCGCCAGGCGCAGGCCGGCGCGATCGGCGGCGCGGAGCAGCCGTTCGAGCGCCCACTGGCAAGCGTCCAGAATCTCGGGTGCCAGCGCGCGGCGTTCGGCCAGCGCAGCCGCCAGCAGCTCCCCACCGGGTTCGTCCGGCCCGACGGCACGGCGGGCGAACGCCAGCGCGAACACCGATGCGTCTGCGGACAACGCGACGGCACCGAAGTCCACAATGGCGATTCGTGTGCCGAAGGAGCCGGCGGCCGCGAGGCCGTGCGCGGCGAGGGCGATCGCCGCTTCGCGCTCGTCGCGCGCCGGTGCGCCGAGACGCGGCAACCGCCGCCCCGCGGGGAGAATCCGCTCGGCGAGCGGCAGCGCGACGGTCGGGAGCTCCAACCCGAGGCGGAGCGCGGTGCCGACCAGCGGCGCCCCGGTCAGGATTTCCAGATCGCATCCACCTCCGAGGTGGATCCCCACGGCTCCCGTCTCGGCGGCGAGTCGTGTGATCTGCTCGCCGCCGTCGGCGCGCGGCGGGCGAAGGTCGGTCGCCAAAAAAGCCATGCGTCGACGCAGGATAGCGCTTTGATTCAGATCTCGACGCTGATATAAATGGCCGTCGCCGTTATCGGTGGCAGCTCGGTGGAGCCGGACGTTCGGGCTCCTGTTCTACCGGAGGTGTTCATGTTCGTTCGCCCACGCCGGGGTCTGATCCAGGCGGCCGTCATCGCAGCGGCCGTGACCGGCTTCGTCGCGTCCGCCCGGGCGCAGTTGCAGATTGCGCCGGTCGATCTCGAGATCTTCCGCCCCGCGATGGACTCGAAGGGGTTCATCACCGTCAACTCCTCGGGGGTGCTCGGGCAAGGGGACTTCTCCTTCGGTCTCGTCACGTCGTACGCGCGCAAGCCGCTGGTGCTGAACGGCAGCTGCTGCACGCCGATGCAGGCGACCCAGTTCGCGGTGAACAACCTGGTGACGCCGTCGCTGCAGGCGGCGGTCGGCTTCACGCACCTGCCGCACCTCGGCTTCGAGCTCGGCATCATCCTGCCGCTGGCGATCACCTCGGGCCAGAGCACGCCGAGCGATCAGACCGCGATGGGCAGCCACGACTGGACCTTCACCGCGCAGGGGATCGGTGACCTGCAGGTGCACCCCAAGATCCGGCTGATGAACGCCACCCGCAATGGGCTCGGCTTGGCGATCATCCCGTCGGTCATCCTGCCGACCGGCGACAAGAAGTCGTTCTTCGGCGAGGGGCAGACGATTTTCCAGCCGACCGCCGTCATCGACACGGAGCTCGGCTACCTGGGGCGCTTTCGAGCGGCGATCAACGGCGGGATTCGGATCCGGCCGCACGACGCCGTGTTCACCGACAACACGGCAGCGTTCACGAATACCGGCGACATGGCGGCGTCGATGGTTCCGATGCTCACCGGGATGAACGTCACCACCGGCGCCGGGATCAAGATCGGCAACGAGGTCATCGGTGGCCTGGGCCTCTCCTACGGAATCGTGCCGCAGAAGTTCGACGTCGTCGGCGAGATCTACGGCAACTACGGCCCCAACTCGACCAAGTTCGACGCCGCCGGTAACAGCACCAAGATGGGTCCGTCGGCCGAGGCGATCGGCGGCATCAAGCTCTATCTGGCGCGCAACTCGTTCTTCGAGATTGGCGGCGGATACAAGGTGGCCGACGGGTACGGCGGCGGCGCGCCGCGCGGCTTCGTCGGCTTCATCTTCGAGCCGTCGATCGGCGACCGCGACGGCGACGGCTACAAGGACGACGTCGACCAGTGCCCGGACGATCCGGAAGACTTCGACGACTTCGAGGACGCCGACGGCTGCCCCGATCCCGACAACGACAAGGACGGCATCCCCGACGTCGACGACAAGTGCCCGAACGATCCGGAGACCAAGAACGGCTATCAGGACGCCGACGGCTGCCCGGACAACACGACCTTCGATCGCGACGGCGACGGCATCCCCGACGACATCGACAAGTGCCCCGACGATCCCGAGGACAAGGACAACTTCGAGGACGCCGACGGCTGCCCCGATCCCGACAACGACAAGGACGGCATCCCCGACAAGAACGATCTCTGTCCCAACGATCCGGAGGACAAGGACGGCTTCGAGGATCAGGACGGCTGCCCGGATCCCGACAACGATCACGACCGCATCCTCGACAAGGACGACAAGTGTCCGAACGAGCCGGAGACCTACAACGGCTACCAGGACGCTGACGGCTGCCCCGACAAGGGGAAGGTCATCGTCCACAAGGGGAAGCTGGAGATCCTCGACAAGATCTATTTCGAGACCGACAAGGACGAGATCAAGTCGGTGTCGTTCCCGCTGCTCGATGCGATCGCGGCGACCATCAACGGCAACCCCCAGATCGATCTGATCGAAATCCAGGGGCACGCGGATGAGCGCGGCGACGACGCGCACAACCTCGATCTGACCGAGCGGCGCGCGCACTCGGTGCGGGTGGCGCTCGAGCAACGCAACGTCTTGCCGAGTCGCCTCAAGAGCCACGGCTACGGCGAGACCAAGCCGATCTGCATGCAGCACAACGAAGACTGCTGGAGCCAAAATCGCCGCGTGGAGTTCATCATCCTGAAGCGCTCCGACGAAGCGAAGCTCCAGGGCGGCGAAGGCCAGTAGCCAGCAGCGGCGACGACCAGCAGCGGCGACAGTCAGTCGATCGACTGTCGTGCGCGAAGACCAGTAGGCGACCAGCCAGGTAGACTGATCTCGGCACGAGTTTCAGGGTTCCCCTGATCCCGAAACCGCAATCCCGTGATATTTTCAGGCCGTGCCCAGCGCGTCCGATCTGGTCGTCGGGCTCGGCCAAGTTACGGTCGAGATGCTCGGCGTGGGGCCGCGGACGCCCGAGCCGGTCGTGGAGCTCGCGACCTTCAGCATCCAGACCGGTGGTGCGGTCGGGACCACGCTGGCGACCGTGGCCGCCCTCGGGGGGCGGGCGCGCTACTTCGGCCGCCTCTCCGACGACGAGTTCGGATCGATCATCCTGCGCGGGATGAAGGAGTTCGGGGTCGACGTCTCGCAGGTCCTGATCGAGCCAGGTAAGGTCTCACCGGGATCGTTCATCCTGGTCGACGAACGGACGGGGCGGCGACTGACGCGTTTCACGCGCGGCAGCACCACGCCGATCGATCCCGGCGAGCTCCCCCGCCACCTGTTCGACGATGCGCGCATCCTGCTGGTCGACGGCCGCACGCCCAACACCGACGTCGCCGCCGCCGAGAAGGCCAGGGCGCTGGGGATCACCGTGCTGCTCGACGCGCGCCGCCTCGGCCCCGGGATGGGCGAGCTGCTGGACCTGTCGGACATCGTCATCGGCAACGAGCGGTTCGCCGCCGAGTTCTCGCACTCGTCGGACATGAAGCGCAGCCTCCTCGAGCTGACCCAGATGGGGCCGAAGATCGCGGTCATCACGCTCGGTGAAGAGGGAGCCATCGGCCTCGAAAACGAGACGCTGGTCCGCCAGCCCGCTCTGCCGATCGAGGTCTACGACACCACGGGCGCCAGCGAGGTTTTCCGGGGCGCCTTCAT
>Ga0210383_10004433_pt1 | contig 12469 bp, 9 predicted proteins | sample IncBWC14OmetaG_FD_160072 | JGI IMG/M metagenome (GOLD analysis project Ga0210383, IMG submission 160072) | Forest soil microbial communities from Barre Woods Harvard Forest LTER site, Petersham, Massachusetts, United States - Inc-BW-C-14-O ...
GCCAGCCGATCGCCCGCAGCAAATGGGCTGGCAATCGTTCGTGTCACGATCGGCGCAATGCTGGTGTGGGTCTTCTTCGAGAATCTGGGGAAGGGTCTGTACACCCCAGCGGGCTACGCAGGCCTGATCAACTACTACATAAAAGCGAGTCACTCGCCGGCCGCGTGGAAGGCGGTGATGGGTTTCGCCGCGAGTCACGCCGCAATGGCCGCTCCGATGCAGGCCGTGACTGAGATCGGTCTCGGAACCCTGCTGGTCATCGGTCTGCTGACGCGACCCGCCGCCTTTGTGGCTTTTCTATACTTGGGCAGCCTTTGGGTCTCGGAATGGGGAACATCGTGGATCTGGGAACTGCTGGTTTCAGTGCTGGCATCGCTTGCGCTTGTCGTGGGGAGGGCCGGTCGTGCGTGGGGTGTCGACGCATGGCTGGCGCGGCGCTGGCCATCCTCCCCATGGTGGTGAGTTGAGCGCCGTTCACTTGAACCAAGGTCCCGTGCGAGTGTCGGTTGTCATTCCTACATATAACGAAGCGCAGTCCATCGGCCGCGTCATAGCTGATCTGCCTGCGGACACTGTCACCGAGGTCTTAGTCGTAGACAGCAATTCAACTGACGGGACTCCCGAAATTGCCTCAAAGCTGGGAGCCCGGATCCTACGCGAACCTCGCCGCGGATACGGGCGCGCCTGCTTGACCGGACTGGCTGAAGCAAGCAGCCCTGACATTGTGGTGTTCCTCGACGGCGATTACAGCGATCGGCCGGCTGAGCTGCCGTTTCTCCTCGCTCCAATCCTTGACGGACGCGCGGATATCACGCTCGGCTCGCGCCTTCAGGAACCGGGTTCTGCGAGCGCGTTGCCTTGGCATCAGATGTTTGGTAATCGCCTCGCCGCTGGTCTGATCAGGATTCTGTATCGACTAGACATCAGCGATCTCGGTCCGTTTCGCGCGGGCCGCGCAGATGTACTACGCGCGCTCGCGCTCGAAGAAACCACTTATGGCTGGGCGGTTGAAATGATTCTCAAGGGTACGCTTGCGGGGTTCCGCGTCGTTGAGGTGCCGGTGAGCTACCATCCGCGCATTGGGAAATCCAAGATTAGCGGCACGCTGCGAGGTACAGTCGGAGCGGCTTGGTTCATCCTCTCGCTGATAGTGCGCTATTATTTTTGGCATCGAAGAGCCAGGAATCCGCGGCCAGCGTAAATGTTGGCTTCGCGATCCCCTATGGAATCCTCCCGCGAAAATACCGCACGTTCGCCGAACCCGGGGCGAACGCTGGTCGTCATGGCAAAAGCGCCCAAGCCGGGAATGGTCAAGACTCGTTTATCTCCGGGCCTTCCAGTTGAGGCGGTCACCGAACTCTATCGTTGCCTTTTGAACGACACAATCGCGCTGGCGCACTCGTTGGAAGTGGTTGACGTCGCCATTATGTGCCCGGCTTCCGATGTCGAAGAACTGACGAAGCTGGCTCCCAGTGTGTCGGGCGTATTGGGCCAGAAAGGACAAGGCCTCGCGGCGGGCCTCAACTCGGCATTTGCGCACTTTGCGGCCATTGGCCACCAACGCGTCGTTGCCTTCAACAGCGACAGCCCGCATCTGCCGGCGTCGATTCTTGAAAACGCGTTCGAGGCGCTCGCCGGCCATGACGTGGTTGTGGGACCGACGCACGATGGCGGTTATTACCTCGTAGGGGCGAAGGGTTCTCACCCCGCACTTTTCGACGGCGACAGTATGGGAACCAAGAGCGCGCTTGAGGCTTTACTGGCGCGCGCTCGCGCGCTCGAGCTCTCCGTCGCCTTCACCGATCCCTTCTACGACATCGACGTGGCTGCCGACTTAACCCGACTCGCCGCGGAACTGGAACTCGCTCCGGCTCGGGCGCCACGAACGGCGGTCTGGTTGAAACTGTGGGCGCCGGCGGTGGCACAGTTGCGAACAGGCACGGTAGGCCTGTGAAGCTCACGCCACCCGGCAGATTGTATGGGCTCGGTGCCATCTTACTTGTGGCGCTTTCGATCTGCTCACGCAACTTCAGCAATGTGGGTGGACCGTCCTTCATCGTTTCGCTGGGCGTTGCCGGCATCGCGTATCTCCTTGCCATTCGCGACCTCTTCGCGACTCCAAAATTTCCGCGCCGGGTCATCGTGATCTGCCTGGTGTTGGCCGGCCTGTGGCGTATTCCGTTTCTTCTGTCATCGCCGGGGCCTGATGACGACATTCATCGATACCTTTGGGATGGCCGCGTCCAGCGGTTCGGGTATAACCCTTATCTCGTGGTTCCGAGCGACCCGGCGGTTCGTGAGTTACATAGTCCAGAAACCCGCACGCTGAACAATCCGGATTTACCGAGCCCATATCCACCGGGCGCGCAGATGTTCTTTCGGGCCATCACCGCGATTCATGAGTCTCTTTTTTCGCTGAAAGTAGCGTTTGTATTCTGCGATTTTGCGATCATTCTCGTTTTGCTCGAGATCTTGCATAGCAGCGGGCAAGGAGCGCACTGGGTGCTGGCCTATGCTTGGAATCCACTCCTGGCAACCGACGTAGCAGGCAGCGGTCACATCGATATTGTCGGCGTGCTGCTGCTGTTGATTTCCACCGCCGCGCTCGGGCGGCGATGGCGTGCGGTTGCAGCGGTCGCTTTTGGGCTGGCTGTCGCGGTGAAGTTTCTCCCGATCGTACTCCTGCCGCTCTACTGGAAACGTGTTCGTATCCGAGACGGCATACTGGCGGCTGCCGTCGTTGGACTTCTCTATGTGCCGTTCTTAAACCATGGACGAATTCCCATCGGTTCACTCGGAACTTACGTGCGGAGTTTCCGGTTCAATGATCCGGTGTTTGCCGCGATCGAGCGAGTTGCCGCTCCGCAGTTTGCAGTTGGGCTGGCCGTGGTTGCGGGATTTCTCGTCGCGCTCTGGCTGAGAAGCAAGGCCACCGAGTTGTCGCCTGATTCAGTCTCGTGGCCGATGGCAGCATCGCTTCTCTGTGCGCCGGTCGTGTACCCGTGGTACCTCCTCTGGCTCCTGCCATTTGTCCGCTCGGCTTCGACGGTCCCGATCATCATCTGGACAGTCAGCATCATTCCTACTTACTACGTCTGGCATTTGCGCACGCTTGATCGTCCGTGGCTGGTCCCGGGCTGGATCATGGTTTTTGAATATGGATCCGTCGCAACGGCCGCCGCGATTGTCGGATTTCGGCGATTGAGACGACGGTAGGCGGCACGATCCTCAAGTGAATAGATGCCGGCTCGTTCGCCAAACCACTGAGAACCGAACCCGTTGTATAATCCGCGGCAAGCGCTGTGAATGCATGGGGCGGGCGAAGAGTGACTGTGCACAGGAACTCTTGTATCCAGAAGCTTGCACCATCATCCAACACAGCATCCGTTTAATTCACCGAGGAGCAAACTCTATGAAAAATGCCCGACGTTTAGCCATGATGGGTCTTTTGGTTTGCGGAGTGCTGGCCCTTGTTCCAAACTCCTGGGCGCAACAGCGCGCTCCAATTCTTGAAAAGATTGCCAAAACGTATGGGATCGATTCTTGGGATCAAATTCAGGCTATCCGCTATACGTGGAACGGGGAAATTACCGGACTTTTTAAAGCTGCTCACAAGTGGGAGTGGGAGCCGAAGACCGGCAAAGTCTCTTACGAGGGGACAGATAAAGACGGCAAACCAGTGAAGGTTACTTATGTGCGCTCCGAGCTGAGCAGCCAACCGGACAACGTGAAGACCGCAGTTGAGCCAGCTTTCGTCAACGATAATTATTGGCTTCTGTTTCCCTTGCATGCCTACTGGGACACCAGTGCCACCGTCACCGATGAAGGTATGAAAAAACTCCCGGTGGGCGCTGGTTCGGCTGAGTTGGTCTCCGTGAAGTACGGCGCGGAACTCGGCGGCTACACGCCCGGTGACACCTGGAATCTCTACGTCGGCAAAGATGACCGCGTCGAGTATTTGGTCTTCCAGCATGGCGGAGACAAGAAACCGAATCTCGTCAAGGCATCGTGGACAGGCTACAAAAAGGCAGGTCCGCTGCTCTTCTCAACCGAGCATCGCGGCACCGCCGATGGCAAGCCTCTGCACATCTTTATTACGGATGTGGCGGTGAAGCTGACCGGATCGGACACCTGGATGGACGCAAAGTAAGCGTCGAGGCTTATCGGGCGATTACTACTGTAGTGCAGGAACTGCTCAGCTTAGGCAGATCGCGGGTGGCGGCCATACGAGTCTCCAGCTTCAGCCGTTCTCCGCGAATGATCGGGCAGTAATAGTCAGGCTCCATCAGAGCACCCTGCAAGCGTCGTCGTCCGGCACAGCCGCCATGGCATGCGTCACGGAACTCGCAAGGCTGGCACGCCTTGGGAAGCGTGCGGACCTGACTGAAGGGCGCGGAGTCTAGAATCTCGACGCCCGCCGTAATCAAATTCGCCAGCGGCTCGCCCGATCCCGGCCAGTACACGCAGGGCTGTGTCGTAGCACGCGGAGTGACCCTCACAGTGCTAACGCCACATCCTCCCCGGAGCGGCGGCCAGCCCGCGATCGCGCGCACCAGCGGCTCACCAATGGCGATCACATCGGTCTCCGCAAAGAGGTGCCGGAACCCGTCCCAGTATTCTTCGTAGGAGAGCGCATAGATGTCGGATCGCACCGCCTGATACACATTTACTCGCAAAGGCGCGTCGAAGATTTTGGCCACTCGAGCCACGTCCGCCAAACGCAAGTAGTTCGCTTTCATCATGACTGCGATGACGGTGACCGGCACGCCGAGCCTCACGCAGCGTTCCGCTTGCCGGTGGATCAGTTCCCAATTGCCGTTTCCGCGTTGAGCATCCTGTTCGCCTTGGGTCGGGTAATCGAGAGAAAACTCGATGTCGTGAAAAGCGAGCAGTTCTTCGTCCTCCAAAACTGCGACGCTGTGGCCGTTGGAAGTGATGGTGAGTTTGACGGGTCGCGTCCGCAGGTAACCCAATATCGCTTTGAATTCTGGATGCATACCGTTCTCGCCGGTGCCGAGATTCACCGAACGGATCGGCAGTCGTTCCATGACCGATTTCACTTGTTCCAGCGATAGGCGATCAGTGCGAGCTGGATCCCTGTAACAAAAGGCACATGAAAGGTTGCACTCGTTTGTGAGCCCAAGCCCGAGCGAAATACCGGCGTCAGGCGTCTTCGCGTCGGCTGTGCAGAATGAAGACTCCGCTCGCACGTCACTCACTCGCGCTCCTCCTTCACCGGATCCTGTCGGCGAGCCAAGCATTGCCTGTAGCGCGCGATTGCGGCAAACTCTGACCGCATACCCAGTTTACGTTCCAGTTCGAGAATGCGCTGATACTCGGCGTCGTGAGATACCGCCGGCGGCAGATAATCCGCAACCACACGCACACCCCGCTCTTCGATTAATGTCAGAGATGCCCCTTTCAGCAGACGTCGCGTGTAGTCGTTACTGAAGAGTCTCACTCTCCCTCCGTAGAGAGATTCTTCTCCCCACTCAGCCGTTAGACCATTTTCCGCCTCATCCAAATCGCCCGCTCGGATTGCGGCTTTTAGTACCTCGCCAGCCTGGGTTCGCACGAGCACTGAGAGTATCGCGGATGAACCTCGCAAGGCGCGAGCCGCATCACGCAACACAGCTCCCGGGTCATCGACATATTCCAGGATGTTATGGCAGAGAATTACATCGAACGAACGCGCGGGGAACAAGCTGGCAAGCTGTGCTGCCTCACCGTGCTTTACCACGATCTTCTCCGCGACCCCGCCTTCGAGGGCGGCGCGTTGCGCGATATCCAGCATCGCCGCAGAACAATCCACAGCTGTGACGTGAATGCCAAGTCGCGCCAGGCGAACGGCTGTCGCTCCCGTGCCACAACCGAGATCCAGTGCGCGCAACGGCCGTTCGGCCTGTTGAGGAACAAAATCTTGCAGATTGGCGAAGCCCAAGTCCGTGCGCAACCGTCCCCCGCGCGTTTCGAGGTAGGCAGCGTATTTGTCCGCGCCATTTTGGAAGCGTTCGTCGCCAGGACTGCCGGACATATTCAAGTGATTTCCAAACGCAATCGTCCAAACTGTCGATTCGATACTTCGCCAAAGCCCTCTGAATTAATCATGAAATTGACGGCGACGCTTCCGAATCATCGGCAACGGCGGCACCGGTAAAAAAGTCAAGGCGAACGATCCGCGAGGGCCCATTGAACTCGCGCACCGACGAACCGCTCGCCTCGAATGGCCTCTTATTCCCTTAGGGCTGGAACTCCCACAGGTCGTTGAGATATCCTTGCGCTCCGGTCGAGTCGTAGCCGTCCCCGCCGAAGAACCAGAGATTCCCCGACGCGTCGATCCAGCTCACGGCGCCGAATCGACCTCCGGGATCGTTCGTCGAGGCCGCTGTCCCCAGCGTGCCGTAGACTCCGACTTGGCCGCCGCTGCGGCCGACTGTGTTGCTGCCGCTGATCCATGTCCACTCGCCCGTGTCACCAGTTGGACTCGGAGTGTACTTCCACAGGTCGTTGAGATATCCTCCCACCCCGGCCGAGTCGAAGCCATCCCCGCCAAAGAGCCAGAGGTTGCCCGACGCATCGATCCAGCTTACGGCGCTGAATCGACCTCCGGGAATGTTGGCGGAGGCTGGTGTCCCGAGCGTGCCGTAGACTCCGGGTGGGCCGCCGTATGCTTGGGGGACAATGCTGCTCCCGCCCATCCACGTCCACTCGCCCGTCTGCCCGTTCGCGCCCGGGGTATACCTCCATAGGTCGTTGAGAAATCCCTGCGTTCCGGTCGAATCGACGCCTAATCCGCCGAAGAGCCAGATATTGCCGGACGCGTCGGTCCAGCTTACGGCGGCGTCTCGACCTCCGGGAATGTTGGTGGAGGCTGGCGTTCCGAGCGTGCCGTACACTCCGGATTGGCCGCCGTTGCTGCCGACGGTGTTGCTGCCGCCCATCCATGTCCACTCGCCCGTGTCACCGGTCGCGCTGGGAGAATATTCCCAGAGGTCATTGAGATATCCCAACGTTCCTGTCGAGTCGATGCCATTCCCGCTGAAGAGCCAGAAATTGCCCGACGCATCGATCCAGCTTATGGCGCCGTATCGGCCTCCGGGAATGTTGGCGGAGGCTGGCGATCCCAGTGTGCCGTAGACACCGGATTGGCCGCCGAATGGGGCACCGACCGAGTTGCTGCCGCCCATCCATGTCCACTCGCCCATCGTGCCCAGTGTCGGGTCAAACTTCCACAGGTCATTGAGCTCTCCTGTGACTCCATTCACGTCGATGCCCTCTCCGCCGAAGAGACAGACCTTGGCCGACGCATCGATCCAGCTCGAGATTTGCTCACGCCCTCCGGGAATATTGGTGGGCGAGGGCGTTCCCTGCGTCCCGTAGACGCCGGGTTGACCGGCTGCACCGAAGGTTTGGCTGGGGGGCGCTATGTTGCTGCCACCCATCCAGGTCCACTCGCCATTGGTACCCAGTTTCGGGTCGAACTTCCACAGGTCGTTGAGCTCTCCACCAAATCCAACACCGGTCGAGTCCTCGCCATATCCGCCGAAGAGCCAGGCATTGCCCGACGCATCGGTCCAGCTGAGGGTTTGCTCGCGACCTCCGGGAATGTTGGTGGAGGCCGGCGACCCCAGCGTGCCGTAGATTCCGGGTTGGCCGCCGTTGCTGCCGACTGTGTTGCTGCCGCCCATCCATGTCCACTCACCGACGCAAACAACACTCACATTCGTCACATTGGCAACGGCGATGCCGCTGCCGTTCGCGACCGCGCAGTTCCGGATTGCAGGTTCGGTGAGCACGGTGACGCTGTATGCGCTGCCGCTGGCGACCGGATCCACGAAGGTGAAGGTACCGTTTCCGTTTACCGGCAAGAGGTCATCGTCATTGATGCCGAGGTCGTCCTGCAAGATCAGCCCTGGGCCTTTGAGGCCCGTAACCGTACCGCTGATGGTGTAGGTGACCGCTGCGAGATTCGAGCAGGTGATATCCGCATTGGTGACGTTCGCTGTCGCTGTGCCGATGGGGTTGGCGACCGTGCAGGCCTGGCCAGAAGGATTGGAGAGTACCGTGATGCTGTAGGGTGTGCCGCCGAGGGGAATCGAACCGTCGAAGGTGAAAGCGTAGCTAGTAGCGGATGCGCTCACGGTAAGGTCGTCGCCGCCGTTATCCTGCAAGACCAGCCCCGTGCCGCTAAGGCCGAAGACCGAACCGCCGATGGTGTATGCCTGAACACAGGCGACACTGACACTGCTGACATTGGCGGTGGCCGTACCGCTGCCGCCGCTGACCATACAACTCAGGCCGGCGGGCTGTGCGAACACGGTGACGCTGTATGCTCCGCCGCTCATAACCGCGGTGGAGAAAACAAAGCTGGTCGCGTTTGCGCTCACCATCAGGTTGTTGCCACCGTTATCCTGCAACACCAGCCCTGCGGCGGTGAGCCCAGTAACTGTTCCGCCGATGGTGTAGGTGGCGGGTGGAGTTGAGTTGCCTGATCCGCATCCAACAACTGCGGTCAACGCCATAGCCGATAGCGCAAAAACACCGAATCTGTTCCAGCTTCTCATCTCGTTAAGCCCTTCTATAAGTAAAATGGCGGAGGTTCTGCTCGTCAGCGACACGTGTGGTGTGGCAAATGGACACACTTAACCGTGAGAGCAACGTGGCTCGAAGAGGATGAAATTGATCTTTGGTGCATCGGGCGAATGATTAGTACATACTGCAGCTTTCGCGGGAGGAAAATTACTTCCTTCGCCGAATGAGTCAGCAGCGTATGCGTGTTGGATTATGCCTCGACTTTCTTGTGCTGTCAAACATTCTCGGGGGCATTCGCGCTGTACGATGATCCAGCCATTGCACCCGCAAGGCTGATCTGCCGCAGGATGCAAACTCTCGATGCTGACATCAACTGAGGACACTAGAGACATACATGTGAATCGATCTCGCGGCCTGAAGCACTCGGTGTTGTTCTTCCGGTGATAGGCTGTCTCCTGCATCTGCCTTCCAACCGTGACGGCTCACAGCCAGGGGGACACCACATACGCCTTCAATTCCCAGAAATTCTCCACGCAGCAGTACCTGCCCATGAAGTGGAGTCGCATTGTCAGCCAGAGCAGCAGTTAGAAATCTGAGTGTGGAATTCGCGGTTGCGTTCGGCGTCGAGTGCATGGTGTGCCAGGTGATAAATGGCTGCACAAAGATTCTGGCGTCTGGGAGTGCTTGTCTGGTGGTCTCATAGGCTTCACTGACTTGCTGTGCTTCAATAAACTCCAACACTTTTGCTCTAAGTTTCGTTACGCGTTCCTCCAAGGAAAGAGTGGCACTTTGTTCTTTCATTCGCGCGAGCTCATTAGAGAGCCGTTGGTCTGTTGACTTCAATTGCACTGAACTCCACACGGGAACCATCGCCTGGCCGTGCTCTCCCAGGACAGTAGCCAAGACATATTGTCGACTGATGCCCAAATCGTGAGCTATAGCTCGGGCAAAACGTAAGGAGTCCTGCTCTGCACCCATCCCGATGACTCTCTCTCGTCCCAGTTTTTCAGAGAAGACCTTCACAGCGAGTTCCACAGGATTGCTGACGACGACGAACAAGGCATCTGGAACGCGGCGCAAACATACTTCTGCGATCTGCTCGAACAAAGCAAGATTGGTTTTTCCCCAGTCGCGACGATCAGCGAGATTTCCCGGTAGGGAAACACCCGCGCAAATGAGGACGATATCACCGTCGACATCTTCAATGTTTGCGACAACCTCGACGTCAACCCCTTCGTCATCAAACGCGTCCAGAAGATCAATCCTGTTGCTTAAGAGGTGGGCCGAGCTGGAAGGAATGCCGTGACCGACGAGCTGCAGACGATCTGCACTTTTCAACAGACCACCACGAAGAAGGTGGACGGCAAGCATGCTGCCAACGGCACCAGAAGCTCCGATGATCGAAATGCTGGTCGACATGCCTGAATTATGCGAAGGGTTCCTACCTTATGTAAAGGGATCCAAGTCATCGGCGAAGGCTTGGCCAACTTTATCGCCTACAGACCTGAAGTCTGGTAGCGCAAAACCGCCAAAGCCAGCCGGTATTCATATCCGGCCTGCGCATTTCCAATTTCGGCCTGGGTCTGCTGTAGCTGCGCCTGGCTGAGTTCAACAATTGAGCTGAGGCCGAGTTTGTATCGCGTCCGGGCAAGATCGAGCGCCAGGTTCGCCTGGGCCAGCAACTGCTCACTCACACTCACGCGGTCGAATGCAGTGCTCGCTGCGAGCCAACTGGTGCGTACGTCTCGCGAGATCTGATTGCGAAGATCGATCAAGCGCTGCCGTACGGCCTGCGCTCGAAGGTCGGCCTCGTGCGCCTTCGCGGAGTAGAGGAATCCGTTGAAGACCGGAATCTCTACGTTCACTCCCACAGCGGCGTACGGCCCATAGATAACATCGTTACGGACGGGAGAATCGCCGAATGCTGCGAGAGCACTGATTGTCGGATACAACTGGTCATGCTCCGCCTGGTGAAACTTTTCCGCGGAGTCCGACTGAAATTCCAATGCGAGGATCTCGGGACGCTTCGCAAAAGCCTCGGCGATCAGCGGGTCGATGTCGGCTGGGGGTGGAACCAGCGGGTCGGCGCTGTTTACGAGTTCGAACGGTTCTAGCGTGGAATATCCCAGAATCGCCGAAAGGACCGCCATAGAAGCCTTTTCGTTGTTTAACGCGTCCAGGTAGAGAAGCTTTGCCTGCGCCAGATTTACGTTGGCAAAACTCAGGTCCAAGTCCGACTTTAGTTTGCTTTTTGTTAGAGCGGAAACCTGGTCCGACAGCAACTGGCGCGAAGCTACCGTCTGTTCCGCTACTTGCAGGACTGCTTGCGTTTGCAGCGCGTTGTAGAAGGCCTGGTCCACGGCCAACAGAATGTCTTGTTTCGTGGCGACTGCGCTTTGCTCGTCGGCTCGTGCCTGAAGGCGTGCACTGGCGACCAAGTTCGTGGTGTGTCCAAAATCTGTGATGAGTTGGCTCACGGTGCCACCAGCGGCGGCTCGCGTGTAGACGCTTGGATTGTTCAACGCGCCAGCCGTAATGCGGCTATTGCTTCGGGCATCGACTCCAGTCAGGTTGGCATAGGTTTGTGGCCAAAGATTCGAGCTTACTTCCCGCGTCACCTGATGCGCTGCCAGCGCATTGAGATGCGCAACGGAAATCGCTGGATTTTGTTTCAGAGCGAGAGCCTCGGCGTCCTGCACAGTTAGCTTGGCAACGCGCGAGGGCGGAAGAGTCTGCGACGCGGGCACTGCCTGCGCCAGACATTCGATTGTGAACCATTGAGTTGAGAGTGCCAGAACGCTTAGTAAGAATGTTAGCCTCGACGTCATGCTGGCTGTTCCTCCTCATCCTTATTCTTGCCGTTATCTTTGTCTTCTTTGCCGTGAACCATCAGATAGACGGCCGGTACTAGAAAAACTGTTACTACGACAGAAACCAGCAAACCTCCTATGACGGCGCGCGCCAGAGGAGCATATTGCTCGCTCCCCGTTTCCAGGCCGAGGGCCATTGGAAGCATGCCGAGCAAAGTCGCCAGCGATGTCATCAGGATCGGACGTAGCCTGATCTTGCACGCGCGCACCAGGGCTTCCTGCAGCGTAAAGTCCTCCTTGCGCAGTTGGCGCGCGAACTCGACGATCAGAATGCTGTTGGAAACTACGATTCCCGTCATCATGATTACGCCCATTAAGGACATGATGTTAAATGTGCTGTGTGTGAGAAAAAGAATGAGCACTACTCCGGCCAGTCCCGGAGGAATCGCAACCAGGATAATGAGCGGGTCGATGAAAGAAGTGAACTGCGCCATCAGAATCAAATAGACAAGCACGATGGCAAGCAAAAGGCCGATGGAAAACCGCGTGAACGATTCCTGCATGCCGACTACGGACCCAAGCACTTGGACCCGCGTGTTTTCCGGCAACTTCAGGTGGCTCACGATGTCATTGACTTCGTGATTGATTCCACCCAAGGCCTCGCCCGAGGGCATCACGTAAATGTCGATGACGCGTTGCAGCTGATAATGATCGACCTCGGTTGGCGTGTTCATCGCCGTTATGTCGGCCACAGATTGCAGCGGCGTGTAACTCTTGATGCCGGGAGCGCGCAACGGGATTTGTTTGAAGTCCTCCATGTTCATGTTCTCGATCTGCTTATCGTAGTACTGCACGGTGAGCATGTAGTTGTTGCCGGTTTTGGGATCGATCCAGTAACTCGGTTCGATCATGCCGTTCGAGGTCAGGGCCGTGATTACGTTGTCCACCACCTGTTTGGGAGTGAGTCCAATCAGGCTGGCGCGTTCGCGATCTATATTCAGTTGCAGTCCCGGATAGAGAAGATTTTGCGGTATCAGCACACTGCTCACGCCCTTGCGGCTTCTGATTTGTTTGGCGATGTTGGTCGCCACCTTGTAGGCTCCGTCGAGATCGTTGCCTCTTACCTG
>Ga0210383_10004435_pt1 | contig 12467 bp, 12 predicted proteins | sample IncBWC14OmetaG_FD_160072 | JGI IMG/M metagenome (GOLD analysis project Ga0210383, IMG submission 160072) | Forest soil microbial communities from Barre Woods Harvard Forest LTER site, Petersham, Massachusetts, United States - Inc-BW-C-14-O ...
GCAGCCTGTTGTGGCTCAGGCCGCGCCGGTATCGGTCCCGCCTGCGACCAAGGTTGCCGCCCTCACCACTGATCCCCAGCAAAAGGCGCGATTGGCACAGACGTCGAATGTCGAGGAGGCGCCTGCAGCTGAGACTCCCGCAAAGGCGGCCGACGCAACGGGTGCTTTGCCGACCTTCCGTTGGCCGGTGCGGGGCAAGGTGATCACGGGCTATGGCGCCAAGACCAATGGCAAGTCCAATGACGGCATCAATCTCGCCGTGCCGGAAGGCACGCCGGTGAAGGCGGCCGAAGACGGCGTGGTCGCTTACTCCGGCAATGAACTGAAGGGCTATGGGAATCTCGTGCTGGTGCGCCATTCCAACGGCTACGTCACCGCCTATGCCCATGCCAGCGAACTGCTGGTGAAGCGCGGCGACACCATCAAGCGCGGTCAGATCATCGCCAAGTCAGGGCAATCGGGCGAAGTGGGTTCGCCCCAGCTTCACTTCGAAATCCGCAAGGGCTCGAACCCGGTCGATCCGCTTCAGTTCCTCAACGGAGCTTGATCCGAACGCCAAGCCGGCCTGCCAGTTCCTGCGTGAACTGCCAGGCCACGCGGCCGGAACGGGAGCCGCGGGTGGTCGACCATTCCAACGCCTCGCGTTCAAGCTCTTCTTCGCCAAGCTTGATACCGAAATGGCTGCAATAGCCTTTCACCATCGCCAGGTATTCGTCCTGGCTGCACCGGTGGAAGCCGAGCCACAGCCCAAAACGATCTGACAGTGAGACCTTCTCTTCCACGGCTTCGCCAGGGTTGATCGCGGTCGAGCGTTCGTTCTCGATCATCTCGCGCGCCAACAGGTGCCTGCGGTTGGAAGTGGCATATAGGATCACGTTGTCGGGGCGCCCCTCGATGCCGCCCTCCAGCACCGCCTTCAGCGACTTGTAGGAGGCATCATTGCCGTCAAAGGAAAGATCGTCGCAGAACACGATGACATGGAACGGCGCATTGCGCAGGACGTCCATCAACCCCGGGAGGCTTTCAATATCCTCGCGATGAATCTCGATCAGCTTCAGCCGGTCTGCCGGTTTGCGGTTGAGATTGATGCTGGCGTGCGCCGCTTTCACCAGCGAGGATTTCCCCATTCCACGCGCGCCCCATAACAGGGCGTTATTGGCGGGAAAGCCGTTGGCGAAGCGTTCGGTGTTTTCGATCAGGATGTCGCGCATCCGGTCGATGCCCTTGAGCAGGCCGATATCGACGCGGCTGACGTGGGGCACGGGCGCAAGCCGCCCGTCGGGGTGCCAGATGAAGGCATCGGCGTGATGCAGCGCATCGCCTCCGTTGGAGGGAGGCGCCGCGGCCGCAAGATGCGACGCGATGGTCTCTAACGCCAGGGCAATCCGCTCTGCGGTTTCGTGGCCCGCGGACGGTTTGGGGCGCTTGGCGGCCATTTGCGGTGTGGCCTGCCGCTTGGGCTTTGGGGCAGGGCGAGGGGCGTTTTTTGCGGGCTTTTTCGACATCTTGGGCCTTTCCGACGGCGAACCCTTAACGGGCCTTGCGGGGGCTCGCAAGCGGCGCAAATAAGGGGGGAGCTGGCGTTTTCGGGCGGTATTGGCGGCGTTGCAATTGGGGCGCTGGCCGCTATAGTCCGCGCCAAATTTGCCCCCGGATCGGCCAGGCGCCAGGCGCGCGCTTTGCGGTCACTAGTGGTCCAATTCTAACATTCGCATCCCTTCTCAGCCTGCACTTTTGCGAATGTTAGAATTTAAAGACCACTAGCAATCATAAGCTGCTAGTGGAGTTAGGATTTGACATTCGCTTGACGAACCCGCGGCTAGGTGGGAAGCGAATGTCAAATCCACTCCGCTAGCCGTTCCACGAGGATTGAACGAATGTTTTTTATAACCCCTGCGTATGCCCAGGCCGCGGGTGGTGGCGACGCCAACAGCATGTTGATGTCGCTGCTGCCGTTCGCGCTGATCTTCGTGATTATGTATTTCCTGATTCTGCGGCCGCAGCAGAAGAAGGTGAAGGATCACGCCGAACTCGTGAAGAACATCCGCCGCGGCGACACGGTGGTGACGACAGGCGGGTTGGTCGGCAAGGTGACGAAGGTGGTGGACGACGATCAGATCGAGTTCGAGATTTCGGACGGCGTTCGCGTTCGCCAGATGCGGCAGATGATTTCCGGCGTCCGTGCCAAGGGAGAGCCGGCCAAGGAGAAGGGCGATCTCAGCAAGGACGAAAGCGCCGCGGGCTGATATCGAGCACCGCTTTCTCTGGATCTGACGAGTCAATTCAATGCTTTATTTTACGCGGTGGAAGGCGCTGGCGATCATCCTGACGGCGCTGGTGGTGTGTCTGTTCGCCGTGCCGAACTTCTTCCCGGAAGCGCGAGTCAAGACCTGGCCGCTTTGGGCGCAACGTCATCTGGTGCTCGGCCTCGATCTGCAAGGCGGCTCTTATCTGCTGCTCGAAGTCGATTCGAACTACGTCAAGAAAGAGAAGCTCGATCAGATCCGGGACGATGTCCGTCGCGTGCTGCGCGAGGCGAGGATCGGTTTCACAGGTGGTATCACCGTGCGCAACGATGCTGTTGAAGCGCGCATCAGCAAAGATACCGATCTTCCCGTAGCTTTAAGCAAGTTGCGTGATCTGTCGCAGCCGCTCGGCGGCCTGCTGGGCTCCAATGGCCAGCGCAGCCTGGAAGTGACCGACGCCGGCAATGGCACGATCCGGCTGACAGTGCCGCAGGCGGCGATTACCGATCGCATCCGCCAGACGATCGAGCAGTCGATCCAGATCGTGGAAAAGCGCGTCAACGAACTCGGCACCGTGGAGCCGGTGATCCAGCGTCAGGGGACCGATCGCATTCTGGTGCAGGTGCCGGGTTTGCAGGACCCCACGCGATTGAAGGAACTGCTCGGCAAGACCGCCAAGATGGAATTCCGCATGGTCGATGAGGCCGTGCCGGCGGACGCAGCCCTGCAAGGAAAGATACCGCCGGACGATGAACTCTTGTCGGAGGTGACGGGGCAGAAGCTCGTCATCAAGAAGCAGGTACTGGTTTCCGGTGGTGATCTGAGCGACGCGCAGACCTCGTTCGATCAACGTACAAGCGAACCCGTCGTGAGCTTTAAATTCAATTCGGCCGGTGCGCGCAAGTTTGCGACAGCCACGACAGAAAATGTCGGGCAACGCTTTGCCATCGTGCTGGATAACCAGGTGATCTCGGCCCCCGTTATCCGCGAGCCCATCATCGGTGGACAAGGCCAGATCTCCGGCAGCTTCACGGTTCAGTCTGCGAACGATCTTGCGATCCTGTTGCGTGCCGGCGCGCTGCCGGCACCGCTGACGGTCATCGAGGAACGCACGGTCGGTCCGGGGCTCGGCCAGGACTCGATCGAAAAGGGCGAACTGGCTGCTTATGTCGGCTCGATCCTGGTCGTCGTCTTCATGCTCGTGACCTATCGGCTGTTCGGCGTGTTCGCCAACATCGCCGTCGCCATCAACGTGGCGATGATTTTTGGCGTGCTGTCGCTCCTCAATGCGACGCTGACGCTGCCCGGCATCGCTGGCATCGTGCTGACGGTCGGTATCGCGGTCGATTCCAACGTTCTGATCTATGAGCGCATTCGCGAAGAGGTCCGGAACGGCCGTAACGCAATTTCGGCCATCGACGCCGGCTTCAAACGCGCGCTTGCAACCATTCTCGACTCCAACATCACGACATTCATCGCCGCCGCCGTGCTGTTCTATATCGGCACCGGTCCGGTTCGCGGGTTCGCGGTTACGCTCGGCATCGGCATTCTCACCACGGTTTTCACGGCCTTCACGCTCACCCGGCTGATCGTTGCCTGGTGGGTGCGGTGGAAGCGGCCGCAAAGCGTGCCGATCTGAAGGAAATGCGGCTGTGACTCATCTCGTTCTGATTGGACTGGGCGCTCTTATCGTCGTGCTGACGGTGGTCAGCATTTTCGGGCTGCTGCCGCCGTTGCGTATCGTCCCCGACAATACGCATTTCGATTTCACGCGCTTTCGCCGCATCAGCTTCCCGATTTCAGCGCTGCTTTCGATCGTCGCGATCACGCTGTTCTTCACCCACGGGCTTAATTTCGGCATCGACTTCAAGGGCGGAACGCTCATGGAAGTGCGGGCCAAATCTGGGACCGCCGACATCGCTGCGATGCGGGCTTCACTCGGCGGATTAGGCCTTGGCGATGTCCAGTTGCAGCAATTTGGCGGTCCGGACGAAGTCCTGATCCGGGTTGCCGAGCAGCCCGGCGGTGACCAGGCGCAACAGGAGGCGGTTCAGAAGGTACGGGGATCGCTGGGCGATTCCGTCGAATATCGCCGCGTCGAAGTCGTCGGACCGCGCGTCTCCGGCGAATTGCTGGCCTACGGCATGCTCGGCCTGATGCTCGCGATCGTCGCCATCCTGATTTACCTTTGGTTTCGGTTCGAGTGGCAGTTCGCGCTCGGCGCCATGATCGCCAACGTGCACGATATCGTGCTGACGATCGGCTTCATGTCGATCTCCCAGGTCGATTTCGACCTTACGAGTATCGCCGCGCTTCTGACCATTCTCGGTTACTCGCTGAACGATACCGTCGTCATTTACGACCGCATTCGTGAAATGCTGCGGCGTTACAAGAAAATGCCGATGCCGGAACTGCTCAACGAATCCATCAATTCGACGCTGTCACGTTCGATCATTACCCACGTCACGGTGACGCTGGCGCTGCTCGCGCTGCTGTTGTTCGGCGGCAATGCGATCCACAGCTTCACGGCCGTCATGATGTTCGGCGTCGTGCTGGTCGGCACCTATACGTCGATCTTCATTGCCGCACCGATCCTGATCTATCTTGGCGTCGGCACGAACCGCGCCGATACGCCGGACAAGCCTGCGAAGAAGTAACGCCGGCATGATCCCGCAAAGTGGGAACCGGTTTTCGGACAAGATCATGCCTAAACAAGCAACAGACCATTCGGATGCTCCCCATCTTCCGAGGTCGGCGCCGATTGACGCCTACGGGAATGGCGGTTTTGCCTTTGCCGATATGTCGCATCGAGGATCGCTTTTGTGCTTGCCGGACGCGATCTGGGCCTGGCCGGTGAACAAGCCAACCGAAATCGACGAGTACACGCTGTCACGCGTATTCGCTGCCGCCAACGGCATTGATTCACTGATCATCGGTACCGGCACCGACGTCTGGATTGTGCCGAACCGGTTGCGCGAAGCGCTCCGCGCCGTCCATGTCGGACTCGACTCCATGCAGACGGGGCCGGCCATCCGCACCTACAACATCATGATCGGCGAACGGCGGCGTGTGGCGGCGGCGCTGATCGCTGTGCCATGAACACGCCTGCGGAAGACAAGAGTGCGGCCGTCCATTGCGCCGAGTTTGTTCGCACACACGACTTTGCCCGTTATGCGTCGGCCCTCTTCGTACCGGCGCCGGCACGCCGCGCGTTGCTGGCGCTCTATGCCTTCAACGCCGAGATTTGCCGCGTTCATACCCAGGTCAGTCAGCCGCTTCCGGGCGAGATCCGCCTGCAATGGTGGCGCGATGTGCTCGCGGGCGACGGTCATGGCGGCGTTGAGGGAAATCCAGTTGCCGCCGAATTGCTGCAGGCGGTCCGCAGCTATCGATTGCCGGTGGAGCGGCTCTCGCGCCTGATCGAGGAGCATCAATTCGATCTCTACAACGATCCCATGCCGACCCTGGCTGCACTTGAAGGTTATATCAATGATACCTCGTCGGCCTTGTTCTTGCTGGCTGCGGCGGTGATGGGGCCGTCGTCGGGCGAGGTCGAGCATTTGGCGCGCCACGCGGGGCTGGCCCAGGGGATTGTGCAGGTCATGGCTTCGCTGCCGCTCGACGCCTCACAACGCCGACTGTTCGTACCGCAACAGATTCTGGCCAAGTATGGTTGTGATCCCGAAGACCTGTTTGCGGGCAGGCAGACGCCGAAGTTGCGCGAAGCGCTGGATGGCATGTTGAGCGAGGCTCGCACACATCTCGACACGACCTACACGCTGCTTACTTCCGTCGCGCCGGAGATTCGTCCGGCGTTTCTCCCGCTCGCTCAAGTCAAACGCGATCTTGCTTTGCTGATGCGGGCCGACAACGATCCGTTTGCGGCGCGGCCGCTGTCGCGATTTAAAACGCTTTGGGCGTTGTGGCGCGCGTCCCGCTCGCGCGCATTTTCGGGCTGAAGATCAGTTCATATCCGCCGTTTCGAAATTGAAGCGGTCGCGCAGATTCTTCCGCGACTCCAGAATATTCTTCAAGAACGCCCGGTCCGGCTCGCTCGTCACCATGCTCTCGATCAGATCGAGTTGATTGGTCGCGACTAATTGCAGGAGTTCGATGCGCGTTTTTCCGTTAGCATCGCGCGGCAGTGCCTTGACGATCTGGATATGCTCCGGCGGTTTCGGTCCTCCAGCGGCCGCAAGTTCGCTCTTCAACTCTGTCTCGAGCGTGGCCTGGTCTGATTCGACAAACGCATAGAGGCCGACGCCGGCGCGGCGGTCGGCAAATGCGACAATAGCCGCATCGCGCACGGCCGGATTTTTCCGGATTTCCTGGACCAGCACGGGCGCGTCGTTGACGAGACGCCGTCCACCGCCTTCGCGATCGGTGAAATTGAACAGACCGCGGGTGATGGCGCGATAGACCTTCTTTCCGGTCGAGAGCCACAGGCTGGCGACAATCGACTTGCGGGCCAGAATCTGACGCTCTTTTGCCGTCAGGGCCTCCGGTGCATAGCTGCGCTTGTGCTTCAGGAGATGCCGAAGGTCCTCATAGGCGGCGATCCGAAACAGCCGGCTGCGGGTTCGAAAGCATGCCGCCAGCTGAAAATCCGTGAGATAGGCGCGGCCGTCACGCCCGACCAGCCAGTTCTGTTCCTTGGCGAGGTCATTGTGGCAGACGCCGGCGCGATGCAGCTTCCGCAGCGCCTGCTTGGCGGAACGAAAGTAAGCGACGTTGCCCGCCGGCTTTACCAGATGCAGCGCCACCCCGTCGATGAAACCACGCACCAGCGCCTGCCGGCCGGCCCACAGCAACGGCGGCGCGACGTTGAGATCACGCACGATGGCGAGGGCATGGCGTTCGCGCTGGAATAAGTGGCGCGCGGGCAGATATGACCACCACGGCACCTGGTCGATCCGGCGCAGGATGGCGTCGACTTCGCCATTGGTGTCGCGGAAGCGGCCGCGCTCGACGGACGAGAACACGTCGCGTTTGAGGAGAACGCCTTCGGTCCATTGCGCCGACAGGATTGCAGCGTCGTCTCTTGGCAGGCTCATGAAAGACTCACGCTGCTGCGGCCAGCCGCAAGTGATCGGCGATCCAGCGATCGATATCACCGAGCGCCCGCGCGCTGAGCGCCTGGCGTTTGGCAATGGCCTTTTCATTGCCGCGCAGCCGCGTTCCATCCGGCTTTCTGGTCGGTGGGTTGGCGAGCGGCGGAAACAGTCCGAAATTGACGTTCATCGGCTGGAAGGAACGAGGGCCATTGTCGATCGTCTCCAGATGGCCGCCGGTGATATGTCCGAGCAACGATCCGAGCGCCGTTGTCGCGGGCGGCGGCGGCAGCGAACGGCCGTGGGCATCGGCCGCGGCGTAAAGCCCCGCGATCAGGCCGACGCTGGCGGATTCCACATAGCCTTCGCAGCCCGTCATCTGGCCGGCGAAGCGCATTCGCGGCGCTGCCCGCAACCGCAGCTGGGCGTCCAACAGCTTCGGCGAATTCAGGAAGGTGTTGCGATGCAGGCCACCGAGGCGGGCGAATTCGGCGTTCTCGAGTCCCGGAATCGTCCGGAAGATTTGCTGCTGCGCGCCGTACTTCAGCTTGGTCTGGAAGCCGACCATGTTGTAGAGCGTGCCGAGCTTGTTGTCCTGGCGCAGTTGCACGATGGCATAGGCTTTGACGGTGGGATCATGCGGGTTGGTCAGCCCGACCGGCTTCATGGGGCCGTGGCGGAGCGTCTCGACGCCGCGCTCCGCCATCACCTCGATCGGAAGACAGCCGTCGAAATAGGGCGTGCTGGTTTCCCATTCCTTGAACTCGGTCTTTTCGCCTGCGATCAACGCGGCGACAAAGTTGTCATACTGCTCCCGGGTCAGGGGACAGTTGATGTAATCGGCGCCCGTGCCGCCGGGGCCGACCTTGTCGTAGCGCGACTGAAACCACGCCTTCGACATATCGATGGTGTCGCGATGCACGATCGGCGCGATCGCATCGAAAAACGCCAGCGCGTTTTCGTCCGTCAGCCCGCGGATCGCTTCAGCCAGCGGCACGGAGGTGAGGGGGCCGGTTGCGACAATGACGTTGCTCCAGTCATCGGGCGGCAGGCCCTCGACTTCGCCGCGCCTAAGCTCGATCAGCGGGTGATCTTCCAGCGCGCTTGTGACCGCGGCTGAAAAGCCGTCGCGATCGACCGCGAGCGCGCCGCCCGCCGGGACCTGGTTGGCGTCGGCCGCACGCATGATCAGCGATCCAAGCCGCCGCATTTCGGCGTGGAGCAGCCCGACGGCATTGTTGGCGGCATCGTCGGAGCGAAATGAATTCGAACAGACGAGCTCGGCCAAGCCCTCAGTTCGATGGGCCTCCGTCATCCGCTGCGGGCGCATCTCATGAAGGACGACGCGAACGCCTGCAGCGGCGGCCTGCCAGGCCGCTTCCGAGCCAGCGAGACCACCGCCGACGATGTGAATAGGTTCCGATGAAAAGATGCCTGTCATCCGGCACAGGTAGCGCGTTTCGTCCGCAAGTGGAATGCGCGCGTCAACTACAAACGACAACGCCCGCCAAAGGCGGGCGCTATCCGTATTCCGTCAGTGACCTGAATCAGCCGTTGTAGTTGCCGGCCGCAACGCGCGGGATGTCCGAGCGATCAAGCCCGATATCGGCCAGTTCCCGATCGCTGAGCTGGGACAATTCGGCGACATTGCGCTGATAGTCGCGGAACGCCTGGATCATTCGAATGAGCGAGAGCAGCATGGTAGTCTCCTTGAAGTCAGGATTCAGCTTTTGAAGGGAACTGAATCGTCAGGAACTAATATAGATGCCCATACCGCAGTGCGGAAGCTTAAATGCTGCGTTGCAGCTAATCTTCCTGTGCATAGCTTGGTAAGAATTGATTAAGCATTCGGGCTATCGTCCCAAAATGGGTGTCGTCGCTTTTCCTAGAGAAGCTCGCGCTTTGGGGGCGGCTCTCGCCAAATGCCTGCGTTTGATCGCAAATTATGCGAGCCAAGCCGATTTCCCGGCTAAACGTTCGTCTGATCTATGCATGAGCTGTGTGCATGCCAATAAGTGAATTAGGAATCACTTTGGCGCAAGAAATACTATGGCGCGTGGGCAAGCTGGGTGGCGAAGTAAGCCACGGTTTTGGCATAGACCTCGCTCTTGTTCCATTCCTGGAGGGCGGGGAAATTTGGACTTCCGGGCTGCCAGTCCTTGCCCTTTTGCCAGCCGTGGCTCTGGAGGAAATTGGCGGTGGACGCGAGAACATCGGCAGGGCTGCGCAAGAGATCGCGGCGGCCATTGGCGTCGAAATCGACCGCGAATTTGATGTAGTTCGACGGCATGAACTGGGTCTGGCCGATTTCACCAGCCCAGGCGCCGCGCATTTCGGCAGGACTTAAATCGCCGCGGTCGATGATCCGGAGCGCATCCAGCAATTCGCCGCGGAATAACTCGGCGCGACGGCAATCATAGGCAAGCGTTGCCAGCGAACGCAGGGTCGGAAATTTTCCGATATTGACGCCGAAATCGGTTTCCAGTCCCCAGATCGCAACCAGCACTTCGCCAGGCACGCCATAGGTATCCTCTATCCGCGACAGTACCGATCCATATTGCTTCAGCATATTGGCGCCGCGCGTCAGGCGTGGCGGCACCATGCGGCCGGAGAACTCCTCGAAACTCTGGTTGAAAACCTTCTGGGAGTGATCGCGTGAAAGGACGTTCTGGTCGGCCGTTACCCCGTTCAGGCTGGAGGCGATCGTCGCTTGCGAAATGCCTTTCGAGGCGGCCTCGGCCTTGAAGTCATCCAGCCAGCTCTGGAAGTTGCCGGCACCGCAGGGCACAGCGGCTTGCGCCACCGTCGCCGATATCGCCAAGCCCAGGCTCACCGCCAGGGTACAACCGAAAAACCGCCGATGTGGCAACCGAATCGCCTTCCCGCGCTGGAGAACGGATGCGGGATATGTCGGGCGCAACCGCGGCTAAAACAAGGCTTACGCCGTCTCGTGAGGGACTGCCGGTGAGCCGTCACCGGCAGTCCGATCACTTTTCGATCAGGCGCCGCCCTTGCGCCGCCATGGAAACAGGTTGGCCGGAAAATCTGCTGCGGGGCGTTTTTCACGCGGCGGACGCGGCGTGGCGGGCCGTTGATAGGGATCGGGCGCGATCACCTTGCGATAGAGATGCCAGGTCGCGTGACCGAGCAGCGGGATCACGACGGCCAGGCCCAGGAAGAGCGGGATCGACCCCACCACCAGCAATGCGGCCACGATCAAACCCCAAGTCGCCATGGCAACCGGATTAGCCGCGACGACGCGCAGCGATGTCACCATCGCCTCTCCGGTACTGGCCTGACGGTCGAGCATCAGCGGGAAGGAGACCACGCTCACGCACAGCGCTACCAGCGCGAACAGGAAGCCCGTGCCGCATCCGACGACGATGAGCCACCAGCCTTGCGGAGTGGTCAGTACCCGCCGGGCGAAGTCGGGGATTTCAGCAGCGGACCCATAGCCAAACGCCGCCACATAGATCGCCTGTGCGGTCGCGATCCAGACCACGAACAATGCGAACAACAGCGTACCAAGACCAAGCATGGCGCCGAACGAGGGCGAGGAGAAGACGTCAAGCGCGTCCCAGGCGGATGCTCGCTCGCCGAGCTCGCGGCGGCGGCTGAGTTCATAAAGGCCGAGCGCTGCGAACGGGCCGAGCAAGGCGAAGCCTGCGGCCAGCGGAAACAACAGCGGCAAGACCGAGTAGCCGAGCACCGCGCGGGCGATGCCAAGGCCGAGTACCGGATAGATCACGCAGAGAATGATCGCGTGGCTCGGGACTTCCTTGAAATCTTCCCAGCCGCGCCGCAGCGCGTCGTGGAGATCGGACAATCCGATCCGTCGGATGACGGGACCTGCGGTCTCCTGAGCTGGCTGAGCCAGCGGTGGCGCATTGCCTGAGTATTGGTTGGCCATGGTCGCATTCTCCCTTGACGCGTCGGGCCACTCTTGGCGTCAAAAAGAGGACGCACGGGACCGTCCGCAGAAACGATCACGATCGGGCCAGACGCGAAGACAGAGAAACCAAAACTGGCCATGTCGCGAACTGATAACGAACCATACTCCGATTTGTCTGCGTTGTCTCTCACGCTTGGGTGACGCCCGCTGCGCAAAATAAGTGCGCAAACATTCGCCTCAATTTGAATGATTTCGGCGAGGCTTCGCGGCGCAACAGAGCATCGCTGTGATCGTTGATGTCATTCCGTCGTCATTGCCGCGTAGTTCAGTCAAAGCGCCGCAGCGGTCCTGCATTGGCAAGGTGTGCCAGGCGGACTAAGCTTTATGTCGGTCCGGCCGGGGTGCTGCCGGAATTGAGAATAAGCTGTTCACGTCTTCACCGGATCTCGGGATTCATCAGGAGCGAGCAATGAGCATTTTCGGAAAAATCATGGGCGCGATCTTTGGCACCTCGGCAAATGCGACGCCTGCAAGCGGTGGCGCGGCCGCGCCGGCCTCGGGTGGAGCGGCGTCATCGGGCAGCGCCTCAGCCGCGCCTGCGCAAAGCGTCGATGTCGCGCCGATCCTGGATAAAGCGGTCGCCGCCAAGGGAGAGAAGCTGGCATGGCGCACCTCGATCGTCGACCTGATGAAGGCGCTCGACATCGATTCAAGCCTCACCGCGCGCAAGGAGCTCGCCCATGAGCTCGGCTATACCGGTGACACCAACGATTCCGCGAGCATGAATATCTGGCTGCACAAGCAGGTGATGTCCAAACTCGCCGCGAACGGCGGCAAATTGCCGGCCGACGTCAAATGGTGATCTGATTTTTCACAGGATGGCAAAAGGCCCGCGATCTCGCGGGCCTTTTTCATGCCCGCGTTGCGATCGTATTGGCTTGCCGCGCCGGAACACGGGCGGTAGATAGCCGGGAAGATCAGTGACATCAGGAGCACGCAAATGGAAACCGTCGATCGCAGGTCCCTACTGGCAACGGGTGTTCTGGCGCTGGCGGGTACAGCCGCCGCAAGCCGTTCGGCCGAAGCCCAAGCGGGCGCGAAGCCGATTTTCGACGTGCCGGCGGTAACCATCCCGATTGCCGGCGAGAAGGATATATTTCCGGTTCGCCGCATCTATTGCATCGGGCGCAATTACGCCGCGCATGCGCTCGAGCGCGGCTCCGATCCTACCCGCGAACCGCCGTTCTTCTTCCAGAAGCCGACCGATGCGATCCAGTA
>Ga0210383_10004437_pt1 | contig 12464 bp, 9 predicted proteins | sample IncBWC14OmetaG_FD_160072 | JGI IMG/M metagenome (GOLD analysis project Ga0210383, IMG submission 160072) | Forest soil microbial communities from Barre Woods Harvard Forest LTER site, Petersham, Massachusetts, United States - Inc-BW-C-14-O ...
CTCAACGGCGTCGCCTCCCGGAATTGCAACGTGATCAGCCACTGATCCTCTTATTTCTTCGTGTCCCCTATGATGAAGTTCTGGCCCTTGTGGGCGTTAGCCGTTAGAACTCACCACGCTCGAAGGGGCTCCAAACGGCCACTCCCGCCCTCTCCAAGCTCGAATCATGTAGATCGCCAAGCCTGTAAGCAGAATAACGGCTGCGTATCGTACTTCTTTCCAAGCATTTACCCGATTGAACAAAATGAAGAGAAAACCCGCAATGGCGGCCAGGGCCGGCAAAGGATACAGCCACATACGAAACGGGCGCGGCATGTCCGGTCGCGTGCTACGCAACACGATCAGTCCCACCGCCTGCACCAGAAACTGCACCAGGATCCTAATCACCACTAGCGCCGCGATCGCATCCTTCAGGCGCAGAAAACAAAATGCCGCCGCCACCACTCCCAGCGCCAGCAGCGAAATATAGGGAAAGCGGTACACGGGATGAACCCGGGCAAACGCGCGGAAATAATTTCCGTCCTTCGCCGCCGCGTAAGGGACCCGCGAATACCCCAGCATTAGCGAGAACACTGACGCGAACGCCGTGAACATGACCAATCCCGTCACCAGCTTCGCCGCCCAAGCTCCATAGATCCGCTGCATGAACAGCGATACCACATACAGCCCGTTGTTGTTCTGTCCCGCCTGCGCCAGTTCCCGCCACGGCACTACGGCCAGAATGCACGCATTCATCACTATGTATAGACACGCGACCAGCAGAATAGAAAGCAGCAGAGCCCGCGGAATGTTCCGTCCTGGATCTTTCACTTCGTCTCCCAGAAAGCAGACGTTGTAATAACCCCAATAATCGTAAGTCGCCACCAGCATCGCCCCGCCCAACCCGGTAAAGAAAGCGCGAGACAGGGTAAACGCGCCCGGCGGAAAATCGAACACTCGCGTCACGTTGAAATGGGTGAGCCCGGCAAAGATGATCCATCCCATCGTGCCCATCACCCCGAGCCACAGCAGCTTTGACAATTTTCCGATCACCGAAATTCCCCGGTAAAGCAGCAGCATGGTAAAGAAGCAAATCGCCACTGCCACTGAAGTTCCCGGCGTCACGATCCAACCCACCTGCAGAGATCCCGCCCATGGAATATGCAGAGCCGCATTGTGCGCGAGGTAGACGGTATCGAGCGTTGGCCAGTAGTAGGCGGCATATCCGGCCAGCCCGATGCAGCCCGTGGCAATCGATAACGGCGCAGAAAATGACAGTTGCCAGATGAACAGAAACGAAATCAGCCGTCCCATTTTCTGCGGCCCATAGATTTCACGCAGGTAGCGATACGATCCGCCCGATCCCGGCATAGCTGCGCCCAGCTCCGCCCACACCATCCCGTCGCAAACCGCGAACAGCGCTCCCACGATCCAGCCGATCATGGCCTGCGGCCCGCCCATGTAGCTCAGCATGAGCGGCATGGTGATGAATGGCCCCACCCCAATCATGTCGATCATGTTGAGCGCAGTCGCGCTCCCCAATCCCATCCCGCGGATGAGACCAGGCGAACTCGCGGACGATTCGGTTGGAGATCCCATGCGAAGGTCGGATCAGGCACGAAAGAACGACTGGAACGGAACCGGAAACCACCGGCTGGCAACCGACAACTGGCTACTGCTTGGCACTCAGCAAATTCACATACAGCCGCACCGCTCCCGGCACTCCCGCTGGCAGCTGACGAAAGAACGCATATCCTGCATAGATAAAAATCCCCTTGCCATAGTTTGTCTTCAACAGCCCGCCCTTCTGCGCATCCTCATCCGGATCATGACAGCTGAGCAGCGCTTCGAAATGATCGTCCCAGCTGCTCATGAAATAAAGCCCGCGCTCCTGCACCCACCCGTCAAAATCATGAGCCGTAATCGTGTTCGGATAGTGAAACACCGAATCCTTCGGCGCCAGAATCTCCACCGGAGCCTCCTCCACCGAAACCCGCGCCCGGCTTAGTTTCGCGGGGTAAGGAGTGAACTGTCCGCCATTAAAGTCGTCCACCCCGGTGTTGTACTGCATCACCAGTGTTCCCCCCGCGGAAACGAAATCGAGCAGCCTCTTATTATTCGCGGCAACATCTTTCTGTGTGTCGTAGGCCCGAATTCCGAGCACGATCGTTTCGAATCTACGAAGGTCTTCGCTGCCCAGCTTATCTGCCGGAATCAGCGTTACATCCATGCCAACCTGCGCCAGGACTGTCGGAATGTCGTCCCCCGCACCCATCACGTACCCGACTTTCAAGTCGTGCGGCACGCGCACATCCACCATGCTCACCCGCTGCCGCGCTGGTTGGTAATAATAAAAGCTGCCCAGGTCTTCGCGTGTCACCAGCGTGTAACCTTCGCTGTACTTTTCTCCCGCAACATCGAGCACTGCCCGCAGCGTCGCTCTCCCTTCGCGCAAATCGGCAGGGAACACCTTGAACTGCACTTCCTTCTTCTCGCCTCGATGCGACAACTCCAGCGCCTGCTCCGCCGGTTCGGACTTCCATCCTTGGGGCAGTTCCAGCCGCAACACTCCGTGCTCGGATCGAGCCAGATCGCTTGTCACTCCCACCGTTACCGTCGAACTCGCTCCGTTATGCGTGGAAATCACCTGCGTCCCCGGTTCGAGCATCACCGAAAACGCCGGCACTACCGCCAGCGGTCGCGAAAGTTCTTTCCCGGCTTCATCCACAAACGGCGTCACCACCACCGCCGAGATATTATTCTCCAACCCAGCGTCGCTCCCACCGGTCCACACATACTTCACCCGCGCCCGCAGCGCCGGAGGCGGAAACGGCAGCGTTGCATACTTCTCGTTGTCGATGTGGTTGATGCTCTCGGTCTCCGGATCATCCCGATGCCAATAGGGCCGGGCGTAAGCCGCATCCTTCGGAACGCGGAGCTTAAACGTCACGCGGAGTTCGTCCCCCGGCTTTACCGCCTCCGGCCGGATTCTCTCGCTGATGGTGTTCCATCCCGCAGGAACCTCCAGCTTCAGAGCGTTAACGACCAGTGGATCCTTCGACCCGTTGTGAAACTTTACTGCGACCAAGAACTCCTGCCCCGGCGAGACCGTCGTCAGAGCGTCTGCCTCTTTCGGTAACGCAGATGTCCCATCGTTCCGCCCTCCCGAGTCCACCACTGCCGCTAGGCTCACATTCAATGCCAGGCTCAAAGCCGTCTCAGCTTCTCCAATTTCTTCCTCAAGCCGTATCAGCAGGTCAGCCTTCGCCGAATTAGCCAAAGAGGCGTCGGCGACCTCCCTGTGAGCCCGCCGCAGGTCGCTCGCCACGGTCGCCAGCCGAACCCCCGTTCCGTACAAATCGTTGCGATTTGCAGATTGCCTAGCTTGTGCTACAAAGTCCGCTATTCCGGACAATTCGCTGCGCAGCCGGGGAAGCTTCGCTTCCTCTGTCCCCAGCCTCGCCGCCAGCCCCGTCAGCGTCGTATCAATCCCGTCAAAGAAGTCCTTCTCGTGTCCATCCTTATCCAGCTTCGGCGGCGCGACCGAATCCACCAGCTTGTAAAACGTAAACCGGTCTCCGGGATCAATCGTCCAATTCGCCGCGCCCTGCGACATCTGATGCCGCAGCCCCTGCATGGCGAACTGCACATAGCCCATGCCCAGGTCGGCGTCGCGCTCGCCCGTATTCAACTTCAAGGTCCAGTTTTCATCCGGACACGTCATCGCCCCAAACCCGCACACATTTCCGATGTAAAACTTCTTCGCCTGCCAGGGTTCAAGCCCCGCGGCAATCTGCTCGGGAAACCGCTTGGGATCAGCCGCCGCGCGGAACGCTTCTTTCGCCAGAATGCTCGATGCCTGATGGTGCCCGTGTCCATCCCGGTCCGTCCCGGAAAACCGCGCCACCAGCACATCCGGACGGAACGTCCGAATCACCCGCACCATATCTCCCAGCGCAACATCGTGCCCACCCCACTTCGCAAACGTCTCCTCGGGCGACTTTGAAAAGCCAAAATCCGCCACCCGCGAGAATCTTTCCTGAACCCCGTAGTACTGATCGGACGCCAGCAATTCCTCCGCTCGCAGCACGCCCAGCACGTCCGACAGATTGCTGCCGATCTTGTTCTGCCCTCCCTCGCCGCGATTCAGAGTCATCAGCAGCGTGCTCACGCCATGCCCCCGCGCCTCGAGCGTTAACATGCCGCCATCTTCATCATCGGGATGCGCTACCACCTGCATCAGCCGCGCTGTCGTCCCCAGTCGCCGGAGCGCCAGCCGCAACCCCGCTGCGCCCTGATCCTGTGGCAGGTCCGCCGGAACCCCCGAGTAGGCAAATCGCGGATCGACCAACTCCACAGGATCTCCCGTGCCAAGGCCTGAAGAGGAAGGTGTTGCCGAAGAACTTTTTGCGGCAGCCGGCTTTTCTGGGGCAGGCATTGCAGGAGGTTGCGATTGGCCCGAATTTTGCGCCATCATCGCCGGCACCAGGCAAACCATCAGCGGAATGCGAACGGATGTTTGGGCAAGACGAGTGAACTGCTGAATAACAAAAGCGGCGCGGCGCAGAACCCGCCGTACCAGGCTGAAGGATCCGAGATGTCTCACGCTACAAGGATGGGGCCTACCCACGCTCCGACGCAAATTCTTTCTCGCAATTACTCTTGTTCAATTGGACGGCGGGGTCTGCGGAAAGTTACCGGGCCCGCTAAAAGCGCAGCCAATCGAGAGCCGAGAGCCGGAAGCCGGCTTTCAGACATCGCACAAATCCGCCGCCTCGCGCAATGAAACGAGCGGATCGCGGCTGGGCACAAATTCATGCGCCACATACCCTTTAAACCCGGAGTCGGCAATTCCCCTCATCACTCCATCCCACTGAACCTCCTGCTTCCCATCCAGTTCATGCCGCCCGGGTACGCCTCCCGTGTGGAAGTGGCCAATCCACTGGATGTTCTGTCGGATCGTATCGATCAGGTCGCCTTCCATGATCTGCATGTGGTAAATGTCGTACAGCAGTTTCACATTCGGCGAATTCACTTCCTCGACCACGCGAACTCCCCAGGCTGTGTGGTCGCACATGTAATCATGATGGTCCCGCTTGCTGTTGAGCAGTTCGATACAAATATTTACGCCGTGATCTTCCCCGATCTTCTTCACCCGATTCAGCCCGGCAATGGTGTTGCGTGCGCCTTCATCGTCTGGCATGCCGCCACGATTCCCGGAGAACGTAATCACGTTGGGGACGCCGGATTTCGCGGCCAGCGGAATATTAACGCGAAACGCCTGCTCAATCGCGGCATGATTCTCGGTCCGATTCAGCGCCTTCCCAATATCGCCGCCGCCGGCGTATCCCATGGTGCAAATCAGCCCGTAGCGGCGCGGGATCTCATACTCCTCGACCTGCAGCAAATCCACTCCCTTCAGCCCAATCTTCGCCGCGTATTCGCACAACTGATCCAGCGGAATCTTCTCGTAGCACCATCGGCACACCGACTGGCGGATGCGTCCCTTGCGCGGAGTTGTGGCAGCGGCATCAAAACTTGCCGCATAGGAAGGAACCGCGATGGCTGCCACACCAGCAACCGAAGATTTCAGCAGCGTCCGCCGAGTAAATTTAGGCATATTAAATGAAGAGGATTCATTCCGAGACCGGCAACTGACAACTCATCCCTGAGCCCTGCCCCCCTGGCAAGTGCTTTATCGCCCTTCCTTCAGCGTCGCCTGGCACGCGCTGGCAGCGGTGAGCACTTCGCTGAAGGCTGTCTCCTTGCGTAGGTCCTTCAGCAGCGGATCGTCCAGCAGTGCCGAATACGCACAATAATTCTGTTGCACGGCCGCCTTCAGCAGGCGCAGCGCCGGTTCCTTCTGCCCGCAATACGCCATGAGCGCTCCAATGCGGTACCACGCCTCTGCATCGGGTTCGATCATGACCGACGACTCCGATTCGCGCACGATCTTGTCAAAGTCCGGAGGCCGTTGTGCCGCCGTACACGCAAGCATCAAGTCGCGGTGATAGGAAGACGCTTTGCCCATATCCCGCGCAGCCTCCCGCGCCTCGGGTATTCTGCCCTCCGCCACATAGATATACGGAGCCACCCACGCCGCCCACTCCGACCCCGCATCCAAATGCACGAAATCGTTGGCTCGGTCCGTTTTTCCCTCCCACAAAAACGCCCAGGCACAGGAACGGAAGCTGAAATTGCCAGGATCAAGTTCCCGCGCTTTGTTGCACTCCCGCATCGCCTGATCCAGCATGCCCGCATACCGAAAAACATAACTCAGCGCGAAGTGAGCATCCGCGCTCTGCGGACGCCTCCGCACCAGGTCGGTAGCAGCGTCATAAGCCCGCCCCAGTTCTCCTCGTTCCACCCGCGCCGTGATCAAATTGCTTGCTGCCATCACCCGGTTCGGGTCCAGCGACAGCGCCCGTTCGTAGGCCGCGTTCGATGCCTGAAATTTCGCCTCGCCTCCTCCGCCATAGTAAGAATCGTAGTAATAACGCTGCCCCAGCGCCTCCCACGCCGGAGCGTAGCTGGGGTCGATCCCCACCGCCCACTCCAGCATCTTGATCGCTTCCTTGTTCGGCGCCGGATCGTGCGGCACCGCTACGCTGCGCAAATAAAAGTCATACGCCTGCTGATTCTTCGGTTGGGACGCCGTCTCTACTTCGCCACCCGCTCCGCCCAGCGCCGGCAACAGTCCGCGCTGAACCAGCGTGCTTAGCTGTTGTCGCATTCCGATTAAGTCATCCGTCTTGGCGGTGACGCTGTTCTCCCACAGCACGCGATCGTTGGGCACATCCACACACTCTAGTGTCACTGTGAGCTGATCGCCCTGCTTCCTGAAATTTCCGGTCAGTAGACGCCCCACCCGCAATTCCTGACCAACTTTGTGCGGATCGAGATCGAGCGCCACATATTTCCGGGTCACCGACGAAGGCCGAACCTCGAGCGTGCGCGCATACGTCAACACACTGGTCAGTTCGTCAGCCAGCGCAAATCGCAGGTAATCGACGGAAAAGTCGCCGTTCATGTTCTGCAGGGGAAGCACCGCAATCGCGTTGCGCTGCTCCGCATTGGCCAACTCGCGATGCTTCAGCCACCACGCCCCCACGGCCGCCAGCACCGTAAGCAGCACCGCCGTCAAGCCCAGAAGGATGTACAACTGCAGCCGGTTGCTCTGCCCGAACGTCTTGGTTCCCACGCGCAGCTTCGCGGAGTTGAGCCCGCTCTTCACCGCTCCGGATTCCGTCTCCCGCTTGAGCAGCGCCAGATCCGAGCGCATTTCCAGCGCGCCCTGGTAGCGGCGCGTGCGATCTTTCTCCATCGCCTTGCCGACGATGCCCTCCAACTCCATCGGCAGCTTCGGATTCAGCTGCCGCGGCGGCATCGGTTTCTGATGCAGCACTGCGTCCAGCGTGACCAGCGAGTTATTTCCCGTAAACGGTTTCTTCCCGGTCGACATTTCATACATCACCACGCCAAACGAAAACAAGTCGCTGCGGCCATCGATGGTCTCGCCCCGCGCCTGTTCCGGCGACATGTAAACTGCCGTCCCCGGGATCACACCCACCGCCGTCAGCGAGTTGTCCGCGCCGGCTTCATCGTCGGTTCCCAGGTTGTGCACCAGCTTGGCCAGTCCAAAGTCCAGCACCTTCACTTGTCCGCTTGGCGTCAGAAAGATGTTGGCTGGCTTAATGTCCCGGTGCACGATCCCCTTGGCATGTGACGCCGCCAGCGCCTCTGCCACCTGGATGCTGATATCCAGCACCGGCTCCAGATCCATCGCCTGCCCATTGATTCGCTGTTTCAGGCTCTGGCCTTCCAGCTTTTCCATCACGATAAAAGGATGGCCGTTGTTCTCTTCAATACCGTGGATGGTGCAGATATTAGGATGGTTTAACTGTGAGGCCGCCCGCGCTTCCCGCTCGAACCGCTCCAGCGCTTTGGGGTCGCCAGTGAGGTTATCGGGGATGAACTTGAGGGCAACGTGCCGCCCCAGCTTGAGGTCTTCCGCCTCATAAACCACACCCATACCGCCACCCCCAAGTTTGCCCAGGATGCGATAGTGGGAGACGGTCTGGCCGATCATGAGCGCATGCGCTCCTGCTCCGAGCGGTAATGTTAGGCTGTAGCTGGCATCCGGTCAACTCCCTTTCGGGAGAAGGGAAAGACATTTTGGATCAATGATCGAGGCCAAATCGTAGGCGTCACGGGAGCTTGCGCTGCGACGAATCACGCCGTTGTGTGGGACCACGACAAAGTAAGCACCCTTGCTGACAACCAAACTGGCGCTGAGGCTTTCGGCAATAACAACCTGGGCCAAATTGTTGGATTCGTCGGCGCCCCCGACAGCGGAATCCCGAATGCCACGCTTTGGCAGAATGACATGCTCATCAACCTCGGTCTTCTGCCGGGAGATGCTGGCGGCATAGCCAGCGGCATCAACGACAAGGGCCAAGTCGTGGGAAGCAACTTCGACTCGCAGGGCAACTGGAACCATGCTTTCATCTGGCAGAACAACGTTATGACCGACCTCAACTCGCTGTTTCCTAGCAGTTCCAACCTCCTCGCCACGATGGCGAACAAGATCAACGAAAGCGGACAAATCTCGGGCATGGCAATCGTTCAGAGCGGGCCAGAGGCGGGCAACATCCACGCCTTTATCGCAACGCCTGTAAACCAAAGCATAGACAGGTCGATGGCAGACGTCGCACGCACACTGCCGAAAGTCACTTCGCCCGCGAAGGTCGGCAGACAGATTCTCCAAAGGTTTGGGGTCAGCGGAGTCGAATAAAGTAATTTTCCTAATTTCCGCACCACGCATTCCATCGCAAAGGGAGCGCGCACAAGCTTCTGCGGGACAAACCTGGGTTACGCAAATGTATCGCCGTGACCCAGATTGTTTCCCCCAGGGGAGAAGTGCTTGTAGCCGCGGCCTCTTCGGTGTCTCGTTGGTTGGCATCACCGGCCATATCGCCCTAGCGCCCAGATGCACGGCGACAGTTGAAAACGCGCGAGTTATTACTTAGTCTCGAGCCTGCTGCGTACCGCTCCGCCATTCAAGTACAATTCGACGCTGCACGTAGCGAGGAGCTTGTATGAGGAAATTGTTGCTGTTACTGGTTTGTCTCATTTCACCAGCAATTGCCCAGACCCTTCCAGGGGGAATTGGACAGGGCTACGATGGCGAGCTAAAGCATGTAACCAGTCAGCTGATGGACTTGGCGGAAGCCACGCCCACAGATAAGTTTGCGTGGCGGCCATCGCCTGGTGTGCGCTCTACGAGTGAGGTGTACATGCACATCGCCGTCGCCAATCTTTATTATGTGAGCGTTGTCGGAAAACAGATAATGCCAGCTGAGATCAAACCGGGATTTGAGAAATCGGTAACCGCTAAGGCAGACGTTATCTCCTGGCTGAAGCGTTCGTTAGATGCTGCGCGCGACGCGCGGGCCAAGGAAACCCCCAAAGAGTTGGGGCGAAGGGTTGAGTTTATCCAGCGAAGCACTACAGCCGATGCCGTTTATCTCCGCCTGATCATTCACTGCAACGAGCACATGGGGCAGCTTGTCGCTTATGCCCGCATGACAGGCGTAACCCCGCCGTGGTCGAAAGACTAGGGCAGCCTTAGCCAGCAGTTGGCGAAAAATCGATTACCCTCATCATCCGGTCGATGAGCGCTCCGATGAGAAGGTCATAAAAGTCAAGGCCGACGTGGCGGCCCTCCTTACTTTTCTTGTTCGGGACTTGCCCCGAGGCCTCCGGGTTGAGCGTTTTCTGCTCCGGGTTAATACCGGGGAAACAGGCTAGAGCCCGAAACAGGTCAACGTGCCAGATCAGTGCCACCCACGTCCTTCCGGGCTGACCCGCGCCGTCCGACTCCGCTTGCGCCATGTTAGTATCAATTCTAGGACCGATATGTCCACGCCAAACCGTCCCATCGCCAAACCGGCAGCCAGCGCCAATCAAGACGAGCCGGCGCAGAGCAAGCTTTCAGAGGTCGAATTGCGGGAAGCCATGCGCCGTCGAGCCGAAGAAATCTATGAAAAGAGCGGCAGAATCCCGGGCCGCGACCTGCACAATTGGGCCTTGGCCGAAGCCCAGATTCATATGGAAACCGCCAGTCGCTCCGCTCGCAAACCCGCTGTGGTCGTCAACGTGGAAGGCGTGCGGTATGTCGGGGAATATGATTCCGCTCTGGCCTCCGGCTACACTCCCGGTGAGTTCGTCGCTGGCGACCCCGTCCGCGTTCGCTTCGAATCCGGCAAGATGCTGGTAATCCGGCCCAACGGCCAGCATCTCGAAACCACGATTATCAACCCAGCCGGCTGAAATCTACATCCTGCTCTGCGGACTCTCGCCGATGCTTCCGCGATTCAAGCTTCACCCGGTGTTCCCTTGTGTCCGGAGCCTGCCCTGAGCCCGGTCGAAGAGTGGTTACGACTCTAGGACACCACCACCCGGCAATCCCGAACGTCGGATGCGCCATTTCTCGCGCGTTCTGTGCGCGGGAAGTGGGGATTTTCGTTACTCCAGGTAGAACGCCGCCGACGCGCCCACCCATTCCATATTCTTGTTGTGATCGACACCCATCATCAGCCCCCGCCCCATGCGGATGATCGTTAGCACCGCCGTCAACTCTTCCAGCCATATATACATCACTCGCACTTCCGCCTTGGTCCCGCCAAACGGAGTCTCGATCACCGGCTCAAAATGGAGCCGCTCCTGCAAAATATAGTAAGGCCGCCTCTCCGCCGGAATCGCTGCAATATCCTCTTTCGTCGGAGCGATCAACACTCCCAGCCCGGCAAACGAATACAGCGGCTTCAACGCATAGTTCTCCAGATCGTGCGGAATCTCCGGCAGCCGGTCCAGAAACCACGTCTTCGGCACCGACTCGTGCTTCAGGAAGGGAATTGAAAATTTGGAGATCCGGAAATACCAATTGGGATGCCCCGCCCACTCCACATCCAGCTCGTCGCGCCAGTCGAATCCAAACTTCACGCCCTTGCGCTCGAGTTCATCCACAATCGTCCGGTTATAAATTCGCCGGATCGGCACCCGCTTTCCGTCGCGATCATAATAAAGACGTGATCCTTCTTTCTTAATGTCGACGATATCGACGGTCCGCACACCGAGCATCTTCTCGGTCAGCAGAAAATCCGGCAACGTCTTCTGATGCAGTGGATCAATCTCCATCAGAATCACATTCTCCGGATCGTGCGTCCCCACAATCGCCCGCCGCAAAAGCTCGCGATAAGATTTCTCGTCGAGCCCGCCAAGAAAGTATTTGAGCCCGCCAGAAGCCGAAGGCGCATCGAGATCGGCCGAAGCCCGAAAGCCGGAGCCCGAAGTCGATTCCCTCGAGGCCCCCATCCCGTACACATCCAAATAAGCCTCCGCCAGCGGCCCTTGATAAGCATAAAGAGAAGGGAAGGCCTGCAACTCCACCAGCTTCGGCCGCAACTCGCCGTGCGCATCGCGCACCAACCCAAAATCCACCTGCACAAACATGGGAGCACCCGGCTCGTTCGGCACCTTAAACTCCGCCGGTACCGCCTCATCCGACTTCGCCCGATACTCCGGACTCTCCACCAGCTGCCGGATCAATTCCTTCCCGTCGCGAGCCATCCGTTCAAGCAATTCCCTGGGGAAAAAACAAGGCGTCTCCGACAGCCGAAACTGCACACGCGTTCCGGACAAGTCATCCACCCGCCGCAAAAACGCTTGATATTTTTCAGGAGTAAAACTGTCGTTGAATTGTTTACGAAGAGAAGGAATCATGATTTCAACGCTTTGTCATCCTGAGCGTAGCAAAAAACGCCCACGAATGTGGGCGTTTCTTGCGAAGTCGAAGGACCCCGTGTCTGCTTTACGTCACCAGAGGCTCAGAGAGGAATCTCCATGTGCTCCCTACGCCTCCACCAAGAACTTCCCGTCCGCCATAATCTGCTGCTCATCCACCCAGATATTAAACTTCCTGCCGACCACATCAATATGCGTCGAAGAATCCCACTCCGCGCCGGTATGCGCCCCATAAGGATTCCCAAACGCAATGTGCACCCCAGGATACTTCTCGTCCTGCAGAATCTCCCCAATCACTTCTTTCAAATCGATGTTCGTCCCAATCGCAAACTCGCCCACCCGGTCGCTGTTCTCGTCGGTATGCGTGTACTTCCAGAAATCGCTCTCCAGTTCGCGATTCTCCGAGTGTGCTTCCGTGAGCCGGTTCTTCTCAACACGCACGGTCAGCGGTTGAGACTGCAAGTTCCCAAATTTTGCGCACAAATAATCGCCCACCACGCCATCGATCACGAACGTCCCATTCACTTCGCCCGGAGTCGTGAAAATCTCTCCCCCCGGCAAATTTCCCCACTTCTCCGGAGTGATAATTCCGCTGGTCTTCAGCCACTTGTAATTCGGATTCAAGTCCGCCGTAAGATCCGTTCCCGCCGCCGTCTTGGCTCGGACCTTGTGCGCTTTGC
>Ga0210383_10004438_pt1 | contig 12463 bp, 7 predicted proteins | sample IncBWC14OmetaG_FD_160072 | JGI IMG/M metagenome (GOLD analysis project Ga0210383, IMG submission 160072) | Forest soil microbial communities from Barre Woods Harvard Forest LTER site, Petersham, Massachusetts, United States - Inc-BW-C-14-O ...
GCGGTGGGCAAGGTGGCGAAGCCGGCGAACCGGTCCGGATGGATGCGGACCGCCGCGGCCAGCTGGTCGTTGGCCTCGCGGGCGCGGGCCAGGCCTTCGGCCCCGGCGCGGGCCTGCGCGGCCGGGGCCACGTGGGAGATGACCTGGAGGTCGATCCCATTCGCGTCCATGTCGGCCAGGCGCAGCGGGCCGAGGTCGCGCAACTGGTCGCCGACCTGGGGTCCCCACACGGCGAGCTGGCCGGTGCCCGGCGGCGCGGCCAGCTCGGCGGTCCAGAAGTGCTCTTCCAGCGCAATCGTTCGCACCCGGCTATTGTGTCGCACCCGGCTACCGTCCCACCCGGCTACCGTCGCGCAGGTCGCCTCAGGCGTGCTGCAGGTCCGCCGCGCTGTACGAGTGAGGCGCGTAACACCTGCCTCAGCGATGGAGTCAGACCACTCCCGTGCCAGCAGGTCGACCATTACCCGGGTGGATTTGGGCTTGCGGGAGCCGTTTGTGCACCATAGACCCCACAGCGCACCCGTAAGCCCGAATACTCCCCGATATGTGTTCGATTATCGTTCGGTGGTGAGTCTCGTGTGACCTCAGCTCGCGGTGATGTCAGGGAAAGCATTGTTACTTGGCCGGCGTTCCAGCGAGGCTGCGCCACCTCGGCCGGTCTCACGGGACGATGCCGACCGTGATCCCGTCGACGCCGCTGGGATGCTCGGCCGGGCCGCGCACCACGGCATCGGCCCGGGCCGCGATCCGGAGGGGCTCGGCGATCTGGTCCAGCAGCGCCTCGGCGGCCTCGTCGTGCGGGTCCAGCACCAGCTGGCTCAGCCGGGCCGAGTTGCCCAGCCGCAGCCCGCTGCGCAGGACGCGGGTAGCATCCAGGATCACGGCCAGCTGGTCCACCGCCGAACGGTCCGACCTCCAGCGCGGATCGGCCACCGGCCAGCGGGTCAGGTGCAGTGACACCGCGTCCTCGTGCTCGCGGTAGAAGCGCTGGTACAGGTTCTCGGTCAGGAACGGCGCGAACGGCGCGAACAGCCCGAGCAGCGCCCGGAACGAATCCAGCAGCGTCCACCGGACGCTGGCCCGGTCAGCCCGGTCCTTGATCATCTCGATGTACCGGTCGCAGTAGATCGACCAGAACATCCGGGAGGCGGCCTGGTAGGCCTGCATGTAGTCGTGGGCCTCGAGCGCCGCGGTGGCTTCGTCGATCGCGTCGGCCAGGTGCGACAGCACCCACCGGTCCACGATGTCCCGCTCCCCCGGCTCCGGGGGCGGGCCGCTCGAGCCGAGCTCGCCGAGGTGCAGGGACACGAACCGGCCCACGTTCCACAGCTTGACCGTGAACTTCCGGCCGGTCCGCACGTCCTTCTCGTTGTACTTCAGGTCGGTGCCGATGCGGCCGCGGGTGGCCCACAAGCGCAGCGCGTCCGCGCCGTACTTGCCCATCACGTCGTCCGGGACATACCGGTTATATCCGTCCGGACCTGTCGATCTGTCGAGGTCTCGCTTCGACAGCTTCTTGCCCTGCTCGCTCAGGCCCCAGCCGGAGATCAGCGCGGTCCGCCACGGCACCCGGCCGAACAGCAGCTCGGATTGCACCACGGAGTAGAACAGCCAGGTCCGGATGATCTCGAACGCCTGCACCCGCATCGACATCGGGGCGAGCGCGGGATCGGTGCCGCCCACCGCCCACCCGTCGTTGATCTGCGGGGTCAGCGACGAGGTCATCCAGGTGTCCATCACGTCCAGGTCGCCGGTCAGCTCGCCGTGACCGCAGCTTGCGCAGGCCTGAGCGGGCGGCTTGTCGGTGAGCGGGTCGACCGGCAGGTCCTCGAGCCGGGCCAGGACCGGCGCGTCGCACGAGGCGCAGAACCAGACCGGGAACGGCACCCCGTACCGCCGCTGCCGGGTGATGTTCCAGTCCCACTTGAGCCCGTCGATCCAGTCTTCGAGCCGCCGCCGCATGTACGGCGGGATCCACTCCAGCTCGGCCGCCCGGGCCCGGAACCGGTCGGCGTGTTCGCGCACCGCGATGAACCACTGCGGCCTGATCTGGAACTCGACCGGGGTCTGGCAGCGCTCGTGCACCCCGACCACCTGCCGGATCGGCACGCTGGAGACCAGCAGCCCGGCCTCGTCGAGCGCCTTGACGATGGCCGAACGCCCCTGGGTCACGGTCAGCCCGGCGAACTGTTCCGCCAGCTCGCCCAGACGCCCGTCCGGCTGCACCACCAGCCGCAGCGCCAGGTGGTCGCGCCGCCACCGCAGCACGTCCTCGCTGTCGCCGAACGTGCACACCATCATCAGCCCGGTGCCGAACTCCGGGTCCACGTCCTGGTCGGCCAGGACCGGCACCTCGTAGCCGAACAGCGGCACCCGCGCCGTGGTGAGCCCCTGATAGCGGGTATCGGCGGGATGGTGGTACAGCGCCACGCAGGCCGGCAGCAGCTCGGGCCGGGTGGTCGCGATCATCACGTTCTCACCGAACCTGATGGTGTACAGCCTGCTGGTCCGCTCCAGGTCCTCCACGTCGGCCTGGGCCAGCGAGGTCCGGTCCTCCGGGCACCACAGGACCGGGTCCTGCGCCCGGCGCAGGTAACCCGCGTCGTACAGGGTGACGAAGCTGGTCTGGGCGGTCCGCTGGCAGCGGAGGTCGATGGTCGAGTAGCGCAGTGACCAGTCCACCGACAGGCCCAGCCGCCGCCACAGGTCCTCGTACGTTTCGGCCGTGCGCTGGGTCTCGGCCAGGCACAGCGCGACGAACTCGGCCCGCGGCATGTCCACCGCCCGCACGCGGTGGGCCTGCTCGACGTACCGCTCGGTGGGCAGCCCGTTGTCGTCGAACCCGATCGGGTAGAACACCCGCTCGCCCCGCATCCGCCGGTAGCGCACGATGAAGTCGGGCTGCGAGTAGCTCATCGCGTGACCGACGTGCAGGTGCGCCGCCGACACGGTCGGCGGCGGCGTATCTACGCTGAACACCGGCGCGTACCCGTTACGGTCATAACGGTAGACGTCATGCGACTCCCACAGCGCGCGGGCTGCCGCCTCGACCGCCTGGTGGTCGTACTCGCCGGGTTCCATAGGAAGGGAAGGTATCTGCTCCGGAACGTGCATCTTAAATTCTTTTCTGACCGAACGGACCATGGTTCTCGCCCCGCGTCACCTGACGAGCGAACCGCGGGACGGCCAGCTGCGGCTCTATCCTTCCCCCATGCCCACCCCGGAAGTCGGCGCCGTGAATTCTCCGTAGTGCCGCATGCCGTAGCTAGGTGCCGGGGAATGAACGTGGTACGAACGAACCAGCCGGCCCGACCGAGAAAGCCCAGGAAGATAGAGACAAGCGCCGCCATGCCCGCCCCGCGTCCCGACATCGCCGACCTGCTCGAGGTGGACGTTCCGCCCGACGTCAAGGTGATCACGGTCAGTGACTTGCACCTGCCGCCGGTCCGGACGGATGTCTCGGGGCGATCCTGTGAGATGCTGGCGCGCCATCTCACCGAGGAACGCGGGACGCCCACCGTGGTCCTGGCCGGGGACGTGATCGAGCTGCTCGGCTCCCCCGGGTCGACGGCCACGGACATCCTGCGCCCGCACGAGGACCTGTGCGCGGCGCTGCTGGACGTGACCGCGCGCGGCGGGCAGGTCATCTACACCATCGGCAACCACGACAGCGACCTGGCGTGGGACGTCAAGGCGGCGGACGCGGTGCGGGAGATGACCGGGGCCCGGCTCTGCCTGGCCGCGGACCTGGTCCTGGCCGACGGCAAGAAGATCCGGGTGGAACACGGCCACCAGCTCGATCCGTACAACTGCTTCTGCGACGCGCGCAACCCGCTGGACACCCCCGTGGGCCACCACATCGTCCGGGAGGTCATCCCCCGGATCGAGTTCCTCGGCCGCGGCTGGGTCGACGGCGCGCACGAGATGGCGGACCCGACCGACTTCCCGTCCTTCATCGGCTCCCGGCTCGTCTACCGGAAGCTGGGCCGCCACCTGTGGTGGCTGATCGCGATCCCGCTTGCGATCCTGGTCCTGATCCGGATTCCGGAGTTCACGGCGTTCCGGTCCCGGTACCCGGACACCGACGTGTGGGTGCACCGGGGCGAGGTCCTCGGCTACGGCGCGATCGCGGATCTCATCGTGATCGCCGCCCTGGTGGCCATCCTCGCCCGGCGCGCGTGGGTGTCGATCAGCGCGCTGGCCCTCGACAAGCGGGGCTACGGGCAGAACCAGGCCGCCCGCCAGCGGGCCGCCGACCTCGTCGCCGACGGCTACCACGGGTTCATCTCCGGGCACACCCACCACCCGGAACTGTCCGCCTCGGCCGACGGCTTCTACGCCAACTCCGGGTCGTGCACGTCGGTGGTGGAGGCCATCGGCGGGAAGCTCGGCCTGCCCCCGGCCTACGTCCGCAATCAGCAGGTCTGCTGGGTGGAGGTGACCGGCGGCCAGGCCGAGCTGGTCCTGGCCCGGGTCGAGTTGCCCGGCGCGACGCGGATGGAGCGGTTCGTGGCCCACGGCCGCAACCCGCACTCCGACACCCCGGCGCGGGTCGCCTCCTGGCCCGCCGGACCCGACTGGCCGCCCCCAGACAAGTCCGCCGCCGAAGGCGGCCCGGTCAGCCCCGCCGACGGCAAGAAGCCCGTTCCGCCCGGCCCATCGTTATCGGGCCAGGAATGTACTCGACATAGCTCCGGGGTGCTCAGGCGCGCTCGGCGGCGCGGGCTTCCTCGACGGTGAGTTCGGCAGCGGGGTCGGCTTCCAGGCGCTCGTCCGGGATCGGCTCGCCGCTGCGGATCGACCGGCCGTAGGTGCCGTCGTCTAGCCGGTGCAACGCGCGCGCGATGGCGTCCAGCCGGTCGCGCATGCTCTCCGCGATGGCGTCGTCCTCGCCTTCCTCGGTGAGCGCCAGGGCGGCGTCGGCTTCGTCTTCCGCCACGCTCTCCACCTCCGCCACGCGGTCATCCTGGCCGGCGGTCTCGGTCTCCTTGAGCAGGCGCTGTACCTCGTCCCGTTCGGTGATGAGCAGGCTACGGGCCCGGTCGTGGTCCATCCGGCCGTCCTCCCTAGTGCGTGTGGGACACGTGCGCGTCCATGTGGTCGTGGCTGTCGGGCGAGCCGCCCATCATCCGCAGCATAGCGACACCACCGGTGCAGACGAATCGAACGATCAGGGCGGCGGCCAGGATCAGGAAGACGATGTTCAGCCAGGTGGTGTAGTTCCAGGACACCCCCTGGTCGGGGAGCTTGGCCTGGGCCGGGTCGGGGATCAGGCCCAGGCTGCCGAAGACCAGCTCGACCGCGTACCCGGCCGCCACCATCGTCGCGTAGAACGTGCCGAGCAGGAACCAGGCCATCCGGGCCCCGTAGTACTTCCGGTAGATGTTCAGGATCGGCGCGATGATGAGGTCAGCGAAGATAAAGGCGATCACGCCGCCGAAGCTGATGCCGCCCTTCCACAGCACCACGGCCAGCGGCACGTTCCCGATCGAGCAGACGAACGAGATGATGGCCACGACCGGCCCGATGAGCGGTCCCCAGATCTTGGCCGCCAGCGGATGGCCCGAGATGAAGAAGGCCTCCCAGAAGCGGTCGGGTACCCAGGCCGCGATCGCGCCCGCGGCGACCAGGCCGATGGTCAGGTCCCTGATGATCGCGGCCCACTCCATCACGAACACGTGCGCGACCGCGGTGTAGCCCTCGCGCGAGAACAGGCGGCTCGCGAACGAGCCCGGCCGCTGGACGGACATGTCCATCGCGGCGTGGCCCTCCATCAGACCAGCGACCCCGCGGTCGGCCTGCGCCCGGGCCTCGCCCAGCAGTCGTTCCCGCAGCAGCAGCCTGAACAGCACGGCGATCAGCACGATCATGATCGGGCCGCCGGTGAACTCGGCCAGGGTGAACTGCCACCCCATGAGCAAGGCCAGGATCACCCCGAGCTCGATCACCAGGTTGGTCGAGGCGATCTCGAACGCCATCGCCGCGGTGAAGCCGGCCCCCTTCCGGAACAGTGACCGCGCCAGCGCGACCGCCGCGTACGAGCACGACGAGGACGCCGCCCCGAAACCGGTCGCCAGCGCGAGCGTGCGCGGCCGGTCGTCCCCCAGCAGCCGGATGACCGTGGACTTCCTGACCAGGGCCTGGATTATTGCCGACAGCGCGAACCCGAGGATCAGCGCCCAGGTGATCTCCCACGTCATCGACCCGGTGATGGACAGCGCATGCAGGATCGCGCGGATCAGGCTCACCTCTCGTACCTCCCGGGCTTCGAACCGACATGATACCCCATGGGGGTATAAGCTGCTGTGTCTCCGTACGGCTTGTCGGGCTGCCCCCGTAGACTCGCGTGCGTGAGCACCGGCAAGGCCTCTGGCGATCCGGCGGCGCCTGCCGTTGAGCTCCGCGGACTGGTCAAGCGCTACGGCCAGATCGCGGCCGTGGACGGACTATCCCTGACCGCGGCTCGCGGCGAGGTAACCGGAATCCTCGGGCCTAACGGCGCGGGCAAGACCACCACAATCGAGATCTGCGAGGGCTACCGGCGGCCCGACCAGGGTACGGTGCGCGTCCTCGGGCTGGATCCGGCACGACAGGCACGCACGCTGCGGCCACGGGTGGGCGTGATGCTCCAGTCGGGCGGCATTCCCCCGTCGGTACCCGCGGCCGACTACCTGAAGCTGCTGAGCAGCTTCCACGTCAGCCCCATCGACCCGGCGCAGCTACTTGACCTGGTGGGCCTCACCCCGGTCGCGCGCACCCCGTACAAGCGGCTGTCGGGCGGCCAGCAGCAGCGGCTGTCCCTGGCCGCCGCCGTCATCGGCCGCCCGGAGCTGGTCTTCCTGGACGAGCCCACGGCGGGCATGGACCCGCAGGCCCGGCACGCCACCTGGGACCTGATCGGGCAGTTGCGCACCGCGGGCGTGAGCGTCATCCTCACCACGCACTTTATGGAAGAGGCCGAACGGCTCTGCGACTTCGTCGCCATCATCGATCACGGACAGCTGGTCGCAGCGGACACCCCGGGCAAGCTCACCGGCACGGTCGGCCAGCTCAGGTTCCGCGCGGAGGCCGGACTGGACGTCGACAGCCTGCTCGGCGTGCTGCCGCCGGCCAGCGCGATGAAGGAATCCCCGGCCGGCCACTACGTGATCGAGGTAAACGGCGCCGTGGACCCGATGCTGCTCGCGACCGTGACCGCCTGGTGCGCCGAGCGCGGGGTACTCGCCAACAGCCTCCGGATCGAGAGCCGCACGCTGGAGGATGTATTCCTCGAGCTCACCGGGAAGGAACTCCGCACTTGAGCGAGGCGGTCGCACAGGCGCATCCGGCGGCGTGGTTTGCTCCCGACCCGGGAGCGGCACCGCTGGGCCGGATGATCACCGCCCAGGCTGCGTTGGAAACCCGCACCCTGCTACGTAACGGCGAGCAGCTGCTACTCACGCTCATCATCCCGCTGCTGCTGCTTACCGCGTTCAGCCTCGAGCCCCTGATCAACTTCGGGACCGGGCTGAGCCGGATCAATTTCCTGACCCCGGGGATCATCGCGCTGGCGGTGATGTCCACCGCGTTCACCAGCCAGGCCATCGCCACCGGGTTCGAACGCCGCTACGGTGTGCTGAAACGGCTGGGGGCCACGCCGCTGTCGCGCGGCGGTCTGATCGCGGCTAAGACCGCGACCGTGATCGGGGTGGAACTGCTGCAGAGCGTGCTGATCCTCGCGGTCGGCCTGGCCATCGGCTGGCGGCCGGACGCCAGCCCGGTCGCGATCGTGTCGGCCCCGCTGCTCATCCTGCTCGGCACCGCCGCCTTCAGCGGCCTCGCCCTGCTGATGGCGGGTACGCTGCGCGCCGAGGCCACCCTGGCCGCGGCCAACCTCGTCTATATCCTGCTGCTCGGCGTGGGCGGCGTGGTCTTCCCGCTGACCAAGTTCCCGGCGGGGGCCCGTCCCGTGCTGGAGCTACTGCCTACCGGGGCGCTATCCACCGGCCTGCGCGACGTCCTGCAGTACAGGGTGGCGTTCCCGGTCGGTAACACCGTCACGCTGGCCGTCTGGGCGGTAGTCGCGATCGCGCTGGCGGCGCGGACATTCCGGTGGGACTGACGCCTCAGGCGAACGCGGCATCGAAGCGGGTCTGCAGGTCGCCGAGCCGTTCGATTGGCTCGTTGGCGAATACCAGGCGGAGGTAGCGCTCGCCGCTGGGCCCCCAGCCGGTCATCGGTGTCGCCGCGATCTCGCCACGGGTAAAGAGGCGCTGCGACGCTTGCGTACTGGAAGAGCCCATGCTGGAGCAGTCGATGAGAAGAGACCACCCGCCGCCCGGGCGGATGCAGGGATATCCCGCGAGCTGATCAAGGATGTGCTGGCACCGTTGTTCCCAGATCGCAGTGGCCGCCGCCACATCGGCGCTGGCGTCTGGGTGACGCAACGCGGCGGCCACTGCTTGCTGGGCGATGCCGACCTGGCAGACCACGTTGGTCAGGCCGACCAGGCCGATGTCTTTCATGATCGGCTGAGGTCCCACGACCCAGCCCACGCGCCAGCCGATCATTCGTAGTTCCTTGGACGCGGAACCCACCGTGATGGTGCGTGAGGCCAGACCCGAGTGGGCACCCGGATGCACGGGCCGGTTGTCACCGAAGACCAGCCGCTCCATTGCGGCGTCCCAGATGACCCAGGCACCGTGGCGGTTGACCGGGTCGGCGATGGCACCGAAGTGCTCGCCGGACAGGACGGCGCCGGTGGGCATGGCCGGGCTCATCAGCAGCACGGCCGCCGTCTGCGGGCCGATGGCCGCGGCCAGCTCGCCCGGATCGGTAGCCCAGCCGGGTTCACCCGGGACGCATCGCACATGCCGGGGAATACCGCCCGCGAGCCGGATGCGGTTGACCAACCCGGCATAGATCGGATCGCAGATGACGACTTCCTGCCCGGGCTCCACCGTGGCCAGCAGCACGTTGAGAATGCCGTTGAGGCCGCCGGCCACGCTGACGCATTGCGTGCCAGGGTCGTAGCGGCTGCCGGTGATGGCGCTGACGTGCTCCGCCGCGGCCTCGCGCAGCGCGCGATGCCCCTGGAACGGCAGATAGCTGTTGGCGTCGTCGTCCTCTACCGCGGCGTGAGTGATCTGGCGGGCGACCGCGGGTGGCGGCACGTCCGTGTCGAGGTTCTCCAGCCGCAGGAGATCGGGGTTCCCGGTGGCATCGGCGGCGTCACCGATCTCGTCCACGCCGATTCCCGGGATGTGTGCCAGACGCGAGACGGGCATAAGACCTCCTCCGGTCGGTAAGACGTACTGCGGTAATCTCCCTACCAGGTTCGGGCAGCAGCAGGGACAGCGCCACGGCGGGTACCGGCAGCAGGCATAGCAGCGTGAACACCGCTGGAGCGCCATGAGCCGCCGCCGGCATGACGAGATGAACGTCCAGGGATCGACGATCGGGAAGCCGTTCGCGTTCTGGGCAGAAGTCCGGGAAGAGGATGCGCAAAAATTGCGTTGCCCTGATTGTGCGTATCTTCTACCATCGAAACATGACGTTCTGGAACACCGCGAAACGAGGCGAGTACATGCAGCCGTGCTCGCGGCGTCAGCTTGCCCTGAGCACCAGGACGGTTGCCCTCTTAGGCCATTAAGCCGGAGTAGGCAACCGCCCCGAGGGATATCCCGAGGGGCGGTTTTCATTTACCTAGGGATCAGCCAGCGGATAGGCGGTTCGGCTCCAACCCGAGCGGAATGCAGGTTCGACTCCTGCGGTCCCTGCGGAGCACCACCCGAGGGTGAACGTGCTTGCTTGTTGACATGTCAATAGCGTGAGCACCATTATCGGCAGGCCGCCAAGCCTGTCGAACGTGGCGATGCGGCGGAAGAGAGCCCAGCTACACCCGGGGACTAGCTGTACCGGGCGCCGCATCGCCATGGGGATGACAGCTGAGGTAGCGGACACGCCCTGCAAGCGTCGTCGCAGCGGGTTCGATTCCCGCCATCTCCACCGGGATGTGGTGTAAGGGTAAGCGCGCCTGGCCTGGGACCAGGTAGACGGGGTTCGAGTCCCTGCTTCCCGACCAAAGGGTCTCTAGCTGAGACGGATTAGCAGCCGGTCGAAGCCCGGCGCAGGCAGGTTCGATTCCTGCGGGACCCGCCATGCCGTACTGGTCTAACGGGAAGACATTTGCCCTCCAAGCAAAATATCGGGGTTCGATTCCCCGGTACGGCTCCAAGCGCCGCTAGCTCAGCGGTCAGAGCATCCGACTCTTAATCGGTAAGGTCCGGGGTTCGAATCCCTGGCGGCGTACGGGTTCGCCCATTAATGGGGAATGGTGTAACCAGGCAACACGCTTGCCCCTGAAGCAAGAGAGTCCAGGTTCGAACCCTGGTTCCCCAGCTCATGCCTTCGTAGCTCCAGTGGATAGAGCGTCTCCTCGGTACGGAGAAGGCCGCGCGTTCGAATCGCGCCGAAGGCTCCATGTGACCGTAGTGTTAGCGGTTAGCACGAGACCTCGCCATGGTTTCAGGGCCGGTTCGAGTCCGGCCGGTCACTCTTGAGGCGCTCTAGGCCAATTGGCAGAGCCAGCGCGTTCAGACCGCGTGGATCCCGGTTCGAGTCCGGGGGGCGCTACGGAGAGTGAACCAGGAAGGGCCTGGGCCTCGCTGCTAACGAGTGCGCGCTTCGGTGTGAGATTCGATTTCTCCGCTCTCTGCTTTCGGGAGATGAAGCCACCAGGTGGTGGTCCCCGTCTGGAAAATGGGTGGGGGTCGCGAGACTCTGAGATTCGAATTCTCCATCTTCCGCTCTGTGGAGAGTGAACCTGTCGGGTGACAGGCGCCGCCCCGAAAGCGGACGGGCGCGCGGGAGCGCGCTGGGGCTCAAGACCTCCACTCTCTGCCAGTGGCCACGACCCAGCTGGTCGACGGGGCCTGCCTGATACGCAGGTATGCGCGGTTCGATTCCGCGGTGGCCAACTATGGCGAGATAGCTCAGCCAGGTAGAGCAGCCCGCTCATGACGGGATGGTCCGGGGGTTCAAATCCCTCTCTCGCTACTACGGGGCGGTGGCCAAGCAGGTGACGGCAGCTGCCCTATAAGCAGAAAATGCGCAGGTTCAAGTCCTGCCCGCCCCACCGGCGCGTTGGAGTAACGGTCATCTCACCTGGCCCTCAACCAGGAGACTGCCGATTCAAATCCGGCACGCGTCACCCTTGGCCCCATCGTCTACTGGCTAGGATTCGGCCCTTTCAAGGCCGCGAAGACGGGTCGGAACCGTCTGGGGCTGCCAATCTCGCGTGGCCTAATGGCAGGGCAGCGGACCGTTAATCCGAATATGGAGGTTCGAATCCTCCCGCGAGAGCCATGGTCTTGCAGGGGAGCTGGAGTCCCCGCCACCCCGTCAAGGTGGAGATCGCGGGTTCGAGCCCCGTCAGGACCGCCCCGCCCGCGTAGCTCAGCGGTAGAGCGTCCGCCCGACTAGCGGAAGGCCGCAGGTTCGGCTCCTGCCGCGGGTACTTCAGGCTCCTATGGTGAAACGGAGATCATGCCAGCCTACGAAGCTGGTGGTGGAGGTTCGAGTCCTCCTGGGAGCACGCAAGCTCGGCTAGCTCAAGGGCAGAGCGCCTGGTCCACATCCAGGAGGCTGGAGGTTCGAGCCCTCCGCTGAGCACGGTGGCTGTGGTGTAGAGGTTGGCACGTCAGGCCGTGAATCTGATGGCCCCGGAGCGACAGCCGGGCGGTCACCCCAAGGGCAGGTCGGGCAGGTGGTGTGCCCCGGTGCCTGTAAAGCACTCGTCTATGGACATTGGGAGTTCGATTCTCTCCCTGCCCACTCACGTCCCCGTGGCGCAGTTGGATAGCGCGGCTCCCCCCGAAGGAGCAGGTCATCCGTTCGAGTCGGATCGGGGATACCATGGCGCGCATCTCGCTGGCGCGGGAGGCGGATTGCAAACCCCCCCGTCGCTGGGTTCGATTCCCAGGCGCGTCTCCACGGCCCGTGGCCCAGAGGACAGGGCGGCTCCCTCCTAAGGAGCAGGCGCGCGTTCGAGTCGCGCCGGGCCGACGGTGGTGCTCACGTTATTGCAATGCCGGTGATATAAGGCGTTGCGGCAGGTGAGGTAGTTTTCCGGCTTTCGGGTAACCGGTCGCTGACCACGTTCTCGCTGATCCCGAACATCGAAGCTGGGGCGGCGGCTCGCTGGCCCTGGGTCCAAGCCGCGGTCGAGGTACAGTGACCAGCCAGGACGATGACGGACAGAACCACCGCCGATGCGGGCCATCAAGAGCACGGGACCCGGGCTTCAGGACGCCCTGACGCTGCCGGGCCAGGGCCGCATGGGCCTACGGGCCGGTCCCAGCTGGCCTGGCCCGCGGCGATGGTGCTGTCCGGGATCATCTCGGTGCAGGCTGGGGCGGGCATCGCGGACAAGCTGTTCAGCGAGATTCCGCCCGCGGCGGTGACCGGGCTGCGGCTGTGGACG
>Ga0210383_10004440_pt1 | contig 12459 bp, 11 predicted proteins | sample IncBWC14OmetaG_FD_160072 | JGI IMG/M metagenome (GOLD analysis project Ga0210383, IMG submission 160072) | Forest soil microbial communities from Barre Woods Harvard Forest LTER site, Petersham, Massachusetts, United States - Inc-BW-C-14-O ...
GGGCGTGGCGAACTGCGCGGCCATCACCAAGTCGCCCTCGTTCTCGCGGTCTTCGCCGTCGCAGACGATCACGGTGCGCCCGTGGCGGATGTCGACGATCGCGTCGTCGATCGTGTCGAACGGGCGAGTCATGCGACGGGGCTCTTGGGCGTGCTGTTCACGCATACGAGGATGGTCGCTTGCGGAGGTGCGGTCAAATAGGGATCGTGGAGCGGGCGATAGGGCGCGCCTCTCACCCTTGGGCGGCGGCAGCGGTGTACGCGACGGCCTCATCGGTGAACAACTTGTGCAGGTCGCGCGTAGCCCGCGTCGGCGTTCCGGAGCGTCGGCGCTGCACCACTAGACGCACGCCGGTGTGGTCGTCGGCAAGCGGGCGTGCGGTGATCGCACCGCGTTGCTCGAGCGGATCGCCGAAGACGCTGTAGCTTGGCAGCACGGTGACGCCGAGCCCGGCGGCGACCATCAGCTTGCCCATCTCGGCGCCGTCGGCGGAGAAGGAGAAGGAGGGCTTCTCGCCTCCGAGCAGACGGTTGAGGTAGCGGTGCATGGCATACCCGGAGCGCATTGCGATCAGCGGCTGAGCGATCAGATCGGCGGTGCTCACCGTCTGCAGCTCTGTGAGCGGGCTGTCGCTGTGGATGCAGACGACTGGGTGGCCGCGCAATAGCTCGACGGTGTGAAGCTCGGGCGTGACCTCATCGCCATCGAGGTAGTTGACGAGCCCGAGGTCGAGGCCGCCTTCCAGCAGCGAGCGGTGCAGGAGCTGCTGCTGGAGCAGCACCACATCGACCTGCGTGGTGGGGTGCGTATCGCGGAACGCACGGATGGTGGCGGTGAGCAGTGGCGAGGTGGCGGCGCTGACGGTTCCGAGCCTGATCGTGCGGCTGCTCTCGTGCTGCTCGTCAGCGGCGAAGCGCAGGCGCTGGGCGGCCTCGATCACGTTGAGCAGGTGCGGCAAGAGCTCGCGTCCCTCGGCGCTGACGGTGGCGCCGGTGCGCTGGCGGTCGAGGATGTTGACGCCGAGCTCGGCCTCCAGCTTGCGCACGGTCTCGCTCAGGGCGGGCTGCGAGATGTGCAGCTCCTCGGCAGCGCGCCGGAACGATCCAAAGCGCGCAACCGCAGCTGCGTATTCGATCTGCTCGATACGCATGGCGCCGCGTTATCAACAATTTCTATCGAGAAGCTGGGGAATGATGCGCGCAAGCGTACCACTCGACTCGCCACCGATAGGACATGGCTATCGGGAGCTCGCGAACGTCTATTGGACGGCGGGCCATTTCGTGTGGATGCTTTGCTGGCTTTTCCGACTGAATTTATCGAGAATGCCTTCTGGGGCGTTCGCGAAAGGAGCCCGCCCCAATGATCGAGGTAACCGCACTGACCAAACGCTACGGATCGCTGACCGTCCTCGACGGGGTCGACTTCGCGGTGCAGGCCGGTGAAATCGCAGCGGTAGTAGGACCGAGCGGCGCCGGCAAGAGCACGCTGGCGCGCTGCATCAACCTGCTCGAGAAGCCGACCTCCGGCTCGATCCTCGTGGACGGTAAGGACCTCACACGTCTCTCCCGCCGCGAGCTGCGCAGCGCCCGCCGCGCGATCGGCACGGTCTTTCAGTCGGCGAGCCTGTTGCAGCGGATGACGGCCGCCGAGAACGTGGCGCTACCGCTGCGCTTCCTCAATATCTCCCACGCCGAGCGGCTCGGGCGCGTGCGCGAGCTGCTCGACCGGGTGGGGATGCTGCACCGCGCCAACCACTACCCCTCGCAGCTGTCTGGTGGACAGCAGCAGCGGATCGGCCTCGCGCGCGGCCTCGCACTCAAACCGTCGGTGCTGCTTGCGGACGAGCCGACCTCAGGCCTGGACCCGCAGACGACTGCCTCGATCCTGAAGCTGCTGGCGGAGCTGCGCGACGAGCTGCGCGTCGCGGTGGTGCTGATCACCCACGAGATGGACGTCGTGCGCAGCGTGGCAGACAGCGTCGCCCGCCTCCACGAAGGAAAGATCATCGAGCGCGGCCCGGTCGCTGAGGTGGTGCGCTCCTCGGACTCGGAGCTCGCGCGGGCGCTACTACCACTGCCTCCCGCACCAGCGCCGCGCAACGAGCACGAGATATGGCAACTGCGCTACGAGCGCCCGGACGTCAATCCGGCGTGGCTGACCTCAATCGGCCGTGAGCTCGACACCGACATATCCGTGCTGGCGGGGTTGATCGAGACGATCGACGACGGCGGCGCCGCCGGGCGCGTGACGGTACGTATCGAGCGCCCGCTGGCGGCAGCCGCGGTGCGCGCCGCGTTCGCCTCGCGCGGTATCCACGCCACGCAGGCCGGCGGCGACGCCACGCAGATGGGCGACAGCCTCACGCAGGCTGGCAATGGCACCGAGCGGTCGGACCACGCGCAGGCAGCGGATGCGCTCGAGCCCACGGCGCCCGAGGCCGCAGCATCGCGTGCAGCGCTGGTCAGGAGCGCGGCATGATCCTCGCCACCGCAACGCCCTGGTCTGGGGTGTCCTCACTGCTGCTGCCCGCGCTCGGGCAGACGGCCGCGATGGTGGGCATCGTGATGGCAATCGTGGTAGCGCTCGGCCTGCCGCTGGGCCTGCTGATCTTCAACACCTCGCCGCGCGGGTTGACACCGCATCCGACAGTGCACGCGTCGATCAGCTGGATCGCCAACCTTGGGCGCTCGCTGCCGTTCCTGGTGCTGATGGCCACGGTCATCCCGTTTACGCAACTGGTGGTGAACACGACGATTGGAATCAAGGCGGCGATCATTCCAATGTCGCTCGCGGGCATCCCGTTCTTCGCGAGGCTGGTGGAGAACGCCGTCCGCGAGATCCCGCGCACACGCCTGGACGTGGGCATTGCCTCGGGCGCAAGCGTGCTGCAGGTGATCAGGACCGTCCAGCTCACCGAGGCGCTCCCGGGGATCGTCGCGGGGCTGTCGCTGAACGTCATCGCGATGATCGAATACTCGGCAATCGCGGGGGCCATCGGGGCCGGCGGTCTCGGCTACCTGGCCGTCAACTACGGCTACGAGCAGTTCGACAGCCACATCATGATCAGCTGCATCGTCGTGCTCGTGCTGATCGTGCAAATCGTGCAGTTCGGCGGTGACCGGATCGTCCGGTCACTCACACACTGACCAGCAAAGGAGCAGACATGGCAACCGATGTAAAGACGCGATCACCGACTCCCAACCTCCCACCCCAAGATTTCCAGCTGAGCGGCGGCTCCAACCGCCGTAACTGGCTCGCGGCAGCAGCGGCACTGGTGGTGATCGTCGTGCTGCTCGTCGTATTGCTCGCAAAAGGGTCGTCGTCGAGGACCGTCGCCGGCAGCCACTTCGGCACCACGCTTCCCGTCGCATACGAAGCCTCCAGCAGCTCCGAGCGGGCGCTATTGGTGTGGCTCAACAAGGCGATCGCGCCCACCTACGGGCTGAAGATCGAACCGGTGGGAATCCAGGACGGCAACCAGCTAGACGAAGCCACCGCCCACGGTCAGTTCGCCGCGAACATCTACCAACACATCCACTGGCTCAACGAGGTCGTCAAGTCCACGGGCATGAAGCTCACGGCAATTGGCCCTGTGTTCCAGTGGGCATACTCGGTGTACTCATCCAAGTACCCGAGCCTTTCAGCGATCCCCAACGGAGGGCAGATCGCGCTGCTGAACGACCCGGCCAACACAGCACAGGCGCTGTGGCTGCTGGAGCGGGCAGGCGAGATCACGTTCAAACCAGGCACTGTCCCGTGGGAAGCGACCACGAGTGACATCGCCTCAAACCCGCACAAGCTGCGGTTCGTGTTCGTGGACTATGGCGCCGGGCCGCGTACCCTCAGCTCGGTAGCCGCGGTGATCGCCTACAACATGCAGTTCATCGCAGCAGGCACGCCTACCAAGGACAGGATCTACGCGCCGGCCGCGCCACGCAGCTTCGCGGGCCAACTGGTCGTGGGTGACGCCTACCGCAACGACCCGCAGGTGAAGAAGCTCATCAAAGTGTTCTTCGACCCACGAGTTCAGCCGTATCTGCGCACCACTGACAACCCGGCTCTCAAGGATCAGCTGAGCCCGGTCGCGCCCCCGGAAGCGTGATCGTGAGCCACTGAAGCGTCCACGGGCTTCCACGAGTCCCCGCCAAAGCCGGCAGCTGCGGTGGCGGCGGGGGCTCGACGCTCAGGCCAGCTCGGCGGTGACGAGGCGTAGGCCCACATCAAGTGTGCTCTGCGCTCGTAGGTGTCCGTGACGGCGATCCCACTCGCCGCTTTCCAGGTCCAGCCAGAGTCGACCCAAACCGTTGTCCACGATCGACTGGGGCAACACGTGCCAGATCGACGATGCCCGGCGGACCTCGGCTTCGAGGTGCATCTCCGGCCGGCTCCACAGAGCGATGCAGAAGCCGTCGGTGCAGTCGCTGGGGACAAGAACCGGCTCGACTTTGACACTGGGTAGGACGGCTCGCAGGTGGGCGATCGAAGGAAACGTGTCGCGGGCGTGCTCGACGATCTCCGGCAGGTAGTCGCGCGCGAGCCACATCTCGGCCGTCACATCCGGGTCGAGGGTCAGCAGGACAATCCGCTCGCGGGTCACCCGGAGCACCTCGCGGAGACCGAGGTCAATGTCATCCCAATGCTGCATCGTGAACACGCCCATCGTCGCGTCGACGCTGTTGTCCTGCAGCGGCAGGGACTCGGCAACGCCCTGGATCGCTGGCGTAGCATCGGCTGGACGCTGAGCGATCATCACCGGAGAAGGCTCAACTGCGATGACCTCGCGGTCCTTGGGCTCATAAGAGCCGGCGCCGGCCCCGACGTTCAGGACCCGCATCGAGTCCCCGAGCGCCTTCCAGATCGCCGCCTCGAAGCGTGGGTCGGCACGGCGGACGTCGCTGTAGCTGACGCCGATGCGGTCGTACGCGGGAGTAGTCATTGCTCCGCGCTCGAAGTGCTCGACCGTGGCACAGCAAGATCGCCATTACGCATCACCGAGACGAGCAACTCCACGAAGTCTCCGTACAGGTCGTGGCGCACCGAGTCTGGGCTGACCAACCATTCGATCGCCAGACCGATGCCCAGTGCGCGCAGGACGAGCGCAAGGTCATCGGCTGGCATCGCGAACTCCGTCCCGGCCTCCTGCTGGAACTGGACGATGTAACGCGAGACCGCCTGGCGCATCGCTGCGGAGCGACTGCCGAATCGCGCGGCGAGCTCCGGATCGCGCTCTGCATGCGCGATGAACTCGACGTGGAGCGCGAGCGACTCGCGCTCGCCGGCAAGCCTGTCCATCCACTGATCAGCCAGCGCCCGAGCGCGAGCCTCCAGGGGAGCATCGTCAGCAAGGGCAGCTTGCGTCTCGGCCAGCTCGCGGACCCGCTCGGCCATGTATTCCTCAAAAACAGCAAGGAACAACTCACCCTTGCCATCGAAATTGGAGTACACGGCGCCATGGGAGTAACCAGCCTGCTCGGCGATCTCCTCGACGCTCGCCGCCTGAAAGCCGCGCTGTGCAAACACTTTCGCGGCGGCGTCGATCAAGCGAGTCCGGGTCTGAGCCTGCTGCTCGGCTCGCGTCAGTCGAGGTGACACCATGTCTAGATGATAACGACAATCCCGATTGGAGCTATCATCCCAAGCACCGCGCCCGCACCCATGCGCACGTACGCCCGGACCCGCACCCGCACCCCACCTTCGCACCCGTACGCACACCGAAACCGAAAGGACGAGGGCAATGAGCAATCTCGACGGCCTCCTGGCCGAGCAGGCCCGCTACTACCGCGAGCGAGCAAGCGAGTACGAGGACTGGTGGTTTCGCCGCGGACGCTACGACCGCGGCCGGGACGCCAACGCTCGCTGGTTCGCGGACGCGGCCGCAGTGCAGGCGGCCTTGGAGCGCTTCGCCCCGACGGGAGACGTGCTCGAGCTCGCCTGCGGCACCGGGCTGTGGACCGAGCGGCTGATCGCTCATGCAGCAAGCGTCACCGCGGTAGACGGCTCGCCGGAGATGCTCGAGCTGTGCCGCAGACGCGTGAACGATGCTCGCGTCGGGTACCTGCAGGCCGACCTATTCGCGTGGGAGCCCGACCGGACATACGACGTGTGCTTCTTCAGCTTCTGGCTCTCGCATGTGCCCCAGGAACGCTTCGATGAGTTCTGGGAGAAAGTCGGGCGCGCCGTTGGGCCTTCCGGCAGGGTGTTCTTCATCGACAGCCTGCGCCACGACAAAGCCTCAGCGGCAGATCATGCGCTTCCTGGACAAGGCAGCGAGACGATGCTGCGACGACTCGCCGATGGTCGCGAGTACCACATAGTCAAGCGCTTCCACGAACCCCAACCGCTGCGAGAACGACTCGCAGACCTCGAGTGGAAGGCCCAGATTCAGACAACCAGCGAGTTCTTCATCTACGGACAGGCATTGCCGGCTGCCTCATAGCAATCACCGCGCGCCGGATGGATCCCCTACCGGCTGTGGAGAGTCATGCGACGCATCGGCCCCAGCTATCGGGCGCGGCGGGCCAACCGTAACGGCCGCACCGTGCGGCAGGAGCTCCACCCGCAGCACAGCGGTGCCGAACACTGCCATGAGGTCGCCAGCTCGGTCGAGCGCCCGATCGATCGCAGGGTTGAGAACCTGACAAGTCTCCAGAAAGCGGCGCACGTCCCCCCGGTCGAGCTCCTGGGAGTCCGCCTCCAGCTCCTCGACATGAGTGCGTCCGGGAACAACCGTCATCTCTGGCACCACGATGCAGGCTGCCATGTCATCCGGGGTACTAAGCGCCGTCGCGCGCACCTTTGCAAGCAGCTTCTCGGCGTCAGGCCGAGGGCCAAGGGCAGCGAGGATCTCGCTCAAGCGCCGGCGCCCCAGCAACCTCATCTCCTTGCAGCGAGCCTCGATCAGACCGTCCGTAAAGAAGCACGCGACGGCGCCGGGGGGCAGTGACACTGTCGTCTGACGGCGCCCCGTGGGGACGTTCCAGCCAATCGGCGGCGATGCACACATAGCAAGCGGCTCGCGTGTCTGCAGACCGTGAAGCAGCGGCGGCGGATGACCCGCACTCGCGTACACCAGGCGCCCCTCGCGCGCGTGGTAGACCGCAACGGCAACCGTTGCGAAGTTCTCCAAGCTGCGGTCGGCCAGCACCCTCCCCGCCAGCGCGAGCGCCGCACGCGGTTCCATGCCCGTTTGCAGATATGCGCGCAGCGTGTAGCGAGTCAGCGCAGCGTGTGTTAGCGCTCCGTGCCCGTGCCCGACGACATCGCCGAGGATGATCGCGATCTTGCCGCGCTCCGGCACGAACACGTCATAGAAGTCGCCTCCCGCCGCCGGTCCATCCGCCGGTCTGTACGCAACAGAAACCGACAGGCCGCCAACCCGAGCGGGGACCTTCGGCACGAGTGCCGCCTGCATCGCGTCCACGTCACGTAGCAACGTCGCCTGCTGACCCTCGAGGCGTCGAGCCCGCCGCCCCGCCGTCCCCGAGCGAATGGCGAAGCCGATCACGAGCACCAGCAGCAGCGCGATGATCGGCTTGCTCCAGTCGGGCACCGGAAGCGGAAGCGGGATGTGTGCGCCGATCGTGTCCAACGGGTTGCTCGCGTGCCCAGCCGAGCGGGTCTTTCCAGACGTATTCGCGGAGCGCGAGTCAGCGGAGGCGAACCCGGCGCCAGCCGTCGCAATACTTCCCAAACCGCTTGCGTGAGCCGTCGTGCCTGTGCGAGCCCGTGGTCCGCCCCGCTTTCCTCGCACTGGCGATTTGCCGCTCGTGCGCCCAGAGCTGCGATGGAGCCCGGCGCCAGGTGACACGGTGGAGGATGACTGACCGTTCGTGGAGTCCGACACCGATGCCGCAGTGGCGGTCGGCGAGCCACTGCCCGTCGACGGCTGTTGGCCGCCACCCGTGGACCCGCCGCTACCACCTGAGGACCCGCCTGAGCCACCTCCGCTCGAGCCACCACCGCCGGAGCTCCCCCCACTGGTGCTTCCGCCTTGTCCACTTTCCGGGCTGCTCGAGGTGCGGGTTTCCGTCGGCGCTGTTTCCGGCACGCTCGGTGTCGAGCTGCTCACTTCTGGAGTTGACACGGTCACGTTCGGCGTCGAGACGCCGACTTCTGGCGTCTTCACCGCGACGCCCGGTAGCGTCACTTCGACGCTCGGCACCGTCACTCCGACGCTGGGGACCGTCACGCCGACGCTCGGCACCGTGATCCCCACGCCTGGCAGCCCGATGCGGGGCAGTGCCACCGTCACGTTCGGCACCGCCGCCACCACGCTCGGCAGAGCCCCGGTCACGTTGGCCAACGACAGGCCAAGAACGGACCTACCCACAACCGGCAGACCTTGGGCGGCGGCAACGCCACCCGTACACAGCGGCGCGCCCACGCCGACCAGGGAGGCGACCAACGCAGCCGCCACCAGGCTCGAGCGCCGAGTTGTTGGCATCCGGCCGCCTCGATCGCGACGGCGGGTGATCACAGACGCGCCTTCGACAGCCGCACGGTCGTACTGCCAGCGCCGATGCACAGCTGCACCGCGTCCATCACACGGGTCATCAGCATGAACCCACGGCCGCGATCCGCGTCGATGGCACCAATCGGCGCATACCCGGAGAACTTGCCGTAATCGCACACCGACAGAGTCAGACGATCATCCTCCACGCTCACGCTCAGATGTATATCGCCATGCGCATCAGGACGGCCGTGCCTGATCGCATTGGTCACCGCCTCGTTGACCGCAAAGGCAAACTCGTAACAGCGATCGGCGTCCAGACCGAACGCGACGGCAGCGTGGTGGGCGTATTCGCGTGCCAAGTTCAGCTTCGCGGGCTGGGCCGGTAGGCGCAGATCTCCGATCGCGAGCTCTGCGTCAGTGCGCTCGACTGCGGTGTTCATCTCAACCGGCCACGGCCAGTTCTCGCATCGCTTCCGCGCGCGAGCTGTGGACGGCGATCAGGCTTTCGATACCAGCGATCTCAAAGATGCGCAGCAGCCGCCTGTTCTCGTCTGGACAGACGACCAACAGTGAGCCCCCATCGAGTTCGTCGACCTGCGCGGCCATCGCCACGAGTGCGCCAATGGCAGTCGAGTCGATGAACGTCGCGCCGGAAAGGTCGACGATCAGACGCCGCACACCGGCTTCGATCCGCTCGCCCAGGCGCTCTCTGATCTGCGGGCTCGCCGCGAAGTCGAGCTCGCCGCCGGCAACGATCACAGCGATATCCGCGCCATGCGAAGCCCCCTCGACGGCCGCCTCGTCACCGATGTAGAAAAATCCCATCCGCCGCTCCCATGCCCGGGTCCATCAGCCCTTTGCCCCAATACGCTCGTATTCAAACATCTGGGATCGATCGCGTCAGCGTCGCATCCACCACGTTACAAAACGCACACGCAAAGCGCAGCTTTAAACAGCAGGACTAGACACTTGTACGACCGCAACACCCAAGTGCCCAATGGGTTGGCTCTCCCAGAGTGCTCCGATGCACCGTCCATCATCACCGTGGAGAGAGATCACTGTGAGAACCACCGGCAAACTGATCAGCACACCCCCACGACCCACCACCCGCCGGCTCATGGGTGTTCTGTCCGCCCTCACAGTCGTGCTGAGTCTCGCTGGATCGCCCACGACCACCACCGCCCAGGGCGCCCCGTCACTCAGCTGGTCGGCCCCGGCAACATTTGACGCCGGCAAGGTACCCAGCGCCCTTTCATGCGCGTCTGAATTCCTCTGTGTCGCTGTCGATCACCAAGGCGACGCTCTCAGCACATCCGATCCGGCAACCCCGACACCGTCGTGGAACACAGCCGAACCGGATCACGGCGAGGCATTTACCGCCGTCTCCTGCGCCCCGGCCGGCCCGTGTGTGGCTGTTGACGACCGCGGGTACGCCTCGGTTGGCTTCAAGTCTGGCGCAGCTACCTGGTCTGTGCCGGCTCCGATAGATGCCGGCAAGGTCCTTACCGGGGTGTCCTGCCCGTCCGCCTCGCTGTGCGTGGCCGTCGATGACTCCGGCAATCTGCTCACTAACTCGAGCCCCGGTTCGGGCTCCTGGCAGAGCGCGATCATCGACCCCGAACACCCGTCGCTGACATCTGTCTCGTGCGCTTCGAGCTCATCGTGCGTAGCGGTCGACGCCTACGGCGACGTGCTCACGAGCGCTGACCCAAACGGCGGCAGCAGCGCTTGGCACCTGCAGCGGATCGACGCCGCGGAACTGAACTCGGTGTCCTGCTCCGTCGCGGGCGCGTGCGTGGCCGTGGACGGCAGGGGGCAGGCACTTGCGAGCGCCGACCCAACTGCAGTGCCAGCCACCTGGAGCGTCACCCCGATCGATGCTGAACCGCTCACCAACGTTTCCTGCGCGGCATCCGGGCTGTGCGTCGCTATCGACGCACACGGCGAGGCGCTGGCGAGCGACGATCCCGCCTCGCCGACCCCTGCCTGGAGCTCGTCAAGCGCCGATTCGGAATCGCCGGCAGGCATCTCCTGCCTTGCCAGCGGGTTCTGCCTGGTCGTCGATACGGGCGGTCACTCGGCCGCCGCACGAGTCCCTGCGCCGACCCTCACCACGCTGTCCCCTACCGAAGTGAGCGCTACCGCTGCGGTCCTTGCCGGCGTGGTCGAACCCAACGACTCGGCGCTTACTGCCTGCAGCTTTGAAGTCGGTAACGGCGGCACCGGACCCTATGACGAGGCCATCCCCTGTGCGCTACTGCCGGTAGCGCTGAGTGGCGAGCAGGCAGTCTCCGCACAGCTATCTGGCCTCGCGCCGAACACCACTTACCACTACCGCGTGCTGGCCTCGAGCCCTAGCGGGACGAGCGTGGGTGGCGCGCAGATGTTCACCACGCCCACCTCCACGCAGGTGGCGCTCGTGCACCCCAACCCGTCGATCGCCGGCACGCCCGGAAACGGGCAGCAGCTGACGTGCCACGCGAACCTGCCCGCCGGCGCGTCCGCGCAACTCAGCTACGGGTGGTTGCGAGATCTGATCCCAATTGCAGGTGCAAATGCATCGACGTACACGGTTAAAGGTCAGGACACCGGCCACCACCTCCAGTGTAAGGTCACGGCAACCAACGGCGGCGGAAGCTTCACGGCCAACAGCTCGTTCGTGACGATTCCCGTAGGCGGCGTGCCCGCATCGGCCGGTGAGACAACGGTCGGCAAGGCTATCTTCAAGGGTGGCAGGCTGAGCGTGCCACTCGCGTGTTCGACCCGTGCAGACTCAGGTTGTGACGTAACCCTGCGCCTGGTGGCCGTCGAGACGCTCAGCGGACACCGGATCGTGGCGGTTGCCGCACGCTCTAGTGCCCGCGCCTACAAGAGCTCATCGGCGCTCCGGCATACGACGGTGACGCTTGCCAGTGCTCACGTGCACCTCGCTCGCGGCGCATATCAGACGGTGCTCGTCACGCTCAGCTCAGCCGGGCGACGCGTGCTCCACGCGCTCCATCACTTCAGCGCGTACGTATACGCCAAGGGAACCGTCATCGGCGTGATCCAGGCCCAGCTCTCACAACAGCTGATCACCCTCAGCGCCTCAGCTCACAGCGCATCAACCCATGTTGCGCGCCACCGCTAGCCGCTGGAGCACCGTTGCGGCGCTGCTCGCGGTCACGCTCGCGCTCGCCGTGCCACGACCGGCCGCAGCTCAGAGCGTGCTGGCGGCAACCCCATACATGGGCTGGGACACCTACTTCGCCCTAGGCGGTCGCTACAGCGAGTCGACCGTCCTGCAGCAGGCAAGTCAGCTGCTCTCGCTGGGCCTGAAACGGAGGGGCTACCGCTACATCTGGCTAGACGTCGGCTGGTGGCACGGCACGCGTAACGCGAGCGGCGAAATCACCGTCAGCCCCACACAGTGGCCCCATGGTCTTTCATGGCTGACACGGACACTGCACGCCGCTGGCTTTCTTGTCGGCCTCTACACCGATGCCGGACCCAACGGCTGTGGCGGCGCCGGCCAGGGTAGCTACGGCCACTACCAACAGGACGTCAACACCTTCGCCGCCTGGGGTTTTGACGCGGTCAAGGTCGACTTCTGCGGTGGCGCGGAATACCACCTCCGGCCCGCCGCCGCGTACTCCGAATTCCATGCGGCAATCGCGGCCAACGCCAGCCACCGCCCGATGCTGCTGTCGATCTGCGACTTCCTGCAGCCCGAGCAGTACGGCGAAGACCGGCCGCCTTTGGACGAATCGGCGTTCGCCTCCTACAGCTTTGGCCCCAGCGTTGGCAACAGCTGGCGCACGGACACCGATGTCGGCTTTCCCGGCAATGTTCCCTTCACAGCCGTTCTGCGCAACATCGACGCCGACGCCGCGGCACCGCAGGCGGCAGGACCCGGCCACTGGAACGACCCCGACTACCTTGCCCCCGGCCAGGGCATGTCGGCCACCCAGTTCCGCTCCCAGTTCAGCATGTGGGCGATGCTCGCCGCACCGCTGATGATCAGCGAC
>Ga0210383_10004442_pt1 | contig 12451 bp, 12 predicted proteins | sample IncBWC14OmetaG_FD_160072 | JGI IMG/M metagenome (GOLD analysis project Ga0210383, IMG submission 160072) | Forest soil microbial communities from Barre Woods Harvard Forest LTER site, Petersham, Massachusetts, United States - Inc-BW-C-14-O ...
GGTGCCTCGGTCTTGCTCGACCCCGAAATCGGTGCGTGCGCATTCTCATTCACTAACCACTTTCGGTTAACTTCATTGGCTCGCAGCTGGCCAAGATGCAACTGAGGCCTTCTTTAGTCTCCATCGTATGGAAGTTCTTGAAAAGGCCCAGTACCAACGTCTCCAAGTTGCCACTATTCAAGGAGAGGAAGGCATCTTCCATGGTCGTATCCCAGGAGAGCTCAGCAAAGTCCCATATGCTGAACCTACCTGGCTGACAGAGGGGTACCATAGTCCTTATTATACCGCGGTCAGTTTGCAGTGACTCGACATTGTCGCGCTATCCTTACAAGTGTCCACAGAATCACAGAAAGTTCCAAATAGAAATACGAAAGTTCATGGATGAATTTGTGTACCCCGATGCACAGGTCAGTCTGTTTATATATCCTAGTGCCATGGCTCGCCAACCTCATGCTCTCTTGCAATGTTAGGCCAGAGAAGAAGACGGAAAAAGGCCGGATCAGAGTGTCATCGACAAGATGGCGTACGTTTCAATCCATTATCAAATCAACTGCAACTTATTTTTAATATTTTACACAGAGAACTGAACATCCACGCTATGCGCATGGGTCCTGGAAAGCATCTCAGGGGGCTCACTCTTATGGGTGGGATCGTAACGCCCGAAGAGTTCAATTATTTTCACGAAGTGGGTATCCACATTTGGGCAAAATTTGATTCAATTGCTGACTTTCACTTCAGCTCATCATCACACAGGAGTTTTCTCGCTGCGGCGCTCGCGGTTATGGAGATGGTGATCCCCGATGCCTCGCCTTGCATGTGTATCCTTACTTTTCTGCATCCAGGTCTTCTTGGAGGCAAAGTCATCGGCCTTCCGCCGGTCTTAAACTTTGGTAGTGAAACACTTAAGGCAAAAGTTGTGCCAGAAGTCCTCTCTGGCAAGAAATTCATCTGTTTGGCAATCTCAGAGGCCCAGGCGGGAAGTGATGTCATGGGATTACAGACGTCCGCCGTCAAGAGCGAAGATGGGAAGGAGTGGATTATCAACGGAACGTAAATACATAACCAAGCTTGGATCGTGATCTAACCTAACCATGGCTCCCATTTCCTCACAGCAAGGTAGCTTTCTTCATTGCACGCTTGATTGCAGTTCCCGCAGCTCACCGAAATATTGAAAGAAATGGATCACGAATGCGACTTTCGCCGACTATTTTACTGTTGGTTGCAGAACGGAAGTGCGTTTTCCTATTGTATAAATGATCCATTCTTACATCACTTATAATGGTTGATTCGTAGGATGGATTCACTGTTGTCCTTGTTGAGAGGGGACCGGGAGTTGAGACTCGACAGATCAAGACGAGTTACTCTACGTCAGCTGGAACGGGATTTATCACTTTCGACAACGTTCGGGTCCCTGTGGGTAATACGCTTGGTGAAGAGGGTGGAGGAATCTTCGTTATGCTCAGGTATGTGGTGTTAAAGTTTTGTGAATGATGTATTTCCAAACCCAATTTCATTCCTTCAAGTAACTTTAATCACGAGCGGTGGGTGATGTGTTGCGCATCTGCCCGGAGTCAACGATCCATTGTCGAAGAATGTCTAAAGTTAGTTTATTCATCCTTACTATCTTTTTTTTTGCGTTACGACCTGACGCCTTTGATGCAGATGGACTGCCCAACGCAAAGCATTTGGAAAGCCCCTGAACTCACAGGCAGTCATCCGTTCCAAATTGGCATCAATGATCGCGCGTACAGAGAGCGTGCAGAACTGGCTTGAGAATGTCACCCATCAGATGTGCAATATGGTTGGTTGATTCGCCAGTTAACCTGATGAAATCAATGCTGATCGTTCTCTAAAAGTCTTACAAGCAGCAGGCCAACAAGCTTGCAGGGTAATTGGATCCTCTGCAAGTTATTCCCGACACCTTTCACTGACTCCCTCGCATTCCAGACAAATTGCATTCTTGAAAAGCTACGCTACATCAACCGGACAAGAAACTGCTCGGGACGCCGTGCAGGTGTTCGGCGGTCGCGGAATAACCAAGACGGGTATGGGGCGATTCGTTGAACATGTTAGTTATTTGATGACGTATCACCCGACGATCTCTACCATATTACTCACTGTACTTCTTTTCTTCCAGTATCACCGTACCATTCCTTTCGATGCCCGTAAGTTCACGCTTCTTGTTCGCTTGCATATTCTAACCGCAATTCTGAATTTCATTGCTCAACGCAGTTCTCGGTGGAGGTAATTATTTTCTTCTTCATTGAATGAAAAATCACGCTCATGGATTTGACTGCAGCGGAGGACGTGTTGAGAGATCTTGGTGTGCGGCAAGCTTTGAGGGGAATGCCCAAGGACGCCAGACTATGATTCAACGTACATCGTCGACTGCTGATCGTGGAGTGCTTGGCCCCTGGCCCTGTTCTTCCTTTGGTTTAGAAATCATGTCATATCCTCCCTTGTACTTATGGTGTTATTCTTGACCTTCATCCTTCACGATCCTTGTGGTCTCGGACCTTGTTTTTGACCTGCAGAATGCCAGTTCCGTTGATTCTATTAGACTGCGTATCGATATGTTATACATTGTAGAACTAGGCAATGAAAGAGCGATTTATCGCTCTGGGAAATGAAATAAGTAGCGGGGCAATGACAAAGGCATATACTAATATAACAAGTAGTGGATAGGAGATAGATCTTAATAGGCACCAGTCATGTAATCCATGTTGGGATCATACATCATCGAATCGTTGGATTTCATATGAATGTCATCGTTTTGGAATTGGGCCATCCAGTTGAACCCTGAAAGAGAATTACATAGTTAAGTGTTATGTTCGTCGTCTGCACCATAGTTGACATACCGGGTAACGATATGTCCTCCCATACGGAGGAGTCAGTCAATGACTGCATGCTCTGCAACATCTCGTTTTCGAAAGGGAGGGGCGTTCGGTAAAAGTCGGGGGTAGATATAGTTACGCCAAGCCCGTCTTGGGTGTCAAGGGAGTCAGGAGGTGAAGAAACAGGAATGAAATCGTTGACTCCGCCTCCTATGGGTCCATATGAGTCGAACATGGCCGGTTGTGGAGGTGGCGACAGTGAATAATTGGTGGCGGGAGACGTGTGGCTAGACACGGTTGAAGGTAATTCAGAGGCTGGCTCAGGCGTCTGGCTCAAAGCCAGGTTGGGCCTCTGTGTTCGTTGGCGGGGAAGAATTTTGGTGGAGTTGATGCCATTGGGAGACTGGGAGTTCACTCTGGCCAGCGGGGTCGCGAGGAGGTCTTTGAGGAAACGCGCATAGAGTTTAGGACCGTGACGGTCGTCGATGGCGACCTCTGCAGAACCGAGTAAATCGATGACTTTGTTGACAAGTCCATGAATCTCTAGTCGCTGCTTGGTCGTCAAATATGCTGCAAATTTCTGTTGTAGGAGCTGGGTTTGCAGTTGGTTTAGTCAAGAAGCGCAGAGAATTAGAAAGTTGAGTCACCTTCACAAGGAATGCGGAGGCGAAAGTGACGAAGACACTCTGTGCTTCTGGTCCATGACGAAGGTAGACTCCTGTAACATGGTTAAAAGAGAGCACGGTAGTGCAACCAAGGTTAGACTCACTTTGACTGGGTCGGCCCACATTGTCTACAACAGTATTGACAATGTCACTGGCTGCAGCTACACACTAGGAGAAGAATCCGGGTTAACCATGTCGGCATCGCAGGAGAATCCAACTCACACGTAAGACGAAGGGATTCCCGTCAGTGTTGTTCTTCCCAAACGCATATTGTAAACCATGGGACAGGGCAACGAGCCGTGCATAACCATATGCAAGTCTTAAAAGTCCGGTTCGGAAGCAATTTTGAGGGTCGCTCATATCTGTCTGATCCAGCGCGGCAAACCATTTGTCACCAAGACATTGTAACTCGTCGTCCGTCTCTGTCGCAGTTTGTTCAAAGTTGAGGTTCTGCATCCGATCATGTCAGTTAATCACGAATAAGGACAGTATTTGTCAGGTAAAACCTTGTTTAGCCCCGTCCGGTGACGCGGATCGCTGTAAATTTTAGCCATAAATGCCGCCATGACCCTCAATTCGGCGTTATAAGCACAAATATGAATGTCAAAGTGTTTCATATTGTATGGAGAGCTCTGCCACCAGTCTTCCGAATGGTTGGCGATATAGTCCGTGTTGGGGATGATTGGTGATTTGCCGTACTGCGAGCCGGTGGACCGATCGAGGTTGAAGCAGTTTAGCCAAACGCGCGTACGGTTGAGCATCTCGCGTGCGTGATTTTCGTTGAGAGGCTTAGCTGTGCTGGGATGGTGAAGGTTTAGGTCCATCGCAATCCTGTTCCAGAAGAAATTGATGAGACACTCATTGATCTTTACTCTGGCAAAAAACTCACCTAATGGCCAACCCCAGATACAACCAACTGCGATCTTCGTCCCACCGCCTTGCAGGGACTGGATACAGGCTCAGCAGAATATATCCCTGGCACATCTCCACACTCTTGTGGCCGCTGATCAGTGACGTACCGGCCGCCAGCTGAGCGAAATGCATCGCTTCGCCATACAACTCAGGTCGCTCAGTGTAATATCGGGACGCAATGGCGCAGACTGCAAGCCAAGGCAAGATTACTGACGTCAGTGACACGTTCTTTCAAAGTGATGGTAAGTGATAACCACTCACTAACGGTGAACAAGAATGAACTGCGATAGCAAGTTCTTTGCGCGGTATACAGCTCGGGATCGAGTAGAGATACTGACAGGTTCATACGCTTGAAATATCTACGAGGGTAGAAGTCTTAACTTCAGGTGAAAAATCAGAACACTGAAACGTACATTGCGAAAAGTTTCTCAGCCTCCTGAGGTGTAACAACCCCGCGGGTGAGTATGTGGGGAGCTTGTTGTCGTAAACTGGTCACGGGAGCTCTCATAGGATCGGGGGCAGGACCTGTAAATGATTATGTCAGTATACCGGTACCGGGAAACACGACCAAAGCCAAACACTCACTCGACCTGAAGAAATCAACATTAGCAACGCCCAAACCATTCGTGCCCTCTTCATTCGCCTCCGATGCACTACTGCCGCTCCTCCTGTGTTTCTTCAAACTCAAATCAGCCATCAACCCAAATGGAGCTGCCCCACCCGGCACTGTCGCCAACTTGGCACTCCCTCCCGAGTTTTTCTTCTTTGGGAGCCCGGACGTTGTCCCTGTAGCACTGGTGTTCAAACTCGACATCGACGACCGCTGGCGCAAATCTGTGCCTGCTCTCCCGCTCCACTCCTCTTCATGAACAACATCCTCTCCATCTGAGTCCTCCACAATGGCAAACTCATACTCCCCTTCAGGCTTCTTGATCTCAACAATGTCGTCAACACCCTCCCAACTACCCTCCGAATCTTCAGGGTCGTCTTCCACAAGATAACTCTTTGGCATCCCAGCGCCACCAATACCAATGAACCCACCAAACTCTGCCAGACTCTCTCTCGCTTTTGCGATCCAGTCTTCCACGGCCTTATTCGTCTCGGGGTTAATGTTCGGATTAGGAATTTGATTGGCAGTATCCGACCCGAAGTAGGACGTGCTTGTCGAGGACGGAGAAAGGACGGGTGAGTGGAGATCCTCGGGAGTATGGGTGCGGGGGGGGGCTGTTTCCAAGGTAGTGGATGTACGTTGTTGACGCGCGTTGGTAGCTTCGAGTTGGGACATTAATTTTTGGATTTCAGTGGCTTGTTCGCGGATTTGGTTGAGTAGGTGCTCGCGTTTCCTGACGGCAGAAAGATAAATTAAGTCAGAATTCAACGAGTGAAAGGAAAGGGGTCAAAACTGAATCAAGAAATGATACGTAGACTGAGCGAAGGGCGATTGCATAAGGAATGGAACAGTAACGTGACAGCTCCAGTATAATTCCAAAATTGAAACTTACGGGGGCGTTCTCCGTGGTTTCCTCCCAGGAATAACACAGTCATGTCCTCCATTCAAACAACGCTTACAAGGGTCCGTATCAGTCTTGAATTCACATTTGACCTTCAGATTCTTGCACCGTGCACAGGCACCACCTCTAACATGCAACTCTATTAGGTTAATGGATGAAAGACAATTTCACACGATACTCACGCCTTGGCCTTGACGCCCTCTTTGGAATCCGCGCCCATCTCAGGATCGTCCTCCTCCTCCCCCCCACTGCGGTGAGAGACACGGGCTCTCTTTACCTTTGGGGTATGCGTCGATCCTGAGGTCGGACGAGAGGGGTTGAATTGGGGTGGTCGAAAGGGCGCTGGGACTTGCTGAATCGGACCGGGAGATGTCGAGAGGATGGGGGTCGCGATCGGCCCGGAATTGACTGCACTGAGGCTTGTCGCGGTGAGGGGGGTGGGAGAAACGCTAGTTTGATGGTCGTAGGTCATGGTATTGTTGTGGTAAGATCGGTGTGACTCCAGGCGGGGTTGATTTAGGAACGAGGGAGTGGCGTTGAAGGTGGTTTGGTTTTGGTGTTGGTTCTGAGAAGATCCGTAGATTCCGTGAACGGGGAAGGAGGAGCTGCTATTGCTCTCAAAGGAGAGACCCCTACTGTGCGGGCCTTGATTCGAGACAAAGGCAGGGTTCGATGCAGAGAAGTTGTCAGATGAAAACTGGGGCTGATATGTCTCCGGGAACGTCTGTTGGTGTGGTTGGGGCTGTTGGGCATCAAGGTGGCCCGGGGTGAAGTCAAACTCATGCTCGAGCTGGAGCTGATGTTGACTATAAGTCAACTGGTCGTGGGCCCATGGCTGGTTGACGGTGTACGAGTTAGACATGGTCGTGGTAGATATGTAATACAGGTTTTAGTGCCGTTCAGATTGATGAGGGGCCTTAAGTGCTCCACACTAAGGCGTGCCTGGACTGTGAAAGAAGGAAGAGATTTTATCTGCGATATGAACGGTAAGTAAAAGCTTTATACTTGGTTTGTTCTCCAACTGACAGGAACAGCGAGGAGCAGTCTGGGCCCTGCTGGAGCCGAATTGGACGGATTGTTCCACGAGAACAGATAAGGGTTATGATGTGTTTATGATCTGTTTATCACGCAATAATCAGTTGCAAAAACGATCAAAGGACTTGTGGGATGAGCCACGACCCACAGAAACGACCGTCAACGAAGGGCTTTTGTACTTACCACATTTTATTTTTATCTCCATCGGTCACTCGGTGCACACTTTCTCGTAAAGGCTGTGCAACGTCACGTGTTGACTGCTTGGCGCAGGACTCGTCCATCCCTTGTGCGACATCAATGCGACATCGATGAGCCGCAATTCAGTTCCTCTTAGTTCCGATGTTCTCCTCGAATGCACGAACAGCCACAGCCTCTGTGCCTGGTGAAATTGTTTAGTTGATGCTTGGTTGAAGCCTCTCCGATTCTTTGCAAGGCACCAGCCTGAGCACCGCCACTTACAGTCAACTACTAGTACACCCTCCTCATGTTGCTGTGTTATAACGTCACTCCTTCCTAGTAGAATCAAATGAGTCGAACTCAAGATCCTGCACTGCAATCCACGACGATTCTACGTCATCTATCCTTCGAGTCATCCTGAAGTGATAGTCTCCCAGCCCGACTCAGAAGGAGCAACACAGCAACGTGAGCGAACGAACTTGAATTAGCCCAATGGAAGATTCTCCAAATGAAAAATTTTGCACTGCTATCTACATCGTCTATCCTTTAGTCATTGATGTTTAACACTGGGAGCCTCATTATTCGGAATACATGTACAAGTCATTCGGGACACAGGCTTGGAAAGCATACGCAATTCGCGGTGCGACCCACCCCGAATTGCCCGACAAGTTTCGCCTTGGACCTACTACAGATGCATGCATATGCTACCAACTTGCGGTGATTTCAATGTTGCGGCTGGTCCCGCCGTCTCAACTACCCCCGCCTGTACACAACATCTGTGTGCTATTCAACTGCGTCTAGTTTGTTATCAGTGCGTGCTGTTTATTTCAAAATTAGCGCCTACCTATACACGCCAGGTGAAACGATACGATCCTCATATAAAGCCATAACGCCGGCAAGCGGCAGTGCCCGCTACCATTTTTTTCATTGTTACAAGTCTACGACTACGGGTATTCCCAACATTTATATACATGAAAATAAAGTCTATTTACTTTTGGTGAGCTAATAGAATGTGAAAACGGCAACTGGTCTTGTGAATTGACACGACAGCCTGAGGAAAACAGCAGATTTAGGACCTATGTTTCTTTGATGGAGACACGAAGGCAAGGAATGCATTGGCAGACTTGCTAGACAAAGGAGAGAGCTTGATGATGTCCCCTTGGCCGGCAGGGTGGATGGGAGGTATCTCGGGCACTCATCAGATTCTGCGAGGACACGGATGCTTTTTGTGTTGACCTGGTAAATCTTGATACAACTTGTTGGCGGCAAGGTGAGACAGAATACAAAGACAGCAGACTTTGTCCTTCTTAGTATCATTATCCTTGATGATCCAGCAGTACAATGTAATGTTTACGAGGACAAGGGTTCCCAGGTGTAATTTGTCATATAGCTCCCATGGCCAAGGGGGTATGAGGTTGGAGTCAATGTTGTGAATGTTGTGTTGTACCAGTTTTGCATGAACATGTTTAAAAAATTAGAGAGGAAGGCAGAGTTTCATCATACACTGCTAACACAGAGAAACCGTTTATTGAAACAGGCATTTGCAGTTGAGGAGGGCAGACAAGAAACAGAGCAAAAGACGAAGGTTTCACATCAAGGTGATAAGGCAAAAGCCGAAATTAAAACTCAGATTTGACAAAACACAGCCACACTGCCAGATTTATGAGATCGCCCGCCGAAATTGTTACCCGAGGGCGCCCTAAGACCACTATCTAAAGGCTCCTAAAGGTAGCGGGAATCAATCTACCTAGGCTCGTTCCCAGCCGGCTTGACATCATCCATCAAAAATCTATTTTTGTTTCGCAGATTTGTCAAACCGGCTCTCGGTTTCATTTTTGGTGGTCAAAATCCTTCAAAATCCCCCGCCAAATGTGAGGCCTGAGGTACTGAGTCATCTGACTTCGACGAAAAACAGCCTCAAGTTGCACAAAAAGTCCGCGATACCTGTGACGTGCGAACGGATCACAGATATCCAAGGATAACATAAGGCAAAAGGATCAGTTAGGTAATCATATCACATGCCCCAGCCTGGACTCACGGAATGATCCTGATGTTTGTCGCTGCTATGTCTGGAAGCTGCAAATAAAAACAAACACTTCTCTTTCCAAAATAGTCATGGCGGGAGCAAATTATATGGGTGGCAAGAGGTCTGTATGTAGTATATGGAATTTGCGGACAATTTGGGTTGACACGCCTCTCAGAAACGCAGCCAAGGCACGATCCAAGGACACAACTGGCCGAGCACAAAAAGACTTTTTTGGTCGACAGCGTCTCAACATCCTTTCAAAAGGTCTGATTGCCAATTCGCGAGGACTAGATGTCCCAGCTGGCAAGCGACAATCAGAAGGTTCTATGTTTGATATAGGGCTGGCGCACGCAAAATGCAATCCGTTAACACCCGAAGTTCATCAACATAGTTTTATTCCCAGCCCAGTCTACGTTTCGCCTTGCGCCCCGAAGTTTAAGTCCAAATCCTTCACCCATTATGCATCTAGTTCGAGTACTGGAGGCAATAGGAGCAGTTCTTCTAAAGTGCTTGATGCCCTAGATATGTCTGAACGTGAGTCTTGTTCGCCATTCTTGATTCTGTCGACCAAACCTTTCCTGGTAGCCATATTCTTGAGAGCAGCAATGGATCGGATTCTCACCTTACCAGACCTTGCTGGGCTCTCGAAACGGAAGCAAAGGCTACCAGTAACGCCCAGACCACCCCCAAAATCGTATAAACGGATAAAATATCCTTGCCAAAGACAGGCATGGACTCCATTCTTACTACTCCCACTCTTGATATTATTGTGGACTAATGTGACGTACAGAGGATTGAGTCCAGTGCTTTCGGCACGAATAGTCGCCTCGTCAAAGACCGCAATATCACTGCTGCAACCATTGTCGAGGATGCTGACGACCCCATTTTGCGATCGGAGCATCATTTCTCCTCGATTTATGGTTATTCAGCAGAACAGCCGCCCGAAATATTAGCCACGACACATTCGCCTCAGGTTAAAGCCGGTATATGCGCAACAGAATTCACCACTGCCGTTCAGCCATACGAGGAATTTCAGTCCATGGATCTGGATGACAGCACAACTTGCGGATATTCAGACTTTGAAGTTGACCTCGAAAGTCATCATGTTGGTTTGTCGCGGTACATCCAGGGTATACACGAGGACACCAGCCTACGTCAGCCAGGTAACTCCATCTTCAACTTGTCCACAGACACGTTTATACCAGTTTATTTATGGCTCTAGAACGCGGTATATGTTCTTCCCGCTCCAGTCCGTCATCATTGGGATTATGGCAACCAGAGTTCCCGAAGCCTTGTCTTACTGTTCCTGGTGATCGAATTCCAGTCTTCGGAGTTCCCTACCGTAAATATGCACCATCATATCCTCCTAGTCGAACTCTTGTTCCCCCTCAACCTGAAACTGAATCAAACCTCCCGACTTCGATGTTGGAAAACATATTACTTTCACCTTTTTCCGTCAAGTTCTCTGGTCCCAGCGCTTCACAAAAGGACGAACCAGATTGGGACCTTTTGCCATTCACCATCCGATCGTCGCCGCTTACTCCCTTGCCTGAAGAGAAAGCCTCTTCCCTACCCGACAATCTATTCGACCACGAAGACCCATGGAATACAATCGGCACGATTCTTGGCCTCCAGCCGACACGGAACACTGTCCCTGAGATCGCAGATCCCATTGCAGCTCCTTCTTATGCCCCCGAAGCTCCAATGACGGACGACCAAAACCTTGTGAATTACGGCCCTGGACTTTCCACAAGCAAATCATCCTATGCACAACCCTCAGCAGGAGCGACGCACAATAGATTTTTTGAAGAACTCCACATCCGTGCGCACGGTGGTCCGAATACCAATGATGCCCCTCAAGCTACTGGATCTGACTTCGACACCTTGCGACAAGGCTCGGTCACGCAAGATGGAATGCCTCATGCTCAAGTTTCGACGGAATCGGCTTCAGTCTCCAAGGTGGTGAGTGACCAAGACGACTGCTCACACTCCCTGAGGTCTTACCATCCACTTCACAGTCTGATCTCGTTTTCCAACAATCCCAACACACAACTAATACCCCGATCAAGGCGCATGATCTGAACGAAAAAATATTTTCCAGGGGTTCCGGGCAACGCGACGACGATAACGACCCGAGGGTCTCACTTCTTTTCACAACCACACCACCAGTCTTACTTGGAGGCCATGTCACCGAATTGGAAATACCCATGCCATTTTATCATGTCTCCAAACCTCAGGAAGGTGGAACTTTTTTCGAGAGTCCTTGCCTATTCTCCGATGGACCGGAGGAGTCGGAGGATGGTGACGACTAGAATGAATGCTTAGATTCGGGAGTATACGACTTTTTTTGGGCAAATTCCTAACACCACAAGATCGGCCGCGGACCTTTGGTCTCTATCCAGAATTCGTACAAGTTACCATTGTCCTCACTAGTAGTACATTGGTGTGTTTGGGCTCAAATATTACCGGACATTGTAACAGCCGCATTGGCACTTGTGCAGCAATGTTGACTTGTCGCGTGTGCAGTCCATTGCATGGGTTGATAAACTGTGGACTTCACACATCAAATTGTGCACATCCTGTAGTGGTGCTGTGGCACCAAGTCCCGGCTCCGGGTTTTGAATATATGGAATATAAATTGGAATAGATGGGAGTTATACACTACCATGGTTCTCAAAGGAAGACTGATCCATGTTCATTGGGTATGTTATGTTTTTTTCCCCTTGTTCATAGACAGACCCCCAGGGGTAGGGTAGGTAGTCTGAGCTGGCTCTCAAACAACCCTCTGTTGAAAGAAAAATAAGTTTGGGGTGGTCTGGTGGCCCAAACCAAAAAACAAAGGAAGTCCAAACTGGCCACCAATGTCAGTGACTCACAGTCACAATGCCACTCGTTCATTGTCATCAAGTTGTCACCATCCTTATCTTCAAGTTCTGAGTCTGCACCAAGGGGTCCTGGCTTGTTGATCTGACATATCAGGTTGGTTGGTTGGCTCAGTCATTACACTGACTAAAAAAAAAACCTATGGATAATTTGAGGTTTAAGCCATCCATGATCCAACATGGCCAATTGTGTTTGCAAGTGCCTCTAACATGATTGAATTTGGCTTTAACATTAGGGTGTTTCAAAGTTAAAGTTTTGAGGAAGTTTTGAGGCCATTTTAGCGTTGATTTTGCTTGTTGTTTTGACCCAAAACACCCTTCAAAACTTGTTCAAAACTTTTCTCAACTTTGACAGGACAGTGTTTTGCACAGTTTTGATGTGTCGGAGCTTCAATCCTGGGGTCAATGG
>Ga0210383_10004443_pt1 | contig 12451 bp, 14 predicted proteins | sample IncBWC14OmetaG_FD_160072 | JGI IMG/M metagenome (GOLD analysis project Ga0210383, IMG submission 160072) | Forest soil microbial communities from Barre Woods Harvard Forest LTER site, Petersham, Massachusetts, United States - Inc-BW-C-14-O ...
GCGTGACGCCGCTAGCGTTTCGATAGAGTGGTTGCCCAAAAGTGGTCCACAGGATTCCACCTTCGCTGCGGCAATGCCGAGTGCTTCACGATAGCTCCTCGGGCGCTTCGAAGGATCGCTTTCGAGAACTTCATCGAGCTTAGGCCGCAACTCTTTCCACATGAATGCGTTCCCGTCACGAAATTAGTTATGAAATTCTTTGTTCCCGACCAATCGCCAGAACATGCCGATGATATCTATAACGATTTCCGGACACTGCACAACGCAGCGGACAAACAAATCCGAAGCATCATGTTCATGGACCGGGAACGGCGGCCCGAAGTGCAACTCTGCGTCGGCGAGAACGAGCCGTGGTATGGCGGTAGGATCCTACTGATTCTATTGTGCTATCCGCGCGGCTATCAAGTCTTCACCCAGGAACGGGGCATTGAGAGTGGATCGCCAATCACCGTTCAAGCAACGCTCGCGCGCGCGAAAGAATTCGATCCATTCGACCGGCCGAATACACTGAGCCGCGGGGTTTAGACGAGAGTGGAAGAGATCGACTAATCCAGAAAATGTTGCTTGACTCTCCAGTTGGCCAAGAGTAGCGTGCAGCCAGTTCGGGTCCCCACCAAAAGAAAATCTGAATTATGGAGATATGAATGGAAAAACAACTCTGCGCGATAGGCTATTGGCTGGGCTTGCTCTGTACGGTCCTTGCGGTGGTCTTCAGATTCACGACGGCTATGAGCCTTCATCTTCCCTTTCTAGGTGTTCCCGGCGGGACTGCCATTTCCTACACAAGTTTTTTGCATGGTGGCGTCCTGTTTTTCGTGTTGGCGATTGCGAGCTGGTGCAGGACCGCAAAGTCCTAGCCTGGCTCGCAGTCTTTGTAGCGTTGCCGTCGTTGATCTAGCGTTATGATGCTTGAATTAGGAATTCGAGGCTCAGATGCTTTTTGAACGAGTACTCGCTGGCGTTGTTTTCGTCGGGGATTGTGAGAACGGCAGATTGACACGAGGAAAAGTCTGCTGTCCCAACTGCAAACGTGAACTTGAGCAGCAAGTACCGGCCGACAATGACGCCCAGCTAATCTGTCCGCAACAAGATAGGGGATGCGTCAGGCCCACAAAAACTTTTGGATGCCAAGAGGATATGGTGGCGTGGATAGAACAGGGGTGGGATGCGATGGCTTGGGTGTGCAAGCAAAGTCCGAATTCTGCCTGAGACTTTGATTTACTTCGCCCTCTGGGTTCCCGTTACTTTTGGATGCGGATGGCCCACGTTCGTTGCGTGCGGTTGCTGGTTTTTGCCGTCAACTTTGTTTCCAAGCCCAACTCCCGTTTTAATCGCATTTGGATTCTTTCTATAGCGAGCATGTCGTCCGCACTCGCGTCGTCCAACGAATCGACCCATTCGATGCAATCTTTAATATGTCGTTCGCTTATATCCGCTCTTGCGCTTTGCTTGAAGCGGAGAAATATCGTTTTCAAGTTACCACCGCAAAGATGGGGCTGAAAGGAAGTTGTGGGTCGCAACGGTGACCTGGGTAGGAACGTCAGTCATCAACCCCACCAACCGTCAAAATGGAGCATATGCTCTTAATTTGTAAATAGACATGACTCAATACGACAAAGAACTCGGGCCGCAGCTTCAATTGGGGGGAAGCCACGACCCTTTGGGTTGCGCACTACGCTTGAATAAATACGCTGAGTGGTTGAGTGGGTCAAGAGAGTTCTGACGGCCACTACTCAAGACAATGTCGCTTAGCCGTAACAGCAATTACACCTGACGATTTATCGCAGAAGCTGCACTTTATGCAAAGCCGCTCCGCATCAACTCTCTCCAAGTCTCTTCCTTGGGTGACGCGGCTAATCGCCACTGGAGAACGGCATTCGGGGCAGATAAATAGAAGGGTGTGAACGAAGCTGGACAAGTAGGGCGGTCTTCGATTCCGGGCGGAAACGGCAACACTACATTACCCTTTCTTGGTGAGGGCGTCCAAGCAGCGGGGACTTGTGACTGCTTCACGCAAAGAAGAAAGGCGCGAACCAATCGACCCGCGCCTCCTCATTCACTTACCTAGCTTACTTGCACCCAGAACAGGATGCACAACAGTCGGCGGAAGGGCAGCATGATACGTTCGCCGCCTTCACCACTCCTGCGAGACTGAGTGCGATTACCGCCATCAACACGATTGCCTTAATGTTCTTCATGGATTTTTCTCCTTTGAAAAATCAAATTGGTTTTTGTGGACCGATGGCAAGCCATCAGCGAAACCAAGGCAGAGTTCATGTGGTGATTTCTAAATGCGGAGCAGGCGCGTTTCTAGGAGAGTATCTCTACCGCTGTGCCAGACAGGAGGACCAAACTCGACCGAATGATAGAACCAAGTTGTCGCCAAATCGGAAGGATTGGAAGCCAGAACGTAGTGTTGTGGAGGAGCAACCGCCAGCGTGGCAGCGTTCCACTTCGCGGCGACGGTAACCTCAAGAGGGCAGCAAGATATCCCGTGGCTGGAAGACTTTCCGTCGTTCGGTTTTACGGGGGACTTGCTGCTGGAGTGGCAACAATGCTCCACGTTCGACCCAGACTGGCGCTGGTCCGCCAAACTTGGCAGCGCGCAACCCATGAAACACGCCAGCACGCCCATCCACAAGGAAACGAACGTGGCCATGCATGCCTTGAATGTATGTAATGAAGGACGCATCATATGGGCTGGAGACATATTACGACGAAGCTCATCTTGTTAGCATCTTTCTTTCTTTGCGCTGGAAACGGCTACGCGCAGTCCGTCGAGAAGGAACCTGCCGCGGTTGTGGAGCTAGGTGGAGCGGGTAGCTGGAACATCAAAAATGGCGGTTCAGCCTTCGGCCCCACTGCGGCGGTTGAAGTTACTCCGATAGAAAACTGGCTGGAACTTAGGCGGGAGTCACGCCGCTTTTCAGCAGTCACACGACCGAATGGGATATCGACCTGCTATTCAAGAAGCCTTGGACACTCTCGAAAAAAGCGGAGTTCATGCTGGGCGTTGGACCGGAGTGGGTTCACACCACAAAATACAGCATGACGACGAACTCCATCAGCGGTGAAGTGGTGGCAGATTTTATGTTCTGGCCGTCGGCGAAGCATAGATTCGGCTGGTATCTCGAACCGAGCTATGAATACAATTTCGGCCGGGGACACGACCAATCACTGGGCATAAGCGGCGGCTTATTGATAGCGATCCCGTGAGGCTTTGGAGAAAAGATGGGGCTGAAAAGAAGTAGTGGACTGGCAACCGTGACCTGGACGTGAACGAGAGCGTCGTCAGCCCCACCAACGGTCAACAGAGAGTAATCCTATCCCGACTCGGAGGCAAGGTGCCTAGAACACAAGTGATACCCGTGCTATAAATTCGAGATGCCAAAACCAACTGGGAAGTGGATTCTCTTTCAATACGTCAATAGAGCCCCGGTGCCCCTGTCGAAGCCTTTCAAGTCGAAGGAACTTGCAGAGCAGGCGCGCTCGAAATATCCAGAGAAAGAGCGGAAGCAGATTGGGATCGGTGTAGTTCGAATAAAATCATGAAAGTAGGAGGCAGGCCAAGTGGCGGGTTTATTCCTTTGTATCCGTAGGCCCATCGTGTACGCGGTCGCAGGCCAGAGTGGTGCCGTCCACTTTGACGAATCCTAGTTCATGAATTGCGTAATATTCTGCATCCGCTGCGCTGTTGGCGATTATCAGTTCAATGGCGTGCCCCTACAATCCAACCCATGACTGAGAAGAGCTTATGCTCCTGTTTACTGCGGTGGTCCGTGGATGATTGCTGTGCCATAGTCCGTCTCCTGTGCGTGCCATAACTCTTTCATAGCAGGCTCTACCAACCTTTCACATTGGTGAAAGTACCGATACAGAAGCAGCGCCCTATTGATAAGGGAGCGTTGTCGGAATTCGTCGAGGAACGACGAGCGAACGGAAGAAGCGGGGCCTCAGTTGCCGTTCTCCCCGCCCAAGAGAGAAAAGAAGCATGCAGCCCCGCTAAGCAATGCGGCGGAGAGTCTAGAGTAAATCGCCAAAGAGCGGAATACGGAATCCCCGCAGCATCGGATTGGCGAAATACTATCAAGAAATAAAAAGGGCTACATCCGATGAGGGCGGGTGCAACGCCGCGAAAGGGATGGCGACGGCGAGAAGTTTGAGCATCTTTTGCCAGCTGCTGCGGTAAGTTGAGGCACGTCTATCGCAGAGTAGTCACGCCGTAGAGGTATTCGCTGAGCAGAGCAGTAGCCAAAAACGAATACCGTTCGAACACCCGAGTCTCCAGATCGAAGTACCAAATAATCCATAAAGCTCACTGCACAATGCCGGCAGGCACGATAGGCAAGCTGAGATAGCTGGCTTCGCCGGTTGTGTGCCAAATGCGCTGGGTGGCTTTCTGGTAGTCTGCGAGTTTGGCTTCGAAGATGTTCGGGACAAATTTTTGCGGGTTGCGGTCGTAGAGAGGAAAGAGCGTGGACTGCACCTGCACCATGAGCCGGTGGCCGGCCAGGATGGTGCGTTCGATCATCGGCAGCGCGAATTTATATTCGAGAGGCTTATCGGGCTCGATGGCCGATGGATGCTCGAAGCTGGTGCGATAACGGCCACGGAAGATGTCGGTTGCCATAGGCAATTCATATCCATTCGTGTCCCAAGGCTGTGCCAGAAGACCAGGAAATGCCCCGCTCAGGTCCATGTTGCCAAGCTCGCGGTTTGGGTAGACGTCGATCAGCTTGACGACCCAGTCTGAGTCGGTGCCACTCGTGGAAGCGAACAAGTGGACGACAGGCTCACCCGACAACTTCATCGGCGCAACGAGCGGTTCGCTCTCAAAGGTCAACACGTCGGGACGGCCGTCTACGAACCGCTGGTCGGTGACGAGCCATGTACGCCAACCGGTGTTCTCCCGCTCCAGGATGGGCCGCGGGCGATACGGTACCGGCTTGGCGGGATCGGAAACAAACTCCGTGTAGCGTTCGGCTTTTTCCTCGCGCTCTGGTGCGTTGAATGAGAGCTTACCGCGCGGCGCGAGGTAGAGCGGCTTTGAAGGCACGCCGCAGCCCTGCTCGCAACTGACGGGGAAGGTACTGAGTCGGTCCCAGTGGTCGACGCCTGTGTCATACACCCACACCGAAGGCGTGTTGGCTTTCGGCGCAGCGGCTTTTAGATATTGGTTGAAGAAGGGCACCATGATGTCGCGTCGCCACTGGTTGGCAGTGTCCGTTGCCCAGACAAACGGACCCAACGCGCGGCCCTGACGATTGATCTGCGAGTGAAACCAGGGACCCATGACCAGGAAGTTCATCTCGCTCGCGTTGGGCTTGCCTTGTAGCGCCCGATACGAGTGGATCGCACCCCACATGTCTTCCTGATCGTAAAGACCTTGCTCCCACATAATGGGTACGGTGAGCGGAAGCTTCGCAATCAGCTTGTCGAGCGCACCAGCTTGCCAGAAGGCATCGTACGCCTGATGCTCTTCGAGGATGCGCATGAACGGTAGATCGGCGCCGCCTTCCTCTCGCGCCATGTCACCCGCAGAGCCTGCATTGAGGTAGTTCGTGTAGTCGTCGCCGATGCGCGGGGTTCCGAGGCCGCTGCCGCGGGCGGTCGTTTGTTCGATGACATAGTCTATATTGGGCTGGCGGAACGCACCGTAGTGAAACCAGTCATCGCCCATCCATCCGTCGACCATCGGGCTCTCGGGCACAGCCGCCTTCAGAGCCGGATGCGGATGCAGTAGAGCCATCACCGCCGTGAATCCCTCGTAGGAAGAGCCGATCATGCCGACGCGGCCGTTGGTTTCGGGCACATTCTTGGTCAGCCAATCGATGGTGTCCCAGGCGTCAGTCGTGTCATCGGCGCCTGTGCTGTTGAAGCCCGAGTCCACCGGCAGGGGCGTCATCAGGTACAGGCCCTCAGAGCCATACTTTCCGCGCACATCCTGGTAAACGCGGATATAACCGCTTTCCACAAAGCCTTCATCGCCGAGGGGGAGCTCATCGATCAGCGTCCGTGCCGGGGGCGCGGATGGGTTGCGCACGTGACTTGCGGCGTTGTAGCACGTGCGTGTCAGCATGATCGGCGCATCGTGCGCTCCCTTGGGAACGAAAATGACGGTGAAGAGCTTGACGCCGTCGTGCATTGGCACCATGACGACGCGGTGATCGTAGTTGCGTTCTACGGACGGAGCCTGAAAGTCATGTCCCATTTGGTCCCCGCCAATTTTCATCGGCGTGGACTGCGTATTTTGGGCGCTGGCTCTCGCTGCGCTGCAGAGCAAAATCAGAACCATCGTAGAACGAATAGCTGCCGTGAATCCAACGCGTCGCATTAGTTTCCTCCGATGCAAAAAGGGAGTCTATCACTAGCTCCCGGGAAGTCCGGAAATCAGAAAAGTCCTATTAAAGGGAATGTCAAGAAAAAAGTGCTCCCCTTCGGCTCAATGCCGATCTTTTTTTCTCGGCATTCAGCCCAACTGATTGGACGTAGGCTTTGCTTCCGCGCTCCAGTGGTGCCCATTTCGCTGTCGTGACGGCGCCCATCGGTTTCTGAAACTGCAAGCCGGATTATTGTCCACTCAAGAGTGGCAATGCATGGTCCTATCGGAGGCTCTTGGCCTAATGGCTTTCTTCGATTGTCCGGGAGGGCATAGGGTGGCTCCGGAGACTCGCATGCTGGAAGCATGGGCTCTTTAAGGTCGTGGTTGTGGTCCTTATTTAAACCACGAACCGTCGTGGGTTTTTTGGAACGCTGCAGCTGCCCTTCGGCAACGCGGTATTGCGCGCTGTCATGCGTTTCCAATGCCAGGCCACTGTAGGTCCACAGGTGTCGCTTGGTGCGGAAGCGGTGTGGTGTCTGCATCACCGCGATCACGATAGCGGCCCGGATCGGACCGATCCCTGGAATCAGGCGCAGCAGTTTCCACGGCTTGTGCTTCTTGGCTTCCAGCAACAAATCTCGGCGTGCTTCCTGACGCAGGGGCCGCAAGAAATCGAGCTGCTGGTAGTAGTGTTCGGCGCGTCGCCGCACCCCTGCTTCCGTGATCTTCGCGAGCCATTCCGCACGGTGCCGTGGGGCATACACTTCTTTGCCGCCACAGGGAATGCCCCAACTGCGATACAAGGCCTTCAGCCGATTCATGACTCGGGTGAGATCTTTGCTGATCGTCAGATAACTGCGCGCCAGTTCCTTCAGCGTTCGCAAGCCGTGCTCCCCGTGATATACCGACTTGATAGCGTTCATATACAGCTGCTCGGACAGCTTGCGGGCATCGATCCGATCACTCTTGCTGCCGTTTCCCGAGGCATTTTTTCGTGTATTGCACACCAGCACTTCCGTGACGTGGGGCTTCAGCAAGTCATAGAGCCAGGTCGCCCAGGTCCCTTCCTCAAACGGGACGCGCAAATCTCCGCGCAGTCCGTTTATGAACTGCACAATCGTGCTCGCCTTGGTCTCGATGACGCATTCCATCACTAGCTTGCCGACGGAGTTCCTCACAGCGATAGAAATGCTTTCCGTGTGCACGTCCTTGTCGATATATTTAGTGCTACTCATGCGGGTGTTCCTTTCTTGTAGGTAATGGGCCAGCACTCAAAACCTACTCCAAGGGGCGCCCTCTTATAATGTGTGGGTTTAGTACGAACTTGGGAGATTAGCGCGATAATCAGGAGCTGGCATTCGGCGGCGACGCCACGGGGAAACACAGAAGATAGTAGTATTCTCTTTTCGTGTTGAAACAATCCAAACAAGTCGACAGCGCATTGTGTTTTTTTTTCAGTTTGCCAACACCAACGTGACTGGAGGACGCAATGAGGATCTTCGGCTGGATATTGCATCTCGTCTGTTTTGCTTTGCTGCTCGCTGTGGGCGGCATTACGATGGCACAGGAGCCGCCCGCGAACGTCGCTGGCAATTGGACAATTCATTCAAAAGGGCCGGATGGCAGGGAGCGTACCCAGGTCATGCACATCACGCAGCAAGGCGGTGTTATCACTGGACACTATCAGGGCCCGGGTCAGGAGGGAGAACTGGAAGGGACCATCAATGAGCAACACATCCTGTTCCGCACCAAAACTCGCACCGTTCTAACCTTTCGAGGAAGAGTGGACGGCCCCCGCACTGAGCGCACTGTCCAAGGACGCACTATCAGCGGGACCTATCGAGATGAGCACGGTGAGGGGCACTGGAATGCAGAACGTTCGGAATGAAAAAGTCCGCTGGAGAATCCGCAACGCATGGCTAAGTACAGAACGTCCGTTTGTTTGTGTGGTTCATCAAGAAGTGCGGGACACCACTCGGGCGCCCTTTTATAATGCGTTAACTAGAGAGAAGCGGTCAGCCCGCTAATCAGGGCTGAGCTGGCGACAGTTCGTCTTCTGCGCTAGACTACGGCCCACTTACCATGGAGATGATTCGGATTCGATGTGTCCGAAGACATGCAGCGCGTCCTCCGGTTTACCATGGACCGTTATCATCTTTTTCCCTGACTCTTTCCGGTGGAGGGAAATTATGTCCAGCCCCAAGACCTCGATTCGGTTTTTCCTTGCCATACTCCTTCTCAGGATGGCCTCTGCACCTATCTCCGCTCAAATAAACTCGTCCTCGTCTGCGCCAACCGATTCCTTGGGCTACAACCTGCCCCCAGACAACATCCTCTCCGTCATGCGCGCGCCTTCCCCACCCATCCCTCTCCTCAGCCCCACCTATGACACCATTCTTCTCGTCTCTTGGCAGGACTATCCCTCCATCACTCGGGTCGCGCAGCCGTTTCTCCGTCTCGCCGGCGCTCGCGTCGAACCTAAAAATCACAGCAGGCACGATACTCCCGGCGGCTACGGCATCACTCCCTGCGCCACTGGCTTCGCTCTCGTTCACGTCTCCGACGGCAAACAGACCCCCGTCTCACTGCTCACCGGCATGTGTCCCGGCACTCCCGAATGGTCCGCCGACGGCAAGCGCTTCGCCTTCGTCAACATCGCTTCCGATTACGTCCAACTCTGGATTGGCGACGCCGTCACCGGCAAGGTGCGGCAGGTTCCCAATGTCCATCTCAATCCCATGTTCAGCGGAGCCATGCAATGGATGCCCGACCAGAAAACTCTTCTCGTCAAGCTCGTTCCAACATCCAACCAGGCCCCGCCGCCAGAATTAAACGCCCTCTCCGGTCCAAGCATTCAGGAAACTACCGGCCAAAAAGGCCAGAGCAGCACCTACGAAACTCGTGACACTCTCAGCACCGCCCACGACGAGGACCTTTTCGACTACTTCGCTCTTTCACAGCTCGCTTTCGTCGACTCCTCGACCCTCTCCGTCACTCCTTTCGCCAAGCCCGCCAATTACGATCGCCTCGATCCCGCTCACGACGGCCACCACGTCCTCGTCACCACCATTCACAAGCCCTACTCTTACGTCGTCACCTTCGAGCGCTTCCCCAAGGAAGTCGAAGTTTGGGACATTTCCAACCCCGCAAGCGTTTCCGTTCACACCGTCGCTTCGCTTCCTCTCGCCGATCGTGTTCCGATTCAAGGTGTTCCCACCGGTCCGCGCGATTTTTCCTGGCGCGCCACCGAACCCGCCACACTCATCTGGGCTGAAGCCCTCGACGGCGGCGACTGGAACATCAACGTCCCTCATCGCGACGATCTCTTTCTTCAGAAAGCACCCTTTACTTCTCCCGCTACCGAAATCGGCCAGACTGAGCAGCGTTTCTCCGGCTTCGACTGGGGCGAGCAATCCAGCGTTGCTCTCTTGACCGAATACGACGAGAACCGCCACTGGTTTCGCACCTTCATCATGGATGTCGACAACCCCCAGACGAAGGCTCAACTCCTTTGGGATTTATCTGCGGATGAACATTACAAAGATCCCGGCACTCCCGTTTACCGCATTCTTCCCAACGGCGCTCAGGTCATCCGTCAGCATGCCGATTCCATTTTCCTCTCTGGTTTCGGCTCATCGCCCGAAGGCGATCGTCCTTTCCTCGATCAACTCAATCTCAAAACGCTAAAGTCCGAACGTCTCTTCCGCAGCGACAAAGATTGTTATGAGCGCTTTCTCTCTTTCACCGGACCCGACGACAAAACTTTCCTCACCTGGCATCAATCTCCCGGCGATCCGCCCAACGCCTTCACTCGCACTCTGGGTTCATCGCAAAACGCGCCCGACGGCGAAGCCACCTTCGCTTCCACCTCCGTTGTATTGACCCACATCCCCGACCCCACCCCCGAAGTGCGCGCCATCAAAAAGCGTCTCGTCACCTACAAGCGTGATGACGGTCTCGATTTGTCTTTCACTCTTTACACTCCTCCGGGCTACAAGGAAGGCACTCGTCTCCCCACCATTCTTTATGCGTATCCGCTCGACTATGCTCAAGCCTCCACGGCTGCACAGGTCACTGGCTCGCAGGAAACCTTCACCCGCTTGCGCCAATATCGCCTTCTCTTGCTCGCCGGTTACGCCATCATCGACAATGCTTCTTTCCCGATCGTGGGTGATCCCAAGAAAGCCTACGACACTTATCTCGAGCAACTTGTTGCCGATGCGAAAGCCGCCGTCGATGAAGGCGTGCGTCTCGGCGTGGTCGATCCCAACCGCGTAGGGGTCACCGGGCACTCCCACGGCGCCTTAATGACCGTCAACCTCGTCGCGCATTCCGATCTTTTCCGCGCCGGCGTCGCCACCTCCGGCTCTTATAACAAAACTCTCACTCCCTTTGGTTTCCAGAATGAGCGCCGCTCTGTTTGGGAAGCCCCCGATATCTACCTCAAAGTTTCCCCGTACTTTTCTGCCGATAAGATAAAAACCCCCATTCTTCTCATGCACGGCATGGAAGACGCCAATCCCGGCACCATTCCTTTGCAATCCGTCCAACTCTACGAAGCCGTTCGCGGCAACGGCGGCACCACACGCCTGGTCATGCTCCCCCACGAACCGCACTTGTACACCGCCCTGGAATCCAATGAGCAAGAAGTCTATGAAATGCTCCGCTGGTTCGACAAATATGTAAGAAATGCTAAACCCGTTAACGCAACTCGCGGGACCTCTCAAAATTAAAGGCACAAAGAAACACACGCGGCGTGGCTGAGCCGTGGTCGTCGAAGCAGCAGTCAAAGAAGGACAACGAAGACCACTCTTTGGAGTGAACGGCGAGGTGCGCTCAAAAAGCATTTGACAGGGCCGACATTGTTAGAGATTTCTGGTTATCCGAGAGGGCCTAGGGTCGGGTGTGAGACTGCGTGCCCGAGGCACACACTGCGCCTAACTAACCGGCTGAGACTCGCGCTCGAACCAGAGTGTCTCGAGAACTCCACGGCCACCGCCAGAGAAATACCCCGCGATGGAGCGGACTCAATCAGAAACACTCAAGCTGTTTGTGGTTTCAGATACTGGGCGTCGGTCGCGGTAGGGATACCAGTTGCCTGGTACCCCCCGCACGGATCCGTACATGCGCTCGTTAGCGCATACGGCTCTTATCTCAGATGACTGGCGGCGAAGCGATGCTCGGGATAAGGATGGATCGGGCGCAGTACGGGAAGCCAGCGTTCCTCAAGAGCATACATTCGGGCCGCAGAGAGACGGTGCGTTTGGCTTCGGCAGAGTAGGATCCGTCGCCAAAGTCGTGTCACCCGCGCTCGAAATACTCTTAGACTGTCCATGTTGCCCGGTACCGCGTGGTAGTTGAAGTAACCCTGCACGACCGACTTGAGCCATTCTCCGGTATGTGGCACTGGATCGTGCATGCGCTTGCGGAGTTGCTGCTTGATCTGCTGCAGTCTGCCCCTCATACGCTTGCGGATCGTCTTGCGCTTCACCGTGAAGTACCCTTTCCCGTTCTTCCCGCTTATGTGCGACTCCTCGTAGGTGTACACGCGGGCCGTACGGCTACTGCCTTCTCCCGCCGTCCTGCCGTAGTGTTTCGTAGCAGGCACCTCCGAGGTCTCCCGGTTCTCGTGCATGAAGTTTCTAGGCGTGTCTGGGGTCTACGACTACGCAGGACTGACTGGGGACTCGCGCTATCGTCCCCAGTCATGTTGCCTTCCGCCTGTGCTTATGGCGTCGGCGTCCTGATTGCAGGTTTTCGGAGCTCAATACCCATCCCACCTATACCCTTGTTTATGCTTCACTGTGCACCTCACGATGCGCAGCGCAAAACTCAGGGCCGGGTGAATCGCTAGTTCTTTCCCGTAAGACTCTTACATTCTCTACTTCATGCCGGTTTATCCCGGCGCACAAGCACACTCCTCTCTTCCACACGATCAGAACAATGGTGGCAATCTTTCTTGCCAAGGTCAGCCGTGCCATGCCTTTGCTCACGAGAGCCGAATAGAACTCTGCCAACGGGCCAGGCTTGATCGAAGCCACCACCGCCGCCCCCTTGAACAGGTTCTTCAGATCGTGATTGCAGTTCTCGTTCAGCCCACGAATCTGTACATGCTTCTTCTTCCGTCGC
>Ga0210383_10004444_pt1 | contig 12451 bp, 10 predicted proteins | sample IncBWC14OmetaG_FD_160072 | JGI IMG/M metagenome (GOLD analysis project Ga0210383, IMG submission 160072) | Forest soil microbial communities from Barre Woods Harvard Forest LTER site, Petersham, Massachusetts, United States - Inc-BW-C-14-O ...
GCGTCGCTACCGTATTTGCTAATGGTGCGCTGGGCGCGGCCGCGCCGTCAGGCATGGATTGATTCACTGCGCCCAGCCCGGTGCAAAATATTGCGATTACATCGCCGGAGGTTACCGGTGCGGCTGAATCGGCCAGCACGTATGTAACGGCATTGACAATCGCGCCTTGTCCCATCGGGCCGGCAAACACCGCGGGACCTGCCGCCGACACATCCACCGAAATGGGAATCGATAGCGTGTTGTCGCGCTGCAGAACAATTTGCTGGCTGGTGTTGGTGTTGATCCCGCCCGAAACCACAGCGTTGATCTGTCCATTCGATCCGTACAGCAGCGGCAATGCATTGCCCGCCATAACGACTGTGGCATCGGCAAGCGTGGTGCCAAGTGGAAGCGAGCCAGCCGTGGCCGATCCATTGCCGAGATTCTGGCCGAACAGTGAAACGATCGATCCCGGCGAAAGAGGCGAGTTGGAGGCAAAACTAGCCCCGTTCACCGCCGCGCTGAGCACGGGAGCCACAGAGGAAGCTCCCAACCCCCCTGTCACCTGGCGCGTGCCGGTAAGCGTGCGCGTGGGATCGGTGGCCGTGACAATCAGCGTTACCGCCCCGGTGTTGTTGCCCGATTGCCAGGTGCTCTGCCACGTGCCACCTTGGATGGGGATCAAGTTCAGCGGCGGATCGCCATTCGAGAATGTCGCAACGACATCGCCTGCATTGAGCGGGTTGCCACAATCGTCTGAGACCTGCGCTTCCAACACTACCGGCCACGCCGCCGGGACTCCGAAAGACTGGCCCAGCGTTGTAATCGCGGGCACCAGTTGTGTGGGAGTGCAGGATGTGGCAGCCCGAGCCGCTGGCAGCAAACCAATGCCCGTTGGCGGAGTGACGATGGTCCGCACACCCACGCGGCGGACGCGGCCGTCGGAAAATTGCAACGTCAGCTCCGCATCGTGTATTCCAACAGTCAAGCCGCTGGTGAGCGGTTGCACCACAATACGCGTTGGATTCGCCAACGCGAGCGTCGCATTTCCAGGAATGAAATTCAGAGCGTCGTTCGCATTGGATGAGGTGAAACTCGAAACGTAGGTCTGTGGCGTGTCTGAAACATTGTAGACGAACAGATTCTTCGCGCCCGGTGGCGGATCGCCAGCCACTGCCGTGAACACAAGCTCGCTCGGCTGGATGGCTGGCCCTGGGTCCTGGCCGGCGGGTAACACCTGAAGCACAATGGTCACGATCTGGGGTGTGTTCGCGGCTGCCGGCGCATCCACGCGCACCAACCCATAGTAGAAACCGGCGGCAAGGCCCGTTTGATTCACCGTGACGGCAATGCTCTGCGGCGGCTCTCCAGCGGTGATCGCGTCCGAAGGGGGCGTTGCACTCAACCATTGTTGCCCTCCCGCAAGCGTCCGCGTGGACACGGTGAAATCCATCGTTCCCCGGCCGATATTGTTCACTGCAAAAGTGCCGGGCGGCACTACGCCGCCGCCTGCTACGGCAATGAACGAAAGCGCGGGCCGCGACAGCCGAATCGCTTGGTCGAGCGTGCTGACTGTCAGGTTCACCGAAATCACGATGCTTGTGCCTGTGGTGGAGCTCGCAATTGTCACCGATCCCGTGTACGTTCCAGCTGCCAGTCCGCTGGGATCTGCAATCACTGGTACGGGCGCGGGGGTCTTGGGTGTCGCTGTACCGGAAGCCACGCCTAGGCTCAGCCAGTTACCCCCGCTTGAAGTTTGTGCAGTGGCCGAGAATGCCAGTGGTCCGGTTCCCAAGTTCGATACGCGCACCGTTTGCGTCCCGATAGCGGTGGGCTGATCGGGAAAGGTGAACGACAAAGCGGTTTTATCGGTCGCTAATACTGGCGGCGTGCCGGGCCCCACTAGAAAACTCACTTGAATTGTCGTCGTCACAGGAGTGGCTTGCGGCGCGGTAATCGTGAGTGTGGCTTGATAAGTCCCTGGAGTCAGGTTAGTCGGATCGGCTTGTACATTCATCAACCGCGGCGTAAACCCGCCCGCGCTCACCACCAGCCAACTGGCGGAACTCGGCGAGATAGAAAACGCCACTCCACTTACTGGCCCATCAATTGTGAGCTGTTGCGGCGGCGCTAACGCCCCACCGGCTTGCGCCGAAAAACTGAGCGGAGTGGGAGCAACGGTGATCCCCGGTGGAGCGGCCAACACCTCGCGAATGCGATTGGCCGCCACGTCGGAGATAAACAAGTCGCCGTGCCGGTCGAACAGCAAACCGCGCGGAATAGAAAACCCAGCGTCCTGCACCGGCCCACCATCCCCCATCGTTGTCGACGTTCCATTGCCCGCGAAAGTTGTGATGACTCCATTCGGGGCGATCACCCGCACTCGATTGTTGAAGCCATCGGCCACATACAAGTTACCGGTTGCATCCAAAGCCAGGCCGCCACGATTCTGCATTCCCATTGAAGCCTGAGTAGCCGGTCCGCCGTCGCCCGAAAATCCGCCTTGCAGGTTTCCCGCGATGGTCTTCAGATGCCCGTCTGGCGTGATGTAGCGCAAGACCACACCGCCCGGCAGCAAGGTTTGCTGCTCCTGAAAATACAGCCCGCCCTGGCCATCCGGCAATATCGACGAGGGCGCTGCCAGGGGCGAAGTTAAGGCCACCGCGCCATCTGGCGAAACGGCCGAAACGCCCGTTCCCGCGATGGTGTGAATATTTCCATCCGGCGTGACCTCGCGAATGAGATTGCCGGCCATATCGGATAGAAATAAATTCCCCGTCGCGTCAAAAGCCAATCCTCCCCCGCCCGCGATCGGCGCTTCAATGGCAGGCACCCCGTTCCCAGGCGTAGTCGGTATGCCAATCTGATTGACAACCGGAAGAATCGCGCCTGAAGGCGTCAATTCAATTACCCGATGCGCCATCAGGACATACACGTTGCCGGATGGATCTGAAGCGATCCCATTGAGAAGCTCGGTCACTCCCAGCTCCGGAAAATTCGCCGCGCTGATGGCCGTGCGAATGATGCCGGCCGGTGAAATTGCCCGGACCCGCACGTTGAGCGTATCGAGAAAATAGAGCGTGCCATCCGGCGTCTGGGTCATCAACGTGGGCCCTTGAATGATCGCGCCCAGCGCCGGACCGCCGTCGCCTCCATAACCATATCCGCCGTTGCCCGCGATTGTGGTCAGAATGCCATGCGTGTCGACCTTGCAGAGCCTCGCATCGCGGCTGTCGGCGACATATAAATTGCCCGCCGCGTCCAGCGCGATTCCGCCGTTGTCATAGACACGCTGGCCCACCAGGTAGGCCGTCACGGCGGGCACGTTGCTGCTGAATGCGGCGACGGTGGTGCTGGTGATGAGCGTGGTAGCGCCGCCGGCGACCTTCAACAGATAGCCCTTGTGCGGCGAAAACACGTAGAGCGCACCCGTTGCGTCAACCGCTAAGCCGCTCGCATAGCTCAGATTTAAGTTCAGGGGTGCAACGCCATTGGCCGGAATAACGCTACCTCCACCGGCAATTGTGGAGATGGTTCCATTCACCGTGATTTCACGAATCCGGGAAGGGAAATTTACGACGTCCCCGTCAGCGACATATAGATTTCCCTGAGCATCGAACGCGAGGCCCAATGGTTGCGACAATAATGCCGCCGCTGCCGGCCCGCCATCTCCCGAGAAGCCGTTAGTTCCCGACCCGGCGTAGATGCTCAGAGTGCCGCTTGGCGTCAGCTTGCGGATGCGATTGCTCTCACTGAAATACAAGTCCCCGGCTGCATCCAACGCCAGTCCGTTGACGATACCCAGCGCCGCTCCGCCCCCGGCCACGGTCGTGATGATTCCATCGGTCCCGACCCTCCGCACGTAGTGGCCATCGCCGAAGTAGATATTGCCCTGTTTGTCGACCACGATGCCCCCGAGGCTGTCCTCAAAAGGTGCGCCGACGTATTGATCTGGATTGTCGGTCGCTGCGATCGCGGCCGAGGTGGCCGGTCCGCCATCCCCGGAATAACCCGCGATTCCATTGCCCGCTACCACGGTCAGCGTGCCATCCGCACCAACCCGCAACACCAAATGCTCCAGCGGATCGGTGAAGTAAACATTGCCCGCACCGTCCGTCGCCACGCCATTGACGTAGCCGATGGGCACGGTCACCGCCGGTTGGCCATTTCCCGTAAAACTGGGGTCCTCGCCCGCGATGGTGGTGATGACGTTCTGGGCCGGCGCCGCCATGGTGAAAAGAAGAGACAGAAAGCTACAGCACAGTATCCGCTTGGCCGGCATGCGGCGCGGGAATCGATCCATGGCCCTAAGTCTACTAAAGCCCCCCCGCTTCCCACGTGCTAACATCGTTTTAAGTCGCAGTATGATCGAAGTGCTCCCCTCCATCCTCTCGGCTGATTTTGCGCACTTAGGCGAAGAAATCGCACGTGTAGAACGCGCCGGAGCCTCGTTCCTGCACGTGGATGTGATGGATGGCCACTTCGTGCCGAACATCAGTATCGGAATCCCGGTAGTGGAGTCGATCCGCAAGGCTACGCGCTTGAAGCTCGACGTTCACCTGATGATTTCCGATCCCGACAAGTATGCTCCCGAATTCATACGGGCGGGCGCCGATTACGTACTGGTCCATCAGGAGGCCTGCACTCACCTCGATCGTACGCTGCGGCTCATCCGGTCCGAGGGTGGGCGGCCTGGAGTAGTGCTGAATCCCGCCACGCCGATAAGCATGCTGAGCGAGGTGCTGGATCTGGTGGATCACGTGCTCATCATGAGCGTCAATCCGGGATTTGGAGGCCAGGCTTTTATCCCCAATGCCCTCAAGAAAATCCAGGCGTTGGCGTGGCGTCGTAAAGAGTTAGGCTTGAATTTTGCCATCGAGATCGATGGTGGGGTATCGCCCGCCAACGCAGGTGACATCACCCGCGCCGGGTGTGACTGGCTGGTGGCAGGGTCGTCGATTTTTCACACCCCGGACCCCGGACAGGCGTTTGTGGAATTGCAGCGCGCGGCGCGAGACGCCGTGCTCGTAAAGGTTTAATCTATAAGGTTGGATATGGCTCGATACTTTTTGATTGTGATCTTGGCAATTGTGGCGACTTCGTGTGGCTTCCGCGCGAAGAAGTATGACGACCCGATTACCAAGGACACCAAACAACCCGACAAGGTTTTGTTCGATCGTGCTATCAACGATATCGAACACAGCCGTTACGAAATCGCACGCATCACTCTGAACACCCTGATCAATACCTACGATCAGAGCGAATTCTTGGCTAAAGCCAAGCTCGCGATCGCCGACAGTTGGTACCGGGAAGGCGGCGCCGCCAGTCTGGCTCAGGCCGAAGCCGAATATAAGGACTTCATCCTGTTCTACCCGACCATGGAAGAGGCCGCCGAATCCCAGCAGAAGATCTGCATGATTCACTACCGGCAGATGGACAAGGTGGATCGCGATGCCAGCCAGGCCATCCGCGCCGAGGATGAATGCCGGCAGTTGATTGTGCAGTTTCCCAACAGCAAATACGTCGACGAGACGAAACAGCTTCTGCGTAATATTCAAGAGTCCATTGCCGAAGGCGAGTACTTGGTTGGTAGTTTCTATTTCAAACGCGGCGATAATTCCGCGGCCGCTAACAGGATGAGCCACCTTGTCGATCAGTATCCGCTGTACAGTAAAGCCGATCTGGCGTTGTGGGAAATGGGCCAATCCTATGGACGGCTGGGCACGCGCTTCCGGAAGCAGGAGGGCGAGGCTTATGCGAAGATCGTGCAGGATTATCCGCTCAGCGATTATGCCGACGAAGCCACCAGAAAGCTGAAGGAACTCGAACTTCCCGTTCCGGCTGCCGATAAAGCCGCTGTTGCTCGCATGCAATATGAAAAAGATCATCGCGTAAAGCCGGGCCTTGTTTCGCGCACTTTGCTGCCCCTCAGGCGAGGTCCCGACGTTAGCACGGCCGCGCACTCCGGCGATCCAGCCATGGCCACCATGCGCCCCTCGGTTCCACCGTTAGTTCCACAACCGGCGGGTGCCACTGGATTCAACGGCGAAGTGACTGCGACGGCGGTTGGAAACTCGTCGGCGCTGGATACCAAACCCGACGCCCGTGCGAATCCACCCGCGGTCTCCGCCACCGGCACTACACCAGCGGCTGCCGATACATCGCAACAGGCATCCCAACAAACGACGACCGATCCGAACGCCAAGAAGAAAAAGAAAGCCAAGAAACAGCAGCCACAACCCGCTGCCCAACCCGCCGCTGCTCAGCAGCCGGCTGATGCACAGCCTGCGTCCACTACCGCCGCGCCATCGAATTGAATTCGATGAGCCGAATCCTGCTGGCTGACGATAGTCCTCACGCGCAGCGTATGGGCGAGCGCATTCTGCGCGAAGAGGGTTTTGAAGTGGTCAGCCTCACCGACGGAAATGCCGCGATGCTGCGTCTGGCCGATGTCGATCCAGATCTAATCCTGGCCGATGTTTTTCTTCCCGGGAAATCCGGTTTCGAGTTGTGCCGCTATGTGAAAAGCGAAGCGCGTTTCAAACACGTTCGCGTGGTGCTTACTGCTGGGTTGCTCGAACCATTCGACGAAGACGAAGCCAAACGGGCCGGTTGCGATGGGATACTGAAGAAGCCATTCGAGGCTTCGAAAGTGGTCAGCACCATCGATCCGTTGGTAAAGGATGCCCAACAGGCGCGCACGCCGTTCACCGAGTCTTTAGTAGCTGCGGCGGCGGCAGTGATCGATCTGCCGAAACCGTTCGAAGCACCGAAGCCACCCGAAGCTCCATTGGCCGAAATTGTAGTATTAAGGCCTGTTGAGCCCCTGCCTCCACCACCTGCTCCTGAGATCGATGCGGAGCGAGTCCGCGCCGCCGTCACGCTAGCGCTGGACGCAGCTTTGCCGGTTCTGATCCAGGAAATTACCGAGCGAGTCTTGATAGCATTGGGTCATTAACCCATGCCCGAAAATACATTCGACATCGTGTCCAAGATCGACCTGGCGGAAGTAAACAATGCGGTCCAACAGGCGTTGAAGGAGATACACCAGCGCTTCGATTTGAAGGACTCCAAATCCGATATCCAGCTCAACGAGAAAGACAATAAGCTGGTGCTGGCCAGCCTGGATGACTACAAGCTCAAGGCGGTCTGCGACGTATTGCAACAGAAACTGGTGAAGCGCAACGTGTCGCTGAAGGGTTTGACTTTCGGTCCGATACTGCCCGCCGCCGGCTCCAGCGTCCGTCAGGAGATCACGCTGCAGCAGGGAATTTCCACCGAGAAAGCGCGCGAGATCGTCAAGCTGGTGAAGGACAGCAAGAAGAAAGTGCAGGCTTCCATCCAGGGCGACGTGGTGCGTATCGCCGGAAAAGATCGGGACTCGTTGCAAGATGTGATCGCGATGCTGCGCGGCCACGATTTCGGGATCGACATGCAGTTCACCAACTATCGCTCGAACTGATGCCGCGCCGGATTGAAAGCCTGTTTATTGATGGGCCGTCTGGAAAATTAGAAGCGCTGCTGGAAGAACCGGAGGATCAAGATCCCAACCGGGCAGTGTTGGTTTGCCATCCTCATCCGCAATTCGGCGGCACCATGCATAACAAAGTGGTCTATCGCATCGCGCGTGCGCTGCGCCGCGCCGGAGCCGTGGTGCTGCGATTTAATTACCGCGGCGTCAATCTAAGCGAAGGCAAATACGATAATGGCGTCGGCGAAGTGGAGGACGCCCGCGCCGCGCTGGCCTTGTTGCGGTCGCGCTACCCCGGTCTGCCTTTTTCACTGGCCGGTTTTTCGTTCGGATCGCGGATTGTCTTGAAACTTGGCTGCGAAATAGCTGGTGCCACCCAGTTGATTGCCATCGGGTTTCCGGCTAACTTGTCCGACAGCCAGCCTCTCGGCCAATGTCTCGTCCCGAAGGTTTTCATTGTAAGCAGGAATGATCAATTCTGCGCCAACGCAAACATGGAGGCGTATTTCGACGCGCTTCCGGAGCCCAAGGAACTGATATGGGTGGACGCCGCGGACCATTTCTTTGCCGGCGCGTTAGATCAATTTGAAGAAGCGGTTTACGGAGTTACCCACACCTGACAGGAGGGCTCTTAGCTGGTAGCGTGACGCATTTCACGCTGCACTTTGCGGGCGGCGCGTTCGCTGATCAGGTTGGCCACTTTTGCCAGCAATCCGGGGACATCTTCCGGCTTAATCAGCATCCTCACCTGTTTCGCTGGCGTGGGGCTGTGGGGCTTGGCGTTCTGGTAAGTAGTTACAATCGCCGTGGCCGGCTTGTAAGCCATCATACGGGCGTGTGCCAGCACCTTGAGACCAGCCTCGGGCGACTCCATCTGCAGATCGCTGAGGACTAACTGATACTCTTGCTCGTCCAGTTTGCCGACCGCTTCGGCGGCGGAAGCTGCTGAATCTACATGATATCCACTGGCTTCGAGGACTGTTTGCAAGGTTAAGCGAGAGGTAGGATCGTCGTCCACCAACAGCACTCGAGCGAGCTCAAAATCCATGCATCGATCAGTTTCGCTCATTATTTTCATTCGACGTCCTGCGCTGTGCGCTCCTAGGTAATAGTTTAATCGATCCCTGCGGAAATGGAAGCACAGATTTAGGGTACCTGAGGACCTTACTGAGCGAAGACACGCTGGAATATCTGGTCGATGTTTCGTAACTGCCTGGAAACAGAGAACGTTTCCTCTAAGGCCGATGGGGCGAGGTGCCGGCTCACGATGGGGTCGGCCTGGACCGCAGCGCGGAAATCGCCATCCCCTTCCCAGGCCTGCATAGCGTATCCCTGGACTACTTTGTAAGCTTCCTCACGTAACATCCCGGCTGCCGATAGGTCCAGGAGGAGCTGTCCAGAGAAAACCAGGCCTCGGGTCAGATCTAGGTTACGCTTCATGCGCTCCGCAGAGACACGCAAGCCTGAAATCAGCCAAATCGTTCGAGACAGCATGTAATCGACGGCGGTGGTGGTGTCCGGCAGAATAACGCGCTCGACCGAGGAATGGGAAATGTCGCGTTCGTGCCACAGTGCGATATTTTCGAAAGCCGGTTGGATGTTCCCCCGAACCACTCGCGCCAAGCCGCAAATCTGTTCGCAGCTCACCGGATTCCGCTTGTGAGGCATGGCCGACGAGCCCTTTTGTCCCTGGGCGAACGGCTCTTCCACTTCCCGAACTTCGGTGCGCTGCAAATGGCGAATCTCAAGCGCGATCTTTTCAAGCGTAGCTGCGACGAGGGCCAATGTCGCGATGTAGTTGGCATGCCGGTCGCGCGAGACAACCTGCGAGGCGATTGCCGCGGGCCGCAGTCCTAGCCGCTGGCAGATGCGCTCCTCAGCCTGCGGACCGATATGCCCGAAAGTTCCCACGGCGCCCGAGATCTTTCCCACTCGCATATCCTCGGCGGCGGCGGAAAAGCGCGCGAGATTGCGCCGGACTTCGTCGTACCAGAGCGCCAGTTTTAATCCAAAAGTGATCGGCTCGGCGTGTATGCCGTGCGTTCTTCCAATTTGCACCGTGTCTTTAAATTCGAACGCGCGCGCCTTCAAGACCTCCGCGAGCTGGCCGATCCCTTTGAGAATCAGTTCAGACGCGCTGCGCACCATCAACGCCTGCGCGGTATCGACTACGTCATTGGACGTCAGCCCGTAGTGCAGCCATCGCGACGCTTCAGGCGCACCGGCAGCAGCCAGGCTTTCCGACACAGCGGTGGTGAATGCGATGACGTCGTGCTTCACCACACGCTCGATCTCCTGGATTCGTTGGAGATCGAAGCTGGCATGTTTGCGAAGCAGACGGGCAGCCTCGGGAGGCACATCGTTGGTTTCAGCCAGCGCTTCCGACGCCGCGAGTTCCACTTCCAGCCACTGCCGGTACTTGTTCTCCTCGCTCCAGATGTTGGCCATCTCCGGGCGGGTGTAGCGTTCGATCATTAGTAAGTAAAGACCTCGGATTGCTGTTTCGGCTCAGCCACCACCAGGCGTGTGAATAGCGCGCGGCGTGCGCCATCCAGCGCGCGATGGGCTTGATTGCGCACAATCTCGGGATGATTGTTGTGCTCGCTCAAGTGCCCCAGCACCAGCGTGTTTATCGACGAATCGAGATCGGACCGGATGAAATCGCAAACCACGTCGTTCGATAGATGCCCGTTGCGGCCCATGACCCGTTGTTTCACAGACCAAGGGTAGGGCCCCACTTTTAGCATCTCCAGATCGTGATTGGATTCCAGCACTAACAAGTGCGCGCCGCGCAGGTGGAACTTGATGGAATCGGTCACGTAGCCCAAGTCCGTCACCAGGCCCACCTTGATTCCTTGCGTGCGAAAACAGAAACCCACCGGATCGATGGCGTCATGCGGAATCGTAAAGCTGTCGATTTCGATATCGCCGACGCAAAACGTTGTCCCGGCCTGGAAACAGTCCAAGCGCGGCGTGAACTCGCCCCAAGGAATGGCAGGCGCAGTGAGCCGGGTGATGAAGATGGGCACGTTGAGCAGGCGCGCCAGCGCCACCAGGCCGCTGACATGATCGGAATGCTCGTGCGTGATCAGGATTGCGTCCAGCTTTTCGGCGTCTTCATTGATCAGGGCGAGACGGGCTAGAATGTCGCGCCTGCTCAGGCCGGCGTCAACGAGGATGCGCGTATTTTCGGTGCGGATGAAGGTGGAGTTTCCCGAACTACTGCTGGCGAGCACGCAGACTTGAACTATGATGAACCTCCGTGCTTACTCAATCGTTTCGGGCTCACGCTGGATGTTGTGCTCACCGGCGGTCTTCTTCTCCCAATATTTTCGCAGCCAGGCTTCCCAACTCTTCCCAGCGGCTGTGTCGCGCCCGGTGAATGCCAGCGCCTGGATTTCCGAATAAGGAATCGAGAGCTTCGAATCGTAGTTCTTTGGGAACACCCGCACGCGCGAATCGTCCAGTGTGGCGCCGTTTTGCCGGTCGAAGATGTAGCCTTCCACCTGGGTGCCGTTCTTGAGGGTGATGGTGACATCGCCGCGATAATCGAAGGCTTTTTCGAGCGCGCCGCGAATCTCGTCTTCGGTGGCGAGTTGGGGAATCCAGCCTTCCAGTTGATCGTGCGAGAAGCCGGGGACTACTTCGAGAATTTCGGGATTGGCAATGTTGTTGTTGATCTCCGGATCGCTCATGCTTGCTGGGTTTCGCTGGCTGGTGTTTCCAGCTGAATATTCACAAATGGATTGTGCGCGTGAACCGGCTTCACCGGCTCTTGTAGTAACCGCTCGGCGTCTTGATCGGGGTATGCGGTAAACAGATACGAACGCGCCATGGCGGCGAAGCCGCGCAGAGACGAGAACCCGTCGTGAACAGCCGATGGCTCAAAGCCACAATGCACCATGCAATTGGCGCACTTCGGATTTTCCGATTGGTTTCCGTATTGATCCCAAGCGGTGGTTTCCATCAATTCGGTGAAAGTGTCGGCATAGCCATCCTGAAGCAAGTAACAAGGCTTCTGCCAACCGAAGAGGTTGTAAGTGGGCATGCCCCAGGGCGTGCAGTTGTATTGGCGCTTGCCCATGAGAAATTCCAGATACAACGGCGACTGGTTAAACTGCCAATTCTTCTTGCGATTCGAAAGGATCGCTTTGAAGGTGCGGCGCGTGCGCGCGCGCCCCATGAAATGCTGCTGGTCGGGCGCTTTGTCGTAGGAGTAGCCGGGAGCGACCATGATTCCCTCGACGCCCAGATCCATCATTTCGTCGAAGAATGCCCGGACGCTCTGCGGATCAACGCCATCGAATAGCGTGCTGTTAGTGGTGACGCGGAAGCCGGCTTCGACCGCTTCGCGGACGGCTTCGACGGCGATCTCATAACCGCCTTCGCGGCACACCGAAAAATCGTGATGCTCGCGCTGGCCATCCAGATGGACGGAAAACGTCAGGTACTTGCTCGGCTTAAAGAGCGACAGCTTTTCCTTGAGCAGCAGCGCGTTGGTGCAAAGGTAGATGTACTTTTTGCGCGCGACTAAGCCTTCGACGATTTTGTCGATTTCGGGATGCATCAGAGGTTCGCCGCCGGGGATGGAAACCATCGGCGCACCGCACTCATCCACGGCTTTGAAACATTCTTCGGGCGAAAGGTTTTTCTTAAGGATGTGTGCCGGATATTGGATCTTGCCACAGCCCGCGCAAGCCAGGTTGCAGCGGAACAGAGGCTCCAGCATCAGCACGAGCGGGTAACGTTCGCGACGCTTGAGACGCTGCTTGAGGACGTAAGTTGCTACGGTCCACATTTGGGAGACTGGAACGGGCATAAGTAAGCAGACCTAAGAACCATTGTAGCCATGCCGAAGCGGAAAGCGGTAGGGGAGGGAAGAATTCGCGAAGGCGCCCGGCACTGCTGGAGCGCCGGGCGAGTTGTTGAAGTTGGCTATGATTAGCGAGCCAGCGCGCGTTTGCGGCGGCGCAGGGCCACGCCAAGTAATCCAGCGCCACT
>Ga0210383_10004445_pt1 | contig 12450 bp, 8 predicted proteins | sample IncBWC14OmetaG_FD_160072 | JGI IMG/M metagenome (GOLD analysis project Ga0210383, IMG submission 160072) | Forest soil microbial communities from Barre Woods Harvard Forest LTER site, Petersham, Massachusetts, United States - Inc-BW-C-14-O ...
TCCATCTCTTGCGCCCGCGCGGCCCGTGGCGACGAGAAGCAGATTGCCGCGACCGCCGCTCCGATCAGACACGGCAGCGCGCGGGGCATACGCAGCGCCCCGGTCGGAGCCCATCGCGGGTGGTAGGGGCCCCCCCGAGGGCCGCGCGCTGAAATGGCCTTGGCTCTCATCCCGATCTCCTGGCTGGACAGTGTAACTGATGCGGTCCAGGACGAGGGAGGCGACCCGGGGCGCGCGTTCGTCGAGAACGCCCCGTTCAGACGGAGATAATATACTCTGCGCGCGTGGCGCTCAGAATTGCCTATCTGGTCAACCGACGGCCGGCTGCGTCCTGTGATCGACGCGGGGTGGAGTCCGGGGTGGAGTCAACGAGGCGCGGAGCTGTCGCGGTCGGCGGTCCGCCGCCACCACTGACGCGCCAGGATCACCAGGAACTCTGGATCGCGCAGGAGGTATCGTCCGGCCATGCGACGCGGCTCCTGGGCGAGCCGGTAGGCCCACTCGAGCCCGTAGCGCGAGAGCCAGGCCGGCGCCCGGCGTGCCGTGCCGGCGATGAAGTCGATCCCGGCGCCGACGCAGACCATGACCGCCGGCGAGAGAAGATCTCTCGTGTCGTCGCAGAAGATCTCCTGTTTGGGTGCGCCGAACGCCACCAGGACGAGATCGGGTCGGGTGGTCGCGATCTCCCGGGCGATGGCTCTTCGCGCGCTGGGATCGGCGCCGAGCTCGATCTGCGGGGCCGCGGTTCCGACGATCTTCAGGGTGGGAAAACGTGCCTCGAGCTCGGCGGTCGCCAGCGCCCCGACGCCCGGTGCGCCGCCCAGCAGGAACAGACGCCAGCCCTGCGCGGCGGCCCGTTCCACCAGAGGAATCACCAGATCCGAGCCGGAGACCTTCTCGGGCAGGGGCTGGCCGAACAGACGGGCCGCCCAGAGGACGGGGGTGCCGTCGACCAGCGAAAGGCTGACGCGAGAGTAGGCCGCCTGCAGCCTGTCGTCCCGTTCGGCGAGGACGACGTGGTCGACGTTGGGGGTGAACACCATCCCCCCCTTCCCAGCCCGCACCAACGCTTCGATCGCGCTCAGCGCCCCCGCGAAATCGACGACATCGATCGGGAGGCGCCCCATCTGAATCCGTTCGCTCATGAAACGGCTGGCACTTTAGCGCACCTGACTGCCCACGTCCGAACCGAAAGGCGAGCGGCGATGACGGAGGCCGGCGCGTGAGGCTCGGATACGTCGTCCCGGAGTTTCCCAGCCAGACGCACGCCTTCTTCTGGCGCGAGATCGAGGCGCTGCGCGCGCAAGGGGTGGAGGTCCAGCTGATCTCGACCCGGCGGCCTCCTGCGGCCGCCTGCCGGCATGAGTTTGCGCCCGCGGCGATCCGCGAGACCTTCTATCTCTTCCCGCCGGGCGCGCGGGTGCTGCGCGCGTTGCCGGGGCCGGCCCGGGTGAGGGCGACGCGGCGGTATTTTGCGGCGCTGACTCCCGAGAAGGGCGCCGCGGCGCTGCGCAGATATGCCCTGCTGCTTCCCGCGCTCTCGCTGGCCGAGTACGCGCGCCGCCAGCGCCTCGATCATGTTCACGTTCATTCGTGCGCCGACGCGGCCCACGTCGCGGCGCTTTGTCACCAGCTCGGCGGCCCATCCTTCAGCCTCACATTGCACGGTGATCTCTCGGTCTATGGACGCGATCACCAGATCAAAATGCAGCAGGCGTCGTTCGTGGCGGCCGTGGGGAGTCACTTGCTCCAGCAGGTGGTCGATCAGGCGCGGGTACCGAAGGAGCGCGTTCATGTCAGTTGCATGGGCGTCGACCTCACGCGACTGGTCGATCTCGGGGGGGACCGATCGGTCGTCGCAGGCAAGCTCCACATCGTGACGGTCGCTCGCCTCAACGCCATGAAAGGGCACGTCCACGCCCTCGCGGCGGTGCGCCGGGCCGTCGACGCAGGCCTCGACGTTCACTACACGATCGCGGGAGAGGGAGAGAACCGGGCGACGATCGAGGCGCGCATTCGCGCCCTCGGCCTCGAGCGTCGGGTGACGCTGGCGGGGACCCTTTCCGAGGGGGAGGTCTTCGCGCTGCTCGGTCGGGCCGACGCCTTCGTGCTCCCCAGCGTAGGCGCTGGCGAGGCCTGGCCTGTCTCGGTCATGGAAGCGATGGGGGGCGGGCTGCCGGTCGTCTCTTCGATCATCGGCGCCACGCCAGAGATGATCACCTCCGGGACCGACGGAATTCTGGTGGCGCAGGGCGATGAGTCCGCTCTGGCCGACGCCCTCATCCACCTCGCCCGCGATGTCGACGCGCGCCGGTCGTTGGGGGCCGAGGGGCGGGTGACCGCCCAGCGGCGTTTCGACGTTCGCGTCACCGCGGGACGCCTGGCGGACGAGGTCCGCGCCGCGGTTTCTACTGCATCGTCGGCACGATCCGCGTGATCTCTGGAGGAGGGTTGGTCGCGGGGGTGAAATTGATACCGTCGGTCGACCAGGCGCTGTCGCTCACCCAGATGTCGTCGGTAATCACCAGCGCCAACAGATCGCTCGTTCCCTTGTAGGTCGACTGCGTCCAGCTCGTCGCGCCGTCCGCGCGGCGATAGAGGGTGTTGGAGGTCGCGATCACGAAGGTCCCTTGTCCGGAGGCCAGGTCGGTTGCGGTGACGTTCCCGCCGAGCGCCGTGGTGCGCGGCGTCTCCGTGAACGATTGAGCGCTCGCGCCGTCCCATTCGAAGATGGGAGAGTCGTCGTGGTTGAGGTTGAGGGCGAGGAACCGCCCGTTCCCGTAAGCGACGGCGGTGTATCCGAGGTCGCCGCCGCTCGTTCCCACGTAGGTGATGGGGAGCGACTTCCAGTTCATACCGTCGCTCGAATAGGCGACGTCTCCCCCGCCGTTGTCGGCCACCGACACGAAGAGGCCGTGGCCGAACACCATCTGGCGCGCCGAGAACGCCGTCGTCGTGTTCGTCCAGGTCGTTCCGTCGGTGGAGTAGCGGACGTTGGTCACGAAGTGTCCCAGCCCGTAGGCGCAAGCGTCGTTGGATTGCGCACCACCCACGAGTGTCCAGGCCGAGCCGTCGTTCGACGACATGAGGAGGCCCATGTCGCCCGCGGTCCCGCCCACCGCCAGGAATCGCCCCGCTCCGTAACAACCACCCCGGAAGAGCCACTGGTTGTCGCCGTCGACCGGCGGGCCGGACCACCCCGTGGGAAGTGTCGTGGGCGCGGCGGCCTTCGTCCAGCTCTTGCCGTCGGGGGAGAAGGCCCGGAGCGCGGAGTAGCCCACCGCGACGAACGGGGCGTGCGGCCGCAGCTCGGTCACTCCAGCGTCGCCCGTCGTCACTGTCGTCCCCCCTTGGCCGCCGGTCCCCGTCACGCCGCCGCTCTGGCCCTTGCCACCCGCGCCGCCGCCGGTCTGGCCCCCGGTGCCCGAGACGCCGCCGGTCTGGCCGCCGGTGCCGGGGCTCCCCCCGGTCTCGCCGCCGCCGCCGGCGCCCATTCCGACGCCGCCGCTCGTCGAGTGACAGGCCGCGAACGGCGCGAGCGACGCGCCCACGAGTGCCAAAACAACCGTACGACTCGGACGCGGTCTGCTTGATGCCAACGGCCTCTCCTGCAAAACTGGTCGGAACGCTGTCACACCCGCACAGGCGAATCAAGGAAGCTGACGTCGACGCCGGCTGACCTTGGCATCGCCCTCGCCGTTCGATATCATTCCCAAGATTCCTCAAGATCCAGTGGCTTTCCTCGTCGGTAGAGCGTTCCGCGCTCGTCTTCCGGATTTGCTCCAGACCCTGGCCGCTCGTGCCGTCCGTCGTCGGGTTCGCCCGTGAGTCCGGTCGGCGTCTTCGCCAACGCGGCCCTCTTTCTTTGGATCCCGATCTCGCTGACGTTGTTTTTCACCATGCCCCGGAATCGGGCTGCCTTGGTGACGATCTTTGGCGGCCTCTTGTTCCTGCCGGAACTGGCCTGGTTCAAGATCCCTCTGCTGCCGCCGTTCTCGAAGCAGACCGTTCCCTATCTTTGCGTCCTGCTCGGCTATTCGTTGCGAGCGCCCGGGCGTGTCTGGAGTCCGCCCAAGGAATGGTGGGTCACGTTTTTGGCCCTCCTCATGGTCGCGGGGGGCGCCGCCACCGGTCTCACCAACGGCGACGTTCTGACGTACGGCAAGTGGCATCACGTGGTGCTCCCCGGCCTCACCTTCAAGGACGGGATGTCCATCGGGCTCGGTGAAATGCTGGGAGCCGCGGTTCCATTCTTTCTGGGCACCGTCGTCCTCCGGGAACGCAAGGACTTCGAGGATCTCCTGGCGTTCTTGGCAGCGACCGGCGTCGCGTATTCGCTCTTCGCGCTCCTCGAGCTCCGCCTGAGCCCTCAACTTCACGCCTGGGTCTACGGCTACCACCAACACCCGGATTTTCAGCAAACGGTCCGGTTCGGTGGATATCGGCCGATGATCTTCATGGGCCATGGTCTGGCGGTCGCTCTCTTCTTCGTCGTGACCACCCTGTGCGCAACGGCGCTCCTCCACACCCGCCGGCGGGTGTGGGGAATGACCGCTCGCTGGGCTTCGCGATGGCTGGCGTTCATCGTCCTCATTTGCAAGAGCACGGCCGCGATCGTCTATGCCGCGGTCGCGGTGCCGCTCACGATGTTCGCCTCGCCGCGGTGGCGGCAGAGGATCGCGAGCTGGCTGGCCCTGTTCGTGATCCTCTACCCTGCTCTTCGACAAGCCGACCTGTTTCCCACCCAGGGCCTTCTCTCGGCGGCCAGGCTCCTCGGCGAAGATCGCGCGGGCTCGATGGAGTTTCGTTTCGACAACGAGGAGGTGTTGCTCAAGAAGGCCCGAGAGCGCCCCTGGTTCGGCTGGGGCCTGTCTGGTCGGAACGAGGGCTACGACGAATATGGCCGCATGACCACGGTGACCGACGGGGCATGGATCATCTCCTTCAGCGTCTCCGGGGTCGTTGGATTCCTCTCACTGTTTGGGCTCCTGGTCCTCCCGATCTTCGTCAGCCGCCGGCGGTCGCGGAAGATCGACGACGAGTCTCAGCGAGACATGCTGGCGACCCTCTCGCTCATCGTGGCGGTCACCGCCATCGATCTGATTCCAAACGGGATCTTCTCCAACTATCCATTCTTTCTGTCGGGCGCGCTTCTCTCCCTCTCGCGAGCCCGCAGCGACCCCCGCGACGACCGGTCCTAGCTCTACTTCGGTCGGCTCAGGCTCTCTCTCGACCGTCGCTGCGACGCTTGAAACTCGACGGCCGCTCGGTACTTCGGGTGACTGCGGTCCATCAAATGATCGGCGTTCGCCCAGGCGCTCGCGCGGCCGATCCCACCCCATACGTTGAAGACCGATCCGTTCACCGAGGCGAAGCCGCTGAACATCTTCACGTAGAGGGCGGTCATGCGCGGATCGCGGCCCACGTCGATCAGGAACTGCTTGAGCAGCGGATCGGGCCCGTGATCGAAATGAGTCCCCCCTTCGTAAACGTAGAGACCAAGCCCCCGCTCGTCGGCGATCCGTCGAAAGGTTCGAAACAGAGAGAGCGTCGTGACGAGGCTGTTGGCGCGCTCCGGCGTGCTCGCGCCATCGCCATCCTTGATGTTCTCGACATCGCCCCACTCGAGCTGCCGAAAGGCCTTGTCGAGCGCGGAGGCCTTGCCCTGTTGCAGCCATTGCTTGATGAGAGGCGTATTTTCAGGCTTGGGCAGCAGACCGTTGAAGTAGCCGGTGATGCCGATGGCGTCGGCCGACTTGTAACAGGGCTCGTGCCCCATCGCCACCCACCTCGGACAGTCGAGGGAGGCGCTCGCAACGTCGGTCCAGCCGGTCTGTGGCGCGATCAGGCAGCGAAGGCGCTGTTTCTCGGCGCCGAACACCTCCTTCCAGATCCGGCACATCGTCGACGCGCGGGCGCCCATGAACTGAAGCCATCCCGTCCCCTCGCCGGGCCAGAGCTTGGCGGCTTCGAGGCGGGCATAGGTCGCCTGGGGGAAGCCCCAATTCCAGAGCTCATTCGAGTACTCGACCGTTGCGACGAGCCCTGGCAGCAACGTGCCTTTGACCAAGGTGGCGAATGAACGCGCATAGACGTCGTCAAATTTGTAAGGAAGGCTGAAATGGGGATGTGCGCGAAGTTGATTGGCGAGCGCAATCATGATCTCGACGGGATAGCCCGGACTGGTCAGGCCGGCGGCCGGCCGCCGCGGATCGATGAACTGTTGCCGCCACTGAACTTGGACCGGCTTGGTTCGCTCGGGCCACCGCCCGGCATGGTCGTCCTCTTCGTCGTTCGAGAGCATCCAATCCATGAAGCGCAACGAGCGGTAGGGCGCCAGGAATGACAGAAGATCCGGGTTGAAGAGCTTCCCCGCCGCGAGCAGGTCCTGCCGATCTTCCCGGACGATGGTGATGTCGCGAAGGTAGTGACCGACCTTGTGGGGATCGTCCGCTTCAATCGAGATCCAGACGTTTCCCGGCTCTCCCCGGAAGCGAATCCGTCCCGGCCGCCGGTCGAGAACGTCGATCCCCCCCTGGATCGACAGCGATCCTTCGCCCTTGTACGAGAGCACCCACACCTTCCCGACGAAGTCGGGCGAGTCTCCGGTTCGGACGATGGCCGTGAGCCAGGCGTAGCCTCCCAGGCTGCGCGGCCAGCCATGCTCGTCGAGGTCGAGCGCGGCGTATTTTCCGAGTGGGCCGGCCTCTCCGCCGCCTCCTTCCCACAAGCGGGCGTCGTGCATCAGGTCGAGAAAAGGGAGGGCGTCCGACCAGTCGCCCGGATAATCGAGGTTGTACCCGATGAGCAGATCGGGGTTCTTCGGCGTCGGCGCTGAATCGTTGACGGTCCCGGCCCTGGCGAGACGCCAGTGTCGGCCGAACCGGGCGCTCAGCTTGGCGCCGCCCAAGGAGAGAACGAAGACGAGGCAGAGGAGAACCGCTGCCACCCAGATCTGGCGACCTCGGGCCAACGGATAGCTTGCCTGCCCCATCTGTCTAACGAGCTCCTACCCGGCCGAGCGCGACGTCGAGCCGCTCACGAGTCTAGGGGCCGAGGGGGGAACGTTCAAGCTCCGGTCCGCCCTAATCCGGGAAGGGTTCGCCGAAGCTCGGCTTCGGGCCTTCGCCTCTCACCCAGGCGTAAACGGCCAAGGTTTGTTGGGCCTTCTGCTCCCAGGTGAACAGCGAGAAGACCCGACGCCGGGCCCTCTGTCCGATGGGGCGCACTTTCTCCAGGCCCGTCGCCAGGCGGGCGAGCGTCTGACGGAAGCGGTCGATGATCTCGGCGCGCGTCCCGAGGGGGACCCGAAATCCGGTCGCGTCGCTCACCAGCTCGGCGGGACCTCCGTAGTCCATCACGACGGGGACCAGCCCGAGCGCCATCGCCTCCAGCACCACCCCACCGCCAAATTCGCGCACGCTCGGAAAGGCGAACACGTCCGACTGGACAAGCCGCTCCTGCAGCTTGGTGTTCTCGATCCACCCCGGCAGCCCGACACGCTCGGCCACCCCGAGCTCGGCAGAAAGGCGCTTCAGGCGGTCCATCTCGGGGCCATCGCCGATCACATCGAGCACGGCGACGCCGTCTCGCAGCAAAGGCGCCGCGGCCTCTATCAACATGTCGGCGCCCTTGTAAGGGACCAGGCGGCCCACGAACGCGATCCTGAGCGGCGCCGAGATCGGTCGCTCCACCTGGCGGCTGAAACGAGCCGGATCGATGGCGTTCTCCGGGATGTAGACGGACTTCTCGCGGCTCGAGGCGGGGAGCTGATCGCGGGTCGCCAGGGATCCCACCAGGATGGCAGAGGCGTCCCGGCGGGTCGAGCGGTACCCCGGGAGCAGCTTGTAAGCGTCCCGCACGTAGGAGAGCCACTCCCCCTCGGCGCGCCGGACGCGATCGAACTCCTTTGGCCACGGGACGCCGCCGTTGATGGGACCGAGGATGAAATGGGCGCCCGCCGCCCGGCAGCGGTGGGCGAGCAGGCTGGGGGTGGTGGGGGTGAGGGGTGTCAGTCTGTGAACGATCGAGAACTCACCGGAGCGGATCCGCTGCGAGAACATCCGCCACACCAGGTGCTCGAAGTAATAGTAAGGAAGCGCCGAGAGCGCCGTCGATGCGGTCCACCCGAGGCCGGTCAAGGCTCTGAGCGCCTGGTCGAACCGCCAGAGCGGCCGCGCGGCGATCTCCGAGTCGATGGCGGTGAAGTCCGCCGGCTCGCGCCAGCCCGACCGCATGAAGGCGTCGCGGTTGCGGACCTGGGTCACGACGTGCACATCGGCCACTTTGGCCAGCGCAGATGCGTGAGACCACCCGACCAGCGGGACGCTTGGCCAGTCTGGGTTGGCCGCCTCCGCGATGAGCAAAACTCGCGGGGAAGAACCGCTGGTTGGCGTCACAGTGGTCCATCCATACCTGTTTTGCAGGCGGACTGCACGCGAAGACGAAACCGCCGCGAACGACCGGATCGCGCTCGGCGCCGACGCCGAGAGAGCCTTGCGTTTGCTCGCCGATGCGGGGCAAATTCATCGCGTGATTTCGGGACCAACGGAGGGAGAATGAGGGAGCGCGAGGACTCAGCGCGGGGACGGCTGTCGCTGCCTCACCGGTTGCTGGCGCAGGTCCCCTGGGGTCCCCTGGCGGCGCTGGCCGCGGCGGCGGCGCTGGTGGCGTTCGGGATCGCGGGGATCGGCCGCCATGGCGCCCACATCAACGGAGACATGCGCTTCCTCTACGCCGCCGGCAAGGCCTGGCTCAGCGGTCACAACCCTTACCTGCTGGAGGACATCGTCCTCACGACGCCGCCCTCGCTGGAGCTGAACTTCGTCCAGCTGGGGTTCACCTTCGCCTATCCGCCGCAGTCGTCGTGGTTGTCGATGGCCCTGGCGGCGCTCCCGCTTCGCGCCGCCTCGATCGCGATGGTGCTGCTGAACCTGGCGGCGACCGGGACGCTGGCCTGGTTCACCGTCCGCCTGGCGGCGCTGCCCGGCACCGGCACCTCCGGGAAGGAGCAGGCGCCCGAGCGGACCGAGCTCACCCGCCTGCTCGTCTGGTTCGTGCCGGTCGTGGTCCTCGGGAGCCCTTTCACGCAACACGTGCTCTTCATGGGCCAGACCTCCCTGCTGGCCGTCGCTCTCTTGTCCGCCGGCTGGCACTACACGGTCACAGGCCGCTCGCCCTGGCTGCCAGGGATCCTGCTCGGCGCCTCCACGCTGAAGCCACAGCTGGTGGTGCTCCCGTTGTTGCTCTTGCTCCTCGATCGACGGTTCGCGGTGCTGGCCGTGGCGGCGGGAACAGCGCTCCTGTGCGCGGCCCCGGCCCTCATCATCAACGGCCCGCTGACCTCCGTTCACACCTGGCTCGGCGCCCTCGATCTCTACCGGCAGGGGGACGTGCAGGTCGCGGGGTTTCAGCACGTCTTCGGGGTCCAGAGCCTGTTCGCCTCCGCCGGCATCCATCTTCCCAATCTCTTCCCCCTGGGGCTCGTCGTCGTGTTCGCGCTGTGGCGGTCGGAGCGGTTCACGTCGTGCGAGCGCCTGGGGTTGGCGCTGGCGGCCTCGGCGCTCTTCATCTACTCGCACGACTACGACCTCGCCGGTCTCGCGCCGCTCTTTGCCGCGCTCTGGATCGTGACCCGCAGCTCGAACGCTCAGGCCCTGATCGTGCTGGTGGCGCTGGCCGGGCTGTTCGTGCCCCAACGGGCGTTGCGGGTCTCCCTGGCCGGCCCGGCGTTGCACTGGCGCGAATGCATCCTGTTGGCGCTGGTGCTCTGGCGCATCGTCGCTTCGCGCACCCGCGGCCCCGCGCTGGAGTATCCGGCCGTCACGGAGACCGGCTGAAGATCGTGTAGCCGTAGTCATCCCAGGCGGAGCTGGTCACCACCAGACGCAGGGCGATGCTCGACTTACCCGTCGTCGAGGAGGGCGGGAGACTGAAGTCGTCTTCGCGGAAGCGGGTGGTGTTCTGGGTGGAGACGCCCCCCGCGACGTACCAGGTGCCGACGAGAGAGCCGTCGACGTAGACGTCGGCGCGCTGATCATGGTCAGCGGCGTCATAGACCCGCCGCAAAACGACCCCCACGTTCGTGGGATCGACCGTCGCGGTGAAGGTCGTCTGACCCGTGATCTCATTTCCCTTGAGACTCAGGCTCGACGTTCCGGTCGGGAAGTAGGAGGAGAGCGTGACCGCGGATCCTCCCGTCGTCTGATAGGCGTGCTGAGACAGCGAGCTGGCGGTCGAAGGGTCGATCTGGTCGGACTTCGTCAACCGGATCTTCGACGAGAAGTAGTAGTAAACGACCGTTTGAAGATCGTTCCCCCAGCTGAGCTGCACCCCTGACGAGAAGGGAACCACGTCCGCCAGCATGAACCGGTACATCGTGAAGGGGCTGGTGTTGACGGCGGGCATCGCGGGCGCCCCGGTCAACGGGTTCGTGAAGGCGCCGTTCAAGTAGTACCAGGCGCCGTTGAAGAAGTCCTCGACGCCCGTGCCGACGATGTTCGCCGAGCGTGCTCCGTCGACCAGAAATTCGTCGTTCGCCTCCAACGAACCCGAGCGATTCGGGGACGTCAGCGTGACGCCGACGATGTGACCGCTCCCGGTCGCGCTGAAGAGGGTGCTCATGCCGGTCGAACCGAGGGTCGCCTTGAAGTTCCCCACCTGGCTGAAGTCCGAGGTGAAGGCCCGGCTGGTGACCGAGAACGTCGCGTTCGTGAGGGTGAGGGAAGCATCGCCGTTGACCAGGCGCACGCTCGCCGATTGCGCGAACGGCATCGGGAAATAGCAATAGAGCTGTCCGTTGTTCGATCCGACGGGCAGTGCGCGGACCGGACCGTTGAGCGCTCCGGTTCCGAAGAAAAGGCCGAGCGGCACATTGACGGACGGGGTCGTCTCTCCGTCCCAGGAGATCTGCAACCGCACGGAGCCGAGCAACGCCAGGGCGTTCTGCGCGCCGAGCCCCGGGATGTTGATGGTCAGCGCGGAAATCTCACGCGGCCCCGTGATGCTCGCCAGAACGGTGCTCGCTCCCGGCGCCACGGTCGCGCTGCCGGTCACGGCCGTGTCGGTCGCGTCCGGCGGGTTGGGGTTCGTCCCCACCGACTTCCAGAGCGCCTCGGCGGCCGTGCGATCCTCCTGACCGGTGAACGATGTCACCGCGGTCCCGGCCGGATAGATCAGATAGTCGATGTCATAGTAGTCCTTGGCCGCCACGGTTCCAGCCTCGGTGATCTTCAGCGAGGTTTGGAATTGGATGGGAAGATAGGTCACCATGCCGCCGCTCGAAACGTCCTGGTTGGCCGTGAGCGGTGCGACGAATGGCGAAACGCCTGCTCCCCACATGTCTTTCAGGTTGATCGTGAGGCGGGCGGTCGTTTCGCCGTCGAAATAGAACTTGTACTGCGCCTGGCTGCTGGCCACGGTTTCCTCGGTGTGCCAGAACCGATAGATGGCGCCCGGGCCAAGGGCATCGAATATGACGCTCTCGCCATTGGAGACGCTGAGGTAGTTGTTGTAGTCGACGTTGTTCTGGTTCGGATCCGTGCTCGAGGACGACAGCGCGCGGAGAGTCGTCCTCAGGAAGGGCAGCTTGTCGAACTGGACGAACGTCGCGAGCCCGGGCAGGTTGTCGAATGGACCGGTGCCCGCGTCTGCGGTGACACCCACCGACCCGCCGGTGCTGCTCCCCGACCCGCCGGTGCTGCTCCCCGACCCTCCGGTGCCGGTCACCGTGGGTCCGCCACCCCCACCCGTCCCACCGCTCCCACCATTCCCAATCTGCCCTCCGCGCGAGGAACCGTCGTGGATGACCCCCTGACATCCGACGATGCTCAAAGAGGCCAGCCCCAACATCGTGGGGAAAGACAAGGACATGCCTCGGCACTGTACCATTTGGCAGGCCGGCACGGGAAGGACGCGCTGGGGCTGAGCTTCCGAGCTCGACCATCCCCACCGCTCGTGACCCCCGCTGGTGCGGGACCTGGAAAGGTTTGAGCGCCATTCCCCCATTTTGAAATCATGAGAACGGCGTGGGTGATGGCCGCAGCCTGCCTGGTCGCGGGCGGGTGCAGCGGTACGCCGCTCCTCGGCGGCAACGGTGGAAACTCGGCCACCGGCGGAGCCCCGGGCGCCGGTGGCACCCTGGGAACGGGTGGGAGCCAGGGCACCGGCGGCATCCCCGCGCGTGACGATGGGGGTACCCGCGTCGGTCCCCGGTTTGACGCTGGGATCGACGGTTCGCGCCACACGGCCTGCCTAGACCTCGACCGGGCATACGGCGAAGCCGTGCAGGCGGCCCTGGCCTGCACCCCGGGCGCGCCCGGCCAGTGCCAGACGCTCGTGGCTCTCGGACCGACCCCCTGCCTCATGTGCGGCGACCAAGAATATGTGAACGACGCCACTCAGGTCGAAGCAGCCCTGCAAAGCTACATGGCCACCTGCGCCCCCGAGGAC
>Ga0210383_10004448_pt1 | contig 12444 bp, 8 predicted proteins | sample IncBWC14OmetaG_FD_160072 | JGI IMG/M metagenome (GOLD analysis project Ga0210383, IMG submission 160072) | Forest soil microbial communities from Barre Woods Harvard Forest LTER site, Petersham, Massachusetts, United States - Inc-BW-C-14-O ...
GTGCAGCCGGCCACGGCGATCCCGCCCGCGGCAGACGCCGCCAGGATGCCGACCACCACCGACGCGATGGCCAACGGCCGCCGCCGCTGCCGCCGTCCCTGCTGCCGCCGTCCCTGCTGCCGGTCGACACGGTCCGGCGTCGTCTGCGAGACGGACGACAGCCGGGCCGACGTGAGGGTCCTGGACCCGTCCTGGCCGGCCGGGAGCTCGGTGAACGTGCGGGTGACCGGCGCGGGCGCCCAGCGCTCAGTGGGCGGGATCGCGGCCGCCGCGAACATCAGATCACGGGCGGCAGGACGCTGCCCGGGGTCCTTGGCCAGACAGCGGTCGATCAGCCCGCGGACCTCGGCGGGCACGCGGTCCAGGTTCACCTGGCGGTAGACCGCACGGTAGGCCAGCGTGGGCGCTGATCCGTTGCCGAATGGCGCTTCACCGGTCGCGGCGAAGGCAAGCACCGCACCCAGGCTGAAGATGTCGCTGGCGGGCCCCACCTCGCGGCCTTCGACCTGTTCCGGAGACATGTAACCCGGCGAACCGATGAGCAGGCCGGCCCGCGTCAGCTGGCTGGTCTCGGCCGCGACGGAAATGCCGAAGTCGATGACGCGCGGTCCGTCCTGGGCCAGCAGCACGTTCGACGGCTTCAGGTCACGGTGAATCACCCCGGCGGAGTGAATGGCGCTCATGCCTTCCGCGAGCCCGGCCGCCAGCTCCAGCACCGACGCCGCGGGCAACGGACCGCGCTGGGCAATCGCGTCGGCCAGCGACGGCCCGGTCACGTAGGCCGTGGCCAGCCAGGGCACCGGGCCGTCCGCGTCCGCGGCGATCAGCGGCGCGGTGAACCGGCTGCTCACCTTGCGCGCCACGGTGACCTCCCGCCGGAACCGCGCCCGGAACTCGGGGTCCATGGCCAGGTCGGCCCGGATCACCTTCACCGCGACGTGATCGCCGTCCGCCGACACACCGAGGAACACCCGGCCCATGCCGCCGGCGCCCAGGACCCCGCGGAGCTGATACGGGCCGATCCGCCCCGGGTCGTCGGGCTGCAGTTCTCGCCACATGATCATCCCGTCCTTATCTCAATCACAAGACAACTGGCGCGTCCGCTATCACCGCGCGGCTCCACCTACGATGGCTGCGGGGGCGGGGTGGTTCGTCGGGGGGTGTGGGGGAAACTCAGGGGGATGGGTCGAGTGAGGAGCCGACAATGACGTCGCTGCGCAGCTACGTGAGCGGAGCATGGACCGAACCAGCCGACGAGGGCAGGCCGGTCCTCGACGCGGTTACCGGTGAGGAGGTGGCCCGGGTCTCATCGGCCGGGATCGACGTCGCCGCGGCGCTGGACTACGGTCGGGCCACCGGCGGCCCGGCGCTGCGCGAGCTGACCTTCCACCAGCGGGCCGGGCTGCTCAAGGCGCTCGGGCAGGCGCTGCGCGAGCACCGGCCGGAGCTGTACGCTCTGTCCGCGCGTACCGGCGCGACGCTCGGCGACGCGAAGTTCGACGTCGACGGCGGCATCGGCGTCCTGCTCAGCTACGCCAGCAAGGCCAAGCGTGAGCTGCCGAACGACGTCATCCTGACCGAAGGGGCGGTCGAGCCGCTGAGCCGGGACGGCGCCTTCGTCGGCCAGCACCTGCTGACCCCGCTGCGCGGGGTCGCGGTACAGATCAACGCGTTCAACTTCCCGGTCTGGGGCCCGCTGGAGAAGTTCGCCCCCGCGTTCATCGCGGGCGTGCCGAGCCTGGTCAAGCCGGCCACCCAGACCGCTTACCTGACTGCCCGGCTGGTCGAGCTGATGGTCGGAACCGGGCTGCTGCCCCCGGGCTCACTCCAGCTGGTCTGCGGCAGCGCCGCTGACCTGCTCGACCACGTCGGCGAGCAGGACCTGGTGTCGTTCACCGGATCGGCGGCGACCGCGCAGCGGCTGCGGGCCCATCCCGCGATCGTGAGCCGGTCGGTCCGGTTCAACGCCGAGGCGGACTCGCTGAACTGCTCCATCCTCGGCCCGGACGCCCAGCCCGGCACGCCGGAGTTCGACCTGTACGTCGGTCAACTGGTCACCGAGATGACGGTCAAGGCCGGCCAGAAGTGCACCGCGATCCGGCGGGCCTTCGTCCCGGCCGACGTCGCGGCGCAGGTGGCCGAGGCCGTACGCGACCGGCTGGCCGCCGTGGTGGTCGGCAACCCGGCCGCGGACGGTGTGCGGATGGGCGCGCTGGCCAGCCTGGAGCAGCGCGAGGAGGTCCGCCGCTCGGTCAAGGCCCTGCTGACGGCGGGCCGGCTGGTGTTCGGCGACCCGGACCACGTGGAGGTCGTCGGGGCCAGCGCCGAGCGCGGCGCGTTCATCGCTCCGCTGCTCCTGCACAGCGACGACCCAGACCGGCCGGAGCCGCATCAGGTGGAGGCGTTCGGCCCGGTCAGCACGATCATGGGCTACCAGGGCCCCGCCGAGGTGGTCGAATTGGCGGCGCGCGGCCGGGGCAGCCTGGTCGGCTCGGTCGTCACCGCCGACGCGGAGTTCGCCCGCGAGGTGGTCCTCGGCCTGGCTCCATGGCACGGCCGGCTGCTCGTGCTGGACCGCGACGACGCGGCCTCCTCGACCGGGCACGGCTCACCGCTGCCCGCGCTCGTGCACGGGGGCCCCGGACGGGCCGGAGGCGGCGAGGAGATGGGCGGCATGCGTGGCGTTCTGCACCACATGCAGCGCACCGCGATCCAGGCCAGCCCGCGGGTGCTGGCGGCCGTCACCGGCCGCTGGATCAATGGCGCCGAGCGGAATGAGGCGGGCGGCCACCCGTTCCGCAAGTCGCTGGCCGAGCTGCGCGTCGGCGACACCGTGGTGGCCGGCCCGCGCCAGGTGACGCTAGCCGACATCGAGCACTTCGCCGAGTTCACCGGCGACACCTTCTACGCCCACATGGACGAGGAGGCGGCCCGGGCCAACCCGTTCTTCGACGGCCGGGTGGCCCACGGGTACCTCATCGTCTCCTTCGCGGCCGGCCTGTTCGTCCAGCCCGATCCGGGACCCGTGCTGGCCAACTACGGCCTGGAGAACCTGCGCTTCCTCACCCCCGTGTACCCGGGTGACGAGCTCACCGTGACGCTGACCTGCAAGCAGATCACGCCGCGGGAGGACGCCGAGTACGGTGAGGTGCGCTGGGACGCGGACGTGACCAAGCAGGACGGCGCGTCGGTAGCCACCTACGATGTCCTCACCCTGGTCGCGAAGGAGTGGCCACCGTCCACACCATGACCTGGGCAGGCTCCAGTGCCCGGTCGACCGTGCTCAGTAGGTCCGAACGGACCGTGCCCAGGTCTATGGCGTCCTGCAGCCGGGCCGCGAACGCCGCCACCATCTGGTCCGCGTCGTACCTGGCCCGGTTGAACCTGTGGTCGACGGCGCGCTGGACCCAGCCCCGCACCGGGTTGAACAACGCCGCGGCTACCAGCGTCGAGGCCGCCACCGCCACCGTATTGTGAAAGCCGAACACCTGCGTAGCCAGCAGGACCAGGCCGGCGTAGACCCCGATGAGCAGCCCGGTGACGATCGCGTAGGCCACGGTCCGGCTGATGATCCGGTCGATGTCGTACAACCGGAACTTCATGATCCCGAACCCGATGCTGACCGGCAGCGCCGCGAGGCCGACGAAGGCCAGGCCGCTGACCACCTTCCACAAGCCGGTCGGATTGCTGATCCACACGCTGGCGATCCCGGCCGCGATGAACACCGCCGCCCCGCTGAGCAGCCACTTGAGCTGCAGGCGGCGCTCCCCCGACGAACGCCGGTAGCTCAGCACCTGCCCGATGAGCCATACCAGCCAGCACACGCCGACCGCGGGGAAGAATACTGCCTGTACGGCACCCCACCAGGCAGTGGATCCACCCGGATTGTCCAGGCTGTTGAGCCCGCCGCTGGAGTCGATGCTGACGTGGTGGGTGACGACGGCGCTGAGCGAGATGGCGAATGCGCCGCCCAGCCAGACCGCGCCGAGAGCAAGGTAGGCCCACAGCATCGGCTTCCACCGCGACGAGAGGATCCGCCCGTCCGGAAACAACATGAGAGCCAGCCCGACGAGCACTATGGCGGGCGCCCAGGACGGGGTAAGCAGCACGCTCAGCCAGCCCAGCGGCAGCCGTCCGCCGCGCAACCGGTAGTCGAGGTAGGTATACGAGCTGGCCAGGCTGAGAAGGAGAAAGAAGAACGTGACGCCGAGGAGTATCCAACCCATAGGGTTGCGCGGCTGATGCCAGGCCACGATCACGCCGACCACGCCGAAGGACAAGAACAGCGCGACCAGGCCGAGGCCGGAAAGCTTGGCCTGGTGCTCCGCCGAGGAGACCAGCACCAGGCAGACCAGCATCGCCATGATGATGACGCCCACGGCCAGTGCCGCGCCCGGCGTAGCAAGGCGAAGATGCCGTCCCGGCGCGCGGGCGCCCGAGTCCCTCCCCATGGGACAGCACGCTAGGCCCGCAGCGTTCCGGGAACGTTACGGCGAGGTTCTAGGGGTCCAGGGCCAGGCCGAGTGCGACCGCGTATCGGTGACCGAGGGGTTTACCCGGCAGGATGCCCCCGACGTGGCCCCGCCCGACGGCCACGCCCTCGGGCAACGAGCGCGCGATAATGGCCAGCACTTCCTCGTCCCCGGCGGGCCCGCCGACGACCAGGACCTGGCTGAGGTTGGGAGCAATGGTCCGCACCGCGCGCTGGAAGTTGCCGGCCAGGACGGCGAGCTTGAGCCGGATCCGGATCGCTCGCCATTCGCCCGGCCCGTGCCGCCGGTCGAACGGCAGCAAGCCGCCCGGCCCCTCCACCGCGAGCATGCCGACCGCCGAGGCCGGAGCGGGGTGGGCCAGGAAACCGCGACTGCCGTCCTCGGCCTCGAAGCGCTGCCCGCCGTCCACCCGCAGGCACGGACCACGCTTGACCCAGTCGGCGGCCGCTCGCGGGATGCCGAGCGTCTCGGCCACGGCGGCGGTCAGCAGGTCGCCCGCTCCGGCGGCGACCACATCGGACTCCGCGCTGATCACGTCGATGGTGCCGGCGCCCAGGTCGACGACGACCGCCTGCGGGCGGGCGCCCGGCGTGGTGAGCGCGCCGCGCCGGGCCGCGGCCGGCTCGCTGGCCGGCGAGCGGACGGGCACGGCCAGCAACTCACCGAGCAGGTCGGCGGGCCACGAGGCCCGCGGGCCGACGGCGCGGCTCAGCGACGCGACGAGCACTGCCCGGCCGGTACTGCCCTGCCGGGCGGTCGCGGCCTCGGCCGCGGCGGCCAGGTCCACCGCGAACAGGTCGTCAACCTCGGTCTCGCCGCCTGCGGCGCCGAACGCCCGCACGGCACCGACCGGCCAGCCGGGCAGATACGCGCATGCGTCCGGCAACGGCAGCCGCTGGCCGTCCGCCGTCTGGACCCACGGCTCGTCCGGCGCCAGTCCCGCAGCCCTGCCCGGCGCGGCGCTGCCCGATACGGCACTGCCCGGCGCGGCACTGGCCGATACGGTGCTGCCCGGCGCGGCACTGGCCGACACGATGCTGCCCGGCGCGGCACTGGCCGACACGATGCTGCCCGGCGCGGCACTGGCCGATACGGTGCTGCCCGGCGCGGCGAGCAGGCCGACGACGGCGTTGGCGTGATCGGCCAGCGCCCGGCCCAGCGCGACGGCGTCTCCGGCCTCGTGGTCGGCCAGCCCGAGCCGCGCGGCGAGCGCCACCGGGTCGGTCAGCAGGCTCAGCGTGTGGCCGGGCGGGCAGACCTCGACCGCGAGCAGCTGGCATGCGGCCGCCGCGGCCGCGTCGACCTGGTCGATGACCGGCAGGTCGCCGGGCAGCCGGTTGGCCACCAGCACGCCCTCGTCGCCCGCCACCAGCACCGCGCCGACGTGCGTCCCGGCCGCGAGCAGGTCCCGCAGCCGGGCGGCGGCCTCGTCGTAGCGCAGTCCGGGCGGGACCACCGCCACGAGCGGCAACCCCACAGGCACCAGCCGAGACGACGCAGAGGACCGGCCGGGGTCAGCTAGCAGCAGAGGCGGCCCGACGCAGGTCCCGGTGCCGCCGGGCGTGGCCACGCCGGCGGCCAGCACCCGCAGCCGGCCGCGGGGCGGCGCCGTCTCGGGGACGGTCACCAGCGACGTGTCCACGGCGCGCAACGGCGCGATCCTAGCCTCGGTGACCGTGCACCCGGCCTGGCGTTCGACCCGCCGGACCAGCGCCGCCGCCCCGCGCAGCGAGTCCGCAGACCCCTTCCGGCCGCGGGTCGGCACCCGTCCCGCAGCCAGGATCTTCCCGCCCGAGGTCAGCACTACCTCGGTCGTGGCGTTACCGACGTCGACCCCAGCGATCACCGCCACCGCGTCGGCCACCTCAGCACCGTCACCGCGTTGGCCACCTCATCAGCGTCACCGCGCCGGCCGCCCGCGAGTGCGGGTCACGCGGTGAGCCCGCGCCGGGCATAGACGTCGGCGGCCTCGGCCACCAGGGCCGCGCAGCGCGGCAGCCCCCGGTCGGCCAGCGACGCGGCCAGCGTGGTCAGCTGCGCGGCGCTGGACCGGCCCGGCCGCAGCGCCTCGTAGATGGCCAGCACCTCGTCGTCGGGCAGTTGGGTCAGCTCGGCGGCGCGGCGCAGGTTCTCGGCGAGCTGCGGGTTGCCGTGCTCGGCCGCCACCACCGCCTGGCGTTCCAGCGTCTCGGGGTGGATCCGCAGGTCCGCCAGCCCGATCTCGCCCGCCCGGACCGCCTCCACGGTCAGCCCCTCCACCGGACGCCCCGACAGTGCCCGCACCCCAGTCACATCAGCCACTTAAGTCACCTCAGTGTCGTCGAACCGGCGGGGCGAACCGCCCCGATGGAACATCGGGGCGGTTCTATGCGACCCAATGTTCCATCGGGTCGCTTGCAGGAGCGGCGGACCTGGGGCGAGGCGGACATAGGAAGTCACTTCAGTCCCTCCAAGCTCAGCTCTTCCGGGGGCACGGCGGGATCCATCCGGCGGCGCTCCAGTTCCATCAGGGCGATCACGGTGGTGTGGTAGCGGGCCTCGATGGCCTCGTCGGAGTAGGGATTGCGGGCCGGATCGGGGGTGCCGCCCTTGGCGTGGCGGGCGGCGTTCGCGCCGAGCAGCCGGTACAGCTCCGGCGTGACCGAGGGAGCCACCGAGTACAGCTCCAGGTTGGCCAGCGGGGCCAGGTCGCGGCGGTGGATGAGCGCGGTGCCCTTGCCCTGCAGGCCGATGCCGATGCCCGAGCCGGACAGCCGGGCCGCGGCCAAGCCGACCCGGCCCAGGTCCACGGTGTCGTTGAACCGGACGACGCGGCCGGTGCAGCCCTCCTCCTCCAGCCCGGCCAGCATCTCGCGCAGCACGTCGGTCACGGCCAGTCCGGACAGGCACCGCCACACGTCCCGCCCGACGGCCGGCGAGACGCCGATCACCACGTCGCGCGGATCCTGCCCGGGCAGTGCGGGGCCGAGCGGGGCGAGCAGCGGGACCGCGAACCGGGCCTGCTCCGAACGCAGGTCGGAAACCCCTCGGGCCTGGCGGATCGCGTCGATCTCGTGCTGCCGCTCGGGCGTGGGCGCGTACCCGGTGCCCGGGCCTGCGTAGTCGTTCGGGTCGGTGACAAGCGAGAGCACCCTGAGCTGCTCGTCGAAGATGGCCGACGTCTGGAGGTGGTCGCCAGAAAGTCTGGCGCGCACGAAAGCCACGGTCCGTTCGGCTACCTCAAAATAGCCGCATTCGTCCAGGGCGGCCACGATGTCAACCACCGTCAGCCCGCGCTGACGTATGGCGTGGGCGGCGGACAGGACGGCCAGGGTGTCGGTCTCCCCCAGATCCTTCGACCCGGCCGCGTCCACCGCCAGCTCGACGTGCTCGTCGGTGAAGTCGGCCAGGCCGAGGTGGGTGTAGACGGCGCGGCAAGCCTGGGTGGCCTCGCGGCGCAGATCACCGATCCGCGACGGCGAGACGGTGCGCAGGCCGCCGTCAATGCCCCAGTCCCGCTGCATGGCCAGGAAGTCGTCGACGTCTTCGGCGTTGAAGTTGCTCGGGCCGAACATGTTGTCGTAGCGCTGGATGGAGCCGAACCCGCTGAACGCGAAGTCCGACCCGGCCAGCACGATCGGCAGCGTCCGGGAGGTGCGGCGCATGTCGGACTCGCTCATCAGCGCGTCGTTGCCCGAGCAGGACTCCAGGTTGCGCATCATGACCATGATGTTCTCGGCCATCAGCTCGCGCAGCCCGGACGGCACCGCCGCGGCGACGCTGGCGCCGTCGATGCCGCCGTTCTGCACCCCCTGGGCGCCGATGGCCCGGGCCAGGGCTACGCAGCGGGCCTCCAGGTACAGCATCGACTGGCCCCGCGCGCCCGCCATCAGGACCTCGGCCCCGGCACCGGAGGACACCCGCATCTTCATGCCGCGCGAGGCGTAGGCCGAGGTGAGGAACGCCTTGGACCAGGGCGTGTCGTCGCCGTCGGTGAACACCTCCTCGGTGCCATACAGGGACACGGTCTCGGCGTAGGAGGTGAGCCCGCGCATGCCGAGCTCGAGCTCCAGGGCCTCCTCGACCGAGCACTGGATGAGCACCCCGTCGGCGCCGAACGCCGCCCCGATCAGGCAGGCCACCGCGTTGGAAGGCGCGTCGGCCAGCACCGGCACGGTGGTCTCGAGCTCACGGAAGCCGAACGCCGCCGCGGTCGCCGCGTCCGCTGCCAGCAGCAGCGGGTCATCAAGCCGGTTGGTCACGTGGGCCTGGTTCGACGGGGTGCGCCGGGCGCGCAGCTTGGTCATGGCCAGGCCGAGCTCGGGCGGGCGGAGCAGGGCCAGCACCCGGGCCAGCTTGGCCGGGGTAGCGCCCGCGCTGAGCCGGATGATCTCGTGTCGCGGCACCGCCGGGTCGACCAGCAGCCGGGCGAACGCGACATCGGACAGGGCCATGACCTCCTCCGCGACGGACAGATCGAGGCCGTGCCGGGCGATGTAGGTATCGATCGAGTCGAAGTCGGCCTCGGGCACCCCGTCCAGTTCGGTCACCCGACCGTCGGTGATGACCAGGCTGGGCGGCGGGTCGTGCGGCGAGCGCAGCGCGGCCAGCCCGAGCTCGGGGTTTTCGACCGCGAACCCGTCCAGGTTGACCCGCTGCTGGTCCATGAACCTGACCCGGCCGACAGGCTGACCGGGAATGGGACCGGGAATGGGACCGGGAATAGGCACCGCGCCGGACGGCGCGCTCACCGGGAGCCCGCCTGGGCGCGCAGTTCGACGACCCGGGCCCGGCCGGGGACGTCGCGGGCGCTGCCCCCTTCGGTGCGGACCACAATCCGGGTCCGGTCGGCACGGAACAGGTCGCGGGAGAACTCGATCGGCTCGCCGTCGGCGTCGGTTGCGGTCCGGGTGATGGCCATCAGCGGCGCCCCCGGCTCCACCTCGAGGATGGCCGCCTCGTCCGCCGTGGCCAGGACGACCTCGATCCGCTCCACCGCGTCGTGCGGCTTGGTGCCGAAGTGCTCCTCGATCAGTTCGTAGACCGAACCGCCCAGCGGCAGTTCGAGCAGGCCGGGGAAGCGTTTGGCCGGGAGTTTGGCCCGCTCGAGAGAAAACGGGCTGCCGTCTGCGAGCCGGATCCGGACCAGGTCCACCACCAGGTCGCCCGGCCGGGCGCGCAGCGCCTGCGCGGCGACGTCGTCGGCCGGGGCGAGCCGGGCGGACAGCACCCGGGTCCCGGCCACCACCCCCTGGCTGCGTAGCAACGCCGGTACCCCGACGATGCGGGACAGGTCCCGCTCGATCTTGCCCTTGGCCACGAACGTGCCGCCGCCGCGGCCGGGCACCCGGCGGACGACCCCGCCTTCCTCGAGGACCGCGAGCGCCTGGCGGAGGGTGGCCCGGCTGACCCCGAGCTCGGCCGCCAGCGCGCGTTCAGCCCCGAGGCGCTGCCCGGGGCGGAGCTGACCGCTGCCGATCCGATCGGCCAGCGCGCGCCGGACTTCTTCGGAGGTCCGGCCGATCGTAGCCGGGACGGGATCCGCGCTCATCCGCCGGCCTCGGCTGCCGCGATCGCTTCGAGGGTCTCGGGCAGCACCTGACCGCCGTCGATCACGATCGTCTGCCCGGTGATGTAACCCGCCTCATCGGTGGCCAGGAACAGCGCGGCGTAGCCGATATCGTCCACGCTGCCCAGGCGGCGCAGCGGGATCGAGGATGCCATCTTCTCCGCGTAGTCCTCGCCGAGCTCGGCTAGGCCTTCGGTGACGATGTTGCCCGGCAGGATCGCGTTGACCGTGACGCGGCTGGGAGCCAGCTCGATGGCGGCGGTCCGCATGAAGCCCAGCTGGCCGGCCTTGCTCGCGCCGTATCCAGTCCAGCCCGGGTAGCCGGTGATCGGCCCGGTGATCGACGAGGTGAGGATGACCCGGCCGTGGCCCGAGCGCTGCAGCGCGGGCAGGCAGGCCTGGACCGAGAACACGGTGCCCTTCAGGTTGACCCCGAGCACCTGGTCGAGCAGATCCTCGGTCATGTCGGCCAGCCGACTGTCGGGGAAGACGCCCGCGTTGGCGCACAGCACGTCGATGCCGCCCAGCCGCTCAATGGCGTTGGCCGCCACCCGTCGGCAGTCCTCCCGGCTGGACACGTCGGCCTGGATGAACGAGACCTCGCCGGGGTCCACGGCGAGGGCGTCGAGTTCTTCGGCAGCGGCCCGGGCCACGTCCGAATCCCGGCCGGTGATCAGGACCCGGGCGCCGTTGCGGGCGAACACGCTGGCGATGCCCTTGCCGATGCCCCGGGTGCCGCCGGTTACCACCACGGCGCGACCGGCGATCGATGTGAACATGGCAGCTCCCTCTCAGTGTGTGCTCAGGTATGACTCGGCCAGGTCGCAGCTGCCCTGCGTGTACCCGGCGCCGAGCTCGGCGGCGATGTCGACGCCTTGGTGCGAGCCGATCCACGCGAGCAGCAGCAGCCGGCGGAACATGATGAACGTCCAGATCTCGGCCTCGTCCGGCGCGGACAGCCGGCCCGCCCGGCGGTACCCGGTCAGCCAGCTGTCCACCAGGCCCGGCACCTCCGGCGAGTGCTCGAAGAAGCTCACCGAGGTGCCCAGGTCGTACAGGTACCAGCTGAACCCGCAGTCGTCGAAGTCGATGACGCTGACCGACCCAGCGTGCACCAGCAGGTTGGCGAGCCGGGTGTCGGCGTGCACCAGGCCGTAACGCTCCGGGCCCTGGCCGAACGCCCCCAGCCGCGCGCGCAGCGCCTCGTCGAGGCGGGCGAGCACGCGGCGTTCGGCGGGGCCGACCCCGACGCCGTCCTGCCAGCGGCCCCACCGGGCCGCCGTACCGAACGCCGCGTCGTAATCCCAGTGGAACCGGGTGAACCACGGCGGCCGGGGCCACGCCCGGGCGTGCCCGTGCATCCGCGCGGTGATCTCCCCGAGCTCCTCGAAGTGAGCGCCGGTCAGCGTGCTCCCTGGCTCTCCGGCAGGCTCTCTCCCGAGCTCTCCCCCGGGCTCGGTGCCGGGCAGGAACTCAAAGCGCACGCAGTGCCGTTCCCGGCCGCTGGTTTCGGGCACCGTCACCACCCGCTGCCCGTCGGTAGTCGGCAGGACCCGCGGCGTGCGCACGCCGGCCTCCGCGCGCAGCGCGTCCATCCAGGCCAGCTCGGAGGCGATCTCCTGCTCGGTGTGATAGCCGAGGCGGTGCACCCGCAGCACCGAGGGGCCGGCGCCCGGATCGGAGACCAGGAAGGTGGCGTTCTCTGAGACGTTGAGCAGCTCGACGGACGCGTCGGGGTGGCAGTCGTAGCGGCGCAGCGCCGCGCGGGCGCACGCCGTCACCCGGTCCATGACGTCCCCGCCCGCCGACAGGTCGTGCCCGCCAGGTCCGGCGTCGTTCATGACTACTGCTCCCGGCCCGCGACGGCGGACAGCACCTCGGTGATCTCGGCCTGCGCGCGACGCACGTCCCCGGTGGGCCCGGCGAGGTAGATCCGCCCGGCGGCGCCGATCATCGACACGTCCACCAGCGTCACGCCGGGCGCGACCCGCTCGGCCTCGTTGGCCGCGACCGCGGCGAACAGGGCCGGGGTGACCTCGCTGACGCCCAGGGTGTCGCCGGGGATGATCATCGAGCCGGCCCGGTTCCGGTTGATGATCACCGCGTGCGCGTCGGTCACATCCTCGATCACGTCGGAGAACAGGATCCGCGGGCGCAGCTGGTCCTTCTCGTCGGCACCGAGCCCGTCCAGGATGGCCTGCCCGGCGCGGCGCACATCCTCCAGGTCCGGGCCGTGCACCTCGAGCACGCCGAACTGGCGCTCTACGAACAAGATGCCCGGCTCGATGCCGGGTACGGCGCGCAGCGCGAGATCGGTGACCCGCTCGATGGCCAGGGCCGGCGCCACCTCCACGATGAGCGCGTGCTGCCCAGCGAACGGCGGGTAGCCACGAGCACGGGTCG
>Ga0210383_10004450_pt1 | contig 12444 bp, 9 predicted proteins | sample IncBWC14OmetaG_FD_160072 | JGI IMG/M metagenome (GOLD analysis project Ga0210383, IMG submission 160072) | Forest soil microbial communities from Barre Woods Harvard Forest LTER site, Petersham, Massachusetts, United States - Inc-BW-C-14-O ...
CGACACGTCCACCATTCTGACGGACCCGTCCTCGGCGAGATGGGAAAGCTTGTCCGTCACCGGTTAACCCCCGATTGCGACCATCCGGCGACCGGGCTGGTAGTTGTAACGGAAATCATGTTGTTCAGGCTTACGTTGGACGACTTCACCGAAAAACTGGCGTAGCTGCGTATCGGTTGCGCCTTCCCGCAGCGGTGTCTTGATATCGAATTCGAGATGGCTGCCAAGACAGGGCCGCAGTTTTCCCTCACAGGTCAGCCGCAACTTGTTGCAACTCTCGCAAAAGTGCAGGTTGGTCATCGCTCCGATGAACCCGATTCGCTGCTGCGAATCTGCGAACCGGAAGTAGGAGGCAGGCCCATTCGTCTTGAATTCCGGTTCCGGTATCAGCGGACCAAACTCCCATTCCAACCGGCGCCGCGCTTCCCCAATCGGCAGAAAATTCGCGTCGGTCAAGACATCGGTCGTGGTCACGGGCATCAACTCTATAAATCGGAGCAACAGGTTTTCCGTTCGAGCGAAGCGCACCAGGTCGGAAAGAGCATCTTCGTTGCGGCCGCGCATCAGCACCGCGTTGAGCTTGACTCTTTCGAATCCGGCTTCTTTTGCGGCAGCGATACCTTGGAGAGTCTGCGGAAGAAAATCGCGGCCCGTGATCGACTGGTACATCTCCCGGTCAAGCGTATCGAGCGACACATTTGCCGTGCGGACCCGGTATTTCACCAGGGCACGGGCCACGGTTTCACCGTTTTCGCCCTTCTTGGCGAGCAGCGAGCCATTGGTTGATATTCCGATATCGGTGATTTTCGTCAGTTCGCTGAGCTGACGAAAGAGCTGGAGAACATTTTGTCGCACGAGCGGTTCTCCTCCGGTGATCCGGATCTTGGTCACTCCGAGTTCGGAGGCGATCCGCACCAGTCTGGTGATTTCGTCGAAGTTCAGGATTTCCGCGCGCGGAAGCCATTCCTGCAGCTCCTGAGGCATGCAATACAGACATCGTTCATTGCACCTGTCGGTGACCGACACCCTCAGATAGTTGATTCGATGGCCAAACCGATCCTCCATTTTGCCAAGTTACGCGGCGGCGATATCGTGTGCAACCCGCCAAAAGCCGGGTTGTTCGGATATTCAACGAAGAAGCCGTGTGATTGATCAAAGTGGTATCAGGTCTAAAATACCGGAGTTTCGTGCAACTCTATCGATTGCCAACTACCGCCCGCGAGTACGGGCGGTGAGCAACCCGTGAGAGGCTTGAAAGGACTCCGAATCACTAACAGATATGGCTTATCGTTCATTCTCTCATTTTATCGAAGAACTCGAGCGGATGTCGGAACTCGTGCGCATTGCCGAACCGGTTGCCACTGAACTGGAGATAACGGAGATGGCAGACCGGCAGATGAAAGCACCCGGAGGCGGAAAGGCGCTTCTGTTCGAAAAGCCGACCGTCGACGGGAAAATTTCGCCGTTTCCGGTCGCTATCAATACGATGGGTTCTGAACGCAGAATGGCGCGCGCGATTGGTTTGGAATCGATCGATGAAATCGCTCACCAGATGCAGCTCATCCTGAAAGCCAAACCACCGACATCCGTGCGGCAGGGTTGGTCTTTGCTCAAGCAAGGGATTGACCTCCTGCACGCCCGTCCGAAACGTGTGACCGATGGCCCATGCAAAGAGGTCGTTCATCGATTCGATGGCACCGGCAATTTTTCCCTGAAGGATCTGCCGATCTTACTCTGCTGGCCGAAGGACGGGGGTCGTTTTATCACGTTGCCGACCGTGTACACCAAAGATCCAGACACCGGGGAGCGGAACATAGGGATGTACCGGATTCACCTCTATGATGGTCGGACAACCGGAATGCATTGGCAGATCCACAAAGTCGGGGCGCGGCACGGAAAACGTTATTACGAAAGAAATGAGCCGATGCCCGTGGCGGTCTGCCTGGGTGGGGACCCGGCTTACACTTTCGCAGCTACCGCCCCATTGCCGGATGGTCTGGATGAAGTGCTCTTTGCCGGGTTTGTCCGCAAAAAATCGGTCGAATTGGTAAAGTGCGAGACATGCGATCTGGAGATTCCCGCCGATGTCGATTTTGTCCTGGAAGGATATGTGCAACCGGGTGAACTGCGCGAGGAGGGACCGTTTGGTGATCACACCGGTTTCTATACTCCAGTTGACCCCTATCCGGTGTTTCATCTGACAGCCATCACCCGTCGGAAAGAGGCGATTTATCCTGCAACGATCGTCGGAATTCCGCCCATGGAAGATTTCTATATGGGTAGCGCGAGTGTCCGCATTTTTCTTCCGGTCTTTAAGATGAATTTCCCTGAGATCGTGGATATGGCGCTGCCGGCTGAAGGCGTATTCCATAACCTGGTCTTCGTCAGCATCCGCAAACAGTACCCGTATCAAGCCTACAAGATCATGCACGGTCTTTGGGGCATGGGACAAATGATGTTTACCAAGTACATCGTGGTCCTGGACGAAGACTGCGACGTGCATAATACCAGCGAGGTACTTTTCCGCCTTTGTGCGAACACTGATCCCCAGCGGGACACGACTTTTATCAAGAACCCGAGTGACAGTCTCGATCACGCGCCAACCGTTGCGAACGTCGGTTCACACATGGGTATCGATGCGACCAGGAAATTGCCGTCGGAAGGGTACGACCGCGGCTGGCCGGAGCTGGTGCGGATGGACGAGAAAGTGCGCGCAAAAATTGATGCGCTGGCGCTCAGGCTGGGACTAGGTTGAGGGTAACCATTCGAGTACCGTAACTGTTTCGATCTCCGCAGTCTGCGGGAACATGTCGAATGGCTGGACGGTGACTATATGAAATTTGTTTCGCAGCCCTGCCAGATCGCGGGCGAGGGTGGCTGGATTGCAGGAAACGTAGATTAACCGGTCGGAAGGATTGTTCACCAGCGCACTCGTAACCCGATTGTCAATGCCATCCGCCGAAGGATCGAGAATGACGGTGTGAGGCCGATCGTTCGCCAGGAGTGCTTGAATCGTTGTGGCGACGTCACCGCAGACGTAGGTCTCGTTCGAACCCGCCGCGTCGCGCGCGGCGTTGATCGCCGACTCGTTCCAATCGATGCCGATGACCGTCTTCAGTCGTCGAGCGAGGGCGTGCCCGAAAAAACCAGAGCCGCAATAGGCGTCGATCAGCACTTCGCCGATTACCTGGCCGGCGACAAATTCAAGGACCGCCCCGGCAACAAAATCGTTGGTTTGCGTGAACGTGCGAGGCACTCCCGCTCCGCGCAAGGTTCTGTGCTTCCCATCCGCAAGACCAGTCGCGCGAAGTTCTTTCAGCGCGTCATTCACAGGAGGAATCGCGATTGCACAACGTTCGACGTCAACGATTTCACGGCTGTTTTTGGCAAAAAATCCGACCTTGCGTTGGGTTGCATGAACGGTGATCCGGTTTCGGAATGCATAAGGGCTGGCGGAAGCCACGGTCGGCAGTACTTGCACATCGGTGATACGGCCGATTCTCTCCAGGAGCTGAATCACCTGGCGGCGTTTTAATTCCAGCTGATGATGGTACGCGATGTGCTGGTAGTCACAGCCTCCGCAACGCCCAAAATAAGGGCAGATCGGGCTAATGCGCTGGGGCGAGCGGACGATCACGTTCCTGAGTCGTGCCCTATCGAAGCTTTTCCTCTGTTCGACCACTTCGACCTCGACGCGTTCTCCATCGATTGTGAGAGGGACGAAAACGATTTTTCCGTCGACCCGGCCAACGCCAGCTCCGCCGAACGCGACATCATGAATGTCTAGTCCGATCGACGGACGTGATGCGGTGTGCGATTGGGCCCGTGTCACCGTTGCAGCTTATTCCGAAAAGTTCTTGGCCGAAACCGGGATAAACGGCTACCATGCCAGCCTCAACCCCAAATCGATATGAGTGATTTTACGCTCGGGCAGAAAAGCACGGAACACGCGGCGATTTCCGCATGGGTGGAAAAAAGTGCGGAACTGTGCAAGCCGGATCAGATATTTTGGTGCTCTGGCTCTGAAGCCGAAAAGAAATATCTGACGGACCTTGCCGTTCGGCAGGGGACGTTAAGTCCGTTGGACCAAAAGAAATGGCCGGGCTGCTATCTTCATCGGTCTAACCCGAACGACGTAGCGCGGGTCGAGCAATTCACTTTTATCTGTACACCTTCGGAAGAAGAAGCCGGTCCGACGAACAACTGGGCGCCACCGGCCGAAATGTACGACAAACTAAACCGATTGGCCGATGGCGCTATGAGAGGCAGGACGATGTACGTCGTTCCATACCTCATGGGCCCGCCCGGATCACCGCTTACGAAGGTCGGAGTCGAGCTGACCGATTCGGTCTACGTCGTGCTCAGCATGCGAGTGATGGCCCGTGTCGGGGTCGTTGCCTACGAGCACTTGGGTCAGAGAAATGATTTTAATCGAGGTCTCCACTGCATGCTCGATATCAATCCTGAAAGGCGATTCATCGCTCATTTTCCTCAGGACAATACGATCATTTCCGTCGGCTCCAACTATGGGGGAAACGTGCTCCTGGGAAAAAAATGTCTGGCTCTCAGGATCGGTTCTTACCTCGGACGCAGAGAAGGTTGGATGGCGGAGCATATGCTGATTCTGGGGGTCGAAGATCCAAACGGCGAAAAAACCTATATCGCGGCCGCCTTTCCGAGCGCTTGCGGGAAGACCAATTTCGCGATGCTGATTCCTCCGAAGCGTTTTGAGGGCTGGAAGGTCTGGACGGTCGGTGACGATATCGCCTGGATGAAGCCTGGCCCCGATGGAAGGCTCTTCGCCATCAACCCGGAAGCTGGCTATTTTGGAGTTGTTCCGGGGACGAACTTCAAGTCCAACCCGAATGCCATGCTTTCGATGCAAAAGGACACCATTTTCACCAACGTCGCGGTCACCGCCGGGGGTGATATCTGGTGGGAAGGGAAGGATGACGAACCCCCAGCCGGTTTGATCGATTGGCAGGGCCGGCCTTGGACAAAAGGCGAGAAGGCGGCTCACCCCAACAGCCGGTTTTGCGCGCCAATGGCTAATAATCCGGCCCTGGATCCGGAGACCGATAATCCAAATGGTGTTCCGATCAGCGGATTTATATTTGGGGGCCGTCGCGCAACGACGCTGCCACTTGTTTTCCAGGCGTTTGATTGGATACATGGCGTTTATGTTGGAGCGACGATGGGATCCGAAATGACCGCGGCAGCGGCCGGGACGGTTGGCCAGGTGCGCCGCGACCCGATGGCAATGCTTCCTTTCTGCGGGTACAGCATGGGCGACTATTTCGGCCACTGGCTTAAAATGCGAAGGGTCCTGCAAAAGCCCCCGAAGATATTCCATGTCAACTGGTTCAGAAAATCGGCCTCCGGGGAGTTTTTGTGGCCCGGGTTCGGTGAAAACATGCGAGTTCTGAAATGGATCGTCGATCGTTGTCGCGGGCGGGTCGGCGCGGATGAAACGCCGCTTGGCTGGATGCCGGATCCGTCGGACATCGATATTGAAGGACTCGACTACGACAAAGCGAAACTGGCGGAGACGCTTAAAATCGATGTCGAGGAGTGGAAAAGAGAAGTATTGGCGCAGGATGAACTATTCATCAAGCTCCACAGCGATCTGCCGATGGAGCTGCATTTCCAGCGCGAACTCTTGATCTCGCGGCTTTAAACCTTGCGCGGCCGCATCGACGAAGCAATGGCGCAAGTCAGGAGAGGCTGGCGGCAGAGCGCATGGGGGTTCGGATCTTACGTAGTTCGAGAAAGTCGGGAGTCTCGCGTGGCTTCTCCGGAGGCGGCCAAACTGGGGACGGTTCATCGACAACCGGCGCCGGAACTTCGACCCGCCACGACGCCGATACGCCTCGTCATGGCGGATGGCCCTTGAAAAATTCTGGCTTCGTGCGAAACGAGATGGTCAATTATGATCGAAACGACCCTTGTACTGCTTAAGCCGGATTGTCTTGCGGATCGCCATTGCGGCGAGGTGATTAGCCGATTTGAGGCATCCGGCTTAGAGATTGTCGGCTGCAAGATGATGCACCTCGCGGATGATGTGCTGGCCGAACACTATGCTCACGTCATGGACCGGCCTTTTTATCCCGGACTCAAATCCTTCATGCAATCCGGCCCGGTTATCGCGCTGGCTTTGTCAGGCGAAAACACCGTGGCGCTTGTTCGTGACTTGATGGGCCCCACCGATTCCCGCAAAGCGCCGAAGGGAACCATCCGAGGCGATTTCGGCAGAGATTCCATGGTCAATATGGTCCACGGATCTGACAGCCCGGAGAATGCTGCCCTGGAGTTGAAGCGTTTTTTTGCCGATAGCGAGCTCTTCGAATTCACCGTCAAGCGCTGAGCCGCTTGCCGTATCGAACCCGCGCTCGAGCGATAAGAGGTCGCTGGACAGAAGTTGTGTTAACCTAAATCTTCGGTTTTTAGGCTTATTCAGGATGACACTAGCTGCAATCGTTTTTGATTTCGACGGGTTGATTGTCGATACCGAGAATCCCGGCTTCATCAGCTGGCAGGAAATTTATCAGGAGTTTGGCGCGACACTCAGGATCGACGATTGGAGACATGCGACGGGTTACGTCGGAGGATTTGATCCAGCGATTCACCTGGAACAGATCCTTGGCCGCCGGCTCGATTGGTCGCAGCTGGTACCGAAACGAGAAGCCCGGAACTGGGAATTGACTCTCCAGGCCAAGACGCTGCCTGGGATCGAATCGCTTTTGCGCAGCGCCCGGGAGCGCCAGTTACGGATCGGTGTGGCCAGCAACTCCGAGAATGGCTGGGTCGAAGACGGGTTGCGGCGGCTTGGTCTTCGCGACTACGTCCACACTGTCGTCACGCGAGATATGGTCATGAATCCGAAACCTGCTCCGGACATCTACCTTAAGACCGTGCAGACTTTGCAGGTGGAACCCGGCAACGCCGTGGCCCTCGAAGATTCCGAACCTGGATGCCGGGCTGCCAAGCAGGCGGGATTGAGGGCAGTCGCTATTCCGAATCGATTCAGCGAGCGCCAAGACTTAACCATCGCCGATCTGGTCGTGAAAAGTGCCACGGATTTGAACCTGGATTTATTGGCGGCTTTGGTCGCCGGAGAGCCTCGGTAGATGACAATATAACAAACGGCGAAACGTCGAGTAGTCTCCCCTTGCCTCCAAATGGTCGTGCTTGTATCTAACCACTGCGAATCGCTGATGGCCTCATGAAATTACCTGAGCTTCGCGGAATTCTGCAGTATGTCACTCGTTTCAGGGACAAGATCTTTATCGTCGCTATCGATGGCGAGATTCTTGGCTCGGAGAACTTCGGGAATATTCTACTCGATATTGCTGTCCTTCGCTCTCTGAACATTAAAGTTGTTCTGGTCCACGGCGCCGGCCTCCAAATTGAACAGGCTGCCCACGAACAGGGGATCAGGCCCTCGAACACTGATGGCACCGGCGTGGTGGACGAAACAACTCTGCAGATCTCGATCAATGTTGCACTCCGGTTAACCAATGAGATCATGGAGGGTTTGACCCAGGTTGACCTCCGCGCGGCCTATGCCAACTGCATCATCGCGCATCCATTCGGTATCGTGCGGGGCGTCGATTTTCAATATTCCGGTAAAGTCGAACGCATCGATGTGAAGATCCTGGAGCTTTTTTTGAACGAGGAGATCGTTCCGGTGATCCCTCCGCTGGGATTTGACGGAGAAGGCAGGACTTTTCGGGTCAACTCCGATTTGGTGGCTCTTGAAGTTGCCGAAGCGTTGCACGCCGCGAAGTTGATTTACCTTTCGGCCTCCGATGGGCTAGTCCTGGACGGGCAAAAGATCGGCCATCTAGTTGCTCCGGAGTTGGAAGAAGTTCTCAAAAAGCAGAAGGATCGTCTTCCGAATGGTCTTCTTTCAAAACTCGAGCATGCGGCGCAGGCGTGTCGCTACGGAGTGCCTCGGGTCCACCTGCTTAATGGGAACGTCAACGAGGCGCTTCTGGCTGAGATCTTCAGCAATGGCGGGGTCGGGACGATGATTTACTCGAACGAGTACGAGCAGGTTCGACATCTTTATAAGAAAGATATACGGGAGGTGATGTCGCTCATCCAGCAATCCGTCCGAAGCGAAGAGTTGGTGCGCCGCACCCGTGCCGAGATTATTGCGGGTATTGATGACTATTGGGTTCTCGAGATTGATCGGCACATTGTCGGTTGCGTAGCCATCTATCCCTATCCGGAACATAAGATGGCCGAACTGGCCTGCCTTTACGTCAGTCGATCTAACGAAAACCAAGGATTGGGCCGCAAGCTGATGTCATTTGTGGAGAACCTCGCGCGAGAGCGCGGTTTTTCGAAATTGATCGCGTTGTCGACACAAGCTTTTGTGTACCTTCAACAGAAGGGCGGCTTTGTTGAAGTCGGGCCCGAGATTTTGCCGGCGGCCCGGCGCGCAAAATACGAGTCCAGCGGTCGAAATTCAAGGATTCTGCTCAAGAAACTGACGCCGATGTCGGTGCCTGTGCCTGTGGCGGCGTTGAGTCATTGATCGCGGATGCGATGCTCAACTCATCCATTCAACCGGCCCACCTCTGGCTCGATGCGATCGTGCTTCTACTCTATTTTTGCGGCATCGTGGGAATCGGTCTTTGGGCGGGAAGAAGAAATAGCACCCTGACCGAGTTCGCCCTCGGCGGACGATCAATTCCCTGGTGGGCGGTGCTGGCGTCGATTATCGCGGCCGAGACGAGCGCGGCCACCTTCCTGGGAACACCGGCGGAAGGATTCAAGACACGTAGTTTTATTTATGCTCAGTTAACGATCGGCACCATTTTGGCGCGTGTCCTCATCGCGTTCACTTTTATCCGTCCCTACTATCGCTACGGAGTCCAGAGTATCTACGAATTTCTCGAAATCCGCTTCGGTCCTTGGACCAAAAATTTGGCCAGCGGCATTTTTCTTTTCACGCGGGTCCTGGGAATCGGTGTCCGCCTGTATCTCGGCGGTGTCATCATCAAGGTAATCTGGCAGTATCTCTTTCCCGGCATCAGCGTCAATATTTGGATCTATTTCTGGGGAATTCTCTTTGTGACCCTGCTGACGACGCTCTACACCGCGATCGGCGGAATAAAGGCCGTCGTTTGGACTGATTTTATTCAAGCTAGTCTAATGCTGGGTTCTATGGTATTCGCAATCTGGTTGTTAGTCCATCATACCCCGGGAGGAATGGCCACCGTTCAGCAACGGTTAGGTGGTTTGCCGGCCTTCTTTCAGACAGGGCTCGACTTTAGAAATGGGTTCTGGCCCGGGATGAAGGCGATGCTCGAGGAACCATACACTCTCTTCTCAGCTTTCATCGCATCGACCTTTCTAACGATGGCAACCCATGGTACGGACCAGGACAATGTTCAGCGAATGTTAACGGCAAAAGATTTCAGAAAATCAAGACTATCTCTAATTTTGAGTGGGTTGGCCGATTTGCCGATTGCCTTTGGATTTTTATTAGTCGGCATTTTGCTGTCGGTTTACTACGATGTATTGCCGGATCAACATTTACCGGCGGCGGACAACGAAGTTTTCGCCTATTATATTGTAACGCAAATGCCCGTCGGTGTTCGCGGCCTGATTATTGCCGGCGTCTTTGCAACCATGATGGGCTCGACTTCAGCGGCGCTCAACGCGTTAGCAACAAGTTTTACAAAAGATTTTTATTTGCCTTATTTCAGGCGTCAAGAATCCCGTCGATCGCCTGTTTATGCTGCTCGGGCCGCCACCGTGGTGTTTGGCGCCTTGATGGTCGTTGTCGCGACTCTGGCGGCCTACGCCGTGTTACAGGATTCGAAGCTCACGATCATACCGCTGGCGTTGCAAAGTTTCGGCTACGCGTACGGTTCGCTGCTGGCCGTATTTTTGCTCGGAATGCTGACCAAGCGAAGAGGCCGCGATGAGACCAATGTCCTAGCAATGTTGTTAGGTGTCGCCTCGGTATTGGTTTTTTGCAAAGTTAAGCTGCCGGCGTTCAACCTGCGAGAGCTAGCGTTGGCCGGCCGATTGCAGCCGCAAGATTGGGCGTTCGGGGGATGGCTGCCGCCATGGTGGCCCGTGATCGCGTTTCCGTGGTGGGTTTTTGTGGGATGCCTCGTCTGTTTCACAGTTAGTTGCCTTTTTCCGACACCCGCGGAGCGGCTGCAAAAGACGGCCAGACGCGGGACCGGCTCGGACGATCAAGCAGTATAGTTGCCCCGAAAGAAAGGCTGGTTGTCGATGTCTCAAGCGGGAGATTGTTTTGATAGGGAAATAATTTAGCGGATGAGGCGGACTTTTTGCTTGCTGACAGGGAAGCTGGAACATAAGCTGACCTCCGCTCGCCGGGAAGCGTGTTGGGTGCATGTGAATAACTTGTGAATAAGATATGGTGAACAAGCGCGTCGATCGGTCAGGAAGTGTTTGTCGGCCAGGAGTGACAGAAGTGGTGGTTGATCGGTCTACTGTACCCCTAAGCAATCCGGGAAATATAAGTATCGAAAATAGAACGACTTAGGTCGCCGTTGCGAGAAGTGACCCCCGGGAACCAACAATACCTGATTGATCGTGTGGCTTTGCGTCTCGTTTTTGCGAGATGGGCAGGGGCCGAACAATCCACAAAAAGGTGGTGTGGATAAATCAGCTATGGAAGACAGTTACCGCAGGATCTGGGACGAGATAGCCTCCGGCATCCGCCCGCACGTCAGCGCCGACGCCTTTCAGAGATGGTTCGCGACGATCGATCTGGTCCATGCAGACGAATTGGCGCTGACCTTCGAGGTACCGAATACGATTTACCAGCTCTGGATCGAAAGTAATTACCTAACTCTCGTTGAGTCGGCGGCGCTCGGTGTGCTCGGCAGCCCGCGAGAAATTAAGTTTCGCGTATCTGAGAACGGGAAACTGGTCAGAGCACCTGAAGCAAAACTGGAGCCGTCGGATGGACGGCTTGAGGCCCAGATCCAGGAGAGGGAGTCGGAGCCCGCGAGTAATCACGGGATGAATCCGCGCAACAGCTTTGAGACTTTTGTCGTTGGCTCGAACAACCAGTTCGCGCACGCTGCTGCGCTCGCAGTCGCGCAGTCCCCGGCGAAAACCTATAATCCGCTGTTCATTTATGGTGGGGTCGGCCTGGGAAAGACCCATTTGATGCAGGCGATCGGTCAGCAGGTGATGGATCGGAAGAAGAATTTCAAGGTAATGTATCTTTCGAGCGAGAAATTCACGAACGAGTTTATCGATGCAATCCAACACAATACGCTGGTCAAATTTAGAAAACGTTACCGGCAGTCCGACCTCCTGCTCATCGATGATATCCATTTTCTTGCCGGCAAAGAGCGTTCACAGGAGGAATTCTTTCACACCTTCAATACGCTCTTCGACGGCCGGAAGCAGATCGTGATGTCGAGCGATCGGCCTGCCAGTGAGATAGCCAATTTGGAACAACGGTTGGTATCGCGTTTTGAATGGGGCCTCACCGCCGAACTGCAGCCGCCAGATATCGAGACCCGGATGGCGATTTTGCGGAAGAAGGCGCAGATCCTGCATGTCCAGCTTAGTCAGGAGATCCTTGAGTTTCTGGCGCAGCGCGTTCGGACGAATGTCCGGCGTCTGGAAGGGGCATTGATGAGAGTCGCCTCCTTCGTTTCCCTGAGCGGCCGCGAGATTTCGCGCGACACTGTGGAGCAGCTTCTGAGGGATATTTTGCAGGAGGAAGCGAAGAAGATTGTCACCATCGATCAGATCCAGAAGAAGGTCGCCGAGCATTTTGATGTCCGGCTTGCGGATATGACGAGTAAGCGCCGGCCGGCCAACATCGCGTTTCCGCGCCAAATCGCCATGTACCTCGCCCGTCGTCATACGAAATCTTCCTTGAATGAAATCGGAGATGCGTTTGGCGGACGAGATCATGGTACGGTCTTGCACGCCTACAAAGCCGTGTCGGAGCGGATGAAAAAGGAGGATCAGGTTCGACAATTGATCCTTCTGCTTGACACCCAATTGGAGCGTTGAGTCGAGAAATCAGGAGAGCAGGGAGTTCAAGAGTTAAAGAATCGGATCGCTGCTTTCCGGCCTTTAGACGATGTCCAGGCGAGGCAGAATGGGACTCGGCTAGCAAAAAATATTGGTCTCCTAAACTCCAGCCTTCTTGACGTTGTCGCGGATTTCTTCTAATCAGCGTTTGGGAATGCGCCAGCCGCATCCTGGCGGATTCGTTAGCCTGGGAGTGGAAATCGCTTCTTTGCCTCGCTTCCGGCGACTTGCGGAGATTTCGGGCACATGATTTGATATCCCCACACCATGAAATTCAGCGTCAGTAAGGACAAATTGCTGGAAGGTCTCTCTACCGTCCAAAATGTAGTTAGCACCCGGACAACACTTCCGATCTTATCAAATGTGTTGCTCCAAGCGAGAGATGGAGAGACT
>Ga0210383_10004457_pt1 | contig 12424 bp, 10 predicted proteins | sample IncBWC14OmetaG_FD_160072 | JGI IMG/M metagenome (GOLD analysis project Ga0210383, IMG submission 160072) | Forest soil microbial communities from Barre Woods Harvard Forest LTER site, Petersham, Massachusetts, United States - Inc-BW-C-14-O ...
TGCACTTGAAGCTGATCAAAAAAGTTTCCGCTTACTAACTCGCCCTGCAGGATCTGCGCACTGCTATCAATTGTTGCATTCATCGTCCCCACGTTCTTGAATGCGAAAAGCTCTTCGAGCGCGTGGTTCTCGCGTCGAAGTTGTTCAAATGCAGGATAGGAAAACGATGCCGCGGCGATTCCTTCCGCCACGTTGTCAGTGATCCCCCACATGTTGGAGACCGCCGTGTGCTTGTCTCCATGCCAATGGAGCAGGCGGAGTTGCTCGGCATGGGGCACCTCGAGTCGGTCGAGAAGCAGACGCTTCATGACCGAAAAAATGGTTGTGTTGGCGCCGACGGCCAGCGCCAGCGAGATTGCCGCAATCGATGTGAAGCCCCAGCTCTTGCGCAGGATTCGCAAGGAATAGCGCACGTCCTGCACGATGCTTTCGACGAAAGGCAGGCTCTTTTCGGCGTGGTATTGTTCGCGAATCGCTTCCACAGCACCGAATTTCAACACTGCCCGACGGCGCGCTTCGGCTGGTGCCATGCCAGAGCGGAGGTTCTCTTCGGCCTGGCGGGAAAGGTGCTCTTCCATCTCCTCCAGCAACCGCTGGTCGTCGCTCTGGCGCGATGCCAGGTTGCGCAGGCGGGCGAATAACCGTTTCAGCAGCCTCATGACCGTGTCTCCGCGTTGATCGCGAGGAAGCGCGCGACGATGTCCGCCGTTTGCTGCCAGTCGCGGAGTTCAGCCTGCAACTGCTTTCGCCCGGCGCGCGTGAGACGATAAAAGCGAGCGCGACGATTGTTTTCTGATGGTCCCCACTCCGACACGATCGTGCCCTCCTGCTCCAGCCGGAGCAGCAACGGGTAGAGAGTTCCCTGGTTCAGAGCCAGTTGGTCCCCACTGATCTGCTCGATTCGCCGAGCGATGCCGTAGCCGTGCAGCGGTCCCAGCACTTCGAGCGTTTTCAGAACCATCAATGCCAATGTGCCTTGTTGAATGTCTGCTCTTGTTTTCATTCCGACACCTTTTGGTTACCAACAGGGAGTATATCGAGATTCCTTTTGGAAAACAACAGGTATCAATTTCACTTCGGGAAAAGAATCCGGCTCCTCGCAATCATCTTGACATCATTCGCATAGGCATAATATCTTTATGCCTATGCCAAATACATCTGCTCCTGTAAGCCCCGCGGGCACCCTGCCTATGCTGATCCTGCGCGTCCTGCAGTCGGGAGAGCTTCACGGATACGCGATCGCACAACGCATTCACCTGCTCTCCAGCGAGGCGCTTGCTGTCGAGGAGGGCCTACTGTATCCGACCCTGCAGAAGATGCTGGTCAAAGGATGGGTGACCGCCAACTGGGGGATCTCCGAGACCAATCGCAAGGTGCGCTTGTACCGGCTCACCACGTCGGGACGCAAACAGCTGGCTGCTGAGGTAAGCGAATATGAGCGGCTGGACTCGGCGATTCGGGAGATTCTTCGCGCGTCATAAACTCGTATTTCTCGCACTAGACAGGAGACCCGCATGGGAGAACTCTTTCGTCGCATACGATATTTGATGAACTGGCGCCGCCTGGATGCGGAGCTTGCCGAGGAGATGGAATTTCACCGGGAAATGGCGGCGCGCACCGGCTGCAACAACTTCGGCAACACGCTGCGCTTGCGGGAACAGGCATTTGAGGCGTGGGGCTGGACGTGGCTTGACCGTTTGCTCCAGGATCTCCGCTACGGAGTGCGAATGTGGGCGAGGGCGCCCGGTTTCACCTTGATGGCATTGCTGGTGCTTGCCATCGGGATCGGGGTAAACGTCTCTGCGTTCAGCTTTTTCGACATGGTCGCATTAAAGCCGCTGCCCGTTCCTGAGGCGGATCGGATTGTGCGCCTAGAGCGGCGCTCGCCATACAACTACACCAGCGAGATGGCCTACCCTTCCTTTCTCTTTTATCGCGAGCACGCAAAGACTCTGAGCGCCACAATGGCGATTCTGGGCGTTCCTCCCTTTCAGATTGACCGCGACCTGCAGCAGACGAGCGCTTCGTTTGTTACGGCAAACTATTTTACGGAACTGGGAACGCGTGCGGCTTACGGCCGGATGTTTGACCCGAGCATCGACGACCGTGCGGATGCGCCGCCGGCTGTAGTGCTGAGTTATGGGTTGTGGCAGCGGCGCTTTGGCGGAGATCCAATGCTGATTGGCCGCGTCATCGACCTAAACAGGAAACCCGCGACCGTGGTGGGAATCACGCCCTTTGCATTCGCGAGTCTGGGCGGACAACATCCCGATCTGTGGATGCCAATCGCGCAGCAGCCTTATTTCATCGAGCGCAGCAAAGTGTTGCAGGATTGGACCAACGCGAGTGTACGTATGTGGGGCAGGCTGGTACCGGGAATAAGCGCCAAAATGACCGAACAGGAACTGCGGATCCTGACCGACGAATTGCGACGCCAGCATCCTGACGCGGTATGGGACGACGAGTTCATTCAGAGGTCGCCGGGCGGCCATCTGCAGGTTATGCAACCGGAGATGTACCGCGTGGCGGCGATGGTGGGTGTGCTCACGCTGCTGATACTCACGATTTCCTGCACCAATCTGGGCGGGTTGATGATGGCGCGGGCGTTCATCCGCGAGCACGAAATCGGAATTCGTGTGGCCATCGGCGCCGGACGCGCACGGATTTTCCGGCAACTCTGCACGGAAAGCCTGCTCCTGGCGGCGATGGGTTCGCTTGCGGGACTGGCGCTTGCCTGGGTGGCGATGCGTGTATTGCTGACCAAGGCGGACGCGCCGAAGTGGTTGAGTGTGTCGCCCGACTGGCGCGTGATGAGCTTTACCGTCGGCATGACAGCCGGGGCAACACTCTTATTCGGGCTGGCTCCGGCGTTGCAATTTGCGCGCCATCGGCAGCGCAAGACGATTGCCCGGCAGATTCTCGTAGGAACGCAAATCGCGGCGAGTTCCGTTCTATTGATTGTGGCCGCCTTGTTGCTGCGCGCCACCCAGCACGTGCTCTACACCGATCCGGGCTTCGGCTACGAGCAACTGGTCTCGATCGATCCGCAATTAGGGCACCACGACTACACGCCGGAAGCGGCGCGGACCTATCTGGACCAGATGCAGAGCCGGCTTCGAAGCGTTCCCGGTGTGAGCTCCGTTTCTTTGGTGAAACTGCCGCCGCTCGGACATGTCGTGTCCCGGGAGGACCGCCAGATCGATGGACGGACGGTCAGGCTGTACCCCAACTGGGTCGCGCCTGACTTTTTCGGCACTATGGGAATTCCGCTACGACTGGGACGCACGTTTTACTCCGGCGAGAAACATGCGGTGATCGTCAGTGAATCGTTCGCGCGCCAGCAATGGCCGGGACAGAATCCACTGGGGAAGCAACTGGGGGACGGGGCAAGCAAAGACACGGTAATCGGCGTAGCTGGCGACGCGCGCATCAACGCCCTGAGCGATGACGACGCCACGGAGCAGTACTGGGCAGCGCAACAGGACGACATGCGGGACATGGTGCTGATTGTCAGATCGGCTGGCGAGCCGGAATCACTCTCACCCACGGTGAAGACCATCAGCCAGAATCTCGATGCCTCAGTCTTTCCGGAGATCCGACAGCTCAAGCTACTCTACCGTGATGAGGTTGAACAGATCGAACTAGTCGCGACCATCGTGAGCCTGGTGGGGATGGTAGCAGTGGCGCTTTCCTGCGTTGGGATCGTCGGCCTGGTGACATTCGCCGTGACGCAGCGCACCAAGGAGATCGCAATCCGTATCGCTCTAGGCGCCAAACGCGCTGCGGTTCTAAGTACAGTTCTAGGCCAGTTCTGTTGGCCCGTGGCCGTTGGCTTAACAGCGGGAACGGCGCTTGCGGCATTCGGATCGAAGCTGCTGCGCGTCGCCCTCTACGGAGTCAACAACCTGGATCTGGCAAGCTATGTCGCGGGGATTGCCGTGTTAGCAATACTGGTGTCGCTTTCCCTGCTGATTCCAGCCGCCCGTGTGTTGCGACTCAATTTGGCCACAATTCTCCACTACGATTGATCCGTCGCCCACATCAAACCGAGGCACTCACCAAGGTCTTTGTTGCTGGATTCGTTCGGATGGTCGGCCTAAATATGAAGAGAGATGATCTGGGCCACAACTGCGCCTTGAAAGGCATTCGCGGGAACAGCACGCGCCTGCAAAGAGGAACCCATGCCAACTACAGTAATCGAGGCGGATTCGGTTTTGACTTTGGCGAAAAGGAAATCTATCTGGCAGTATTGGAAATTGAAGGTGTGAATGCGATTCGGTAGGTGAAGCCGAAAAGCCGGAATTCCGAAGAATCATGGAGCCTTTCGACCCGGGGTTCGAAGATGACGACAAGAAGAGAGTTTTTCCGGCTGGCTGCCCAATCCGCGACGGCTGCGATGTTGGCTGGTACTCACGGAGCTGCAGCGGAACAGGACGAAGCCCATCGTGCAACTCCGCGTCGCGGACGGCCGCTCCTCGATCTGCAACAGCAGTTTGTGGATTTGCGTTTCGGCATGTTCGTGCATTTCAACATGGCGACATTTCAGGATCGCGAATGGGGTGATCCGACGTCACCCCCTGATCTGTTTCATCCCGCCTCTCTCGACACGGATCAATGGGCCGCAGCGGCGCAGTCGGCCGGCATGACCTGGGGCTGCCTGACGACTCGGCATCATGATGGCTTCTGCATCTGGCCGACAAAGACATTGGCAGCAAGCGTGGGAAAAACGTCGCATTCAACCGACGTTGTGCGCGCCTATGTGAATTCGTTTCGCAGGGCGGGCCTGCGCGTAGGGCTCTATTATTCAATCCTGTCGCTGCGCGACGATATCCGCCATTTCAACATCACTGCGGCCAAGATAAAGCTCATCCGAGATCAGCTGACGGAACTGCTCACCGGCTATGGAGAGGTCGACATCCTCATCACGGATGGATGGAATGCACCGTGGAGCCGTATCACTTATGAAGAGGTACCGTTCCAGGAGATCTATGAGCATATCAAGAATCTGCAGCCCAACTGCCTGCTCTGTGACCTCAACGCCAGTCAATATCCTTCGGGCGGACTCTACTATTCCGATGTAAAGGCTTTTGAGCAGAATGCTGGACAGAAGGTCCCAGAAGACAGCGACGTGCCGGCTCTTTCTTGTGTGACCCTTACGGACGGTTGGTTCTGGAAGCAGCGGGACGCGAATGGACGTCTCAAGGCGGTGACGACCGTGGTGGACGAGTGGCTTGAGCCGCTGAATCGCAAACACTGCAATTTGATTCTGAATGCTCCCCCAACCCGTGAGGGACGCCTGGCACCGAACGTTGTGAACCGGCTGGAAGAGATCGGCAGGGCCTGGAAGCATTCCGGCCCTATGGCAAAACTCAGCGAGCACGTTGTGATCACGACGCGGAACCTGGCGATGGGCAAGCCCATTCATGCTAGCTCCTACCCGGATACCGTGGGACCGGATGAGGCGAATGATGGTAACTTCGGATCGAGCTGGTACCTAGATGAGGGGCAAACTTCTGGCTGGTTGGAATTGGATCTGAGAAAGCAGGAGAGCTTCAACGTCGTCTCGCTGGTCGAGCCCGTCGGCCGGCGGGATGACTACCCGCAGAGCCGCATCCAGAGGTATAGTTTTGAGCGCTGGAACGGCGCGAGCTGGATCACTCTGATTGGCGGTGAAACACCCGCCCCGACGACAATTCATCGCATTCCGCGCGTCTCATCGCAGAAAGTACGGCTACTACTGGAGGCCAGCAAAGAGACGCCCGAGATTGCTGAGATTGGCGTGTATGACGAACCCTCCTAAGCGAAGACAGAGCGGAAAGCGATCCGCAATGGGTTCACAAAATAGGGAGAATATCTTGGCCGCGAAAATTCTCATGGTTCTTAGTGCGAGCATTATCTTTACGCTCGGAGTCGTCCACCTCGTCTATACGTTCTGGGGGCCAAAGCTCACGCCCCGTGACCCCGCACTGCAAATCCGCGTGAGCCAGATTGCACCTGTCATCACGAACGAAACAACAATGTGGCGGTGTTGGGTGGGCTTCAATGCCAGCCGCAGCATGGGACTTATTTGGTTCGGCTTGGTTTTCGGTTTTCTCGCATTGCCTCATGGCCAGCTCCTCTTTCAGTCACCGTTCCTGCTCGTTGTCGGGCTGGCAATGCTGGGTGGTTTTGTTGTGCCCGCCAAGGTGTATCTTTTCAGTGTGCCTCCGACAGGTATCCGCATTTCTTTGGCCTGCCGTGTCGCCAGCATTGCGCTATCGCGGGCCTTAATAATGCGCTCCTGACGTAAACAGCGATAACGCTCACGACGCGGACCGGCTGGTTTCGGATTCTGGGCACCGCCGTTGCGGCGCAGAAGCACCTTCCAGTAGGAAAGCGAATAATACATTGCGATAAGAGACCAATGCGCCCACACGATTACGCACCCGGGCCCGCGCACATCAAATGGCTGCTCGATTCTGACCCGGCCATCCGCTGGCAGGTCATGAGGGACCTCACCGATGAAGCCCCCGACGCGATTGCCGTCGAGAGGTCGCGCGTCGCCACGGAAGGCTGGGGAGCCCAACTTCTCACCAGCCAATCTCCTGCCGGCCACTGGGCTGACGGGCCGAAGTGGGACCTTATTACCCTCAACAGTCTGGTCGCCTTGATGGACCTGGGTCTGGACCCGGCCTGCAAGGAGGCTCGCAAGATGATCGACCGCATCGACAAGCGGCTCGTGTTTAAGGCGCTCAACGATCGGCCTTACCTTCACGGCGAAACCGAGCCCTGCATCAACGGGAGAATCCTCGGTATCGGTGCGTATTTCAAGGAGCCGAACGAGGCACTGGCCAAGCAACTCCTGGGCGAGCAACTCCAAGATGGCGGCTGGAACTGCGAAGCGTGGCCCTTCTTGTCGCCGAAACACCCCCCCAGCCAACGCTCTTCGTTCCACACCACCATCTGCGTGCTCGAAGGACTGCTCGCATACGAACGAGCTGGAGGCAAATCGGCGGCCGTCACGAAGGCCCGCAAGCGGGCCGAAAACTATCTGCTCGAGCGCCGCCTGTTCCGCTCGCTGCGAACCGGCAAAGTCATCGACAAACGCTGGCTGCGGTTCTCGTTCCCGACGTTGTGGCACTACGACATCTTGCGCGGACTCGATTATCTGCGGAATGCAGGAATCAGACCCGACGGCCGCCTCAGTGATGCTATCGAAATCGTGATGGAGCGTCGCCACCAGAACGGGCGGTGGCCGCTGAACCTCCTTCATCCCGAACCTATTCCATTGGAGATGAAAACCCGCGTTGGCAGTGCAAGCCGCTGGAACACGCTGCGCGCTCTCCGAGTCCTGCGTTGGTATAAGAACTCAACGGGTCGTTTGGTCAAATATTCTGGTTCCAGGTTGAACGGATAGTTTTCAGCATGGCCGGATAGATAATGCATTTTCGAAACGGATCGATTAAACCTATGTACAAAGGCGTAATCCATGTTCTCTGGCGCTCATAGACCGCAAAATAGAGTCGATGGCTATCGGCGCTTCAGTGAGAGCACTGAGGGCCGCACCAGTGTGCTAGATAGAGGAACCACGTCACTTCGCAACCTGCACACCCGAGCCACGACGCGGCCACTCCCGGTTTGTCGGCAAACCTTCCCTTGGGATTACTTCAGAGTTGCCCCTGATCCGGGAGTTGGCTGTGGAAACATTCACTCCCATCGCCCCGATTTGCCCTCGTTGCCTTCGCCCCGGCACCCATCCCTACCATTGTCTGAGTCTTTGCGTCTATGATCGGCCAGACCATTTCGCACTACCACGTTCTCGAAAAACTGGGGGGAGGCGGGATGGGTGTGGTTTACAAGGCCGAGGATCTCGAACTCGGACGTTTCGTCGCCCTGAAGTTCCTGCCGGATGATGTTGCCCACGACCCGCAGGCGCTCGAACGCTTCCGACGCGAAGCCCGGGCCGCCTCGGCGTTGAACCATCCCAACATCTGCACCATTCACGAAATCGGAAAGAACGGGCAGCAGTCGTTCATCGTGATGGAGTTTCTTGACGGCGTGACGCTGAAGCACCACATCGGCAGCCGCTCGATGGAGACCGAAGAGATTCTTTCGCTAGCCATCGAAATTACGGACGCACTCGATGCCGCACACAGCTCTGGGATCGTTCATCGCGACATCAAGCCGGCCAATATCTTCGTGACCAAGCGCGGCCACGCCAAGATTCTGGATTTTGGCCTGGCGAAAGTCACATCGCCCCTGAACGCTGCTGCAAGCAGCCCCATGATGCAATCGACTGTAACACTGGAAGAGCACCTCACCAGCCCCGGCCAAGCAATTGGGACCATCGCCTACATGTCGCCGGAGCAAGTGCGGGCGAAGGAACTGGATGCGCGCACGGACTTATTCTCTTTCGGAGCGGTGTTGTACGAGATGGCGACCGGCCAACTCCCCTTTCGCGGCGAAAGTTCGGGAGTGATCTTCAAAGCGATCCTCGATTCGGCACCCACCGCTGCGGTGCGGCTGAACCCAGATATTCCCACGAAACTCGAAGAGGTCATCAACAAAGCGCTGGAGAAGAACCGCGACCTTCGCTATCAGCACGCTTCGGAGATGCGGGCCGACTTACAGCGTCTGAAGCGCGACTATGAATGGGGGAAGGCTGGATCAATCACTCCCCTGCCAAGCCCCTCCCTCTCGCCCCCTCAAGTTGCGGGCGACCAGCCCTCATCTGCCAGCGCGGTCGTGAGTGCTCTCGCCCGGCATCACCGCAACACGCTCGTATTGGCCGCGCTTGGCCTTTTGGTCCTACTGGCCGGGCTGGGATACGGGCTTTACCGCTTCGGCGCCCGCCACGTGCAACCGGAACGCTCCACCTTCGAGGCCATGAAGGTCACGCGCATCACCAGCGACGGCAAGTCGCGCGTCTCCGCAATTTCTCCGGATGGTAAGTATGTCGTTCACGCCGTTATCGCGAACGGACTTCAGTCTCTCTGGACGCTGCAACTGGCCAGCCGCAGCGAGGTTCAAATTGTCCCACCGGACGAGGTGATCTACCACGGTCTCAGCTTTTCCCCAGACGGCAACTACGTCTATTTCATTTCGGCGCCGACCAAAAATTACCTCTTCAAAACCCTGTATCAAGTGCCAGTGCTCGGCGGCGCTCCTCGCAAAATTCTGGTGGACGTGGATTCTCCGGTAGCTTTCTCTCCGGACGGGAGTCGTATCGCCTACATCCGTGTTGCTCCGGAAAAGGGCCATGTCGATCTGCTTACCAACAATACAGCAGGCTCCGACGAGCGCCTGATTTCCTCGCGGAAGATAGGTGAGTGGTATTTCCCGTTGTCGAGACTGGCCTGGTCCGCGGATGGCAAAAGCATCGTCCTTGCCGCCTGGGCGGATCAAGACAGATCAAACCTCGTCGAAGTTCCCCTGGCCGGAGGACCCGAAAAGGTGCTGACCACTCGTAATTGGTCAGTGGTTCAAGACCCTGTATGGCTGGCCGATCACAGCGGCCTCGTCTTCACCGCTTCGGAGGCGGGGTCGAATTCGGAACAACTCTGGCTGCTGCCCTATCCCGCTGGGGAGGCCCGCCGCATTACGAACGATCCAAACTCATACCGGAGCGTGAGTCTGTCAGCCGATTCCCGAATGATCCTTGCCAGCCAAAATGAGACCACCTCCAATCTTTGGGTTGCGCCACAGGGAAAAGCCGAACTTGCCCCCCGCCGCATCACTTCAAACGATAAAGACTTCGACGGGGTAGAGGGCCTGGCTTGGACTCCCGACGGGCGCATCATCTTTACCTCGCATCGATCCGAAAACCTGGATCTCTGGATAACAGATGTCGACGGAACGAACCTCCGGCGACTGACGCATGGCGAGGGCAGCATTTACGATCCTTCCGTCTCCCCTGATGGCCGCACTATTGTCTTCAGCAGCACACGATCAGGCACTGCGTGTATTTGGAAGATGGATATCGATGGTGGAAATCCGGTTCAACTTACGCGCAATGGCCTGGAATTTTTCCCGAAAATTACTGCCGACGGTAGAGACGTCATCTACGGTTCCTGGATGGGACAAGGGGTATTCAAGATACCGCTGACCGGCGGTGAACCGATTCAGTTACTCTCAGACTCTGCCTTCGAACCGTCGGTTTCTCCCGATGGAAAGCTTCTGGCTGTGACGAAGCGCCGCCTCGACCCGCCAGGCAACTATCTGGACGTTCTTCCATTGGCTGGCGGCTCCTCTATCAAACAATTTGACATTCCGGTTCTCTCTATGACGGGCACCTCTTTGTCCTGGGCTCCTGATTCGAAGGGTGTAATGTTCCTCGATTCCCGCGAAGGCGTCGGCAATCTCTGGCTTCAGCCGCTTGCCGGCGGCAAGCCGAAACAGATAACCAATTTCTCCTCCGACCGCATTTACTCCTTTGACTGGTCCCCAGACGGCAAGCAACTGGTCGTGGCCCGCGGTACGTCGTCCAGCGACATCGTCCTGATCAGCAACTTCCGCTGAACTCGACTTTTCGTCGCCATTGATTCGTTACTGCCTAGACGCCTCCAGTGGGAAGACATGGAAGCTAGCAGTTCGTCCAGAGCGATTCCTAGTTTTTTTGCTTCAACTACCAGCCGATTCATCAATCGCCGTCGCTCGCGACTACTTCCACCGCCGGTTTGCTTTGCTTTCTCAGAATCTCGCCCAGCAGAAATAGATCGGTGAGCAACGCTCGGAGGTGGATGGAAGCGTTCAGGTTGTCAATCAACTGGGAACTGATCGCGGATTGAGCGCGAACCACTTCAATGGCAGCAAGAGAGTCGCGAGAATCGCGATCGAGCACCGCGACGAACGCCAGGTACTTGTCGGCAGGCTCAAGGCCTTCCTGTTTGACTGCCATCGCACAAGCTTCCGGCAGCCCCGTCAAGGCTTCCACGGCGCGATGCAGGAACTCGCGGACTTGTCCACCCGACTTGCTGCCCTGGTCACTCGGTAGACCCTGGGCGGCGTATGCCAGCAGGAACTCGTAGCATTCTTCTACCGCGTCACTACGATCGCGGATCTCAGCCAGCATCGGTTATCCCTCGGCCTTCGATCCGGTTCGATTTCGGTGACGAAGAAGCGGTCTCGACTTTCCATCGCTCGGGATCGTGCTCTTCCAGATAGAAGTCGCGGTCCATCCAGCCGAAGATCATCGATTTCGTGATCGCGCGTTTCTCCGGCCGGAGACCGAAGTAGACATGCATCATGACTAGCGCAATCAGTCCCACGCCTGCCAGTCCGTGCAGCACGTACATCAGGCCCCAGGTCATGTCGCTGAATAGATAGGGATTCCGGGGAAAAAAGATCGTACGCACGCGAGACATCATGAAAACGCCGGTAAGGATTACCGACAGACCACACAAGATAATGACGCCGTGAAAGAGCTTGTTTTCCAGGGGATATTTGGCAAACTTTCGCGGCGGCGGCGCGGGCATTCCCAAAAACCGGCGCACTCTTTTCCAGGCGTCGTCCACATCGATTCGGTCGGGCCAAATCGACCAGAAATCCAACCAGAAGGACGCATGAATGATGTGAAAAACGATGGAAACCGTTAACACGGTGCCGGCGATCCAATGATAGGTCACCCAATTAAACTGGATTCCGACTTTCGGGAGAAACGCGGTAAACAGCAGTGTGAACATGGAGGCTGCCATGATCCAGTGAAACATTCGTGCGACCAGCGAGTGCCGGGGAACGTGCTTTGGTATGTTGGCCGAAACCGCGGAAGAATCATCCGCCGCGAACACTCTTGGCTTAGCGAAATACATCACGTAGATGGCATGAACGATCAGGAAGAGCAACCCCGCGATCAGCGAAACCCAGATCAGGAACCAGGCAATATGGATGGGGATGCTCTGCCCCCACGGACTCGTGGCCCATTCTAAGAAGCCCATGTCGCCTCCTCGACTCCACTGATCGCGCGCTTCACCAGATTTCTCATCAGCGGGATCTTGTAGGCGTTGAACTGCAGTGGAACCGCTCCTTGCACGGAGAGTTTTCCCGCCATCTCGCCAGTTGCTGTATTCCGCGGCTGGCCACGAACGGCATCTTCGACCGACTTCAGCCTTAACGGTTTAGCGGCGGCGCCGTTCACCGCGATTCGCATGCGCTCAATCGTGCCTCCAGATAGAACCATGGCCGAGGCAACGTTGAGAAGCGGAAAGTCCCAAACGTTGCGGTCTCGCACTTTTTCAAAATAGAATTGCGCGCCCGCCCAGGCGGATGGAATACGAATGGTAGTAAGCAGATCGCCGGGCTGTAAGATGTGCAGCCGCGTAATATCGATCTCAGGACCGATGAAGTAATCCTCGGCGTCTAGCACGCGCTCACCCTTCGGAGTGCGCAGGACGAACTTCGCGTCTAGCGCAATCAGGGCCGGGGCCGTGTCGGAGGGATTCACCGCGAC
>Ga0210383_10004458_pt1 | contig 12424 bp, 11 predicted proteins | sample IncBWC14OmetaG_FD_160072 | JGI IMG/M metagenome (GOLD analysis project Ga0210383, IMG submission 160072) | Forest soil microbial communities from Barre Woods Harvard Forest LTER site, Petersham, Massachusetts, United States - Inc-BW-C-14-O ...
TTGGAGTTGGCAGTGCGGTGACCGTCCATGCCAACGATGACGTTATCACCCTGGCCATTCTTTTCCCCGCTGTTCTCGTTGATGTTCGCGTGCCCGTCAATGTCCATTCCGATTCCTCCCCCACTTCGTTCACCTCCCTGCCCGTCAGTGATGTCGACGTCTCCGATACTAACAAGAGAGCAATCAGAGCGGTGGCGGGTGTCGCCATTTCCATCCACGTCTACTCCAGCCCCGAGTTTGACCTCCCCGACGTTGGAGCTGGCAGTGCGGTGACCGTCCACGCCAACGTCGACATTATCGCCCTGGCCATTCTTTTCCCCGCTGTTCTCGTTGATGTTCGCGTGCCCATCAATGTCCATTCTGATTCCTCCCACCAGGTATCAGCGATGTGCATCGCGTTTATTGGTAGCAAAACTACTTGTCGCATGCTGAACAGTCCCGTTGTTCCAGCAAGTCACTTTTATGGCATAGGGCGTGATGAATGCCGAGATTCACCGCCAGAGCATGGAATCGAGACCAGCTCGAGCCTTCAGATCTGAACTAGGTGCATCATCCCACAAAAAGTTATTTGGGGTACTGGCAGTAGCCTGTCCGAGTCATGACAAGGTCCAATAAGATCATGATGTGCCAGTGGCAGGGGAGGGCTGAGCCATCCTAAACTTCAGAGAGGGGTGCGGCCCGGGGGATTCGGAAACATTCAATTTGAAGTGTCCAGCAAGTTGAAAGTTGTTCAAATCGAAGTTCAAGTTGTTCAAGTTTTCCGAATCAAGTCCCAATAACAAACAGTACCAAATGTATCAGCCACGTGCACCCTGAGCCCTTATTTATTTCCTGTTTGTCTGCCAAATTGGTGCCCAGGGTTACCATGTCATTCCCAAAACCTTCATCAATATTCTAAATCAATATATGTATATATTGAATATATACTAGTACCTCTGCATCTTGGGCAAATACGTCACACCGACGACAATTTCCAATCTAGACTGCAACATATTAATTTTATGTAATGATATTAGCAAGCAACATCGGTAGCATCCGTATTATTTGGACAGTGTTTGGCATATACGACAATTATGGGTTTCGAGGCAAGGTACTGTATTATATGATAGTATGTTTTCAACAATTTTTTTTCGCGTGTTCCTTGTGTTGACTGATTGGTAGGGGACGTAATTACCGATATGCAGTCATTTGCGGTATCTTCTCGTTCAGACCAGGTCTGGTGGGAGTGGGAGAAGTAGTGACGAGGGTTGGAGGAACCGCATGATTTGCACGATATATATAACCTCAGCCAAATTGTGCCAAACAAGCCACGTTTCACAGGACGTGGGATCGTCACCGAGCACATCTGTGACGCCGTCGACTCCGAGTGTGGGATTTAAAATTTGGAGACGTTATATAGTTAGGCCAAAAGCACATAAGATACTTTACCCGCCGCGTTATTACTGCGTAAAAAATCAGACTAACCTAAGATCATACGGGTTTATACGGTGCCCAGCATGTAGAATAACCAATCGGGTGTATATGAAACCGATGCGGGTCAAAAAAATTAACGTCTCGGGCCTATACTTCCCTTTACCCCCTGTCTCCTAGTCATCTACATCGTCTTATACATCTTATTTCTTCTTATATAAGGCCAATAAGACCCTGTAAGGTGTAAGACGAGTAAGACATGGCGTCTTAATTAAGCTCGGGTAGAAATCAGACAAGGCGACCAAATTTTGACAACGTTATACAACGGTTCGGGTCTTTTCGGGTCTTTACAGTACTCAAAAACCACACGAAAAAAACGGAGGTAGAGCCCGCCCAACGACCTTCCTCTTTCGGAACTACCAATTTTGGAAACTTGATGGCAATATCGGCAATGTCACCCAACGTCAACCGCGTCATCGTGGACAAGGTAGAATTTCGTTGAGTTCTCGTCCACCTCGTCCACCTCGTCCACAGCGAGTGACGAGTCACTTGTTCATTATGAAAGTAATTAAATTATGTTTATAAAACCCTACAATGTTCAAGTTACATACATAGATTATAGACCTAGGGATCGGCACAATATTAGTGACTGTGAGAATTGAATGACTATTACTCAGGGCACTTGACTACCTCTGTTCATAAATTTACCCATCTCTTGAGTTGCTCCTCGGACCTCAACACAGCTCATTCACGTCCATAATATGATGGAATGATGACTTGCTGTCGTCAATACACATACCGACGAGGACTCAACAAAATTCTACAAACTCACGATGTTCACGCGTTTGACATTGGGTGACATTGCCGATATTGCCATCAAGGAACATTTCCAAAATTGGTAGTTCCGAAAGAGGAAGGTCGTTGGGCTCTACCTCCAGTGATAGGTGCTGCGATGGGAAGGATTGACGGACACCTCCCGTGCTGGTAGCAATGTGCGGAGACGTGGAGGTAGAGGTAGATGGCGCCAGACCCGCGAATACTGACGGCAGTGTCCCATCGTTCAGGTTCAGTGTCCCGCAGACTCCTGTAGATCGGACATGTCAATGGGCATGTCCACAGGCACTGGTTGCTTGCGGTGCATGCGGGTGGGGACTGAATGAGGTATTACTCAGTGCTAGCTCTACAGCAATAGTTATAGTCTCCAGACTCTAGTTGTAAAAAGTTTGGAGAGAAAATGACATCCAAGCAACAAGTTCGTTCTCAGCATGACTAAGCCACTTGCACTTTGGACCTAGCAAATTTTTATAACTTAAGACTTACCCCACTCAGTTACACTAGCTCACCCAATTATCTAGAAAATGTGGTGGCATTACTACCACCCCTACCGCTTACAACGGTTGATATGGGTGAAGCAAAGGCATACCCGTCTTTACCGCTTGCGCAGAGGTTCCAAATCCTTCAACTTCTCCAAATCTTTCCGCAGTTGGCTTTGTCTTTATCGAATTGCAGCAGTTTTGTTTTCTGCTCTACTTTCCGTGTCATGTATGGCTATCCACCAAACTACGACTGCCATCAATATAATCCACCACGTTTATATTGGCATTCGGAAATGTACTAGTACGTCTCACTGCTGCTGTTCTTGTATTTCGCTCATGTATTATCAGCTTTCCCCCCTTACGATTCGCATCACCAGCATCTGAAACACCTCAGATGCACCTTCGTTGGTCATAGAAACTCCCGCCACCTCCGACCCAAGCTAACTTTACAAAATAAAACTCACCAAGAAATGTCCGAGTCTTCAGTCCCGGAGGTTGGGGGCACAATTTTTGTCATGGGGGAAGGAATGAGCAGTGGTACAAAACTCGTCGCCCTCTGTAAGTGTTGAAATATTTAGCGAAGTATTATTTGATATTGACTGTTTTGTTACTTAATGTCCAGGCATCGGCGATTTCTGGTCCTTCACGGTCAAGCAGATCCTTGACCTCCTTGCTCATGAAAATGTTATTTGTTCTGATATGATGGACAGGTTTTATCTCCTTCTTGGGCCAATAGGCATTCCGCTGCAGCTTTCCGCTGCGCTCATGAGTGTAGGTGTCACTCCTGATGCTACGGTCACCCTCCGCTTTAGAACTCTTGCAGGTTCCGGCCTCAAAGGTCAGTGTTATTGGATTACATGCTGATTCGTCACTGCATGGTCTGAAAATGTACCCTCTGTCTGGCTAGAAAACCGCGAACCATTGCATCTCTTGAATAAGGCAATGCTGGGGACGTCTTCATCCAGTTTCTCAAAACGCCCACCTCCAACAGAGCAGCCACCTCTGGAATACGGTCAAGTGCCAAGACAGCCAAAGAAACGTAAACTTCCGGTAGCTTCAAGTATTCCCGTCCCAGTTTCACCGGCCAACGTGCGCACTGGGCTAAACATTGGGGCCACTCGAACAACCCAATTAAATACTACCTCACAAGGGAAATCTGGCCATCCCGTCACTCAGTTTACATCTTCGCCATCCTTTGCATTCAGCTTGAACCCGGATCCGCGTTCTTCGTCTCTGACTGCATACTCATCAGTGGGTACCAGTACCAACAACACGACTGGTTTCCCACCTGCAGGACGGTATTTATCCTGCACGAGTGCTCCCCCATCTGCCGGCCTACCAACAGATCTGACTAGGCATGCCATAGTGTCTACTGATAGTCACGTGGATGTCCAGCTTCAGGATGCTCCCGAGGGACTTGAAACTGTACCACCTCTGCTTCTTCGGAAGGCGGCTGATGAGGAGAAGGAATCCGAAACCATGGAAATGGAATCAAAAGCACTGGGTACTGGACGTAAGGGTGGAGTGGGCAGTCCACGTCAGCACCAACGGGCTGGGCCTGTTACTCGCTCCTCCCATCTACGAGTCAGTCTGCGGACGGATCGGTCACTGGCAGTACAGCCGGTCGCATCCTCCTCTCGTCTGCCTCGAGTTGTATATTCTTCCTCAAGCGACGAAGAGGTCTCTGACAGAGAGGCCTCTGATGGAGAGGCCTCTGATGGAGGAGGCCACTCCAGTTCACAATCTGAAGGCGACCACATGAACAACTCAGTTATGCATTCACGGAAAATGAAGGGCAAAGCCAAGCGGACAACATCGGGTCGTGGTCGTGAGAAAACAACTGCTTCAGAAATTCACCGCCCGAGGGCCGTTCCCTCTGCCCATTCCTCTTTCTTGATGCCGACACAAGCCCTGTCACCTATCCCTGAACGTTTCGCACATAAACTTGATGTCAACAAGGACGGTAGCTTTCAGCATGGCACCCTGGAATGTTCACACTCAGCGACGCGTAGTTCGGATCTCCCTATAGTTGACCGGTCCTGCGCAGTGTTGTCGTACTTCGGATTTGTTGTTTACCGACCCTTGCCCCTCGTGATGTGCCAAGTGCATGGAAGGGCTTTTCCGCTTGCCATGCTTCCGACACACATAAAAAAAGAGCACCATCGCGAGGCGGACGCCTTGAGGGTATTTCCTACCAAAAGGGCACGAAAGCCACCGTCAAACCCATTTGGTACGGCTACGGCACGCAACCTCACGATACTTATTGGTCACATTGCGGAAGCGTATGGAATCAACCCTAAACAAACCCTCAGTGATATTAGTCGTACCTACGAACTCCCAGCGCCAATTCCATTTATGCCCCAACCCCGAGAGGCATTCTTTTGCCCACGTTGCAAGCGCTATATCAAGTACAAGCATCGACGATCGCACGCTGCCTTTAGAAGGGAACATTACAACCGCTCGAATTCGGTCTGTACTTCTCCGAAGGACGATTACACCTTCTCCAACCGATGGGTACAGGAGACGGTATTCTCCATCAGAAGCATGTCGTTAGACCTACTCATCAGTGCGGATTGGACACCAGACGCTGTGGCACCGAATCCTGAGTCTACTGAAACAGATGAGATTCCGTGGTCACTCCCAGAGGCCGAGGGGGCGCGCGGACCATGTGCTGAATGGCTTAACTCAGTTCATTTCCCCCAAATGCTGCAGCAACTTACGGATAAATCTGGGTCAGGCCCTCCTATCCCAGTTTCGGATCTTGTTCGACTGGTGGCTCTTCCGAGTCAAGTTATTCTGCCTGCGACTGCATCACGGAATCAAAGGGCTGTCGAGAGGGGCCTTGTGGAGATATATGAACTCCTGCGGCAATACCTTTTGCAAGCGGATCGGTTTGTGTCCACAACGCACTCGGACTTCCGCGCAAACATAACAACAGGGTAAGAACCCTTCTTTACGAACATTTACCATCAGATCATTAACCACCACCGTTAGGACAAACTCGCTTTATCGGCATATTCAGGATGTTACTGTAAGCTATTATCGGAAACCTGTTATGCACTTAATTTCATTATTGCTGCGGACGTGGCGACTCCACAAGGATAAGCGATATACACCGTTTCGACGCCTGCGGATACCCACTAACCTCGCTCAGGTCAAGGCAAGAAATGAGCTCTACGATTTCCTGATTCTTTGTCCCGAGGAAGAAGAGTTGAACGAGGGCCAACTATGGAACTTAGTTCATCAACTATGCGAGGTTCTATGGCACGCCTCACCATCAATCAAAGTCAAATGGGCTTGTCCCACAGATATTGGCTTGTTTTTCTCGTGCCTCCTCCCAGATGGGACTTTCAAGGACGCAAACACTTTTACAAGGGTGTTGGCTTCGTGGCAGTACTTTTTTAGGTCGACCTACGTGCACGTTGTACGCTTGGGTGGTTTAGGCAAGGCATACGAGTATATAGAGATGGACGTAGATGAGGACTGGGATCTGGATGAAATGGATCGTGACGAAAACGTGGAGGGTCAGACCGAGGATCCAGTCAATTATACTGACGATGACGTCGATGATGACTTGGACTCTCCCGACAACATAATAGAGGGAGCCGACACTGGCAACGACAACTATGTGGATCACCTCATGGAAGATCATCCAAACGGTGATCCCCTTCTTTGGTGCGTTACGTGCTGACCTCTCTGAAACCACAACTGACCTTCGGCACTCCCTTAAGCTTGGCACAAAAATTTCGACCGTATATTTCCTGGACTGACAAGGAATCAGGTTTCTCCACCCCCTTCGCTCGTATGAAGGCCATTTGGTTAGTGGCGTATTCGGCAAGTCGGGAAAATATATCCAAGACTGGACATGTCTGGGATCCGGATGGCCAGTCATTTTATTTGTTCCGCAGAGGCCGCAAGCTTCACGTTCACCTTTGCGATCTCAAATGTGCAGCCACCAACATCATCGCTTCGTTGGTGCCTGAAATCGTTAAGCTTACGGGCAGTGACTTGGTGTGTCAAGACATCCTGATGTCCTTCGACGTACACGCTATCGAGGATGACCCCACATCCGATAAATCGTTCATAAGGACAGCAGCCGCGACAGAGGTCTTCGCACCAATGCGATCAGCAATATGGAAGCACCTGACTTCTGATGGTCTGATCGATCTGAACCATAGAATCGACAGGCAAAAGGCAGAGGTCTGGCTGCATCAAGATCAGGTTGTTCTCGAGTTAATTCTGACGTCATTCTCTCTCACCTGCGGAATCACTCCCCGTCCAATGCAGATGGCATTCACATTCATGAAAATAGGAGACACGCCTCGTAATCTCTATATTATTGGAGAGTATGTTGTCATTGCTTTCCCAAGACCAAAAAACAAAATGAAGGGTCAGAATCGAACCGCTGGCCTCTGGGTTCTTCCCATCGATTTGGCAAAGCCACTGCTTCTGTATCTTGGTGTAATCAGGCCCCTTTCTATCAAGATTTTAGACAAAGTCGGCTGGTCACACCCCTACCACGACACCCACATCTTCGTTCACAACGGAAAAAACAAATATGGGCTTTGGGATGGCTCACATATTAATACCATAATCCACACACGTCTAGCAGCAGCTGTTGGGCTGGCCGCCGATGCTCTAGACCTTCGGCAAATCTTTCAAACGATTTCAAAGAAGCATTTTTCGTTCTTGTTGGAGCGACCAAGGGGACGTGATCAGGGGCCCTCACCCTTGAATGCACAAGCTGATCACACGAATATAGTTGCCATCTGCAACTATGCTGTGGAGCAAGTCCGAGCCCCTGCAAGCTTTGGATTCTCGAGCGAACTTTCTGACAGGTTCTTCCTTTGTAGCCATACTTTGCAGGCAGCATTTGGACTAGCAGGTGTGCCACAGAAACTAAACACAGTCCTTTCAGGCATGCAAATCCACATCGACGAGGAGAACCGCAGAATTGCCATGGATCAAGCCAGGTTCCTCATTTGCCGCGAATACCACATCATGGAAGGGTCAGTTGAGGAGAATGTGAAGAACATATCTGATAAGAAACCATTCTTGTTTGGAATTGAGTCACTTAAGGTATTGTTGTGACCATATATCCTCTATTGGGGTGCTCAACTCTATCCCAATAGCATAATTTTACTCCTTCTTGGGTGGCTTGGACTTCACTTGGGGACAGTGTCTTGGTGCATGTCACTGCAGCTGTTGTCTTTGGCCATTCCAAGCCAGCACCTCGAGATGTTGTACCTCTTGAAGGGTACCCTATTCCCCTGGTGGCAGATGCACTCACATTGGTAAGTGGATGGATATTTCACCCTGACAGCTATTAAGTAAACAATTTTTTTTATAGATCCGGACTGCATTGGATGAATGGTGCACAGGATTCCATGACCCTATTGGGGAAATCAGCATGTTTGCTGCAAGGAGCACATATCAGGCAGCCCAACATGATGCTGTTACCCTATTAACTCGATTCAAGATGGAGAAAGAGGAAGAATGGCTGAGTTTTTCTCACAGAGTCTACCAGTTTCTGACTGGTCCCAGTGAAGGGCTGACAACCTCTGAATATCTAGGCTTGAAGCTCCTGGATATTTAATTTTCAGTAGATAAATTGTGCATCATACATACCATCATTTAATTGATATAGAAGGTCAACTCTTGCCTGCACTTCACAAACTTGGCTATTGCTTGGATGGTGTTGGACAAAAGTTCATGCATGATGAGGCACTACTGTGGCCACAGCCACCTGGGTGGATTTTCACCCCATCACATTCCTTACAGCTGTCTGTGAAGTCTACAAGATGCTTGTGACACAAGCAGGATGACACAAGCAGAAACAGTTGAAGCCATGTCCCCAGAATACAAGGCATTTTCCAAAATGCTCCAGAGCCGCACATCCATTTGGGAGGACAGTGTCATGCTGTTTAGGCTTTACAATCTGAATATGCCACTCTCCACATCAGATCTTGTGGTGGAAGATAGTGGTGTCTTTTTCCTATGCATGGATTGCCTCAAAAATGTCAAGTAGCTTTTGCAATATGTCAAATCAATTATATTGGTAATTTGACATGTTCATGAGGTGTAATAGAATATGTTCTGGGTAGCTTAATGCTCAGTTCACACCTCCAACTGCATACAACCAATGTATATGATCAAAGGGATGCAAGAGGGTGAATAAGTGTAAGCTAGAGGATGGTGATTGGGTAAGAGGCCTAATAAGGAGCCAGAGGCTCTAAGTAAATATAGACAAATGTGTTTGAGTGATTCCATTACATTCTCCCCCCTCAAGATTGGACACCGGGGTGACCCAATCAACAAGGTAAATTAACATGATAATAATGATCTGTATATGTTCTGGCATTGATAGAAAATTAAAGAAAGTATTTAGGATCATGGTATGTCATCCATCGAGGTATCAGAGCTGTAAGGCAGTGGTTCATTGTGCAGCAAATTGTTGTCAATACAAGTGATAGGCTCATTGGGTTGGATGATTGTTAATGGTGTCAAATACAACATTGTTGAGTTCTGGTCCAATGAAGAGTTACCTTCATCAGCCGTGGCTGGCAAGGGGAGTGTGCTACTGGCAGGCAGTATGCTGATATCTACACCAGAATCCATAGAGGACTCTTATAAGGGTTCCTGGGTTGATAGAGCACAGTACTTTCACAGCTCCAAATGCACACAACCAGAGTATAATTCAATGAGGTGATAAAGTAATGCTGAGGGAAGGTGATTAGGTGATAGACCTAATATAGGTCAGAGGTCCTTGGTAAATAAGCACAAACATATATGAGTGCTAAATGTGTTACATTCTCCCCCTCAAGACTGGACACCCAAGTGACCCAGTCGATAAGGTAAATTAAAGTATTAATGTAGTTCATAAAAAATGATAAAACATTAAAGAAAGTGTTTAGGGAGATGGTTCGTCTTCCATTGGGGTATCATTGCCGTAAGGAATGGTTGGGTGTATGGGTCATCATATGGCAATTCGTTGTCAATATGAGTGATGAGCTTGTCAAGGCAAACGAACGTTAATGACATCAAAGATGACATTGTTGAAGGCTGGTCCAATGAAGAATGATCTTCATTGGCTGGGGCTGGCATGGAAAGTGTGCTACTGGCAGGTGGCACACTGTCTACACTAGATTCCATTTCGGAATCCAGATCTGTGATACAAGTCACTGGCCTACTGGCAGGTGGGCTGGTTGATGACTCGGGGCTGGTGTGGCCCACTGAAATGGTATCTGAAGGGGCTGCTTGATGCTGGCTAGCTTCAAGGGCCCCAGCATAGTCAGGGTTCTGTTGGGTGATGCACCCAACAGTGTTGGCAAAGGGGCTGCTGCCATACTGTTCAGCTATGGTGGTGGACTGGGCAGTGTTTAGCTGGTGTGCACACTCCTCATGGGTGAACCACTGTTCGGGCCGCAGAAATTGTGGATACCACCATTGTTCTCCATTAACAGGGGGGACCCAATTACCAAACTCGCAGAGCATGAGGTTGACCTTGTCCAGGAGCGGCTGGATCTCACTGGCCTGGGAGGGTCACTCTGAAGTGGCTATGGTGAGCCACTTGTGCACATATTTGAATGTGTCGTTGGCCTCTTCCTTGGTGACACCTTGCTCGGCATAGAAGCGGGCGAGGTCGTCAATTGTCAGGTTGTCAATTGACCCAGGAAAAGGAGTCCACGATCAACTGTGGGCTACAGTCAAGTGGAGTTGCCAAATGGCCTATCTGCCACTTTGATGTGTGGGTTCCGCTGCTTGATCAGCTTCATCCTGCAGATGCCATGCAGTGAAACATGGCCATCTGGCTGGATCCTGATACCCCATGGATGCTTGGCAGGGTGCTGGTCAATCCACTCAGCCCATAACTTGGGCACGTCCCTGAGCATGGGCATATTGAGGCACTCCTCAAGCTCATGACAGGGTTGCCACCCATCCTCGTGTGGGGGTGGTAGCTCCGGGAACTGAGGTAGCGGACAACTGAAGCCACTGAGTGAGGTGGTCTTGGGAACACTAGGTGCAGGGGTGACCTGGATGATGAGCAGTCAGGTGACATGGGTACACAGCGCTCAGTGGCCTTGGGTGCCGCGTGCGGTCAGCTGGAACCACACTGGGTATGTCCAATCCCTCAGCACTTGGTGCTGGGGCTCAGTACACTGCAACTCAGGCATGTTTTGTGCTTGGGTCACAAAGGCCCTCACGATGCGCACAGCATGGATGTTGTCCTTTGTCTGGGTAGACCTGAGGAGGCCTTCCCATTCCTCGACTGTTCAGAGAAATCCATGGTCAGATGGCCACATGGTGTTGTGTGGCGGCATGACACCCAGAGCCTCATTCCATTGAGTGGCCTTTTCTGCTGCTCTGTAAAGGATTCCTGGGTTATGTCGCTCAGTACTTAGATCACAACTCCCAATGCACACAACCAATGTATATATCAATGGGATGCAGGAGTAGTGACAAGTAATAAGCTAGGGAATCTGATTATGTAAGAGTCCCTATAAGGCCAGAGGGCCTTAGTAAATGAGCACAAATGTGTATAGTGCTAAATATGTTACATTCTCCCCCTCAAGACTGGACACCCAGGTGACCCAGTTGATAAGGTAATTAATGATTAATGTAGTCCATGATAAATGAATAGAAACATTAAAGAAAGTGTGGATGGACGACTAGTTGTTGTCCATTGGGGTATCATCGCCATAAGGCAATGTTTGTGTGTATGGGTCGTCGTACGGCAATGCATTGTCAATATGTGGTATGGGCATGTTGTGATGGACGAATGTAAGTGACATTGATGATGATGTCGCTGGGGGTTGGGCTGTGGGTGCGTGTGCGTCCATGGCTGCCGGCAGTGGGAGCGCACTACTGGCAGGCGGCGTGCTTGGGGCTACACCAGATTCCATCCCGGAATCCGGATCTGTGGTACAAGTCATCGGCCTACTGGCAGGTGGGCTGATTGAAGACTTGGGGCTGGTGTGGCCCAACGAAATGGTATCTGAAGGGGCCGATTGATGCCGGCTAGTGTCAATGGCCCCGACGTAGTCGGGGTTGAGGATGGCTGAGTCCTCAACGGGTTTGTCGAATGGCCCATACTGGGCAACGAGGGCAGCGCGTTCATCTGCCAGCAATGGCCCCGCATACAGCTGGGCTGGCCATCTAAAGAACAGTTGCCACCACTGGACACCATGTCCTCGTGGCGGTTTATTGCCAGCCTCGCTGATTGTGAGGTTGACCTCAGCCAGGACCGACTGAATCTCAGCTGACTGGGAAGGTCGATCGGTAACGGCTTTGGTGAGCCATTGATATGCATACTCAAACACGTCTGCCTGCTCTTCTGTCGCCCCTTGCTCGGCAAAGAATTGCACGAGGTCGTCGATTGTCAAATTCACAATTGGGCAGGCGCAAGGGGCCCACGATCGACTGGGCACTACGGTCAGATGGAGCCGCCGGAGGGCATGCCAATAGGTGCTGGGCGACACGAAGAGTTGAGCAGCAAGAAACAAATACCGTGTTCGATGTTGCTCAACAGCTTCAGGTTGTGGGTTGCGCCGTTTGATGAGCTGCATCCCTCGTATGCCGTGCATTGATACGCGGCCGTCAGGCATGACCACAATGCCACGTGGACATTTGTCCGGGTGCTGGTCAATCCACATTGCCCACATCTCAGGGGTGTCCCGTAGCTTGGGCATATTGAGCCG
>Ga0210383_10004460_pt1 | contig 12424 bp, 12 predicted proteins | sample IncBWC14OmetaG_FD_160072 | JGI IMG/M metagenome (GOLD analysis project Ga0210383, IMG submission 160072) | Forest soil microbial communities from Barre Woods Harvard Forest LTER site, Petersham, Massachusetts, United States - Inc-BW-C-14-O ...
CGGGAGCTGCACGAACGGTAGGAAGCGGCGTCGCCCGGTGCGGGCGCGTGCGGCGGGCAGTTCACCGCGAACACGATGGCGATGGCGTTTGAGGCACTGGGAATCTCGCCTGCGGGCGCCGCGATGGTTCCAGCCGAGGATGGGCGCAAGCTCGAGGTCGCAAAGGGCTGCGGCGAACTCGTGATGGACGTCCTTCGCCGAGGACAGCGCCCGAGCGACATCATCACCAAGCCGGCGCTCGAAAATGCGATCGCCGCAGTCGCCACCAGCGGAGGCTCAACCAACGGCGTGCTGCATCTGCTGGCGGTGGCGTACGAAATGGGAGTGCCGCTGGAGATCGATGAGTTCGAGGCGATCTCCGAGCGGACACCGCTGCTGTGTGACCTGCAGCCCGGCGGTCAGTACGTAGCGACGGAGCTGTATGAAGCGGGCGGCGTGCCGCTGGTACTCGCGCGGCTAAAGGAGGCAGGGATCCTCAACGCGGACGCGCCGACGGTGACGGGTAGGACGATCGGCGAGCATGCCGATGAGGCGGTGGAGACCGACGGTCAGCCTGTGGTGCGGCCGCTCAGCAACCCGATCAAACCCACCGGTGGCTTTGCCATTCTGCGAGGCAATGTGGCGCCTGACGGCTGCGTGGTGAAGCTCTCAGGCCATGAGCGTCGCAAACACGTGGGGCCCGCGCGTGTGTTCGACGGGGAGGAGGACGCCATGAAGGCGGTGCTCGCACACGAGCTAAAAGCGGGCGATGTGGTGGTAATCCGCGCGGAGGGGCCCGCCGGCGGCCCCGGCATGCGCGAGATGCTCTCGGTCACAGCCGCGATCATCGGAGAGGGGATCGGCGCGGACGTTGCGCTTATTACAGACGGTCGCTTCTCTGGCGCATCGCGTGGCTTCATGGTGGCTCACGTCGCGCCTGAGGCCGTTCGCGGAGGCCCGATCGCGGCCATTAGGGACGGGGATGAGCTGACGATCGATGTGGACAGCGGCCGGCTGCACGTGGCGCTCTCCGATGAAGAGATCGCCGCGCGGGTGAGCGCCTACAGCCGCCCCCCACGCGCCGACGAGCACGTTGACGTGGCCATCCAGAAGTACGCCAAGCTCGTGGGCAGCGCCGCCCAGGGTGCCGTCGCCCGCTAGATCCGCTACTCGGCGATGAACTCTTCGAGCAACGCGTTGAACGCGGCGGGGCGCTCGAGCATGGACATGTGGCCGGTGTCTTCGTAGATCACCTTGCGCGAGTTGGGGATCAGCTCGGCGAACACGTCGGCGTCGGAGACTGTGATCAGGCGGTCGCTGTCGCCCCACACGATCAGCGTGGGGCAGGCGATCTCGGGGAGACGCTCGCGGATGTCGTAGTCGAGAACGGCCTGTAGCGCCTGCATGAAGCCAGGCTTGCCGGCGCCTCGCAGCTGCTCGGCGGCGAGTGCGGCCGGCAGCCGGCTGGGGTGGCGTATGACGACGTTCAGCGTGGCCTCGCGTAGGCGTGGGTGGCGGGCGACGGCGTCTGACTTGGAGGCCATCCAGGCGCCGGTAGCGGCGAGCACCGTCTCTGCACGACGCAGTACGGGAAGGGCGCGTGTCGAGCCGCGATGGCCAGTCGTTGAGATCCCCGCGGCGGAGATCAGCACGAGGCGCTCCACCCGCTGTGGGAAGGAGATGGCGAGCTCGGCGGAGATGAATCCGCCCATCGAGTTGCCGACGACGGTGGCGGCGTCGATTTGCAGCTCGTCGAGCAGGCGGTCGAGCAGCTGTGCGTAGCCGGACATGGTGATCGGCTGACGTGGCATCGGCGAGTACCCAAACCCGGGTAGGTCGAGCGTCACCACGCGATGCTCGCCCGCGAGCACGGGTAGTTGCTCGAGCCAGTTGGCCCAGCAGCCGGAGAGGCCGTGTATGAACACCAGTGGAGCGCCGCTGGAGGCCCGCTCTGGTCCGATCTCGATCGTGTTGACGGGTTGCCCGTCGATTACGACCCAGCGCTGATGTGCACGCCAGTCGACGTCGAGCCACGGCGAGCGCCCGATGGGGCCGTAGGCGCCATGATCGGCTGTCTGGTGGTGTGAGCCGTTGCCGTTGCCGTTGGCGTGGACTTGGCTCCAATTGGCGGCGCCGTGGCTGTGCGACTGGAAGCTCATCACTTGAATGTACTCCAGCTGTGCTCGCCCGCTGGGTGCCTGGGGGAATCGTTGTATAGCTATGGTCTCAGCGCAAAGCAACACAGCGCCTTTGGCAGGCAGGCAGAGCAACGTACGCGGCGAACTACAGCTGGACAAATGAGTGTGATGACGCAGGAAGCGGCAGTGGAGGCAGGGGAGACCGTGCCAAGTGGCGCGTGGGTGCAGGCGCTCGCGCTGCTCCAAGACGACTTGCGCAGGCGCGACTCGGCGCCGCGAACGCGCCGTGCGTATGCGGTTGACCTGGAGCAGTTCGCGCGCTGGGCGGATGCTCGTGGGTTGTCCCCCGTGAGCGTCGATGCGAAGGCGGTGCGTCGCTATGTTGCGCACCTGTCAGAACGCACCCCAACCGGTCCTGGCGCCGCGCCGAGCACGGCTGCACGCAAGCTGGCCGCGTTGCGGGCGCTGTTCGCGAGCCAGCGCGAGCATGGTGTGATTGCCCACAACCCGGCTGATCTCGTCTCCACGCCACGTCGCTCCTCTTATTTGCCGCGTGTTTTGAGCGCTGGTGAGGCAGGACGGCTGCTGGATGGGATCCCAGCGTCCGATCCACTGGCGGTACGAGACGGCGCTCTGTTTGAGCTTGCCTACTCGTGTGGATTGCGGGCGGAGGAGATCGTGTCGTTGAGTTGTGCGGATGTGGATCACGACGGCGAGCAGCTGCGAGTTGAGGGCAAGGGACGAAAGACGCGCTTCGTACCGGTAGGCGAGCCCGCGATGGCAGCCGTGAGGCGTTATCTGGAGCGCGCCCGTCCGGCGCTGGCCGGTGCGGCCAGGGGCAGCGGAACGGATGCTCTGTTCTTGAGCAAGAGTGGCCGGCCGCTGGGCACGAGCGATGTGCGCAGGCGGCTGCGCACATGGACAACACGGGTTGGCGTCGCCGAGGGCGCCTCGCCGCACGCGCTGCGCCATAGCTTCGCCACGCACCTTTTGGATGGCGGGGCGGACCTACGCAGCATTCAGGAGCTGATGGGCCATGCGAGTGTGTCGAGCACACAGATTTACACTCGGGTAGAGTCCGCCAGGCTTAGAAGTGCCTATGCGCGCAGTCACCCTCGGGCGTGATTGAGAAGCCCAACCGCCCCTAGGGGGGATGGAACCCTGGAGACGAACGTCAAACCGATAGAGCTGCGCGAACTGTGGCGGCGCTATAAGAACGAAGGGGACGCCCGTGTGCGCGAGCGTCTGGTCGTCGCGTACTCGCCGCTGGTCAAGTACGTCGCCGGGCGCACAGCCGCGGGGCTGCCCCCGCACGTGGAGGAGGCCGACCTGATCTCCTATGGGCTCGTCGGCCTGATCTCAGCGATCGAGCGCTTCGATCTGTCACGGGACATCAAGTTCGAGACGTACGCGATCATGCGCATCAAGGGTGCGATCATCGACGAGCTGCGCTCGCTCGACTGGGTGCCGCGTAGCGTGCGTGCGCGTGCGCGCGAGGTCGAGCGAGCGAACGCAAAGCTCGAGCATACCCTCCAGCGCGCTCCCACCGACGCGGAGCTGGCAGCCGAGCTTGGCATCACGGTTGATGAGCTGAACGAATCGCTGCTGGCGATCTCCCATTCCTCGATCGTCGCGCTGGACGAGCTGTGGAGCGTCTCTGACGCGAGCGGCGATCAGGTGTCGCTGATGGACACAATCGAGGACCCTGGAGCTCCCGACCCAGCGCGGGCACTTGATGTGGGCGACCTCAAGGACAGGATCGCCGACTCGATCGCCAAGCTTCCTGAGCGCGAGAAGCTCGTGATCGCGCTCTACTACTACGAGAACCTCACCCTCCGAGAGATCGGCGAGGTGCTGGGCGTGACCGAGTCGAGGGTTTCGCAGATGCACACCAAGGCGGTTTTGCGCCTCAGGTCGAGGATGCAAGAGGAGTCCTTCGACGACTGACCTGGCGTCCGATAGCCGGCGCCATACTGCGTCCTCGGCGGCTCGCGTGCATAGCACGCCACGCCGGGCGGGCGGGCATCAATTAACGTCTGGCTTGGCTTTCGAACGCCAGGCCGCTATGTCGTCCTTCGACGATTAATTCGTCTGATTGTGTGGTTAGTGCCGCACAATCAGAAGCATTGGATCAAGCGCCTCGAACGGGAGGGCTGGATGTTTGGGAGGGGTGGGAACCACCAGGTCAAGATGACCAAGCCCGGCCACCGGCCGATCACGCTCCCCGAGAACAAGCGTCGCGTATACACAAAGGGCTTTGAGGCGCAGCTACGGCGCGAGGCCGACCTAAACGACGAGATCACCTGAGTCGATACGTATCCTGGAGCCAATGACCGCGATCAAGGATCTGCACGTCAAAGTCCGCCACGAGGACGAGTCACTCTGGGCGACGGTTGATGAGTTTCCGGGGGTGTTCGCCACAGGCGACAACCTGGACGAGCTTCGGGAAAGCCTCGAGGAGGGTATCTCGCTGGTGCTCGAACTGCCCAACGGAGGAGTTCCCACTGTGACTCTCCGGCACTTGCGTCTGCCGCCGGCTGAGACCACAGCCAGGGCCGAGCTGGTTTACGCGTGACGCCCTCTTCGTCTGCGTTCAGTTTCGCTCGAACCTCCCAAGTCTGAGCAACAGGAGCTCCTCGAGCCAACGCATACGCTGGCTCAAGGCAGGGCCGCATGCGGCCCTGCCCGGACGGCGCATGCGCCGTCCGTAGCCAAGCCGCATGCGGCTTGGCCTGGGGTCGCACATGTGAGACCCCGCTGGTGGGCACATGTACCCACCAGAACAGCAACGCACGCATCCGCACTGTTGATCTTCGGCACTGCTCGTGTCGAGCGCTGCTGGGTGGAGCACCGCACTGTTCCGCCTACTGGCGTTGAGAACCACTGGCGCCGGTGGCCGAGCGGCGTTATCGTGGCTGTACCCAGCCGAAGGAGATACTCATGCACCCCCCAGCGGATCGAATTCGCAACGTGGCCCTCGTCGGACATCGAGGGTCGGGGAAGACTGCGCTGCATGAGGCGCTGCTGTTCGAGGCTGGCGTGACGAACCGGTTGGGGTCCGTTCCCGATCACACGACCGTGTCGGACTCCGACTCCGACGAGCAGGCACGGCAGATGTCGATCTCCACCACGCTTAGCTCGTTTGCGTGGCAGGGGCGCAAGATCAACCTGCTGGACACCCCCGGCGAGCCGAGCTTCGTGGCGGATGCGCTGGGCGCCTTGCGGGTTTGCGAGTCGGCCGTGTTCGTGATCAACGCGGTCATGGGCGTAGAGGTCTCGACCACACGCCTGTGGGCACGTGCCGCTGAGCTTGATATCGCACGAATGCTGTTCGTGAACATGCTCGACCGCGAGCGCGCGGACTTCTTTCGCACGCTCGATCAGCTCAAGCGGGCGTTCGGCCCTCATGCGGTCGCCACTGAGATACCGATCGGTGTCGAGCACGATATCGAAGGGGTGATCGACCTCATCGACATGAAGGCCTACCGTCAGGACAGCGCTGATCGTGGGGGCTGGAGCGAGATCTCCATCCCCGATGGCGAGGCCGCCCGCGCGCAGGAGTATCGGGAAAAGCTCATGGATGAGGTATGCGAAGTCTCCGATGCGCTCATGGAGCGCTACCTGGAGGGCCAGGAGGTCTCCCACGAGGAGATCGTTGGTGCACTCAAGGAGGGCACCAACCACGGCAAGATTTTCCCCGTCGTGTGCGGTGTAGCGACCAGCAATCTCGGCACCACGCGACTGTTGGACGCGATCGTCGAGGATCTGCCCTCGCCCGTCAAGCACGGCGCGCTAACGGTCGGCAACGTCGAGCTCAGCGCCGACGAGAGCGGCCAGCTGTTCGCATACGTGTTCAAGACCAGAGCCGACCCGTTCGCCGGACGGATCAACCTGCTGCGCGTCTACCAAGGGGTGCTGAGCGCCGACAGCCAGGTCCTCAACACGCGCGCACACGTCAAGGAGCGAATCGGCCAGCTGATGGTGTTCGCCGGCAAGGACGTGGAGCACGTGCAGGAGTTCGGCCCCGGCGACATCGGTGCGGTAGCCAAGCTCAAGGAGACTCGCGCCGGCGACTGGCTGGCCGGTTCGGGGATTCGAGCGGAGCGAGTGTCTCCCGGTTCGGCCGCCCAGGACGAACCGATCGACATGCCCGCGCTGAAGCTCCCTTCGCCTGTCATGGCCTTTGCGGTCGAGCCCAACAGCCGCGGCGACGAGGACAAGGTGCTCTCATCGTTGCGACGCCTGCAGGAGGAGGACCCGACGATCGACCTGCACCGCGATCAGCAGACCGGCGAGCAGATCGTCGCCGGGCTCTCCCAGGTGCACGTCGAAGTGATCGTCGATCGCCTGCGCACGCGCTTCGGCGTGGAGGTCACACTGAAGCCGCCGCGCGTGCCCTACCGCGAGACGATCCGTGCCGTCGCCGCCGCGCACGGCCGCCACAAGAAGCAGTCCGGCGGGCGCGGCCAGTTCGGCGACTGCCACATCGAGATAGCGCCGTTGGGCGACCACGCTCACCCCACCGGCTTTGAGTTTGTCGACAACATCAAGGGTGGCGTCATCCCCGGCTCGTTCATTCCCGCCGTCGAGAAGGGAGTGCACGAGGCAATGGAGAGCGGCGTGCTGGCCGGCTATCCAGTCAAGGGTGTGCGTGTGCGCCTATTCGATGGCGCGCACCACTCCGTCGACTCATCCGAGATCGCCTTCAAGCTCGCCGGTGCGCAGGCGATGAAACAGGCCCTCGCGCTCGCCGACCCGGTGCTGCTCGAGCCGATCATGCAGGTCACGCTGTCGGTTCCAGAGGCATGCGTGGGTGATGTGATCGGCGATCACAACGGCCGTCGCGGGCGCCCGCAGGGCTTGGAGCCAGCCGGCGCCATGACCGAGATCAAAGCCGAGGTGCCGATGTCCGAGATGCTCACGTATGCGCCCGATCTGCGCTCCATCACGCAGGGCCAGGGCGACTACACGCTCGAGTTCCTGCGCTATGAGGAGCTCCCCGCTCACCTCGCCCAGAAGGTCGTCCAGGAGGCAGGCGAGCAGCGATCCCAGGTGCACGTCTAGGCAGCGGTCATTGCCCTGGGGCGCAGCGCCAGCTAGTCTGGTGGGCCGATGGCCACCCGCACAATCGTCACATCACAGCCAGACGTTGAGTGCGAGGTTTGCGAACGACGGCTACTCCGTGGCGAGCAGCCGGACGTTTTTCTTGCTGCTGGACGCCGTCGGATCGTCTGCGAGCTATGCGCCCCACGGGCTGCCCATGAGGGCTGGATGCGCGAGACCGACAGCCATTCTGTGAGCCTGCCGCCAATGCGCTCGCGGCGCGGGCGCAGCTTCTTCGATCGCTTGCGCCAGGTGACCAAGCCGCCCGGTGAGGCTGCTGGTGAAGCGCCCGAAGTAGCGTCAGCGAGCGGACAGCAGCCAGAGCAGCAGTCCTATGACCTGTTCGACGGCTACACCAGTGCCGGTGTCGAGCCCGTTGCCGCTAGGCCCGCGCAAGCGGACGCGCAGGAGACTGAGAACGGCTATCGCGAGGCTCACGCCCGCGAGGTGGGCGTGAGCGGCGTGATGGACTGGCAACAAGTCGCTGTGCCCGCCGCCTCAGAGACAGGACCCGCCCCGGAACCACCGTCCGAGTACGTCCAAGAGGCGATCGCCGTGTTCAACGCGAGCGAGTTCCCCCGCCGCGTCGCCGGCGTCACCCGCTCACTAGGGGCGCCGCTCGTTAACGTCCGCTCCGCCGAGCACCTTTCCAGCGTCGTCTCGATCGTCGTTGCCTGGGAGCTCTGCTGGTATCGCTACGAGGTCGACCTCAGCGAACCTGTAGTCGAGGCCCAAGTGATCGCCCAAGGTACCGAGCTAGCCGAGCTAGCCCGTGACGATCGTCGCCCCAACGCCAGCGCCGGCGAGTCAGGCAAGCTCGAGCTCACAGCGGTGTGACGATTCCGTGTGCTCCGCTTGCGTATTGGCGCGCGCGGAGTAAGATCGACGCACGATGATCTACTGCGTGGTACCAAGACCACTAGCCGACGAGCTGTATCCCAAGCTCGTACAGCACTACAGCGACGACGAGAACGTCACCGTAATCGTCGACCGGCGTGAGTTCGACCGGCGGGCCCGCTACGCCCGCTCGAGCGCGTCAGCCGGCGGGGATGCAACGCAGCGCCGCATCGTGCGCGACCGCCGTCGTGCGCGTGTGCCCGGCGATCTGCTGCCGCTCGCGCAAGCATCCTAAGTCGGCTGCGGCCGCCGCCCATCGACCCTCGGACCACGCGGGGGCACGCTTTATCGTGCGCCAAACAGCTTCGTCCCCGGCGAGCTGCATAATCCAGCCGCAATGAAGCTGATCATCCACGTAGACGGAGGCGCAAGAGGCAACCCCGGCCCAGCGGCCGCCGCATGCGTACTCAGCACCCCCACCGGCGAGGTCGTAGACGAGCAGGCCGAGCTGCTGGGCAAGGTCACCAACAACGTAGCCGAGTATCGAGCCCTACTACTCGGCCTAACACGAGCGCGCGAGTTGGGAGCAACCGAAGTAGACGTAGTCGGGGACTCCGAGCTAATAGCCAAGCAGGTCAAAGGTCTCTACAAGGTCAAGCACCCATCAATGCGCCCGCTGTACATGGAAGCAATGGAAGCCTTCAAGCACTTCCAGAAGTGGTCCATCCGCACGGTGCCCAGAGCCCAGAACGCAGAAGCCGACGCGCTGGTAAACGCGGCATTGGATCAAGCCGCCGCAGCCTCCCGCTGAGCCATCGCGCAGCGTTGCCTCAACGCAAAGGCTGCGCTGATTTGGCAATCCCCAGCATCTGTGCATTGGTGAGTTCCTCGAGCAAGGTGTTGCTAAGCCAGTAGAGCACGTGTTTGGAGACCCACCCAACGATGTGGATGTGGGAGCCGTCTTCGACGATTTTGTATTCGATGCCGCCGACGTTCTCTGAGCGAGAGTGCGCGAACAGCGGTGGCCCCAGCCAGTCGGTTGCCTCGAAGTCGTAGTAGCCGCCGATTATGTTCTGCTGCCAGACGATCACGTATGCGTGGTGTGGTCTACCGTGCTCGTCCTTGAGCGTGTACGCGCGCACCATCTGCTGTTCGGCCGGGCCGGTCTGCAGCGTCGGGTACAGGGGACGGAAGGGCACCGACAGCGATTCTTTGACTAGTTCGTCCTCGCCGCTAGAGGATGTCGGGTAGAGCCCGATCGCAGCCGGCGAGACGCTGTGGCTCGAGTGGTGGTGATGGTGGCTCGAGCTGTGTCCGCTGGAGGAGTGAGATGTCGACAGATGCGTGTGTTCACCGTCGTTGAGGAACGTGTTGAGGGTCTGCTGCTCGAGTTCTGGAGACGAGGTCACGTAGTCGCCGCCCCCAGGGACCTGGTCGTCGATGTTGGTCGTGAGGAACTTCACCTGGCGTAGCGGCTTGGTCTGTGAGAACGCCACTAGCTTGCCGAGTAGGATCAGCTCGCTCGCCGACGCGGGGAAATTCGTCCTGATCGCGTGCCCAACCGCTTTCGCCACATTTTCGATCTGCCCGAGCTCGTTGGCCGGGTTGAGCTGCTCGCGCAGGTCGCGCAGGAAGTCCTGCTGGCGGGCGACGCGCACGAGGTCATCGTCGGTGTGGCGGTAGCGGACGTAATCCAGCGCGTTTTCGTAGCAGAGCTTCTGGTAGCCGGGCTGCAGGTTGATCGACGTGTAGTCCGTTTCCGTGGTGCCGACGTTCTCGTTGTAGTAGCGATGGTCGACCATCACGTACGCGCAGCCGAGCGTGTCGACGACTTTGATGAAGCCGGAGAAGTTCACATCGACGATGCCGTTCAGCTTCAGCGACGGGAACACTTCACGCTTGATCGTCTCCGCGGCGAGCACGCTCGCCTCGTTGGAGCCGCCGACCTGGCTGCCGAGCGTATAGGCGGCGTTGATCTTTTCCTGGGTGTAGACCTGGCCCGACGGCATGGTGATGTTGACCATCAAATCGCGCGGGATCGACAGCACCGACGTTTGCCCCTGTGAGGGGTCGAAGCGCACCAGCAGGATCGTGTCGCTGTGCGGCGATGCGTCGCGTTCGCTTTCGTTCTTGGAGCCCGTGCGCCGGTCCGAGCCGAGGATCAAGAACGTCTGCGGGCCGCCCCCGTATTCCTGCGTGAGCAGGCCTTTCGGCGCGCTGATGTGGCTGAGTTCAGGGAACACCTGGTGGGCGATGCTCGAGACCTCGTTCAGCGCGACGGTGGCCGTCGCGGCGCCGCTCAGCCCCACGATCACCACGCCGGCGATCAGGAAACGCTTCCACATGCTCCACATCAGTGAAGGCCCACCCTTGTCATTCATGGTGTCTGGGTACGTAGCAGCTCATAAAAGCCCGAGGGTAGGCTGCGCAGCACCCCTCAGCCTGCGGCTTGCGGGTGCGGCGCGGTCGCTGCAGGGTAGCGAGCCGATCGGAGCACACGCGCCGCTATGGCGGGTACGCTCGGTCGGTGCTCAGCCCCCGCAACCGAGAGCTTCTCGGCCTTGTGCCCTCGGCGCTGCTGGTCACGGGCGGCTTCACCGCGATCTTCATCCAGGCCCAGAACAACACTTCTCAGGCCGCCACCAACGTCACGTTCAACCACATCTCGAGCGTCTCGCTCAGTTACGGCGCCCTGTTCCTTGCGCTATGCATGGCGGCGCACCTGGTAATCCGCTTCGCGCTACCGCACGCCGATCCGTACCTGTTCCCGCTGGTGGCCGTGCTCGCGAGCGTCGGGATCGTGATGGTGTACCGCATCGAACCGGTGCTCGCCCGCCAGCAGGCGCAGTGGATGGTGCTCGGGCTGGTGCTGTTCGCGGCGACGATCCTCGCGCTGCGAAAGCGCGGGGTGGGGGTGCTCGAGCGCTACCGCTACACGATCGCCGCAGTCGGCATCGGCATGACGGTGCTGCCCCGTATCCCCGGCATCGGCGAACAGGTCAACGGCGCCTACTTGGACATCCACATCGGCAGCGTCTCCTTCCAGCCCGCCGAGCTCGCCAAGATCGCGATCGTAATCTTCCTCGCCAGCTACCTGCGCGACAACCGCCAGATACTGGTGACAGCGGGGCGGCGTGTGCTCGGGCTGACGATCCCGCCGATGAAGCAGTTCGGCCCGATGCTGATCGTCTGGGGCGCGGCGATGATGACGCTGCTGCTCACCGACGAGCTCGGCACCTCACTGATGTTCTACGGCGCGTTTCTCGCATTGCTGTACGTGGCCACCGGGCGCTTGTCGTTCCCGCTGATCGGGATCGCTCTGTTCGCCGTCGGTGCCTGGTATCTCACCGGCCATGTCAGCCATGTGCAGGCCCGCGTGCAAGCGTGGGAACACCCCTTCAACGAATTCCTCTACCACCGTGAAGTTGGCGGCAGCTACCAGCTGGCGCAGTCGCTGTTCGCGCAGGCCGATGGCGGGCTGCTCGGCACGGGCTTCGATCGCTCGCTGCTGCAGTACCCCTACGAACTGGCCAACCATCACATCGTTCACCGCTCGATCCTGCCGGTGCCCGAAAGCGACATGATCTACGCGGTCATCGTCGACGAGCTCGGCTTGGTGGGCGCGGCGGCGCTCCTTGGGGTCTATCTGATGCTAATCGCCCGCGGCTTGAAGACAGCCGTGCTCGCGCGAGATTCCTTCTCCAAGCTGCTCGCTACAGGGCTGTCGTTCGTGGTCGCCTTGCAGGTGTTCGTGATCGTTGGCGGCGTCACGCGTGTGATCCCGCTCACCGGTGTGACGTTGCCGTTCGTTGCCTATGGCGGTTCCTCGGTGGTGATGAACTTCGTGCTCGTCGCCCTGCTGCTCGTGGTCTCCGACCGCGCGCGGCGGCCTTTCGAGGGCCGCGCCCGCTCGTAGAAGCTCGCACCCACTGACCACCGCAGACGTGCCCACAGGCCACCGCAGACGTACCTAAAGGCCACGGGCTCAGGCATCCCACAGGCGCTGGCATACGCAGGTGAGCTCGCGGTGCCGTCGAAGAAGTCGGTTGCGATGCTGAGCACCACGAGCACCCATGCGGCGCCCCGCATGTCCATCAGGGCCCAGCGAACGTCCGCCTACACGGGCTATCGAGATCTGCTCGAGGGGGGAGTGCTGGCCGAGCAGTTCTGCTCCCCCGCCGGCTGGCAGCGGCGTCCGTGGCTCGAGCGCCTGCGGCGCGCGCTGATCGACGACCTGTTCGTATTGCACTTCCAGCCGATCATCTCGCTCGAGGATGGGCTCGTCTCCCACCACGAGGCATTGCTGCGGCTGGCCGACGAACCCGGTGAGCTGATCGCGCCAGGCAACTTCCTTCCTGCCGCCGAGC
>Ga0210383_10004462_pt1 | contig 12420 bp, 12 predicted proteins | sample IncBWC14OmetaG_FD_160072 | JGI IMG/M metagenome (GOLD analysis project Ga0210383, IMG submission 160072) | Forest soil microbial communities from Barre Woods Harvard Forest LTER site, Petersham, Massachusetts, United States - Inc-BW-C-14-O ...
ACCGGCGAAATTGTCGGGAGCCATTCCTTCGGGTCGGCTGGCCCAATCTCCGAGGGCGCCAGCCAAAGATTCGAATCGCTGGTTCGAAATCAGCTAGAAGAGTTGGAAAAACAATACAGCCGCAAATTGGCCGTCCTCCGTTCGGCCGAGGCAGCCAAGCTCAACTCATTGCACCACAGCGTGGATCTTTCGACGGGACGTCTGGTCGAATTGCCGCACGCCCCCAACCGGATAATAGTGAAATAAACCGCAGTCGCTATCTTCTTTCTGTTTTCTGTGGCAGGATTGCCGGCGGTGCGGTCTCACGGTTCGACGACCGGCAGCGCCGATGCCAATTGCAGGTCGATCATCAACTGGATACGACGATCCACCTGGTAAAACAGCGCTGTTTTCTTGGCAGACAGGACGGCACCAAACAGCGGCACGTATTTCAACCTCAATTGCGCAACCGATTCGTCCACCTGGATCCATTGCTTCACCGCTGCTTCGGCCTGCGCCTCGGTCAAATTGCCCTGCTGCTGCACGTACTGCTTGATCAGGTCGTACTTGACGTTGTTGTTCTTGACCAATTCCGCAATGTATTGGTCATAGATGGGCCAGAACTTCTCCGCCTCAGCGGGGGTCAGCTGCATATTGGCGGCGACAACCTGTTTGCGCTCTGAGCGCAAGTTGGTGCGCAACATCTGGATGTCAGCATCAGAAATGGGCTGGCTTGGCTGATCTGAACTGACCGGGGCAGCGGGGGTAACAGCTTTGTCTTGTGCCGCAGCACCACTTGCGCAAACCAGCAACAAGGTCAGGCTGAGGAATGAGATTGCGGAACCGATGGTCCGAAGAGCCGCCATAATTTCACCTCTGTAGATTTGTATCCGGCGAGCAGGCTTTCGCTATTGTCCTGCTGTCCGCTTCGGCGCGCAACTCGTATGCTGCCCGCCGCGGCTGCGGAAGGAATTACGCCTTGTATCCCATCCCGGCCAGCACTCCGCGCATATATGCAAAGCTTTTGATCATGCCCGGCATCGGGTTGTCTTCGTTGATCTCGTACTCCAGGTCCACATAGCCGGGATATTGGATGGCGATCAACGCAGCGAAGATCTTTTCCACTGGCAGGCTTCCATCACCCACTGCTACCTGGCTCTCCTTGCTGGTGGCGTTCGCCAGGTCCTTCATGTGCACGTCGTACAGCCGGGATCCCACGGTTTTGATAGCGCCTGGGACGTCGGTTCCAGTTCGCGCGGTATGCCCGACGTCAATACAAATTCCCATTCTGGAATCCATATTTTGGACTGCCTTCAATGCGTCCAGCGGAGAAGGGAAGTACTCGTCCTCCGGCCCGTGGTTATGGATGGCGATCTTCATGTCGTATTGCTTGGCGAATTTTTCCAGCCTGGGCAGGACCCCGGGCGTCGGCCCAGCGACGATCAGCGGAATGCCGGCAACCTTGCAGTAGTCGAACTTACGCCGCATGTCGTCATCTTCGTCCTTGGTGAAATAGATCGTTCCCGCTGCGGTCAACTGGATTCCTGACGCCCGAAACTCGTCGCTGGCCTGCTTGATTTCCGCTGAGGAGCCCATAGGCAAGTGAACGTCCTTAACGTTCAGGTACGGAGTATCGAGTTCCTTCATGAACTTGATGACGTCGGTGCGGCCGAACTTCCGGAACGAGTAGCTGGCCACCCCTAGCCGGATCGGCGACTGCGGAGCTGTTTCTCCCCAAAGCTCCGTGGGCAATGCTGCTGCTGCAGCCAGAGTTGCGCCTCCCAACAGCAACTTGCGCCGGGTAATATCAGGTACAAGCACGGTAACGCTCCTTTTTACACTTCAGTGGTACGGTAAGGATTGCCGGATTACCGGAAAGTTTTACATGTATTTTTTTCACTCACAGCATTAAGCCTTTTAGAATCAGTTGCACTTGTTTGGCAACTGGACTGCTCTACACCAAGCAGACGAAGTGGCGCATAAGGGTCATTAGTAAAGAGGTTTTCGGCCAGAGTCCTCTTCGCTGGTGACCCTTTTTAGTTCCGTCGCAGAGTTGGCATTCCTTAACAGCCCTCCCCGTAGTACCGACCGACGGCATCCCGATCCTGCCCGTCGGTCAGCTCGACCGCACAAACGGCGAAGTGCACGTGACCTGCACTTCGCCGTTTCTCTTGCATCGCAATATTGATCACTTACACCAATGCAAGCTTTTCTGTGATGTCGAAGCCTGCCGCGCGCAGCAGTCCCTCGACTTTGGCTTCTGTCAGCCGGGTAGCGTCGTATTCCACCCGAATTGTCCGCTCAGGTTCCTGCAGCCGCATCTTGCGGATGCCGTACACATCACTCAATTGACCGTACGCGCTCATGACATTCTCGGTCGGCGCAGCGCCGTACCGAAACAACACTTCGACTGCGGTCATCGAAAAATCCTCTCTGGCATGCAATGATTAGAAGGGTAGCAACCGGCTGGGCCGCTGCAATAATGCCGCCATTACTATATGGCACGCAGGCGCGGCCGACCAAGCCCGAAATCGTGATCACCGAGGGAGCACAGGCGCAGACTGAATGAGTGAGACCGACAAAGTACCGGTCAACGAGTCCCCACAGCTGAAGCTGACCGCGACAGACCCGGTCTGCGGCATGACGGTCGACCCCGCGACTGCCCGTGGCGTTGCGCAGTACCAGGGCGACACGTATTGTTTTTGCTCACCCGCGTGCATGCATCGCTTCCTCTCCGAGCCGGCTCGCTATCTCGCGCCCAGTTACCTCCCAACGCAGGCGGCATCCGAACGCCCGTACGTTCCATTCGCACCTACCCGCCCAGTCCAGAGGGACCCGGTATGCGGAATGACCGTCGATCCGTCGAAAGCAGCGACTTCTGTGGCATACGACGGGACGCTCTATCACTTCTGCTGCAAAGGGTGCGCAGAGAAGTTCAAGGCCGACCCGGCGAAATACCTCGCCCTGAGCATTAAGCCCGGTGGCATGCAGCAGGTGGTCCAGCCCGGCGGAGTTCAAACGCCTCCCAACTTGAAGCGAACTCCGGTCGCCCAATCAGCTACGCCGCCGGAGAACTCGGTGAAAGCCGCTAAGTACATCTGTCCCATGGACCCCGAGGTGCGGCGATCCGGACCTGGAGCTTGTCCGAAGTGCGGGATGGCGCTGGAGCCCGAGACTCCCGTTGCCGCAACCGCAACCAAATGGACTTGCCCGATGCATCCCGAGATCGTGCGGGATGGGCCGGGAGCGTGTCCGATCTGCGGCATGGCGCTTGAGCCGATGACCGTCGCGGCAGAAAACGAAAATCCCGAGCTTCGCGACATGACGCGGCGCTTCGGATGGAGCTTGCTACTCGGCGTTCCGCTTATCGCGATCGCGATGGCTCACATGGTCGGTCCGTGGGCGCACGCCATCTCTCCGCGCATGGCCGCCTGGATCGAGTTCGCCTTGGCAACACCGATCGTGTTGTGGGCAGGCTGGCCGTTTTTCCAGCGCGGCTGGGCCTCAGTGAAGTTCCGCAGCCCCAACATGTTCACGCTGATTGCGATGGGAGTCGGCGTGGCGTACCTATACAGTGCTGTCGCCACCATCGCGCCGCAAATATTTCCTGACACCCTGCGCGGACCGCACGGTCAGCCCGGGGTGTATTTCGAAGCCGCCGCGGCCATTATCGTTCTCGTGCTGCTGGGTCAGGTGCTGGAACTCAAGGCGCGCAGCCGCACCAGCAGCGCCATCCGCGCCTTACTCGACCTTTCGCCGAAAATGGCGCGGCTGATGCGCGACGACGGCAGCGAATACGACGTCCCGCTCGAGCAGGTGACTGTCGGCGACAAGCTGCGCGTACGGCCCGGCGAAAAGATTCCCACTGACGGCACTGTCGTAGACGGCCTCAGCTCCGTCGATGAGTCCATGATTACGGGCGAGTCGATCCCGGTCGAGAAGCGCTCGGGCGACAAAGTAATCGGCGCCACGGTCAATGGCACCGGATGGCTGCTGGTGCGTGCCGAACGCGTCGGCAGCGAAACCGTACTTGCCCAAATCGTGCAGATGGTCAGCAATGCGCAGCGCAGCCGAGCGCCCATCCAACGCCTGGCCGATAAAGTCGCTGCCTATTTTGTTCCCGCGGTACTCGCGGTTGCGGTCATCACTTTCATCGTGTGGTTGACCGTCGGTCCCGAACCGCGCCTCGCCAACGCGGTGGTGAACGCAGTTGCGGTTCTCATCATCGCCTGTCCGTGCGCCCTGGGTCTGGCGACTCCTATGGCGATCATGGTGGGCACCGGTCGCGGCGCGCGCGCCGGCATCCTCATCAAGAACGCAGAGGCGCTGGAGACGTTTCAGAAGGTGGATACCATCGTTCTGGATAAGACAGGAACTCTCACCCAAGGCCGTCCCGAGTTGATGTCCGTCACCGCTATCGGGGGAGAAACTGACGAGCGCATCGTCCGTCTCGCCGCAAGCCTCGAACGAGGCAGTGAACATCCCATGGCTTCCGCCATCGTGGAAGCCGCGGAGGCGAACCAACTGCAATTGATCCAGCCCGATGGTTTCCGCTCGCTCACAGGTCGAGGTGTGGTGGGGACCGTGGCCGGACACGAGATTGCCGTCGGAAATGAACGGTTGTTCGAGGAGCTCGAGATCAGCGCTGCCGGCCTTATCGAGCAGGCGGAGCCCATGCGCCGCGACGGCCAGACAGTTGTTTTCGTCGCGGTTGACGGTCGAGGGGCGGGACTTCTCGGCATCGCCGATCCCATCAGGCCCGAAGCCGCCGAGGCCGTGCGCAACCTACAGGTCCAGGGCCTGCGCGTCGTGATGCTCACCGGCGACAGCGAAAGCACCGCCGCGGCCGTGGCGCGCAAGCTTGGCATCGGTGACTTCGAGGCGGGAGTCCTCCCCGAGCATAAAGTCGACGTCGTGAAAAAACTTCAAGAGCAGGGAAGTACGGTCGCTATGGCCGGCGATGGCATCAATGACGCACCCGCTCTGGCCCAGGCCAATGTCGGCGTCGCCATGGGCACCGGTACTGACGTCGCTATGGAAAGTGCCGGCATCACTCTTTTGAAGGGCGATTTGTCCGCCCTGGTGCGCGCTCGCCGCCTCAGCAAGCTGGTGATGCGCAACATCAAGCAGAATCTGTTTTTCGCATTCGTCTACAACGCGATCGGAGTTCCCATCGCCGCCGGCATCCTCTATCCCAGATTCGGTCTGTTGCTCAGCCCCATCATCGCTGCGGCCGCCATGAGCTTCAGCAGCGTCTCGGTGATCACCAATGCGCTCCGCCTGCGGCAAGCGAAGCTGTAAAGGCCATCGCGCTCACTTGACTGCACTCACTCTTAGCGCCGTCACCTGCCGAACCCACCGTGCGGGACGCTTGTCCCCCGGAGCCACGATACGGAACGGACCTTCCTTCGCATCCAGCGGCTTGCCATCACGCTTGTCCGCAAGGATGATCTCGCGGGTCGCAAACGCTGGATCAATTTCGGCCAAAGCGAAGACAACCTGATAATGATCGGCCGCTTCCACCATCAGCACTTCGGTCAACCGTGGCCCACGCAACTTGTCACCCAACTGAACGCCGGCGCCTGCGAGCAGCGTTGCTAAGGGCACTCCGTCAAATTGGGCGGGGATATCGTGGTCCTTCACACTTATCGTGACGTGCGGCGAGCTGGCGATCTGCGCCGCGGTTACGGTTGTGGACTGGCCGTCCGCAGTGATGATTTGCAGCGTCTGTGCCGTCGAGCCGGCAACGAAACAAAGAAAACAGCAAGCTACGCAAATAAGCCGATATCGTGGTTGCGCCATTCCATCCTCACGCTTGGAAATTTGCAATTGCCATCGTCTCACGGGACGGATATTCTCGACCGGAACTGACATCCTCACATGGCCAAGCTCTACACCCCGCATGATGCTGCCCAGGTATTAGGAATCAGCTACTCCACACTTAAACAGTGGATTTACCAGGGGAAGCTTAAGAGCAGCCGGACTGCCGGCGGCCACCACCGCATTCCCGAAGCGGAGATCGATCGCCTGCTGCCTCGCGCCACCGCGACTGGCGCTGTCGATAAACGGCGCCGGACCTTCCGTCGCATCAGCGGACGCAATCAACTGGTCGGCCGAATCACCGACATCAAAATCAGCGGGCTGCTCGCACAGGTGACCCTCTCCATCGGCGAGCAGCACATCACCTCCATCATCACCGCTGACGCCGTGCGCGAACTGCGCCTGAAGAAGGGGCAAATCGCCGCTGCGCTCGTCAAGTCCACCGAGGTCATGATCATCATACCGGAGTGAACCGTTTGACAATGTCGGTTTGATTCGATTAAATCGACTAGGTCGGACGGGACATTTGGCGCGCGTTTCGGGGGAGGCGCGCGCCCGTCCCGGAGACGTGCGCACTCGAGCGCCGCTGTCGGGTCGGTTTTACCTTTCGAAATTGCTCACAAACGGGACCGTCTACTTGCCGTAACGCCCACGGCAACGAGGAGTCAAAAAGTGCTGACTAGGCCGCGCCTGTGGATTGCGACACTTTCTCTGCTGTTCTTCTTCTGCTCCCTGTCCGCAGTGGCACAGGTTTCCGCCGTGCTCTCCGGGCACGTTACCGACCCGAGTGGCGCGCTGGTTTCAGGAGCCACGGTAACCGCGACGAACCAGGAAACTGGCTTGACGCGCACCACAGCGAGCAACCAGTCGGGCATGTACGAATTGCTGGCTTTGCCCATCGGACACTATCAGCTGACCGCCACCAAGGCGGGTTTCGCCGAGGAAGTGCGAACAGGCGTCCTTCTGGTCGTGGGCCAGGACGCAACCGCCGACTTTAGTCTCAAGGTCGGACAGGTCACCGAGCAGGTGAAGGTGGAGGCCAACGTCTCGCTCGTCAACGCTACCTCGCAGGACATCTCCGGCCTTGTGGGTGAGAAGGAAGTGAAAGCGCTTCCTTTGAACGGGCGAAGCTACGACCTCCTGCTGCTGCTGAACCCCGGAATCGTTAACTTCACATGGGAGAAGACGGGTGGAATCGGTGTCTCCAATTCTTCGACCGGCAACAACTTCGCAGTCTCGGGCAATCGACCGCAGCAGAACCTGTTCTTGCTGAATGGCATTGAGTTTACCGGTGCCGCGGAAAACAACATGCAGCCGGGCGGGCCCAGTCAGAACCTGATCGGCGTCGAAGCGGTGCGCGAGTTTAACGTTCTGCGGGACAACTACGGCGCAGAGTACGGCAAGCGACCGGGCGCGCAGGTCAGCATCGTGACCCAGTCGGGCACCAATCAGCTACACGGATCGGTGTACGAGTTTCTACGCAACAATGCGCTCGATGCTCCCAATTATTTCGACCTCGGCTCGGCTCCGCCGTTTCAGCGCAACCAGTTCGGAGCCGCCGTGGGCGGTCCAGTGCAGACGGACAAGACGTTTCTCTTCGCCAACTTCGAGGGATTCATTCAGAACCTGCACCAGACTTCGGCGGCCTTCGTCCCTGATCTGGCGTCGCGAGCGAAAGCTGTGCCGAGCGTTAAGCCGCTGCTGAACCTCTGGCCTACGCCTCCGGCCGGCGCGCCCGACTTCAATGGAATCGCCGAAGTTTTCAGCAGCCCGTTGCAAACCATTCGCGAGTACTTTGGAAACGTGCGTCTTGATCACGTGTTCTCCTCAAAAGACAATTTCTCGGCGGTCTACACTATCGACGACGGCAACGACTTTACGCCGACCACCGCCAATCCTTACAGCACCGATATCCTGAGTCTGCGCGAGCAAGTGCTGAGCCTGGAAGAGACGCATGTCTTTTCGCCTACGTTATTGAATACGGCGCGCTTCGGCTACTCCCGCGCGGGATACTTCTTTACCGGCGAACCCACGCCTGACACTCCCGCCGACACCGTGCCGGGATTTATCGTCGGGAAGCCCGTTGGCGCGGTCGTTGTTGGAGGAAGCGCGGCCTCGAACCCTCAGGCGCAAGTCGGCCTGGCGGGCAGCAACAATGGCAGCAACCTGACGATGGCGCGCAACCTTTACACCTACGAAGACCGGGTGGGGCTAACCGTCGGAAAGCACCAGCTTGATTTCGGCGTGTGGGTGCAGCAATTTCAAAGTAACGAAACGATTGCTCTCAGCCAGTACGGACAGGCGACCTTCACCAGCCTCGCGACATTTCTCACCGGTGTCACCTCGACCTTCCTGTACGACCCGGCGCCGACCGAGATGAACTGGCGCTCGCTGTTCACCGCCATCTATGCACAGGATACGATTCGCCTCAGTCCTTCGTGGACGGTGACACTGGGCTTCCGCGGGGAATCTTCGACGGGATGGAACGAGGCGCACGGCCGCGCGGCCAACTACACGTTTGACAACGGTGTGATTTCCAGCCAGCCGAACATTGGGAGCAGCGCGTTCACCACCAACAACGCCAAGTTTCTGCCTGAGCCGCGGGTTGGTGTGGCGTGGAGCCTCTATCCCGGCAAGACCGTTTTCCGCGCCGGCTTCGGAATGTACAACGAATTGCAGGACGCGCTGGGTTACCGCATGGACCAGAACGCGCCCTTCAACCCGACGTACAGCATCGCCTCGTTGGCGGTTGGTTCGCTTCCCATCAATCCCGCCGCGCCCGTTCCCTCCAAGGCGCTGCTGGTTCCCGGAGGCGTCCAGCCGAATCTGAAGATGCCGACACTGATTTCGTACACCTTGGGAATCGAGCAGCAGCTCACCGAGAACACAACACTGACGCTGCGCTATGTCGGCTCGCATGGCTACCACGAACTCGTCGGAGTGGATGCCAATACGCCATATCCGACCATCTGTCCCGCGTCGCCTTGTCCGGCGGTGTATCCCAGCACTTTCCCGGTCGGGCTGGCAGGCACCCCGGTGCCGGCCGGCTCGTACTACATTCCCACTGGAAGGCCGAAGCAGAACCCCAGCCTCGCCAATACTTGGACGTGGTTCTCGTGGGGAGACAGCAGCTACAACGCGCTTCAGGTTGACGTGAATCGCCGCTTCACCAATGGCCTTTCGTTCCGTGGGGTATACACCTGGTCGAAGACGCTCGACGACGGCGATTCGCTGAATCAAACCACGGCAGGAAATGCGCCCGGCCTGATCTCCAATCCGTATGACATTTCCGCCGATTGGGGACCGGCTACCTTCGATGTCAGAAATGTCGGGGTGGTCAGCGTGGTGTACGACTTGCCGTTCGGTAAAGGCAAACAATTCGCCAACAACTTCAGCGGATTTGGCAACACGATGATCAGCGGCTGGTCGGCCGACAGCATCGTCACCGCGATGAACGGATTCCCCTTCACTGCGCAGCTCAGCTACAACCCGTCCAATAACGGCGATACGCGCAATCCGGTGCGACCGTTCGTCAATCCCAACTTCAATGGCAATGCGATTAACGGCACCACCACGCAGTACTTCAATCCTAGCGTTTTCCTCGCTCCGCCCGCCAACAGCGGGTTCTGGGGCAATGCCACCCGTAACAATCTTGTCGGTCCCGGTCTGGCGACCTGGGACTTTTCCACCACCAAGAACACGCAGCTGCGCGAACGACTGAACCTGCAGTTTCGTGCCGAGATCTTCAACCTGCTGAACCGCGCCAACTTCAACACGCCCAACCTGATTACGTTCACCCCTACGGGAGTGTCGGGTACGGCGGGAGCGATCACAAGCACATCCACCACCGCGCGCCAGGTGCAGTTCGGGTTGAAACTTATCTGGTAGGCGGGTGTGTTCAGTCTTTCTGAAGCATCACTTCGGTCGACTTGATCACGACCTTGACGGCATCTCCTTTTTTGAGCCCCATGGCTTCGGCGCTTCTCCGGGTGATGACGCTCTCAATGAGGTTCTCCCCCACGCGCACCACGACATGTGCCATTACGCCGCCGAGTTGAAGTTCCTCGACGGTACCTGCGAGCTGATTGCGAGCAGAAAGTGTCATTCGGAGAGATTAGTTCAAAGGACGTTGCGCTGTGAAGGGCTGGGGGTGGCTGGTCCTAACGGGGTCTGATGCTGCGGGTCTAAAGCTTATTGAGGTAGTCCACGATTTCGGGATTGGCCCAGTCGGTGGCGCCGATGAACTTGCGCCGGATGACTCCATCCTTGTCGATAATGTACGTCTCGGGAAACTTAAACGTCCCGTACAGAACGTTGGTCGATTCTTTCGGATCGCGAACCGTCAGTAAGTCGATATTGTGGTCTTGCACGAACTGGCGATAAGCCTTGTCATCGGCGTCTTCGCTCACGGCCACAATAGTCACCTTGTCTCCCATGATTTTCTGCAACTGCACCAGCGAGGGCATCTCTTCCACGCACGGCGCGCACCACGAAGCCCAGAAATTCAAGACCACCGGCTTGCCGCGAAATTGATCGAGCGAGACGGTTCGCTGCGAGTCGGTGACGGTAAAATTCGGCGCAGCCTCTCCAATGCGCGCCGGTCGCCCGCCGTTGCAGGCAGCCAGAACGAAGAGAAACAACGTGGCCAGAACCGAGAGCAGACGCTTCACATCTCTATAATAACGGAGCGGCACATCGCGGACATAAGCAACAGTGCCATAAGCACGGCCAACCACAGGCAATGCGGATCCTCTTCATCACAGCAACCCCTTTCAACGTCATCGGCGGAAGCGGGACGTTCGTGGGTATCAGAACGCTCATGGAATCTCTCCGCGCTCGCGGGGCGATCGTCGACGTAAAGGTCCCTACGCTGCGATTTCCGATTTACACCGCTCAGCGACTTCTCTTTAACCAATCGCTGCGGTTCTTCAGACCGAACCAGTACGACGTAATCGTTGGCTTTGACATGGATGGTTGTTGGCTGCCGCCTACGCCTGGGCAACCTCATGTGGCTTCGATTAAGGGGGTGATCGCGGACGAAATGCGTTTCGAAACCGCCATGACGAAGGCCACCATGGGAGTGCAGGCCGCCTGCGAAAAGTTGCACGTCCAGCGAGCGGACCTGGTGATCACCACCAGCGCTTACGCAGCGAAAGCAATACAAAACTATTACGGCATCAGGCAGGCGCCTTTGGTAGTTCCAGAGCTTATCGATTTGAGTGCGTGGCGTGAAAAGTCAGAAGCATTCTTCGCCATCCCCGACGAGAGCAAGTTCGTTGTGCTATCAGTCTGTCGTTTTTATCCGCGCAAGCGCCTCAACATTCTCGTGGGAGCCGCAAATCGTCTGCGCGGACGAATTCCAGGTTTGGAGATTCGCATCGTCGGTGGTGGCCCCGAGCGCCAGCGCCTCCAGCGGATCTGTCGGGAGCGAAAGCTTGACCAACTTGTTACTTGGCGAATCGACATCGACCAGGAAGAACTACTGAAAGAATACCAGCGTTGTAATGTGTTCTGTCTGCCAAGCGTTCAGGAGGGTTTCGGCATCGTTTTCCTGGAAGCGATGGCGAGCGGGAAGCCTATTGTCGCCGCTAACGCCGGGGCGGCCCCGGAAGTGGTCCAACATGGCCTGCTCGTGGAACCCGATTCTGAATATGCACTCGCGCAGGCGCTCGAGCAACTCTATGCCGACAGCAAGCTTCGCAAAACACTGGGAGCAGCCGGGCAGGAATTCGTGAAGCAATTTGACGCGCCCATTATCGCGGAACGTTTCCTAAACGCACTGGGTAAAGCTGTCGCTACAAAGGCGTCAGTCTAAAGCACCCTCGAGACTAGATTAGGAATAGGGCGGGCCGATCCCCGCCTGCAGTTCCAGTTTCGGCCGAGCCAGCCACGCTCGAATCTTGTCCTGGAAGACTGCTAAAATTGCAAGCAGTATCGTGCCGATGGCGGCTATCCAATCTGGCTTCCAAATGTGCACTTAAACTCCACCGCCTCTTGGATTGCCTGCCGCGGACCGGCTGAGCGGAGTCACGAATCGTACCAGACCAATGTCTCGACATAAAGGGTATTCGCGCGTTTCCTGGCATCCCTTAGCCGAGTTTCTCATCGTGTGAGAGGACATGATCTATTTAACGCGGAAGTGTGAGTTTTCTGCATCGCACTATTACCATAACCCGGCGTGGACTGACGAAGAGAACCGTCGCGTCTTCGGTAAGTGCGCGAACCTCAATGGGCATGGCCACAACTACACACTCGAGGTCACGGTGAAGGGAAACATCGACCCGACCACCGGCTTCGTCGTCGATCTCAAGGAACTGAAAGACATTCTGAATCGCGAAGTCGTGGATGCCATGGACCACCGTCATCTCAACAAAGAGGTGCCCGAGTTCGCGAGCAAACTTCCGACTACAGAGAATATCGCGATCGCGATCTGGCAGCGGCTCGAGCAGAAGCTACAGGTCGCACGACTACATCGTGTGCGGCTCTACGAACTCCCAGACCTGTTTGTCGATTTCTACGGAGAGGCATGAAAGCCCACCTCACTCGTCGCTATTTGTTCTCGGCCTCACATCGTCTGCATGCGGAAACGCTGACTGACGAACAAAACCGCACGACGTATGG
>Ga0210383_10004464_pt1 | contig 12407 bp, 10 predicted proteins | sample IncBWC14OmetaG_FD_160072 | JGI IMG/M metagenome (GOLD analysis project Ga0210383, IMG submission 160072) | Forest soil microbial communities from Barre Woods Harvard Forest LTER site, Petersham, Massachusetts, United States - Inc-BW-C-14-O ...
TGGTTTGGAGACAGTTATTCGTATGGGGTGCGTAAAAAAATATTGGATATTGGGATTCGTTTGGGAGAATTATTACGATCCAGAGGATTTATAGGGTGTTTTCATCCTGATTTTCTTGTTGGGTCTAATGACGATATCTTTCTGACTGAGTTAAACATGCGTTTCGGAGGATCTTGTGGCGCGTACACAAAAATCCAAATTGCGACACACCAAATTCCAATGATGTTGATACATGCATTGTCGTTCATGTACCCATACCTCAAGTTTGATTCTGAAAGGATAAACGCACAAAACCTAGCCTCGCTTGACTATGCCCTTTTGGTGTTGAAAAACAATTTTCGCAGGCCTATTAAAATACCGGGTAAATATAAATCCGGTCTTTATAAAATCTCGAGTGACTCAATTGAGCGTGTTGGAGAAGTAAATTTCACAGATCTTAAAGATAAAAATGGGGTCTTGCTAATAGGCCTGCCGGAATCTGAAAAAGATACGTTTATTGGAGAGGGGGCATTTATATGTGAAGTGATAACAAGATTCCCGATATCAGACTCGAATGGTAAATTGAATGTGCATGGGAGGAATCTCGTGAAGAAAATATTCTCGAACATTATTGCGTAACCCTTACGTTCCGTTCTATATGATCTAAAAGTTTCTTAGGAACATCAATGCCGAGCGTTTCAAGAGGTTCTTTTATCGCAGGAACCGCATTTACTTCCAATAGGAAATATTTTCCGTCTGCATAAATATAATCAATGCCGTTTAAATATAGTCCGCATCGCATTGAGATAGTTTGTGTGAATTGACGTAAATCTTTTGTTACTGGATGGGGCACACATGTATATTTCATATCAACACCTGTCCTCCATGAGTTATGAGGCACCCGCAAGTAAGAGGCAACAATTTCGAAATCACCCTCATGGTTTAGAGTAATGATTCTTCCAACACCATTCTCAAATGGAATGTACTTTTGGACGATGACCCCTTTTGCCTCTCGATATATATCTCGGGCTTGCGCTAGTTCAATACGTTCAACCCCCTTACCCCCCCAACCAATTTTGGGCTTAATAACAACGTATTCGTCATCTTTGAAATGATCGAAGACTTTTGAGTTATTATGCCCACGAAGTGTATATGCTTGGGGGACAAGATCGCGGAAATGTTTATGGGTTCTGTTTTTGTCAAAAGAATCTATTACTGCACCAGGAGGGTCAATCATAAGAGGAGTCTTCTTACCTAATTGTACTCGATTTTTATATTCTTTTTCCAAGGTTCGATAGAACTTCTCATTCGTTATGGCACTCATATCAATCAACGCATCACACTCAAGTAGTTTTTTGGGTGAGGGCAATAGTTTCTCATCAAGCACGGAGAGATAGTGACCGCGACGTAAAATTTCAACAATAACAAGCGGTGCCCCTGTCCAGAACACAGAAGAAGTAATTATGTGAAATGTAAAGAATTTTTTCATAGTCAGGATTTATCTAGCGGATTTAGTGCTATTCGAAAAAATACTTGATCACCCCATTTAGATGAGTGTGGTATCTCAAGCATAATTCTATCCCTATATTTCCTCTTAATGTTTTCGGCGTATGAATTTGCAGTCATGGAATCCCGTTCTATAAATTTATACCGCTTCGCTCTCAATGCCTCTTCCAAACAATCCATGAGCGGACCTACCAGCCCCTGCTTCATATAAGCGGGATTGAGTGCTGTGTTCTGTATATATACAGCACCTGGTAGTTTTTCTCGTTCAGGATGAAATCCAGCTTGATATGCCTGATCAACTGGCTCGGCATATGTAATCCCAATAACTTTACTTGTGTTTGTGTCGCGAAGGATAACTACAGTTGCTTCTGTATTCTGAAAGGCATATGATATCTCATCCTCCTCCAATCCAAAAAGCTCCTCCTCAAAGGACATAACATCATCTTTTATGGCAGACCACCCTTCTGGGGTTGCTTGTACCATTTCAGCTACACAGCGACGAGCGGCCGACTCATTACGATTTTTAGGTACCCCATCGATATTGGACATATCAAGAAATTATAAACTCTCGGAAGGCTATTATTAATTCCCTTACATGAGGATCTAATTCATATACTCCACGCATCAGTGCGGTTCTTTTTAAGAGAATCCGTGCGAGCACTCCCCCTGACTGAACAACTCGTGTTTTTGGGGCTACATATGCTAGCAAAATATGGTTTTTTTCTATTTCGGAAAGAAATAACGATGGTCCAATAAAATGAAGTGATTTGTCTTTGTATTCATATATTCCTGGACTGACGTCTCTAAAAATAATCGCTTCTGTGGTGTCGGTATTAGTAATTATAAGCTGCGTATACTCACAAGTATCAAGATCCAATTCTTTATCTTTATCCATGTGTTCAACATCGTGTTGAAAGTCAGAGAAACCGAAAGCCTCCAGATGACGTAGGATATCGGGATAATTATCTTGATCTTTTTGAATTCCAGTCAATAGCCGAGTAAGCCCCACGAGACGAGTATTTAATTCTTGTAAATAGATTCCGTTAGAGTCAGTGTCCCAAAAAAAATCTATACCTAGAATGCCTAAATATCCTTCTGCCCGGAAGTATCCAGCAACCTCAGTGCTTATTTCGCGAATAGTTTCAATAATTTTTTTGGTTAATAATGATTGGTTTGTATCATTCCCGCAGAACTGGTATCGACTTGTCGCGAGCTCGGGGAATCCAATCAATTGGATGAACGGTCCCCGTACCACTATATTTTCTTTCTCAATGCACACGTGTACCGAAAGAGGAATATTATGTTTAATAAACTTTGCTGCCTTAAAACCATTATTAAGAGCTCGTATTGCCGTATCTAGTTCGGACGCATCTTTGATTAAAAAGGTATCTTCCCCTGAAACACCATCAGGTCCTTGGATCATAAAGGGCAAACCTAATTTTGCGATGCACCGGGAGAACGCATCTTCAAGATCGTTCTTTGAACGAAATATCATGGTCCTATTTTCCAAAAGTTTTAATTTTGTAGAGATATATCCAATATTAAATTTATTTCCCAACCTTTCTTGAATCTCATATTCTGGCAATAGCAGGCCAAAACCTGCGTCACGAGCAGCTTTGTTAATCTGAGGATTCATGTAAAAGAATAGTGCCTTTATTTTAGGACTGTCTACCCGTAGATGTTTAGTAAAAGTCGCATTAGTTAGCATGTTCTCAACTGCAGTATCATTTCCTATGTTCATAGAAAAATCAGTGTTCCCGTAGGAGCACAACGGCCATCTTTTTTTTAGAAACATATACGCTAAATCCTTGTCGTAGCTCACAATCACAAAATCTCTTAATAAATCCAGAAGCTCTACCCCCATGAATGGCGATCTTTCGAAAAATACTATCTTCATATCAATCCAGACACTTTTGCGGTTTTTTATTGTTTAGGCCTCATCAGAGGAAATAGCTGGCTCTCACGAATACTTTTTCCTGCAAGAAAGCTGAACAGTCGTTCCGAAACGCCAAATCCGAATGTAGGTGGCATTCCATACTCCAACGCCTCTACATATTCGAAATCAGCCATCTGAGCTTCCTCATCTCCAGCGTCTCTAAGCATCTGTTGATTTTCGAAACGAGAACGTTGATCGATTGGGTCATTGAGTTCGTTGAATGCTTTCCCGACTTCGCTACCTCCCAAAAGAATCTGGAATCTATCTACTACCCGCGGATCCTGTTTTGATTTTTTCGCCAGCGGCTCCAGATATACAGGCATTCCAGTGAGGATTGCTGGTCCACTGATAGTCTTTCGAATCTGTTTCCAGAGAAAATCAACAGCACGTCCAGTCTGGGTTATATCACCATCATATGCAGGATCGAAATGCTTTCTGATAAGATTTCTTCCCTCATTCGGCGACTGACTAACTTCTCTCGGATCAAAACCATATTGTTTCTGCATTAATTCGTTATAGTCGAGATCTTGCCATTCGTTGGCAAGATCAACAGTGTGTTCTGAAATCGTAAATTGCAAAGTTCCAAATGTATCCTGAGCAATTTTTCGATATAGTTCAATGAGCATTGGTATACCTTCACGAGAATCTTTATATGCTTCGTAGAATTCAAAATGGGTGTAATCCTGTGCATGTTCATAAGACATGCCCTCGTTCCGAAACACTCTCCCAATCTCAAAAACCTTTGGCAATCCTCCGATAATGAGCTTCTTATGCCATAGCTCATGAGAAATACGCAGGTATACGTCGATATCGAGTGCATTATGTCGTGTTATGAATGGACGTGCTTCTGCGCCACCAGTCTTCGTCTCCAGAATCGGAGTCTCGACCTCCACAAATCCCCGATCGAGCATAAAATAACGAATAGCATTCCAAAAGATCGATCTTTTCTTTATTAATTCGACAACTTCTGGACTGAGCAATATATCAAGATAACGCTTCCGATATCGCTCGTCCTCATCTTTCAATCCAAACCATTCGTCAGGCACTTGTCGGATGCTCTTGGCAAGCATGCGCCAGGAAGAACCGAGAAGTGAGTTCACTCCGCGTTTTGTAACAAAAGGGGTACCGGACACTTCAATGAAATCACTTATGCTCACAAACTCGAGAAAATCCTCGAATGTTCGGTCGCCAATCTGATCTTTTTTAATGAGCACCTGTACACGTCCAGTCCCATCAAAAAGATCAAGGAATACAATACCTCCTTGATCTCGCAAGGACATTACTCGGCCGTCGAGAGTTACGACCTGTTTGGCATCATAGAGCACTTGGAATGAGTTTTGAAACGAGATGCTATTGTGAGTAGGATTTGATTCTGCAGGGTATGGATCGATTCCAGCCCGCTGCATCAACTCAAGTTTCTTCAAGCGTTCAGATCTAAGATCATCCGTAGCCATATAATGGTTTCAGTATAAGCCAAATTTGTTGTTTTATCTACGGTACAAAATAAATCCTTATGTTAAGGGTAGCTCAACTATAAATGTAGATCCCTTCCCTTGTCCTTGGCTCTCGGCTCGAATAGTTCCTCTGTGGGCCTCGACTATCTGCTTCGCGATAAAGAGTCCATAGCCGGTGGAATGAACATTCACTTTCTGTGAATCTTTCCCGTGACCTCCTTCGGTAAAGAGTCGTTTCTTATCTTCCTCTGTAATGCCAATGCCAGTGTCTCTCACCGAAAACACAAGTCTGTCGTTTTCTTTTTTGAGAGAGATTGTGATTGAACCTGATGGGGTGTAATTGATTGAGTTATCAATAAGGTTACGCAGCACGTGATCACCGATTTCTCCCTGATCACCTACAAAGGTGTAGGGGGCACCAGCAGCATCAGCGGTAAAAGAAAGTGTGAGACCTTTCCCTTCCGCAACAAGTCTTGATTTTTCGACGTTTTGCTCCGCAAGCGCTTTCAGATCAAAGGGTTCTTTTTTATAGGTAGTCATGCCGTTTTTTTGGTTGGATGCTTTCAGAATGTCCTCAGTAGAACGAACACCGTCTCGTGACTGCGCAAGTGCCTGGCCTACGATAGGCTGCATAGTCTCTGGTAATGTCCCAAAATCACCCTCAACAAGAGCTGCAAATACATTTATATTCTTTGTCAGGAACCCTTTGACTTCGTGACTAATGAAGCGAATGAGGCCCTTTTGTCGTTCGTTTGTATCTGCAAGTTCCTCAGCAAGTTTCTGTATCTTTTCACGTTGTTCAACTTCTCTAATCACACCCCGAATGAGATTCACACCAAATACAAGAACGAGTATAAATACACTGGTACGGAACAGGATAAGCGGGAGTGTATTCGAGAATATAATTTCTCCAAAGGAAACTATAGAGAGAATGAACACGAGAGCTGAGGTTGCAATAACCTTAATATTGAAAAGATGCTGTCGTAGAATCGCATACGAGGTTCCGATGATAAACGGCATAATAAAAATTGAGCTTAAAGGAATCCATTTTGTATTTTCAAGTGCGACCGGAAATACGAGATCAAAAATCGCAATCAATGCAAACATGATTCCTGCGCTCCAAGCAAGAGTTTTCAACTGTAATGCAAATTCCTTAGTTGCTTTCGGTATTTCTTTCAGGAGACTTAATAAACCCATACAGACCAAGAGAAGCGCGGTCAAAGCAAAAATTGCGACAGCTGGGCCAGGAGTTGGTTGAGCAACTTGAGAGGATGCTTCGAAAGTAACGGATGAAAATACATATGGAGTAAGGGTGAGAATTGCCGTGGTACCAGCGAGTACCAAGAAAAACCATAAACTTAGGCGACGAGCTGGTTTATCAGAATTTGAGAAATATAGCAGGAAAAGATAAAAAGAAAGCGTTTGCCATACGGCAAAGAAAATCACACCTCGAATAAGCCAGAGAGCCAGTTCCACATCACGTGTTTGATAATTCAAAAAATTTAATACGCCCCATATTGCGGTAACGACAGTAAACGCAAAGAACCAGCGATTGCTGGGGGCTTTGGTATTCGTAAAAAAAACGGCAACCCCCAAAATGACGCTCCCTGCTATCGAGACACCCACAGTGAGCAAGTCGAGGTTGGTTAAAGCGGTCATAACCTCATTGTAACTGATTCAAAAGGACGAATCTTCAAATACATACAAAAAAGAGGAAATCAGATCCAAGTAACATCTGGTTCAAAACGAGTTGTTGTAGCACTAGGAGTACTGCCGTAGCCAAGTCGAAACGCAAGTGCAATGGTCTCCTTTGTATTGGCCCCAAATGCTGATTTTAGTTCTTCGTATCGTTGAGAAAGAAAGGAGACTTTTGATTTGGGCAGCCCAAATCGATTGTTATCCAGTATTGGTTGTGCAAAGAAATGCAATCCGGTCGTTGGTTGGAGTGCTAAAGCAAGTTTAGTTACGGTGAGCCATAGTTTTTCAAACAAGATGCCAGCTCGCAAATAATCTTCAGGACTCTTTTCAGAGATAATAATGGCTCCAAAAACACTCGATGTTTCGTGGATTTTTCTGACCTCATTTGCAATAAAGTTAGCAACGCCTAATGGTACAAAAAATCTTAAAACCTTCCAATTGCTAAAAAATTTGAAGGCGGCTTTCTGAGGCGGAGCAAGTTCAAAGGTATCTATAAAAAACCCATGCTTTTTTCGATCCTCCGCTTGGGTCCAGGTAATGTGCTCAAAGAGAAAATCGTGTATTGCTTTATTCTCGAATACGAGTTTTTCTCCCGCAGAAATAATACGAGCAATCATTTTAACTTCTGCTTTGTTTGAAACAAACACAATTCGCTGGCCAGGACCTGTTTCAAGAGATGAGAGTGTTATGAGCTTTTCCGGCTCAATTTGTTTCGGAAGGTATGGTTTTCTATTAGTAGCGCGGCTTGTAATGTAGGAAGCAAGTTCATTCCCATTGGGAGTGCCCGATGAAAGCCTGACATCAGCAACCACGAGTTTGTTATGCGGATCCGGAAACAATTTAAGATCTACTTCATACCCTCTGTTTTCGGCTGAGACCCGTAGATTTTCTATGCAGGCACCAAGGCTTGCATGGTTTACCATCTGTCGATAATTAAAAATTTCTTCCGTTTGATCCCCAGCGTTGATAACACGAATAGCGTTGGCTTCTACGACGAAGCGCCACGGTTGGATATTATCTGCAGAAGGTGCCTTGCATGCATCTCGCAAAATTTCCATCACAACGTTTCGTTCCATATTATTTATGAGACCATTTTTGTTTCCCGCGACCTGAGAAATATTTCGGGTCACCAAACGACCAGAATTTGATACGTGGACGTGCTTTTCTGGGAAGAGAATTGTATATAACCTTATACTCTGAATTGTGTGCAAGTAGCGTTGCTATGATTTCTTTTTCTGCAATCTTTCCGAACATTCTTTTCGCCACAATATCTCGTTTTAATTCAATATTTATTTCCAGCCGTGGTTCACGCAAACGGGATTCGACGATACGGATCATGCACTTCCCTGTTGCGAATTTAGCGCACGCCTTATCCTCAAGAGCCCATCTGACGTGTTCAGGATAGACATTTGCGCCGTAGAGAACCACTGTAAAATCGGCGCGTTCATAGAGGTACACGAAGGGCAACTTAAATACCGTGTCCTCTATGCCAGCATCAATGAGCGCGTGGCTATGTCCTGGAAGCGCGCGTTCAACTGCAGTCATCGCTGTATCGAATTCCCAGACACCACCTTGATCTTTGAGGTCATATCGAATGAGAGGTATACCGGCATCCGCTGAACACACAAGGCCTCCGTTTACCTGTTCGAAATAAAAATGCTCTGGAATATATTGTGCGAGCGTTGGCAAACGACTTGCTTGTCCAAAGAATTCATTGAAAAAATTCTTATCCTTCAATGCAGCGCGGCGAATGAATGCTGCTACGGGCGTTTCATATGCCATAGTGCCCAAATCAACCGTACCGTAATGGTTTAACGATCCTCGCAGCACATTTTCCTGTGCAACAGCACTTGCGACATACTCACGAAATTTTTCACTGAATCCTTCTGCAGAGAAAACAAATTTGACCTTGTATTGCTTCCAATTTATACCCTCGGCTGTCCCTTGATCAACCAGGTCTTTTACATACGGAGGGTAGCCGCCAATGATCACTTGGTCATACATTGGACCTAACTTACGAATCGCTTTGAGTGCCTCCTCTTTCGCGAGGCCAGGGGTAATGAGGTGTAGTGGATACTTTCCTCGTTCAGCTAATCGCTCAACAGCCTGGTACGTAAAAAGTCCTCCAATCCAAGCCCCCATTGCAAAACAGTTCACATAGAGCGTTTTTCGCTCGTGAATCTTGAACTGCGAACGCAAGTACAGCTCCGCAAGTAATGCATACTGTTCGGTCTGCATTTTTGCCCGAGGGAAATAAAAAGGTTCCCCTGTTGAACCAGAGGTAGACGCATACACCTCGTATTGCTTCATCAATTCCCCATCCCATGAGAGCGCTGCAAACGGGTAGGCTCGCAAATAGTTCTGTTTATCGATCGTTGGAATTTTAGAAAAGTCTGCGACACTCACAATGGAGTCTGGATTGATTTTATGCTTCGCCAGGAAATCTTTGTATGCTGGCACTCGTTCGCTTGCGCGCTTAAAGAGGTCGAGAGCCGTTCGTTCACCGCGCTCATGCCAGTACGCTGCTGGTTTTTCCTGTAGTTCTTGTTCTGCTGCCGTTGCGTCATCAAACGGTGCTGCAAATGGGTATCGATCAGGAGACATGGTTATAGCCGTTAAAAATCCGTTCAGCCATTCGATTGGCGACACGCGAAGGCGCAAGGTCTTCTGCTCGACTCTCAGCAAAAATCTTACGGAGCGTGTCGGGAATGTGCTGGACTGCCTGAGCAACGCGTGCTCGGTCATACGATGGATTCTGATATTCATCAAAAATAGCGATGAGGCCTCCTGCGTTCACTACATAGTCAGGTGCATACAGAATCTTACGCGTATGAAGTGCATCTCCTAATGATTCACTTTCCAATTGGTTGTTTGCACCTCCCACGACAATTTTCACTGTAAGGCGATCAATATTCTTATGATTGACTGCGCCTGACAAGGCGCACGGGGCAAATACGTCCACTTCTTGGCGATCAATCTCTTCTGGCGAGACAACTTTCACTCGTGGGTATTTATCTTTAACCACTTTGACACGAGCTGGGTCTATGTCGGAGATAAAGATAGTACCGCTACTGCTGACAGGATCATAAATAAGCGAGAGAAGCCCTTCTCCAACTTTGCCAAGACCCTGGATAGCGAAAGAACGCCCGGTGAATTCCGATGATCCAAACGTTTCTACTAGCGCAGCTTTCACGCTTTCAAAGACTCCTATGGCGGTAAATTCTGTTGAATTGTCGTTGAAACCAATAATGTGACGACTCACTTTCCGCATCGTATCCAAGTCTTCTTGTTTAACACCTACGTCAGTACCAGTCACAAACCGTCCACCAAGCAAATTCACCCGAGCAGCATAGGCTTCAAGCAGTTGTGCGCGAGTAGCATCATGCACGTCGTTGGGATCATGCTCTGCGATTATCACGCCCTTTGCCCCACCACAATTGAGTCCTGCAAGCGCCGCTTTATAGGACATCAAGCGCGAAAGACGAAGCGCGTCCTTCACTCCTTCAATATCAGAGGCGTAGTGCCAGAAACGGGTGGCACCGAAAGAGGGTACCGTCGGATTCGCTCGATGTACGGCGATGACAGCTTGTAACCCAGAAGCTTTATCTTCTGCAAACGATATGAGTGCATGATCATCAAACTCCTTTAAGTCACTCACCTTCGTAATGTCTCCGTCTGAGGAGGAGTTCAGAAATCCAAACATGTTCATGAATGAGTGTGGTTTCCCTTTTCTATCTGCTCCGGCGTAATCCAGGCACGAATATCTTTGTCGGTACCAGCACCAAGTGCGATTTCTTTAATGGCATACGTTGCCATGACCGCGCCGAGAATTGCAGCCGAGCCGAGCTGGCTCCAGGATACTAATTCTTTTGCAAGTACTCGTTTGACGCTTGCAATCATTTTTGGATCAACCCGATGCGGACCACCCACAATATCGTGGATGATGATCCCCCCCGCTTTTTCCTTCGTCATAGGACCGTCAGCGAGTTTTTCTTCGTAGTATGCGTGTGGTTTACCCCAAATTTTATCGTGCCCAAGGTCATACCGTTCTACATGGAGCACAACCCCGTCGCCATTATCAGTCACCATAACGACAGGAATATGGTATTTCATGGCAAGCAGCCGGGCATGAATTTTGAACGGCAAATCATCAATTTCCTCAACAATACAATCAACCTCACCTGCTTTAATGAGTTCTTCTAAATTAGTTTCGTTCACTCCTTCAGGAAGTGTGATTACCTGTGCAAACGGATTATCTTCATAGACACGATGCGCGGCGACAACGGTTTTGTTTAGTCCGACCTCGTGTATACCCGCAAGAATGCGATTGAGGTTTGTCGTATCTAGTTCATCAAAATCAGCAAGGATGATGCTGTTACTAATGCCTGCCTGCGTAAGCACAAACGCAATGTTTGAGCCGACACTCATACCAAGCACTGCGACTTTATAGTCCCTCAGCTTCTTCTGTTCCTCGGCGGTAATGAGGTCTTGGTTACGGTTGGTCTTGAGTACAAAGTAGTCTTCGGCATCGACCGTTTTAACAACGGTGTTGAGCCACGGGAAATACACATAAACAAACGCACCTTCTTTCGAAGATGCGTAGTTCTTGAACTCATTGCTTGCGTAAGCATCCTCTTTGGGAACTCCTATAAACGCATGGTTATCGATGAAAAATAATTCCTTGATTTGCCGAGAGAATGCGTCGACTTCAGTGAGTTCCGGGTGGGAGTTCCGGAGCTTTTGAACTTCTGTTTCGCCCCGAATAACATCAGGGCGCTTGAGCGCGCTCATATGTGGATTATACCACACATACGGAAATATGCTCGTGTCCGCTTAATAAGATGGTCGAATAACTTAGGCAACCGTAGGTAGATCAGGAGCGGATGTGATGAGTTCATAGTCACGCGAAAAGACCTTTTCACAAATCTTAAATATGCCGTATGCCATAAACGGCGCCGCAAATACGTCGATAGAATAATGAACGTGAGCTAGAAGAACGGCGACGCCAAAAATTCCAGAGATCCATAGGAAAATATTTCGTGGAAGTGGCTTCCCCCAAAAAATAAGAGCTGTAAGAAATGGAAGACCCGTATGGCCGGAGAAAAAGAACCCTGTTTGAAAATTGAGGTATGAGTAAATCGCATCAAAAGGTCCTGGGCCGGGATTTATTTGCCCAGGATAAATGCCTATGTGCGTTAACGACGTAAAAAAAGCTCGTGTTGCAATGAACACTGCGGTGACTTTGAGGGTGAAAATGATGTACCGCGGATTGAAAATTAAAAACAAAATTCCTAAAAGGATACCAAACAACGCGCCTTCAACAATAATTAAGTTAAGGTTGACCACAGGAAGATTATCTAAAAACAGATCGCCTACATAGGTCGACGTGGGGCGTAATGAATAGGCCAGCGCGTAGACCGAGGCAATATGCTCAAACACAAACGCGATGCCGAGCATCACAAAACCACCAATCAGAGAATGGAGTTGTTTTCTTTCAAAAATACTCTTAAAGGTAAAAGGATCTTGTATCTGTTTGTTCATAGAGGGCTCCATTTTTGCGAGTGTACCACATGCCAATGCGACCTGGATTGTGCACGGGTCGCGTCCACAGTCCTCAACAGTGCTCCTTGACAGGATTCGATTGGATTGCTATTGTATATGTATCAACCAGCGCTGGATCCAAAGAAGTGGGATCGAGCTTCTATCTTCGGCTACTGATTTGATATATTAGCCACACTATCTATCTATAGCTATGGAACAAGGAGTAGTCATCAAAAAGAACTTGAAAGGCTTCGGCTTTATCAAGCGCGATGGTCAGGATAAGGATCTTTTCT
>Ga0210383_10004465_pt1 | contig 12404 bp, 10 predicted proteins | sample IncBWC14OmetaG_FD_160072 | JGI IMG/M metagenome (GOLD analysis project Ga0210383, IMG submission 160072) | Forest soil microbial communities from Barre Woods Harvard Forest LTER site, Petersham, Massachusetts, United States - Inc-BW-C-14-O ...
GTCTTCGTGCTGATGGCCGAGTCGAACGCCGTCAACCTCACCGACGGCCTCGACGGGCTGGCGATCGGGCCGGTGATCATCTGCGCCTTCACGCTGCTCCTCCTCGCCTACGCGGCCGGGACCACCCTGCGCGACTTCAACATCGCCCACTACCTCGGCATCCCGCACGTCCCCGGCGCCGGCGAGCTGGCGGTCTTCTGCGGCGCGATGGGGGGCGCCGGGATCGGATTCCTCTGGTTCAACACCCACCCGGCGCAGGTCTTCATGGGGGACGTCGGCGCGCTGGCGCTGGGCGGCGCCATCGGGTTCGTGGGGCTGGCCACCAAGACCGAGCTGTCGCTGCCGCTCATCGGCGGCGTGTTCGTCGTCGAGGCGCTCTCCGACATCATCCAGGTCGGCTATTACAAAAAGACCAAGAAACGCATCTTTCTGATGGCGCCCATCCATCACCACTTCGAGAAGCTGGGGTGGCCCGAATCGCGGATCGTGGTGCGTTTTTGGATCGTGTCGTTCGCTTGCGCGATTCTAGGTCTCATCACGACCCTCAAGGTCAGGTAGGCCCCGCTTGATCGAGCTCGCTCACAAACGCGTGCTCGTGGTCGGTCTCGGACGCTCCGGGATCGCGGCGGCCCTGCTCTGCGCGGCGCGCGGCGCCCGCGTCACCGTGACCGACAAGCGATCCCAGGCCGGGCTCGGCGCCGCGCTCGTACAGCTGCCGGCCGGCGTGACCCACGAGCTGGGGGGGCACAAACGCGAGACCTTCCTGGGCGCGGACCTGATCGTCGTTTCTCCGGGCGTCCCCGAGATCCCCGAGCTCGCCGCCGCCCGCGCAGCCGGCGTCGAGATCACCGGCGAGCTGGAGCTGGCGTCGCAGTTCGTCTCCGCGACGATCGTCGCCATCACGGGCACCAACGGCAAGTCGACCGTCACCACGCTGGTCGGCGAGATGCTGCGCGCCACCGGCCGGCCCACGTTCGTCGGCGGCAATCTGGGCGAGCCGCTGGCCGAGGCGGTCGGCACGCCCGCGGCCGCGGAAGGGGGCTTCTGCGTCGTCGAGGTGTCGAGCTTCCAGCTGGAGACGGTGGGGGCCTTCCACCCGCGCGTCGCCGTCCTGCTCAACATCACGCCCGATCACCTCGACCGCTACGACGGGCTCGACGGCTACGCGGCGGCCAAGGCGCGCGTCTTTGCCGCGCAGACGCCGGACGATTTCGCCGTGGTGAACTTCGACGATCCGCTGGCGGTGCGGGCCAGCGCTGCGGCGCGCAGCCGCCGTGACGGATTCTCGATCCGGCAGTCGCTGGCCACCGGGGCGTGGCTGGGAGGCCCGCTCATGCTGAAGCTGGCCAACCAGCCTCCGGAGTCGTACCCCGCGGACCTGGCCTGGCTTCTCGGTCAGCGGCACAACCAGGCGAACGCGCTGGCGGCGCTGCTGGCCGCGCGGTTGGCCGGCGCCACGCCCGCCGAGGCCCGGGCGGGTCTGCTGGCCTTCCGTCCCTTGGCGCATCGGATGGAGCTGGTCGCCGAGGCCGACGGCATCGCCTACTACGACGATTCGAAGGGGACCAACGTGGGCGCCGTCGTGGCCGCGCTCGACGGCTTCCCGCGCCAGGTCGTCCTCATCGCGGGCGGCCGCGACAAGGGGGGCGACTACGCGCCGCTCGCCGAGGCGCTCGGTCGGGTCGGGCGCGCCGCAATCCTGATCGGCGAGGCGGCTGACAAGATGCAGGCGGCGTTCGAGGGCGTGGTGCCGGTCGAGCGAGCGCCGACGCTGGAGGCGGCCGTCGACAGCGCCCGTCGGCTGGCACGCCCGGGCGACGCCGTGGTGCTGTCGCCGGCCTGCTCGAGCTTCGACATGTTTCGTGACTACGCCCATCGGGCCGAGGTTTTTCGTGGCGCGGTCTCCCGGGTGACCCAGACGGGGAGCGCCCAGTGAATCGCGACCCGAAGCGGCCGGGCGATGGACCGACCACGCGACCGATCAAGCGACCGGCCAACCGAGCGATCCCCCGAGTCGCGGCGCGACGCCCGGCGCTCAAGCACCCGGCGCTGAAGCTCGACCGCCCGGAAGCGTCCCCCTCTGCATCCGCCCGGGCGCTGGCAGGGGCACGCGAGCTCTGGTCAGCGCTCCGGTTGCGCGCCGCCAAGCTGCTGGGGCCCGACCTGACCTCTGCGACCCCGATGATCCGCCCCAGCGAGGTCGGCGTCGATCGCGTGCTGGTCGGCGCCGTGCTGGTGCTGGTCGCCTTCGGGATGGTGATGGTCTTCTCCTCGGGCGCCGTGTTCGCCGCCAAGAAATATGGGGACGCCGCCTACTTCCTGAAGCGGGAGATCATCTACGCGCTCCTCGGCCTCGGTGCGATGTCGCTGGCGGTGCGGATCGACTATTCCATCTACCGGCGGTACGCCTATCCGCTGCTGTTCGTCAGCATCATGCTCCTGGCGGCGGTGCTGAAGATCGGCTCGCGCGCCGGCGGCGCCATCCGGTGGTTCCGACTCGGACCGCTGTCGTTCCAGCCGGGAGAGCTGGCCAAGCTGGCCCTCTGCGTCTACCTGGCCTCGCTGCTGGCGCGCAAAGCGGAGAAGGTGCGCGTCTTCTCGGTCGGCTTCCTGCCGCCGCTGCTGGTCACCGGGCTCATGATGGGCCTGCTGCTCAAGCAGCCTGACCTCGGCACCGCCGTCATCTTCGGCTGCGTGGCGCTGGGGCTGCTCTTCATCGCCGGCACGCGGTCGAGCTATCTCATCCTCGCCGTGCTGGTCGCCGCGCCCGCCGGCTGGAAGTTCATCGTCTCGACGCCCTTCCGCATGCGCCGCATGCTGGCCTTTCTCGACCCCTGGGCCTTTCGGCGCGACGTCGGCTACCAGATCACCGAGTCGCTGATCAGCGTCGGTTCGGGAGGCGTCACCGGCCTCGGCCTCGGCGACGGACGGCAGAAGCTGTTCTTTCTTCCCGAGGCCCACACCGACTTCATCCTCTCCATCGTCGGCGAAGAGCTGGGGCTCATCGGCGTCCTCTGCGTGATCGCCGCCTTCGCGCTGCTGGTCTGGCGCGGCCTGCGGGCCGCCGTGCGCGCGCGCGACGTCTTCGGCGCCTACCTGGCGTTCGGGATCACCGCGATGTTCGGATTGCAGGCGCTGGTGAACATCGGCGTCGTGCTGGGGTCGTTGCCGACCAAAGGATTGCCGCTTCCGTTCATCAGCTACGGCGGAACGTCGCTGGTGATGAGCCTCTTCATGGCTGGCGTGCTGGCCAACATCAGCGCGCGCAACCCCGAGCCGCACGACTGGCAGCCGGGCGCGCATCGCGCCGGCAAGGGGGCCAACCGCCGCTTCGACGCAGGCCCGCGCTTGATCGTCGAGGTGGGTCCCAAACCGCCGCGCGTCCCTCCCGCTCCCAGCGCAGTCGAGGCTCCGCCCGAGCTATGAGCGACGCCAAGCCGCTGCGGGTCCTCATCGCAGGCGGCGGGACCGGCGGCCACCTCTATCCGGGGATCGCGGTCGCCGAGGCGATCGCCGCCACGGGCGGCGAGGCAATCTTCGTGGGCACCGAGCGGGGGCTCGAGACGCGCCTGGTGCCGAAGGCCGGATTCTCCCTGGAGCTGATCAAGGTGAGCGGGCTCAAGCGTATGGGGCTGGCCGGGCTCGCGCGCGGTCTCGGGCGGCTGCCACGCGCCTTCTTCGACTCGCGTCGGATCCTGCGCCGCCTCCGCCCCGACGTCGTGCTGGGGGTGGGCGGCTATGCCTCCGGACCACTGGTGCTGGCGGCCGCGCTGTCGGGCTATCCGACCGCGGTGCAGGAGCAGAACAGCGTCCCGGGCTTCACCAATCGAATCCTGGGTCGCTTCGCGCGCCGCGTGTTCGTGGCGTTCGACGAGGCCGCGGCGGCGTTCGCGCGCCGCAAGGTCCGTTTCACCGGCAATCCCGTGCGACGTGCGCTCGTCGAGCGGGCAGCCGCCTTCGCCGGCCGCGACGCCACCAATGCCAAATCGATCTTGATCCTGGGCGGCAGCCAAGGTTCGCACGCCGTCAACGAATTCGCCTCCGGGATGGTGCGCGTCCTCGATGCGCGGGGCCGCCTGCCACCCATCGTGCATCAGACGGGGCCCGACGAGCAGGAGCGGATGAAGGTCCACTACGCCGCGCTGGGCTATCAGGAGGACCGCGTGCAGGTGCGGTCGTTCATCGACGACATGCCGGCGGCGCTGGCCGACGCCCAGCTGGTCGTGGCCCGCGCCGGCGCGCTGACGCTGGCCGAGCTGGCGATCATGCGGCGCCCCGCGATCCTGATCCCGCTGCCGACGGCCGCGGACAATCACCAGGCCATCAACGCCTTTGCGTTCCAACGCGCCGGCGCCGCGCTGGTGCTCCCGCAGCCGGACGCTTCCGCCACCCGCCTCGGCGATCTGGTCGACGAGATCCTGAAGGACCCCGCCCGTCACGGCGCCATGGCCGAGGCGATGGGGAGCCTCGCGCGCCCGCAAGCGACCGAGGACGTCGTGGCCGAGCTCCGGGCGATAGCCCGCTCACGGCGCTGACTCCGTTCACGCGATCATCCCCCGGGCGGTGTTAAAAGGGCGCTGATGTTCCGCAAGCGAAACGTCGCCATCCATTTCGTGGGGATCGGCGGGATTGGCATGTCCGGCATCGCCGAGGTGCTGCTCAACCTCGGCTATCCGGTGTCGGGCTCGGACCTGCGCGAGAGCGAGGTGACCCGGCGACTCGGGACGCTGGGGGCGCGCCTCTCGTTCGGACACCGGCAGGAGAACGTCGCCCACGCCGACGTGGTCGTCGTCTCCAGCGCCGTGCGCGCCGATAACCCGGAGGTCGCCGCCGCCCGCGCGCGTGGCATCCCGGTCATCCCGCGCGCCGAGATGCTGGGCGAGCTGATGCGCGTCAAGGACGGGGTCGCGGTGGCCGGCAGCCACGGCAAGACCACCACCACCACGATGATCGCGGTCATCCTGGCGGAGGCGGGATTGGACCCGACGGCGATCATCGGCGGCAAGGCCCGCGCCTTCGGGTCGAACGCGCGGCTCGGCCAGGGGGAGATTCTGGTCGCGGAGGCCGACGAGTCCGACGGCTCGTTCCGCCACCTTTTCCCCACGGTCGCCCTCATCACCAACATCGATCGCGAGCACCTGGACCACTTCGGGTCTCTGGAGGCGCTGGAGAGCGCGTTTTTAGACTTCGCCGAGAAGGTGCCGTTCTATGGATTGGTCGTGATCGGCGCCGACAACCCCACCGCCGCGCGCCTACCCGCGCGCCTCTCCAAACGCCACCTGACGTACGGGCTCGAGGCTGGCGACTGGCGGGGCGAGATCCTGGAGGCGGGCCCCACCGGCACGCGCTTCCGGGTGCGCGTGCGCGACCGCCTCCACGGCGAGGCGCGCGTCCGGATGCCGGGCATCCACTACGCCGAGAACGCGCTCGGCGCGCTCTGCGTGGCCGACTTCCTGGGCGTGCCGTTCGGAGAGGCGGGCGCGGCGCTGGCGGCGTTCCAGGGGGTCGACCGGCGGTTCTCGCTGCGCGGTGAGGTGGGCGGCGTGCTGGTGGTCGACGACTACGGGCACCACCCCACGGAGCTGGCGGCGACGATCGCGGCGGCGCGGTTGCACGGCCGGCGCCTGCTGGTGGCGTTCCAGCCCCACCGTTACACGCGGACCCGCGACCTGCTCGGCGACTTCGCCCCGGCGCTCAGCGGCGCCGATCTGATTTTTCTCACCGACGTCTATCCGGCGGGTGAAGCGCCCATCGCCGGTGCCGACGCGTCGGCATTGCTGGCGACGTTCCCGGCAGGCGCGTCCGCGCGCCACGTCGCACGCGGTCAGCTGACGGCCGAGCTGGCGCGCGCCTCGCGCGCGGGCGATCTGGTGCTCTGCCTCGGAGCGGGCGACATCACCGCCGTGCCGGGCGAGCTGCTGGCGGCGCTCGGCGCGCGCGGGGACCGCGCGTGAGAGTGAGCGCCGGCGCGACGGGCGAGCCCCTCGACCGCGGGATCGTCGTCGAGCATCCGCCCGTTCGGCGCCGGTTCTTCGGCCGTCGCAGCAACCGGCGGATCATCGTGGCCCGGCCCTCGATCACCGCCTGGCTGGGGTCGGGTCTGCGCGCTGCCGCGAGGAGGTTGGCCCTGCTCGGCAAGGCGCTGGTGGTGGTGGCCTTCGTCGCCGGCGCAGCCTGGGCCGGGCGGCAGATCGTGCGGCACGTGATCGCCTCCCCCCGGTTTGCCGTCCGCGACGTCCAGGTCGGCGCCTCCACGCACGTCTCCAGCGACGAGATCCGCCAGCTGGCCGGCGTCCAGATCGGCGATCGACTGTTGGCCGTCGACCCCGACGCGGTGGCGACGCGCGTGACGATGCACCCCTGGATCCTGTCGGCCCGCGTGCGGCGCGAGCTGCCGTCCACCTTGGTGATCGACGTGACCGAGCGCCGCGCGGTGGCGAGCGCCCTGCTCGGCGCGCTCTACCTGCTCGACGGGAGCGGTCACCCGTTCAAGCGCGCGACGCTCGCCGAGGCCGACGGGCTGCCGGTCATCACCGGCGTCACCCGCGACCAGTACGCCAGCGTCCGGGCAACCAGCGAGGCCGTCTTCCGTCAGGCGCTGGCGCTCTCCACCGCCTACAGCGACGGCCACCCGGAGCGACCCAGGTTGTCCGAGATTCACGTCGATACGCGAACCGGGTTCTCGCTGATCTTGTTCGAGGGGAGCGGCGAGATCCGGATCGGGCAGGGTGACTTCAACGCCAAGCTCGCCGAGTTCGATCGGATCTTCGCTGCGCTCGGACCACGGAGCCCGGCGGCGTTGCGGACCGTGTACCTCGACGGCCCTCTCTCCGATCGGATCGCCATTCGGATGGCCGGCGCGACGACCGGACAGGAGCCAGCCGAAGAGGCGGTGGAGGGACAGAAGAAGCACCCGCCCCCCCACCTGGCCGTCGCCAGCGAGAGGCCGCGCCCGGCGGCCAAGCGGGTCGAGGCACCGCCAGCACCCGCGACGACGACCGACGAGGACTGACGGCGGGACTGGACGATGGCCGGCTACTCGGGAACGCCGCTGCCGAAGAAGCTGGGGCTCAGGCCTGGCGCGCGGCTGGGCCTGGTCCGGGCCCCAGACCACTTCACCGACACGCTTGGCGATCTCCCCGATGGCGTCTCTGCGGTGCGCCTCGCCCGCGGCACCAGCCGCTTCGACGTGATCGTCTGCTTCGCCCGCAGCTCGAGGGATCTGGCGCGTGACCTGCCTGCGCTGCCTGCGCGGCTCGAGCCCACGGGCGGTCTCTGGATCGCCTGGCCCAAGAAAGGCGGCCTCGCCACCGACCTGACCGAGGCCGAGGTCCGCGCGCGTGGTCTCGCCACCGGCCTGGTCGACAACAAGGTGTGCGCCATCGACGACACCTGGTCTGGATTGCGCTTCGTGGTCCGCCTCGCCGACCGTCCGCGGGTCAAATAGTTAAAAAATTTCGCGCTGCCGACAAACGCGGTGAAGATTGCGGTCGCATGCCCCGAAGATCATCCGACATCATCGTCGGTCTCGACATCGGGACGACCAAGATCGCCTGCGTCGTCGGCGAGATCGGACCGGACGGGCTCGACATCATCGGCGTCGGGACCCATCCGTCGCGCGGCCTTAAAAAGGGCGTCATCGTCAACATCGATTCGACGGTGGCGTCGATCAAGCAGGCGGTGCTGGAAGCCGAGAGCATGTCCGGCTGCGAGATCTCGCAGGTCTACGTCGGCATCGCGGGCGGCCACATCAAGGGGGTCAACTCGACGGGGACGGTGGCGATCAAGGACAAGGAGGTCCGCCCCACCGACGTGCACAAGGTGCTGGAGCTGGCGCGCGCCATCGCGCTGCCGGTCGATCGGCACATCGTTCACGTGCTCCCGCAGGAGTACAAGATTGACGGCCAGGACGGGGTCCGCGAGCCGCTCGGCATGTGCGGGGTGCGCCTCGAGGCGCGCGTCCACATCGTCACCGCCGCCGCGGCCGCCGCGCAGAACATCATCAAGTGCTGCACCCGCTGCGACCTCGAGGTGATCGACATCGTGCTCGAACCGCTGGCCTCGGGCGAGGCGGTGCTGGAAGAGGACGAGCAGGGGCTGGGCGTGGCGCTGGTCGACATCGGCGGCGGCACCACCGACATCGCCATCTTCACCGAGGGGGCCGTGGCGCACACCAGCGTCATCCCGATCGGCGGCCACCAGCTGACCAGCGACATCGCCTTTGGCCTTCGCACCCCGCCGCACGAGGCAGAGAAGATCAAGATCCGCTCCGGCTGCGCGCTGTCGGCGATGGTGGCCGAGGACGAGACGCTGGAGGTCGCCTCGGTGGGCGGCCGGGCCCCCCGCGTGCTGTCGCGTCACAATCTCTGCCGCGACATCATCCAGCCGCGCATCGAGGAGATCCTCTCCTTCGTCAAGGCGGAGATCGTCCGCCTCGGCTGCGAGGACATGCTGGCCTCGGGCGCGGTGCTCACCGGCGGCACCACCCAGCTGCCCGGCATGACCGAGCTCGGCGAAGAGATCCTCGGCATCCCCGTGCGGCGCGGCGTCCCCAAAGGGGTCGGCGGTCTGGCCGAGGTGGTGCACAACGCGACCTTCTCGACGGCGGTCGGCCTCGTGCAGTATGGCGTGAATCGGCAGAGCGCCACCCGCGTCACCGACGCGCCTGCGAAGCGCGGTCTCTTCTCGCGCCTCCGCCGCACGCTCTCGAGCGCGTTCTAGATCCGCGTCCTCGCTCCCCCTGCGCGGCTCAGCTTCCTCGAATGGGCGCGCGCGCGTGCACCTACGGTGCAAGCGTTCAGGTCTCTCGCCACCGACGGAGAGCGCCGCGTGAAAAACAGGTAAAAAATTAGCGTCGTCGGTCAAGGCATGGGATCGATCTTCTATGCTCGAATTCGACGACGATGCTCAGGGTCCCGGCCGTCCCGTCATCAAGGTCATCGGCGTGGGCGGTGGCGGTGGCAACGCGCTCAACACGATGATCGAGGCCGGCGTCGAAGGCGTCGACTTCATCGTGGCCAACACCGACGGTCAGGTGCTGGAGGCCAGCCTGGCGGGCACCAAGGTCCACCTCGGCCGCAACCTGACCAAGGGGCTCGGCGCCGGCGCCAACCCGGAGATCGGCCGCGCCGCCGCGCTGGAAGACGCCTCGCGCGTCGCCGAGGCGCTGGCCGGCGCCGACATGGTCTTCGTGACCGCCGGCATGGGCGGCGGCACCGGCACCGGCGCGGCGCCGGTCATCGCGCAGATCGCGCGCGACTGCGGCGCGCTCACCGTCGGCGTGGTGACCAAGCCGTTCGCCTTCGAGGGCTCGCAGCGCAAGAAGAAGGCGGGATCGGGCATCAGCGAGCTCGGCAAGGCCGTCGACGCGCTGATCGTCATCCCGAACGACCGCCTGGTCTCGCTGGCCGGGATGAAGATGACCTTGAAGGACGCCTTCGCGATGGTCGACAACGTTTGCCTCAACGCCGTGCGCGGCATCAGCGACCTGGTCATCGCGCCGGGCCTCATCAACGTCGACTTCGCCGACGTCCGCACCATCATGACCGGCATGGGCCGCGCGCTCATGGGGACCGGCATGGGGACCGGCGACAAGCGCGCCATCGAGGCCGCGCAGCAGGCGATCAGCTCGCCGCTGCTCGAGGACGTTTCGATCAACGGCGCCACCGGGATCCTGCTCAACATCACCGGCGGGCCGGACCTCACGCTGGCCGAGATGAACGAGGCCTGCAGCCTGATCGCCGAGGCGGCCGATCCCGACGCCAACATCATCTTCGGGTCGGTCATCGACGCCAACGCCGGCGATCAGGTCCGCATCACGGTCATCGCCACCGGCTTCCAGTCGCACGTCCAGGATCACCCGACGCCCAGTGCCAGTCGCGGACATGTGCGCGGCCGCGAGGGGCAGATGGCGCTGCCGATGCAGCCCGCCGCCGCGCAGGCCGCCACCATCCCCGCGATGCCGACGGCCCCCTGGCCGCCTGCGACGACGCCGACGAACCGCGGCGGTTACGCCGCCCCCAGCGAGACGATCAACACCGACGACTTCTATCTGAACATGGAGCAGATCCCGCCCGCGCCCCTGCCGCCCCAGAACGGCGCGGAGTGGACACCGGCGGAGCGTCCCATCATTCGCCCCCAGAGCTCGGGGACGGCGCCGCTGCAGCGCCGCGTGTCGGGGCAGGTCCCGGCGCAACGCTCGCCCGACGAGCTGGGTGTCGAGGAGTCGGAGTTCGACAAACCGACCTACCTCCGCCGCGGCCTCTACGCCCCCGAGTAGCGACCCAGCCGCAACCGTCGACGGACGCGCCCCGATAAGGGGCGCATGTCCGTATCGCTCACGCGCCTGCTGACCGCATCGCTGCAGACCGTCTGGCCGGCCGCCTGCGCCGCCTGCGATCGATCGATCCCGGACGAGGCGCTGTTCTGCGCGGCTTGCAACCTCTCAATCAACCCGCTCGTCGGCGCCTGTCACGGATGCGCGCTGCCGATCGGCGACCTCTTCGCCGCGGTCGATCGAACGTCACGCTGCCGGACCTGCCGCCGTGTCCCCTTCCCTTTCGTCAGCGCGACTGCGGGCTTCGAGTACGGCGAGGCGCTGGCCGAAGCGCTGGTGCGGATGAAGCACGGGGGTCGGCGATTTCTGGCGCGGCGGCTGGCCCGCCTGCTCGTCGAGCCGCTCGCCGGGGCGCTCACCCGGGGACGGCTGGAACGCGCCGACGCGGTGGTCGCGGTCCCGCTGCACGCGCACAAGCTCGGCGCCCGCGGATTCAACCAGGCGTTGGAGCTGGCCCGCTGGGCGCTGGCGGGGCTGTCCCGCGCGCCCGCCCTTGCGTCACGGGATGCGCTGCCGCGCCTCGAGCGGCACCTGCTCCACCGCGTGCGGGCGACGCGCGAGCTGGGACACGCGGGCCCGGCGGCCCGGCTCGCCGAGGTCGCCGGCGCCTTTCTGGTCAGCGACACGGCGCGAATCCGCGGCCGGCGCGTCCTGGTCGTCGATGACGTCTTCACCACCGGCGCCACCTTCAGCGAGTGCGCCGATGCTCTCCTGCGCGCCGGCGCCGCCGAGGTCCACGTGCTCGCCCTCGCCCGGGCGGTTTAGAGCTGGAACGGAGCTAGAACCCGATGCCAGCGGACAAGACGAACCCCTGGCTGTAGTGGGTCGGCGACGGGTTGGAGGTGGCGGGATAGGTTGCGGGAACGCTCTCCTGCTCGCCGAAGGTGTTGATGAAGTAGCCGACCTCGGCGCGGATCTGCACCGACGAGAGTCGCCCGAGCAGGATCCCCAGCGTCGGCTGCAGGACGAGGCCGCTGGCCCCCGCACCACCGAGCGTCATCTCCGCCCAGCGAAGCTGAGCGCCGAGATAGGGGGTGAAGTCCTCGCGCAGGAACGGGTAGTAGGCGCCGATGGCGGCGTCCGTGAAGAACCGCCCCTGGGCGCCGCCGCCGATGTCGACCGCGATGTCGGCCATCCACGAGCGCGCGTCGTAGAGCCAAAACAGCCCACCCGCCGTCAGGGTCTCGAAGTTCTGCCCGGCGGCGTTGAAGGGCAGCAGCTCGGTGAGGCGGACGCCGAACGACTTGTTGGCCTCGCGCCGATTGAGCCTCATCGTCTCCTTGTCGGTGACCGTCTCCAGCTCGGCGCTCTCACGCACCGGTTTGCCTGTCTGCATGCCGTGCACGAGCCGCTGGATCGCCACGTCGAGCTCGTCGGGACCACCGGCGATCAGAATGCTGTCCCAGTAGACGACCTGGGCCGTACCGGTCGAATAGGCGGTCAGGCGGAGGCGCGCGGAGCTTCCGAAGTGCGTGAGGCGCAGGACGATGGAGAGCTCGGCGCCGACGGAGCTTCCGAGGCGGGCCGCCTCCGCGGCGGTCGGCTCGTCGGTCAAGGGCGACGGCACCATTCCCGGCGGTGCCACGGCGGGCGGCGGGATCGCCGGCTCCACGACCCCATACGTCCCGGCGCGCTCCAGTTGATCCTTCAGGAGGTCCCGCGCTGCACGAAGAAGCGTCGGGTCGATGTTGTCGCCCGTCGGTGGAAGCACCGCCACGGTCTGCAGGCGCGGCGGAGGTTCGACCGCGAAGGCCCGCGGCACCGCGGCCACGAGCGCCGCCAGCAAGAACGATAGGCCAACCAAACGGGGGGCAGTGGTCATGGTCTTTTTCCTAAGTGCAAGCGGGGGACCATCGTAGACCGACTGAGACCGGCGCGCGCGCGCGTGTCCGACGGCGGCAACCTGACAAGTTTCGGACATAAATGTCAGCGTCTTGATAGCGTAACGCGTCAACGGATTGTTCTCGCTCATTTGCCCGGCGTTTCCTCGTCCCGGGCGGCGGACCCCGGGCCGGAGGACGTCGCCGGCGCTGCCGGTGCCTGAGGCGCGGGAGCCTCGCGAACGACC
>Ga0210383_10004466_pt1 | contig 12403 bp, 8 predicted proteins | sample IncBWC14OmetaG_FD_160072 | JGI IMG/M metagenome (GOLD analysis project Ga0210383, IMG submission 160072) | Forest soil microbial communities from Barre Woods Harvard Forest LTER site, Petersham, Massachusetts, United States - Inc-BW-C-14-O ...
AGACGCTGGGCCGGGCAGGATTCAAGGAGCTGGATACTCCTGCGGCGCAATTGTCGGGCGGCTGGCGCAAACGCCTTGCGATCGCGGAAGCACTTGTTGAGGATCCGGATATTCTGCTGCTCGACGAGCCCACAAACCATCTCGACCTCGCCGGTATTCAGTGGCTTGAAGCGCTTCTGCAAAGCGCCAGCTTTGCATCCGTGGTAGTCACCCACGATCGCTATTTCCTCGAAAATGTCGCGAACGACATGATCGAACTCGACCGCGCCTACGAAGACGGGTTTCTGCGTGTGCGCGGAAACTACAGCGCGTTTCTCGAAGCCAAAGAACAGCATCTGCATGCTCAGAAAAAACGGCAGGAAGCCCTCGAAAATCGCGTCCACACTGAGATTGAATGGCTGCGACGTGGCCCGAAAGCGCGCACCACAAAGTCGAAATCGCGAATCGACAAGGCGCACAAAATGATCGGCGAACTGGCGGGAATGAACGCCAGGAGCAACACCGAGACTGCCGCGGTCGACTTTTCCGCCACGAACCGGCAGACGAAACAGCTCATTCGCCTCGAAAACCTGAGCTACAGCTTCGGCGACCGTAAACTCTTCGACGGAATTAATTTCATCGTCACGCCGGGAATGCGGGTGGGCCTCGTGGGTCCGAACGGCAGCGGGAAGACAACGCTTCTTCGTCTGCTCCGAGGCGACATCGAGCCCAGCGGAGGAACGATCTACAAAGCTGACTCGCTGCGTATCGTATATTTCGACCAAAATAGGGAACTCGATCCGGACGTGTCGTTGCGCCGCGCGCTGGCACCCGACAGCGATTCGGTGATCTATCGCGACCGGGTAATTCACGTGGCGGGCTGGGCCGCTCGGTTTCTCTTCACAGGCGAAGATCTGAATCGCCCCGTAGGCCGCTTCTCCGGCGGCGAGCGCGCTCGCATCTTAATTGCGCAATTGATGGTACAGCCTGCGGACGTCCTGCTGCTCGACGAGCCGACAAACGACCTCGATATCCCCACGCTGGAAATTCTGGAGGAAAGTCTGATCGAATTTGGTGGAGCGCTGGTTCTTGTGACGCACGACCGGTACATGCTCGATCGCGTGTCCACCGTGGTTTTGGGGCTCGACGGCCTTGGCGCAGCGGCGCGGTTTGCTGACTACTCGCAGTGGGAAGTCTGGCAGCGAGAGCAGCAATCGAAGGACTCCCGCAAAATGACGCCGTCAGGCCCGGAACGCCCGCGCGCAAAAGCCAATGGAACTGAGCGCGCCGCTAAAAAACAGAAGCTATCGTTCGGCGAAACTCGCGAGCTCGAAACGATCGAGCAGCGCATCGCTGACGCAGAACAAGAACTCGAAACACAATCTGCCGCAATGCTGAATCCTGCCGTGATGGCTGACCGCAAGCTCTTGCACCAGACTTCCACTCGCATTGAAGAGCTTCAAAATCTGGTGAATGACTTGTACGCTCGGTGGGGAGAGCTGGAAAAAAAGAACCAATGAGCAGCCCAGGGCGTGAGATTAATTGCCCGTCAAAAACTTGTACTGGGAATCGCTCAAGGGCACTACAGAAAGCCTGCCTTCACGCACGAGCGGGGAGTTAGCGAATATCGGGCTGGCTTTCATTTCCGCAAGTGAGATTGGCTTGGCGAGCGCTTTACCGGCTCGAATCATCACCGCTGGATTCTTAGGATCAGAAGCGTTTACTGAAACCGCCGTCGCCGTTCCCACCGCGCATTTGCGATTGCCCGTTTCGTAGATAACCAGCCGGGCTCCCGCCTTCATCTCGCGAAGGTGCTTCACTCCAGCCGGACTCGTTACTCCCTCCCAAAGTGTGGTTTCGTCACGCTGAAGATTGGCGAACGAATAGTCGGAAGGTTCGGTCTTGAGCAGGTAGTTCACGGTCGCAAAATCCTCAGTCAGGGATATGGCGCATAGCCATTTTACACGCAGGAAGAGCATTCGTTGTGCTGAATCCAATACACTTGCCGCTCGAGGACGCGCTTCGGGCCGTTGTGAGCGATGCCACACCAGGTACGATGTTTCCTGGGAAGAACCTTTCCAGCGCGGCCACCTGTTCCCCCCTGTCCTTTCTCTGTACTATCGTCCAGTTGCGAGCCTGACCTAACGTACTACACTGCGGATAACGGTCGTATTCGGGGATTTAGGGGGGAACATGGGCGGAAGAGCACGATTATTTGTGCAGGTGTCCGGCTTGATTGGTATATCGCTTTTGGCAGGTTCTTCCGCATCGGCTGATACAGCGACTCTGAAATGCAATTCGCAGCGCGATCCGATCTGGGTCTACGATTCCCTGAACAGCTTCAACGTCGACGCAAAGCTCAAGTGTGGCGAAAGCGTGGAAATCATCGCCCGGGTTCAGACGTATGTGAAGATACGCACTGGAAACGGAATCGAGGGCTACGTTCCAGACGCTGAATTCTCCAATTTGCCGCCAGCGCCGCTGTATCGCGATTCCAGCCACGATGTCGGCATGGTCGCAAAGCAGATTCAAACTAAGGAAATTGCCAAAGCGAGCGCGAATGCGGCTGCTCTTGCTCCGGCGAGCGTGAGCTATTCGAAAATTTCGCCAGCCTCTCCGTCAGTAATCGCAATTCCGGCCGTGAACGCGAGCGAGAAGAATCTTTCTGTTAGCTCTGCCGCTGCTCCCATGAAGGCTACGGCCCCCGCGAGTCCGGTGGCAACTTCCGCGATCGCGAAGAACGATTCAACGGAGGCGCCGGCCGCTGCGCCTACTGCTTCGATTAAGGTATCGTCGCCCGCGACTGTGCGTGCGCCGGCTTCTAAGGATTCAAATCGGGTGACAAGTTCCGCCTTGCCTTCACCTTTAACTGACGGCGTTTCGAGCGGAAACTCCGACCTCACGCCGGATCGGAACCTTGGCGATCTCCACTGCCAGAGCTATTTTTCGGCTTACGGCCTGACTCCTGGGCAGATGAAATGGATCGCTCAAAATCGGGAGAAAATGTTTTCTAATATTTGTCCCGCGCCCGACCCTTCGAAAGTAAATTTCGTCATCATCTTTACGCACGACGTGGATTTCTTCGGTTCGTCGATTCCCGAAGCCGTACACAAGGACAACGGCTTTTCGGACTTCACGCCCATGACGTCAATCGACACGGCGCTGATCCCTGAATCGCAGGCGGACAAAGCGCGCCGCGAGTACGTCTGGATATTCCAATTTCAGAAAGGAACGTTCGATCCGGGAAATTTCTCGCCGAGCCGCCAGTATCAATATTCGAAGATGGAAACCAGCTCGATGGGTTCGAAGGCGGGACTGAAGACCGTCGAGGATGCGTTCCGGTTCGTCGCGTCCGCGACGCGATGAGAAATATAATTTCGGCTAAGTGATTAAATGGCTTTGCCATTACATCCCGGCTTAAGCCTACTTCGCTTCTAACATCGTCTTCGTCTGTGATGCACCGCAAGCTCTTGCAGCGGATTATATTTCAACGATATTTCCCGTAGTCCATTAAAGTTGCTTCGGTTCCAAAATTGATTTTCTGCGCTCTCGATTTCCAGTTACTGACGCACATGCTGATGGGCCTTCGATCCAGCCTGCCGGTTCGTGTGCTTATGCTTGGCGCTCAGACCCCTCATTATCTTTTGAAAACGACGGAGATTCGCGCCGAGCTCCTTCTGACTCATCTCCTTGGGTGCCGGTGGTGCGATGTACGAGCGCGGGGGCACAATGATATCGGGACGGGCAAGGAGAGACCGTCGTGGGCGCGAATTGACCGCCATGCGCCGCTTGGGAAGCCGCTTTATTTTTATTTGCAATTCGGCGGAATGCAGTGCATCCCATTGATCCAAAATATTCAGGATGATCGTTACTGCGTCGTTGTGCTTGTATTCGTCAGGCGGGCGCAATCCGTTCGCCAAAAGAAGACCTTCCCGGATATTTCCTTTAGACAAGGTACCTAGGAACTGGTGATTCAGCACCGTTTCACTACTGAAGCGCTCCGTGTCTCCCGCGAAGAAGTAGCAATCGGGATGTGATCCCGGGAATCTCGGGTAGTCGATCCACTCGATGCAATTATCAAACCACGATGTCTGAATCCAAACGTCGCGGATGATCGTTTCCCCGGGGAGGTTGCGGCGGACGAAAACTGGCAGAATATATCCAAAGCTTCCGTTCTTCAGCTCTTTGATTCTGGCACACGAGTGGTCCCGTCCCAGCGTGATAGTGAGAGGCGGCTCTGCGTCGAAGCCGGAGCGATTTTGTACAGGCGCGAGTGGAATGCCTGCTAGTTCAAGATCCGCCCATAGCGCCACGTGGTGCTGCAACTTTTGCTTTCCCATGTTCTCCTCGCGAATTGTTGCGAAAAACCTCCACAACCTCCAATCCTCCACCTTCATCCTCAAGTTCTTGATTTCATCATTTCGAGCTCGCGACAGAACCGGCAATCGCTGCGTAGACTGCCTTCCATCGCGCGGACCCCATAGGATTCCGCTAGCTGATGGATTAGGCGGCAGGTTGGCTGAGTAAGTTCGATTCCATTGCCCGCGTTGCTAATTCGTCCGCTCGGGATCCCCAATCGCCTGATCATTCGACCCACGCTTTCGGGGGAAACTTTCCGATCCGATCCCCTGCCCGTGTAAATTCCGCACACTTTTTTTGCGAGGTCATCCGAGCGCACACTCCTCGCGCCACCTTTGTGAATGAAATAAAGCCCCGTCTCGAGTACAACTGCCTCCAATGAGCTTGCGCGATCCGCGCGAATGTCTTCATCCTGCATTCTGAAGAGCGGGAGGATTTTCACCTGCAATTCATTGTCGCCGACGACAGCCGCGCCAAAAGATCGCGCGACCGCTTGAACGGGCTGAGCTAGGTCGCTGACATCAAAATCTGGGGTTTGCACGTTCGCGGAGTTCCGCAAGGAATATCCGACGAGTCTCGCCTGAAATTCCTCCGCAATCGCTTCGCGAGAATTCGCGTCAAGAATAGGAAGCTGGCCTGATACCGGCATCAGCGCGACCTCTAGGCCAATGGCGTCAAGCGCCCTCGCAGGTGACGGGATTGGCGTACAAATGATTTTTGGCCCGAAGAGCTCGTGCAACCCGCCACTGCTAGATGCATACCTATCGCGATGGGTTCCGGCCTGAAGGACGGTTCGCATTTCTAGATTGAGATTAGGGTTATCCAGTAGAAGCGTCGACTTGAGCTGCACGGGAAAGTGTAGGAGATCAGAGCGCTTCGCGCCAGCGATACAGAGCGGGTGGCGGCAGAGCAAAGCAAACAGTTCCAGCGCAACACTCGATGGGCTCGCTGCGGAAGCGAAGATCGACAGGATCGGTGCCATAGGCAGGACGGGAGAGAGCCACGAAGCAAAGATCGAGAAAACCATCGCGGTGATGCAGGGATCGAGTTGAGCCAGATGACGGTCAAGAAGGGCATACAAATCCGCGAACAGTTTCTTGGTGGACTCCGGCGGCGCCACTCGAGTCGGGAAGCGCACGGCGTGCGCGATGCTCGGATCCGCTGAGATTGGGAAATAGATGTGATTTTCGTGTAACACTTCGGGCGCGATCTCAACGACTCCGTTGCGGCACTTCGCCAACAGTAAGTTCCCCGGACTGGCCGGGTTTCGCAGAAGCTCGATGCCGATCCCGTCGGGAAATACCTCTCCTGCAGTCGGGATTCGTACAGAGCGATCGGCGTTGATGGGCGTAGCCACGATCCTCTCCTAAGTTTGATAGAGAACAGCTTCCGAACCTCGGATCTCGGCGCAATTCGCGACGAAATTCGGTCCGAGCAAAAAAAAAAGACGACAGCTGCAACCCGTTCCTCGGGTGGCGTCCGTCGTCCTAAAATCGAAGCCGGCCAGTTAACGCGCCGATTTTCTATTTGGTCAGTATATCAGCGCTCCAGACCGTGTCAACTCGGATGAGCGCCGTGGGGTTCTGCGTCCGGACAGATTTGAGCTTGTCTCACGGTCCTCAAACTGCGGCGTTGGCGACATCGAGGAGGCCCGTGCGCTGAACATGTTCCCCAGCAGCGGGCGACACAGCATGAGCGTACTGGACCCAGCCAGAATGCCCGAAGGAAAACTGAAGGCGGCACACTTTGACTGGGCTGCCCGGATCACTAAACTTTGCCGCGCACTCATCCATAAGCGTATCTTTGCGTTGCCGCGCCGAAGTGAAAAAATGCAGGTGAACGTTAACACGTCACGGTTCGGTGGTTCGATTTCAGTTCCTCCGACTTCAATCCCACTTGAGCGCCCCAGTCCTCTGTGAATCTTCACAAACAAAGGTGGAATCTCTGCTGACCCTTCTGCCGCTAGACTCGTTTGCGGCGTTTGGCGTAAACCTTCACGCCTAAGCGATGAATGAGCCCGCAAACGCGCCACCGCACGTGAAACATTTACGGCGCCGCACCCAGGCTCGGAAGCGGTTTCGTTCTTGTTCGCGCTTCTCGCGTGTGCGGCGTCGCTTGTCCTCACGAAGACATTCTTTGTGGAAATAACCTCTGTGGTGCCGGGGCAACTTTTTTCGGCAAACGCAGCAGAAATATTGCCGCGGCCGGTCGACTCGTTCGTTCATTTCGCCAACCTCGAATAAGGTGTGCCTGCATAAAATTATACAGTTTTGGTTACCCCTACTTTGGGAGCTCGCCACCGTCGCCGCCGCTGTCACTCACCCTGGCTCCCTACGATTTTCGTGACGCTTCGCTAGAGCACGAATTCCCCCAACGAAACGTTCTTGTCCGAGCGTTGTAGGACTTGTCGCAGCTGGGTTCTCTTCGGTTGACTCGGCGGGAAGGACTTCGGACTCACGTGCAAACACTGAAGACGCCCTGAGCTGAATGAAACCATGATTCTTGGGGATGGCATGAAGGACTCGGAAGCAACGGTGAAGAAGGTGCATCTCACAACATAGTTGTATCGAATCGAATGGACAGTCGCGAATATCCTTTCATGTTTACAATACGCTGAACGATATTCGTGCCGTTTCCGAAGTACTGGAAGAGAATATCGACCTCGCCGAAAGGCAACAAGTCTGTAATTCGGAGGGCGGTGGCCCGACAAATTTAAGAATGTCAGATGCTCATCGTGATCGCAGCGATGATATTGGAGAACTCAGCGGGTTAATCGGGCTGTTTCCACCTCCTGTGATCTGCAACGGCCGCGTGTTCTGATCGACGCTCACGCTGTTGGTGAATCCCAAAAAGAATGGCGGACCGCCGCCAGAGGTGCAACCTAGATTGCAGAACCACGCATAGGCCGCTTGCGATTCCGTGTCGTGATAGGCGTACGTAATGCCAATCGTTCCGGCAATATGGCCATTGTAATTCTGTACAGTAAACAGCGGCGTTATGCCACCTTGCCGGTACGCATTGTCAACTTCGAGCGAAATGCCTGGACCGCCATTCGCCAATTCGTAGAACCCACGGCGGTTCCACATTGAATCGCGTATCGTAATCGTTCCGACACTACCCGTCACGCCGCAACACTGATTAATGCCTGCCGCGGCGTAAAACATTGGCGTCCATGATGAATCAATAACCTGGTCAGGACCGCCGCCGAACACTGTTTCATAAAGTGCGTATCTGGCGCCCCCAGGACGAATGATCAGGCCGATGCCGGCCGTGTCGAGGCTGTTTCCTCCGGAAATGAATCCATCTCTCCACCAAGTCATCCCCCAACCTGCGTCCACCAGCATGCCAAGCCCATTCTGAGTCGGCGTGTAGAATGTGAGCTCGTCAAAATTATCAGCGCCGGCTTGTTGGGCATTACCAAGCGAGCTGACGTACACGCACGGATAAGCCCAACAGTAAACTATCGGCGTGCCTGTAGATGCGAACTCCGGCGCACCCAGATTGCTTTTGCCCAACATTCCAGTCCACGTAACGTCCGAGCCCACAATCAAAGGCTCCATCAATGCGAGATCGCCCTGCTGCCAGATAGTGACTTTCCACGGGGTTGCAACTACAGAGTTGATTACGTACCGAGCGTTTGGCCCATCTGACGGAATCAGGAGCGGCCTCGTGCCGGCAGCCGCAGCAAGTCCAGCATTCAAAGCTGGTGCATTGTTGAACCGTACCAGTGCGTTCGTGATGCTACGCGGCAACGCGTCAGCTATATGCAAGGCCATCGTCCCACCGCCTCCATCCACGCGAGTCGTGAATAACGAAGGAGTCGGTGTCGTGGCATTGCAATCTACGTCTGACACGTACCAGGGCAGCATTGGATTGTTCCAGCCAAAGTCAACGAACCGCGTCGACGCTACTCCACCCTGATTCTCGCTGTAGAATGTGTTAGGCAGGCTCGTGCCGATGATATGAAAAGCTAAGTCTCCAGGTCGTTTAGCACAGACAAATACTTCATACACCGACGTCACACCGGTACCCCCTTTGATAGGCGACCACGTAATTGCATTGCCCACGTAGAACGTCGCCACTCCTCCTTTGCCCGATGAAATAATCATGTCTTCCTTAGCCGTCGGCGCAGATTGAGGGACGTTGTTCACCATGAACGAATTCGGACTGGCACCCGACACCGGAAACCAGCCACCAGCTGCCTCCGCGTTCGTCGTTAACGTCGAGTGAAATAGTGCGTCCTTGGCTAGCCGGCTCGGCTGGCTTGTCGTGAACGTCAGCGTATTTCCTGTAAGACTCCACGTGGCAATCTGGATCCTCGACGCCCCTAATGCCGCTGGTCCACTATCAATTTTTGTAATCGGCCCAGCCGCCGTCTTCGAACCAAGAGCGTCGCGTGCGAAGAGTCTGTACGCGTACGGCGATGAACCGTTCGCGCCAGCAACTAACAAAGCGTCAGGGACCGTTAACGTCGCTGCGATGCCAGTGGTGACCGTCGGAGCTCCTGGCGTGTGCATCTGTGGTTCTTGGCCGGCGCCCGCTACCGTGATCCCGTCACCAGGAATTCCATTGGTACCTTGCTGAAACAACTTCGTTTCGACTGTGAGCGAATGTCCTGAACCAGAGCCGATCGTATTGATTTGAACCGGTCGAGCGCCGAACTGTCGAAGGTCGATCCACGGCGGCTCAAAAGCCAACGTGAGCAGGCTGCCTAGCAGAATAAGAGCAGCTATCCCTTTTTCGATTTTGTCCATCCCCACACCTTGTCACCCCTGACATGCGAGGCGCGAGACTCAATTGTAAGCGGGACACTAACATTCCAATCAGTTACTTTGGCCTTTCGAACGGGTGAACGCCAGCAATTCGCTCGATTCGTCTCACTGTGAGATAGGTGGTGCGAAGAGGATTTCTCAACAGTGATCCGGAGCGGCACGATCCCTTTCACTAATCCATTTTCCCCCGGTCTATCAAGGTCCTCCTTGACAAATACTGTACTCCGAGCGCAGCATCTGATTGCGTTCGGCGGTCCTACCCACCGCACTTCCGTCGCTCTCGGGTAACCCTTCGTAATAACGATTCGCGTTTCAGCGAGTAATCACTGAATCGCAAAACAATTCTCCCAGCGCTTTTCGAACTTTCTGAATTTGGGCCATTCAGTTTCCATCTCTTTTTACGGGAAAACATGGACAAAGAAGCCTGCTTCACGGGACGCTTTAGCGTCGTCATTTCGCGTGCGTGGCGGCAGGCTCGGCGATCTAACTTCCGGATTAACAGAAATTAGGCCAATTGGGGATTGATGGCTGAACGCAGGACATCCGGTTGATTCAAAGATTATTCACTCAGAGGAGAAAAGGGGCGGGAATATGAAAAAAAACGGTAAGAGAGGTTTGTGTTTCTCAGTGGCAGCTCTGTCGGCTCTGATACTGGCGGCCCCAAGCGGCCTTCAGGCAGCGCCGCAACAGACACCAACCCAGCCACAGGTGCTCACCAATGCGGTAGCGAACCAACCGATTCACTTCGACGTTTCGCCGTCGCTAGGCGAACTTGCGTTGAATTCCGGATCTCCGAAAACTGGCCGTTCGACGCACAAGCCGCGGCAGCCAAAGATGGAAAAATTTAACGCGGCTGGACAGCGAGGCATGTCGAGGGGCAGCGGCGCAAGTCTCACATCCTCTGGTCCGCTCATCAGTGCCACTATCGGCCTCGGTTTCGAGGGGGTCGGGAATACGTCCGATCTCAGCTGCCCAAATGTTGACGCTGGTCTTGCCTTTGTACCTCCCGACACCAACGCCGCCGTTGGCGATACTCAGGTGGTGGAATGGGTGAACGTGTGCTACGCCGTATTTGATAAAGCGACTGGTGCGCTCATCGCCGGTCCAATCCTGGGCAACGCCTTTTGGGCGGGCTTCGGCGGAGGATGTGAGGCGGAAAACGATGGCGACATCATCATCCAATGGGACAAGAGTAATCATCGCTGGCTGGCATCTCAGAACGATTTCGGCCCAAACTTCCTGGGTCCCTACCAAACCTGCATCGCCGTCTCGGAGACAGCCGACGCCACGGGCAGCTACTTCCGTTATTCGTTTCCGCAGCCTGGCTTCCCAGACTACCCGAAGTGGGGGCTTACGCGCAGCGTCTACTACCAGACCCAGAACGACTTCGGACTCGACGACGGCTTCCAAGGTGTGAACGTCTGCGCTTATGACGGCAAAAGCATGCTGAGCGGCAGCAGCAAGGCGACACAGGTATGCATCCTAGACAACTCCAACGGCACGTTGTTCGACGACAGCATGTTGCCGGCCGATGACGACTCGGATTCTGGGCCGACGAAGAGCGAGGTGTTGCTAGGAGCCATCGACAATTTTTTGCCCGGCGACACGCACGTTTATGAGTTCGTATTCACGGTGAATTTCGGGAACCCGTCGAAGTCCACCCTCGCCGGGATCGATGGAAGCATGCCAATTAGCGTGCCGGCGTTCAACTTGGCGCTCTGTACGAGCGGCCCTTTCCTTACCACCGACTGTGTCCCGCAGCCAAGTCCGGGGAGCGAGTTGTTGGACACGCTAGGCGATCGACTGATGTATCGGTTGGCGCACTTCAACGAGCGTGGCACTCAGCACTTTCTGGTGACCCACAGCGTGAACGACACTGCTGCTGTGGCTCAAAGATGGTACGAGTTCCGGGCCCAGGGACTGGGGACGACGAGCTTGTCCCTGTATCAAACGGGGCAGACTCCGGACGACGGCCATTTCCGCTGGATGGGTTCAGTCGCGATGGACCGAGCTGGAGACATCGCCCTCGGATACAGCCGTTCGAGTGCGGCCCCAGGTGACTTCCCGTCAATCTACTTCGCCGGTCAGACGGCGGGCGATCCTCTAGGCACCACGGAGACCGAGGCGCTGATCAAACAAGGCGGTGGCTCACAATTCAATTCGTTCAATCGCTGGGGGGATTACACGAGCATGGCTCTTGATGGCGTGGACTCGTGCACCTTCTTGTACGCGAACGAGTACTACCCGATGGACGGCTCGTTCGCCTGGGCCACATGGCTCGCTTCGCTGAAGTTCCCGAACTGCCACTAAGGGTAGGCGAACCTCAGCGAAAGGTTGCAGACAAGACGAGTCATTTTACGAACAAGCTGGCGGGGCCGATGCAAGTTTGCTTCGGTCCCGCTTGCTTCGCTTTCTCATCCTCATCTCGGGGTACACGCAAGGCGCTGGAGCAAATCCGCGATCAAGATAACTGTCGCGAACAGGGATTATCACTAGCCATCTCAGGTTGAGATAGCTGGTGAGAAGGGGATTTATCAACACTTATCCGAGGAAAGCTTAGACCGAGGCCGCGATAGACAGACGTAGCGGCCCCGGTCCTGCCCGCAGCGAAATTCGGTCATCAACCCGTTGGGCATGACCGCAGTTACGTTCGGACATTCAGCTCTGTAGCGTTTCTTCCGGGCTGTTGTCAATCCGTAGAAACCGCATGCGCATTTCTACGGACATGTTTGATTTGGTCCGACGTGAGCTCAGTCTGCAAATAAGTCCCGGAGCAAACGCGCATATCGTTACGTCGACAAGCCTTGTCGTGAGTTTCATTCCGACGATTTCGATCGGGCAGCCAAAGCAGCATAAACCGGGTTATATTTCGCCGGAAGCTCGACGGAGCGCCATTGTGATGTGTGTGCGCGGTCAGAGAATTTCGCAAGTAATTTCTTCGCGATTCGTTCTTGGCGAAACATCGCCAAATCCAAACGTGGTCGGCGACCTGACTCGGATCGACGAGCCACACTGTGCGCCAGTCTCTGCCTCACGAGCTGACAACAGCGTACACACATCCCATTTGAGTGGTGGCCCGATTCCACTTTGCAAATCATGCAGCCGTAGTCTTCGAAGTAGTAACCCATTTTCTTCCGAAAATCGATGGGCACCAACCCGAGAATGGCAAAAGCAGCCTTTTGCGGCAAGAACCAGGGCTGAAGGAGAACCTCATTTACGACGCGGGCATGCGACATCTTTGCATCTTTATTGATGCTCCCCTTCGCCTGGATTAGCCTAGTTTGACTCTTGGC
>Ga0210383_10004467_pt1 | contig 12403 bp, 15 predicted proteins | sample IncBWC14OmetaG_FD_160072 | JGI IMG/M metagenome (GOLD analysis project Ga0210383, IMG submission 160072) | Forest soil microbial communities from Barre Woods Harvard Forest LTER site, Petersham, Massachusetts, United States - Inc-BW-C-14-O ...
TGCCTTCGCGCGATACGGCGACTCAGAGGTGTGACTCTGAGTCGCCTCGCGGACTTCCGGGCGTGCACTGACGCCATCGCACCCGCCCGATTCAGCCCGGAGCTACAAAATGGAATGCCCGTCGAGTAAGTCGCCTCCTGCTGTTCTTCGCCAGCCGAGCCCGCCAACCTACGCGATTACGCTCACACCCTTCCAGAATGCAACGCGACCCTTGATCTGCTTTGCCGCATCCTTAGGGTTGTTGTAGTACCAGGCGGCATTCACGTTGCGTTCGCCGTTGACGTTCAGCGAGTAATAGTTCGCCGTGCCCTTCCACGGGCACACGCTTGTGTGGCTACTGGGTTCCAGCAGCGCCGCATTGACCGACTCGCGCGGAAAATAGTGGTTACCTTCCACGATCAGCGTTTCTGGCGACTCCGCAATAACCCGACCTTTCCATACTGCCTTCATGTCGATCTCCGAATCCCCCGACGCCCGATGCGCACGCCCAATGGCCGAAACATACCGCCGAATCGTCGCCGGCTCCCGCCGATCTCCAACAGACGGTGGGATACATGCTGAATGATTGACAGGTTGGCGCTCGGCGGCGGATAGTTCCGCGACAGTCCGCACACCATTGCGGCCCTATAATAATCTGGGGAAACAGCAATGACTCTATCCAAGATGGGTTTGGTTGGTTTGGTGCTATTGCCAGCGTTGCTCTGCGCGGCCGCCACCGAAGTTAAGCGGCCACTCAAACCGATTCAACAACTGTCTGATCGGCACGCGGCCACGGCGCACTTTCGGGCGCTCGGTTATCGGGCGCGCGGCGGTATTGACAGGGACACGACGGAACGCGATGAGGCGAACGGTCATTCGTTCCCGCACTTTTCCTCGTCGTTTTCAGTAGGCGGCATCACCTATCCGTTCACAATGGTTGGATACCGGCCCCAGTCCGGCCGCTCAGCCTTGTTAAAGAGCGTAATTATCCCGCTGCGGATGAATTTCGCCTTCTTCGGCGCCAATGGCGACGTCAGCCATTCTTTCGATCCCGCGCCTGCCGTCGCCAACATCATCCACTCGCCCTTGTATAACCCCGCCCCATTCGTCAACGGCGTTGGGCAGTTCGTTGATCAGATGCAGCGCGCGGCATTCTGGAACCAAATGGACGCAGGCCACGATTGGCATGTTCGCATGGATGAACCGCAAGTCCTTGATACCGTAGATATCGAAGTAACGCCGGAGACTGGCACCGGCCTCGCCCAGGACGCGAACGGCAACTTTTTCGGCGACGTCTTCATCGATTTTCTTGATTCCCAGGCCCGGACCATCCTGCAATTTCTGCAATTGGACGCCGATACGCTGCCAATCTTTGTGACTGACAATGTGACTGCTGAGGCACTCGGTTATCACACTGCGTACACCATACAGAATGGCGGGAACGGAACCAGGTTGCAGACTTTTATCTATACGAGTTGGCTCGATCCGGCGCTGGTCGATCCACTATTTGCCGATGTGAGTACTTTTAATCATGAGCTCGCAGAATGGATGAACGATCCGTTCACGAACAACGCGACCCCCGATTGGTTTTATCCGCCACCCAGCGACCCCACCACCGTTTGTTCCGGTAATCCCCTGCTCGAAGTCGGCGATCCGCAAGGTAATGGCCCGACGTTCGCGGACTTCCCAACCTTCCAATCGACCATCGGCGGCGTTACCTATCATCTTCAGCAGCTCGTGCTCTGGCAGTGGTTTGCCGACCAAGTTCCGTCGAGCGCGTTCGGTGGCTGGTACACATTCCCGATTCCCTCGTCGCTCACGGTGCCAGCGGTATACTGTCCGTAGCGGACCGATCACGTCCATCCGGAGAGCAGACCCTGGAGGTGGGCACGTGCTCGCGCAGCGCGATCGCGACCGCACGATCGAAGAATTGAATTTGCGGCTAGAATCGCCGGGTGAGATTTAGACAATCTGAACTGATTTTGGCGATCGTCCTCGCGTTTGCGCTGTCTTCGAGCGCGCAATCCGACGCCGAGCCCACAATGCACCAGATCTACGAGGCCGCCACCACCGGCCACCTCGATCAAGCCCAGGAAATGATCACCCGAGTCTTGGCCAATCACCCCAAGAGTGCCAAGGCTCATTGGGTGCAAGCCGAAGTTTTCGCCAAAGCGAACAAGACCAATTTGGCACGCTCGGAAGTGCTCGAAGCCGAGCGGCTAAATCCGGGTCTTACCGAAATCAGCGCGAAGGCTGTACGCCAGCTCAAAACTGAACTAGGCTTGATCGACGGCACAAACGGCCACAAGCCGCAAGAAACCCGAATCCCACTCGTGAGAATGTCAGGCGGCCTGATCGCGCCCGTCGTCATCAACCACGCTCTCAAATTGAATTTCATCGTCGACAGCGGCGCATCTGATGTCAGCATACCCGCCGATGTCTTCTCGAGTCTTGTCAGAGCCAACACCGTTACCCAAGCCGACATCACCGGAGTCCGCAATTACAAAAACGCCGACGGCGAGGTTTTCCAATCGAAGACCTTCGTGATTAGGTCACTCAAAATCGGAAATATCGAAGCGCCGAGCGTTCAGGCAAAGGTGTCACCGTCCAATGCCCCGCCTCTTCTCGGGCAGAGCTTCCTCAAGCGCTTCAAGAGCTGGTCGATCGACAATTCAACGCAAGAACTCATTCTGCAGCGATAAGCTTGTTAAGTGAGGTGAAATATAAGTCCCGGATGCTTATCATCCTTCGATTGCAGCTACCGCCTCGATCTCGATCAGCCAGCCCGGCCGCATCAGCCGCGTCACGACGAGGAACGTGCTGGCCGGGGGATTCTCGACGTTGATGTACCTATCGCGAATCGGGCGCAGCTTCGGAACGATGACCGGATCCAGCTCGGCGACGACGTAATAATTCAGCTTGACGATATCCGCCATGGTGCCGCCGGCCGCTTCGACCGCAACTTTGAGATTGCCGAAGACCTGTTCGACCTGCGCTTCGAAATCGCCCTCGCCGATTAGCCTGCCCGTAGAGTCGCTCGACACCTGGCCGGACACGTAGATGATTGTCCCCTTGTTGACCTTCGCAATATGCGAAAAGCCTGCGCCCCCAGGCGGAATCAGCGTATTAGGGCTCAGGAATTCCTTCGAAGGCTTCGACATGATCTTCTCCCTTTGATTGACTAGATGGTCACAATCGCAGGCTCACTCTAATGGTTCGCGGAGTTGCGCTCTATCCCCGGCAATCCGCTTGGCGGCCCTTTGGCTCGGCCGCGGCCCTATGACTCCCGTTGCCTCGCTTCGGAATAAATGCGCGTAACCACTGGGGCGCTAAGCTGTTTCACAGCTCGTGCAATAGCCTCGCTGCGGCATTCATCAAAGGTGTTGTCCAATCTTCCGGTATAGGAACTAAAAGTACGGTGACCGCCGCAGGCCTTCTTGGCCGCTTGCTCGATCCGAGCAAGCATGATCTTGGCATCTTGTTCAGCGTTAAGATCGAGATCACCGTAATAAACAAGGCTGCGACCCGTAATTTTCGCAGGTTGGCTTGCTGTGTCGGCGTAAGCGCCAAAGCTAAGAGTGGCCAAAATCACCGCCGCTGTAAATGTCGGGATTGAAATGCGCATGGTTGTGACTCCTGTCGATCCGATAGGGTGGGATCGTTCAGGCGCATTACACATCCATCTTGGCGAGTCCCGACGGATTAATGTCGGACGGTCATCTTTGCGCGGTGAATGGTCTTCACCGTCGGCCGGACTGTTAGGACATGTTCATCTCTCGAGCCCGCCGCAACGAGCACGGCTGCTCCTGGCTGGAACGCACTTACGGGAACAAACTCATTCGATCATGCGAGCAGCTCACTCGCCGCTAACGTGGCCGGTTAACGCTTTCTGAAATTCGGCGGCCTGCAGCATCGAACTCACGGTGTTAACCACGGCGTCTGATAGAACTTCATAATAGTTCTCTGCCTTGTACGAGCGCCCAAACCGCGTGGCCTCACCGGAAGCGAGACCATGCCACAAAGTCTTGCCGTTCTGATCGATCAACGTCAGCTGAATTGCCACCTCTGAATTGTAAGTGTCTCTTTCGCGGACGAAGAACCGCTTCACCTCACCCTGGATGGTCACCCCGGCATTGTTCTCGACAGTCTTGATGCCGGCCTGATTGAAAAGTTCTCGAATGTGAGTGCTCACGAAAGCGCCTACATCATCCGAGGTGGTTACCGGTTTTGGCTCGCTGTCTTCTGTGTTTTCACCAATGGCCGCCTTGTTATCACGGCCGTCGGTAAAAGTCGCGATCGTAACCAGTGAGGCGGTCATCTGAGTGGTACCGAGCCGCAGGGTCGACGTTGGTCGCCATACGAGCGGTATGTGCTCAAGCAGTGTCGTTTTTGATGATGCAACGAGTGAAACGCTCAGCAGCAGCGAGGCGAGAATCGTACGGATCATTATTGCGATCTCCCGGTAACGAGAGTGGCAGTTTACCTGTGCCGGATCAGAGATTCTCCGTCATCTGTTCTCCGTTGCCAGTCGCAGTGAATTCTCACTGCGCGCGGCCGGCGGCGCCGCCGGAAGGGGACAGACCGGTGTTTGTTGGGGACGAACTCGATACGTCCGACCATCGTCTCGACGTTTCAAAGCGTCCTAACAAGTATCACCCCGTCGGGGTGATCGCGCTTGTCGACTATTGCACTGTCTGTCGTCAACGACCACCTATCACGCACATCTAATTGACTATCCAGGAGACGACAATGAACAATCCCACTCGCTTACCCTGCATCCTCGCCGCAACTATCCTCGCGGTCCTGACATGCAACATCGCTGCCGTGTCATTTGCATCGGACAGCTTCGATGACTTGCAGGTGAAAGTTAAGTTTGCAGATCTTGACATATCGAGCGCATCAGGCGCCGCCGTGCTCTACATGCGCATCCAAGGCGCAGCAGAAGCCGTTTGCCGTCAGTTGAAAAATCCCGACCTCTATTACCGCAGACTTTTTCTCGCATGCGTGCGAAAAGCAATTAGCAAAGCGATCGATGAAGTCAATCAGCCGGTCCTGTACACGATCGCCAAACGTCGGGACGGGACCCATTAGGCCGAACGCAATTGTGAGTAGCAACGGCAATAGGGCGCGTGCGAGTTTCTTGGCGCACGTGGGTCCATAGATGGATCTACCGCGCTCCGGAAAACAAATGACGCTCCACCCGGTCGGGCTGCGTGCTCAATGTCAAGCTGGCAACGCACACCATAGCCGTCGCTAGCAGCAGCATATGGGCGGCATAGAAGGGACCCAGGAACCAGTAAAGTAGTGCGGTAGTCGCCCCGGGCACGAGGGCCAGCAATAGAAGAACCGGCCTACTGACCGAGTTCGGCCTCAGTGCCAGCACTCCAAAAATTAGCGCCAGACCGATCAAGGTGGTGGAGTCCGCCAGCCACAATACCTTGAGCTCATGACCAAAAAAAGTCTTCACACCTGCACTTTCAATGACCAGGGACGCCTTCGAAAAGTAGGCGACTGCATGTAACACGCCGCCGATAGCAAAAATTACGGCAGCGACCGCAAGCAGGATGCGGGTAATCCAGGGTTTCATATATGGGGTTCCTTTTGCAAATCCTAGTCGCGTTTTACACGGCTCGCTTGACTTTATCAAGTTATTACTTGACTTCTACGTCACTGCTGCGACAATGACCGCGTGCGCTCCTATAAGCAACGCTGTGGACTCGCGAAAGCTCTCGATGTGGTTGGCGATCGATGGACGCTATTAATCGTTCGGGAACTCCTGATTCGAACTGCGTGCCGATACACCGACCTTCGCGCCGGCTTACCGGGGATTGCAACCAATCTCCTGGCGGATCGATTGCGCGAACTAGAGGAGGCCGGCATTGTGGTTTCCAAGCCGGAGCCGCCGCCGATTGCGACCACACTTTTTCGCCTCACCGAACGCGGACGTGAGTTGCAAGAATCTCTACTCAAGTTGGGCCAGTGGGGAGCGCCGTTGTTGGCGCAGAGCACCAAAGGTGAAACTCTGCAGCCACACTGGCTAGTGCTTCCGTTGAAACTACTGTTGGTCGACCACGCTCCGCACGAGCCGAAGCTATGCATCGACTTGAGGATGAATCACGAGTCGATCGCGATAGAGGTATCGAAAGGCAAGATTGACGTCCGGTTGGGAACCAGCGAGCATCCAACGACAGTTGTGACCGGCAAACCAGAGGCTATACTGCAACTGCTCGGAGGTCGCATCGACTTTGCCGCGGCACTTGCCAGCGGTGTTAAAGTCGATGGCCCAGCAGAAATCCTGCGACGTGTTGTTCCAATCATGCGCGCGGATCCATTGAAAAATGCCGGGCCTGGAACACGGGTTCCGCGAGCATCGTCCCACAAGACTAGTCTCGCGGCCGCGTCTTGATCCTCTTATTAATGAGCCGGCCGGATCGCTCGAACCGATTGTCAGTCTTCGCCCTCGGATATGTGGACATCGGCAATCCAGTTCCGTTGTCTACGCGCAAGACGCGATTCCTTTTCCTCACCATCAAAATTTGCAGATTGCTGACGCAAGCGGGTGAAATCAAAGTCATCAAAGGTGTTGACGTTTACGACAGCATAGAGCCGGTTGGCAATCTCACTGGTCACAATCGGCACCGCGCCACAGCGCATACACACGTGAAATGTCGCGGTCTCCGTTCCGAATATGTACCTCGAAACGGCATCCTTCTTTTGATAAGTAATCGATAGCTTTGCGTCGGGACTGGATGTCCACACTCCCGCATGCTTGACGCAAAATGTGCAACCACACGCGCGCGCAGGGACTTCGGTTGCAACCCCTGGCCACTCGAGTTCAAACGCTATATTTCCGCAGTGACATTTGCCGTGAATCAGCATTCGACTTACCTGGTAGCGCAGCCTTAAATTTTAGATTCGACCCCGTTCGCTCCAATCGCACCGAAGCTTACCGCACGCCGCGAAAGACCGCTTCAAGCCGACCATTTCAACGTCCTCTACATAGGCCTCTGGCTGACTTGATTGACCATCACGACCCCGAAATCCTCCGCCACAGTTCAGGTGTCCCGGCTCGCGATCATGCTTGCCGCGGCAGGTTCAGAGCTCAAGCGCTCGGCAGTCACCAACCATCGCAACGGGCCGCCGGGATTGATCGCATCGAACGGGTAACAGGTCACCAGAGTCAGCAGCGCCACGTCAGTGTCCAGCACGATGCGCGTCCGACGACTATCCACAATCCGAACGTCGGTGACGACGAATACCGATCTGCTGCCGTCCAGCGCTTCGACGGTAACACGGTCGCCCCGGCGTGCTGTGCGCAACATCTTGAAATGCGTGTCTCGGTGACCTTCAATGACACTGTTGCCAATTGCTCCGGGAGCGACGCTGGCCGCATCGTGCACCGGGCCGAATGCAAGATTGCGGCCGCTTGAACCCTCCAGCACGACCAGTGTGGTCGCCGCCCTCCCCTCGCCCACGGTCAGCTTTGCTAGGGGCCGTGTATCAGCCCAGGGCCAAGGCACGGCAATCTGCGACAGCCTATGTTCGCGGCGCCACGCCGCGTCAATCAACAGCTGCGCGGCCCAGGCCTTTATAGGAATCCAAGCCCCGGCCGCCAAACAGGTGACTCCCGCGGCGAACGCCGCGACGGAGGCCACCTTCAACATCGAATCGACGCGCCTCGTGGCACCGTTGCTCATGCGGGCCGGCGCTTGAGAGCCGCGCGTCGGAATCGGGTGTAAAGCGACAGACTCAAGCACAATGAGACAAGTCCCGCGCACAACCAGACCGGAGCGGTGGTTGCGGTCTTCGCGAATCCAACGGTGGCCCAGGCGCCGCCTATCGGTGCCGACGTTGCCGCCTGCTCGACATGACCTGGGGAACCGGAAGAGCGCACCACTTCATCGTCGACCGCAACAAGACTCGTGAAATCGGTCACGACGTGATGCTTAAGTGCCAGATCGACGATTGCCGCTTTGAGCGCTTCGCCGTCATCGCCAAAGTGCATTTGTCGAGACAGCGCGCCGATGCGCTCGCGAGCCCAGAGCTTCGATAGCCCCGATGCCTCCCCCACACTTGTCAATGGCAGACGCTGAGTCCATTTGAAGCCGCGAACGAGCCCCGAGAGCACGACCTCACCCGACGTTATCTGTGGCATGCGCGCCAACACGACAATCGGATCTCCGCTGTAGAGATCCATGGGCAAAGGTGCCGCCAAGTCGACGCTCATTTCCCCCGGCCATTGCACCTTCAGATCGATAAGTGCCGGACGCTCGAGCTTGGCGAACAAATCTCGCATGCGCGCGCCCACTTGGTCCCGCTCCGCGATGAACGTGTAACTACCGCGCCCTGCAACCGCCGCCTCGCCTAAGAAATATGCGTTCGGCGCCGCACCGATACCGACGGTGAACAATCGCTTTTCACCGATTCTGTCATGGATCAACTTGATCAGTTCGGCCTCGTTGCCGACGCTGCCATCGGTGATGAAAATGATCTGCTGTAAGAGTTCGGGATCCGGCGGAGTCGCTAACGCAGTTTCCAAGGGAGCGCGCATCTCGGTGCCGCCGTTGGCGCTTAGGGCGGAGACAAAGCCGGTTGCGAGCGCGCGGCTCTTGTCGGTGACCGGCTGCGGCGACGGAAATAACTTGGAGTAATCGCTCGCGAATCGGATGACGTTAAACCTGTCGGACTGCGTCAGACGATCGATCCCCAGCGAGAGCGCTGCACGGGCTTGCTCGATGGACGGGCCCTGCATGGACCCGGACGTGTCGATGATGAATGTGACTTCTCGCGCCGGCACGGCCTCATCCATATGCTGCGGCGTCGATAGCATCAGCAGCGCGAAGGTTTCACCGCCCATTCTTTCGGCGAAGGCTGCGCCCGCGACTTGGTTTTCGGAAGCAGTAGTCCACGTCAGTTCGAAGTCGCGATCGGCGGGAGCATCGTCCGTATGCAAAAGAACGCGTTTTCCCGAGGGCACGTTTTGCGTCTCGATCGCATGATGCAGGCTCGAGACATCGCCGAGTGCGAATCCCGGCTCCAAGTCGATTTCGATGCTCACTCGCTGGCGCGCCGCTGTGACTTTTTCGGGCGTTGCGGTTGTTCCTAAAGCTGCGTTCATGATGGCCGCAGTTGCGGCCGGCATTCCGGCCGTGGCGTCCTGAGGGGCGCCCGGCGTGTAGCGCGGTGTAATGGCGAGCGGCAGATTGAGCGAGTAGCGGCCGTCGCGGAAAGGCAGCGTCTCGAGATACGTAATCTCGATGATAGCGGTCGTATGGGGTGCGATATTGGCGACTGCCGATGTGAAGAGGTTGGGCCGCTCCTGCTCCACGATGCTGGCACGGCGGCCTTCGGCCCGCGCGTCGTTGTAGAGGGCCTGTGCCTTTGTCTTTTCCTGCACCTCGCCGCGGATCGTGCGCTCCCCGATCCGCATCAGAAGCTCATCCACAGCGCCGTCCTTCGACAGAGGAAAGACATACAGTCCCTCAACCCAGTCCTCACCGGAGTTCGAGAATTCCTGCTGCACGTGAACGCGCGCCACGTTGCCGGTGACTTGCACCTGCATGCGGGTGGCAAGACGCAACGCCTCGGTCACGGGCTCCTGCGCCGAGCGACGCAGGTACAAGGTGCCAGATGGGGTATCTGCGATTACGTTGGCGGCAAACACCAAGCGTAGCGAAGAAGTGCACACTACAAGTACAGACGTCCAAAGGAGGCTTACGAGGATGGATCGAAGGTTCATGCAAGGCTCCCGATGTGCAGGTGTGCAGCCATTACGACCGTGGGATCTGTCGTGCGCCGGGCAACTTTGTGGCAAGGCGAGGATAAAAACGGTAGAAATATGGCAGACACGGTACCGGCCAGGAGCGAGGACCCCACGGACGATTTCGGGCACCCGGTTATCGCTCGAGCAAGGCGGTCGAAAATATGTAATGACCGCAGTGAAATCCGAACGCGTATAACCTAGAATGCGGCGCCAGCACTACAAAAACCGGATTTCGAGAGTCTTTAAGGGGAAAAAAACCGACGGAACCCTGCTGTGGAACTGGGTCCCCCCAGCGTCCGGGGATGCCGGATTCAAAAGCGAGGTGCTTCTTACAAAGAACCTGGCATTCGTCAGTACCAATCTGTCTACGTACGCTGTCGACTTAACAACGCATAAGGCGGTTTGGAGCTACCCCGTCACAGGCAATCTAGCACTGTCGAGCAATGGCGTTCTCTATCTTGAGGGCATCAACACACTTACCGCCGTGAATGCCAAGTGACCATACCACCCAACCCTAAACTGGCCGCGTCACCAGCCACGCATGGACAATTCCAACGATGGACAGCACCAGCAATCCGAGCAACGCAATTCCGCCGATGAGAAAACCCGAGCTTCGCTTTTTAGGATCCGCCATATAGCCTGATGCATACAAGACGCGCCCGATTAGCCAGATCAGCCCTAAGCCAGGAGCCAAATATCCCGAAACGACTGGGTAAATAGTTGCAAGCCAGAGAAGCGGCAGGAACAGCACGACCTGCTCGAGAGTATTCATCTGCACACGGAACGCCCGCTCGAATTCGGGAGCGCCGGTCACCGCCGGGGCATGCACGCCGTGCTTCCCGCGCATACGGCCCACGAGCGACATCGTGTAGAGACCAAGAAGTGCGGCGAGTACCGTCACCGCGGCGCTCAACAATGTACCTGCTGTTGTCATCATGAAATTCACCTCTCCTTGCTGAACTTCCGAAGGGATTGCGGCACCCGGTGGCCGCCATCATACTCGAAGCGTCGCCCGCGCTGCTACGAATGGATCGCAGCAGCCTCCGGGATCAAGACCATCTGCCAACATTTCTGGAGGGAGATCGACATGGCCGGAGGCGACGGCGAAATATTGGGTCAGCGACGATCTGCGAGTACGGCGAATCGCCTTGATGACCCTGGAGATCGATGTCCGAGCTGCGCCGAGCCCGGGCGCGGTCGGTACTGCTCAGCCTGCGGCGAGCGCTTCCTCGTGGATCATGATTTTAGCTTGCGGCACTTCTTCCTTGAGACCCTGCCGCACGAAGTGCTCGACATTGATGGGAAATTCCTGCGCACGCTGAGACTGCTGCTCCTCAGGCCTGGGATGCTGGCATCGGAATATGTGGCCGGGCGCAGGCAGCGATACGTCGGACCTTTGCGATTCTATGTCATCGCTTTCCTCCTGCACGCGACTCTTGCCGCGTTGCTGGCGGGCCACGGGCCGTCCCTATCGGAGCACATCCGCGAGACCGATCCCACGCAGCTATTGGCGCGACTCGCCGCCTCTCGACCCGGCGTCAACTGGAACGACTCCGAGCTTCGCGCATCGCTTAACGAACGCGGACGCTGGTTCGCCGAAATCGGCACCATGCTCATTTTCCTGGCCATCGCCGCCCTCCAAAAGCTAGTTTTCATCCGCAGCGGTCGGCGCTATTTAGAGCATGTCGCTCTGTCGCTCAACATCGTATCTTTCTACATCGTCGTTTTGCTGCTCGTCGAAGTTGTTCTCGGCATTTTCGGCCGAAGCCACTTTGCCGACTACGATGTCGATGCCCAACAATGGGCCGGTGCCACCCTGCTACCGATCTACTGGTTTCTTGCGATTCGCAGATTCTACGGACTGCGCGCATTGCCGTCCCTATTTGGGGCGCTAGTGATGTGGGTCGGTAATGTGCTAATCGCGATCTGCTTCAACTTACTGGTCCTTGCGCTGCTCATCGAGACGGCCTGAGGGACATGCACGGCCCGGTAAGACGCGCCCTTTATACCTTTGGCTATCCAGTGGGGGGCTAACGAGCGACCCGTCGGCAATTTCTGAAATAATGCGGGTGTCCGTTACCTCCCGGGAGATACCATGCCGTCGATGTTATTGATATCCCGTATCCAATCCCTTGTACTCGCTGTTGTCTTGCCAAGCGCCCTGTTGGCGGCTGACCTGCAGATCGAGCATGTGACGATCGTGTCCCCCGAGAGAGGCGCGCCACTGCCTGATGCCATGGTGCGCGTGCATGATGGCCGCATCATCGATATCCAAAGAGCCAGCGGCGCAAGCGCTCGTTCGCGAAAGGACGTTGACGTCATCGACGGTTCCGGTCTTTTTTTGTCTCCCGGCTTGATCGACAGCCACGTTCACCTGGGCGATATCCCGGGCATGACCACTGAGCAAGAAGCGCAACATCCAGACATCGCTAAAGCCGCCCGGGATCAGATTCCGCGCAGTTACCTGCTGTACGGCTTCACGACACTGATCGATCTGATCTCGACGCCGCAGGGCATGGCGCGCTGGAAGAGCCGCGACATCGCTCCAGACGCCTACTTCTGTGGGGGCGCCGCGCTCATGGATGGCTACTCGATGAACTACGCGCCGAAGCCACAACGCTATCAGGGGTGGCCCTATATGCTCATCGAGCCCGGCACTCA
>Ga0210383_10004470_pt1 | contig 12397 bp, 16 predicted proteins | sample IncBWC14OmetaG_FD_160072 | JGI IMG/M metagenome (GOLD analysis project Ga0210383, IMG submission 160072) | Forest soil microbial communities from Barre Woods Harvard Forest LTER site, Petersham, Massachusetts, United States - Inc-BW-C-14-O ...
ACCGATGTTCTTCTCAGTTCACTCGCGCTGGTGGCGCTGTATATTTACTGGGAGCCGATCGGCGGGGTGATTTGGAGCGCCCAGGATGGGGTGGTGCGCAACGGCATCATCGGGCTGTACCTGTTCGGCTGGGTGCTGCTTTTGTACACCACCTTCCTCATCGATCACTTTGATCTGTTTGGATTGAAGCAGGTGTGGCGACGGCTGTTGAACAAGAGCTACCGTGCACCGGTATTCCGAACGCCCAGCCTGTACAAGGTGGTGCGGCATCCGCTGTACATCGGCTGGCTGACGATCTTCTGGGCCGCGCCAACCATGACCGTTTCGCATTTGATCTTCGCACTGGTGACGACCGCCTACATTCTGATCGCCATCGGCTTGGAAGAGCACGACCTGGTGTCCGCGTTCGGAACAACTTACTTAGACTATCGCGCGCGCACCCCCATGCTGATTCCGCGGCTGTGGTCCAAGAGTGCCAAGGCGCAGCGACGCGTCATCTAAGAGACCATCGGTCAATCGTTGGGAATGCCCCTGCATGATATCGGCCAAGAATTCGCTCGAGCACGGCTGGTACGCCAAAATTGAACGCGCCGCGCCGCTGATCCCGCGTGCGACCTTGCATTCGATCTGGCGCGCTCGAAGCAGGGGCATTCCTTTTTTTACGGCAAATTGCGCCCAATTCCGCCCGCCTGCATACTGCGGTGATCCCACCGGCGTGCGCGCGTTCCCATGTCAAAACAGAAACTGGTTTGGAAGAAAAAGCCTGAAGCCGAAGACTATCAAGGGGCGCTGAGCTTTCTATTGCTCATTTACCCGGACGCCAAGGCGCGCCGATTGTTGGCTTCGTTCCGCAAGGCGCAGACCGTCGAACATGCGGCCAAGGATCTATTGCGGGCCGCTAATTTGCCGTTGCTGCCACGGGAGGATTCGCACGTCGATGAAGACTTGACGCGAATTCGCAAAGGGAAGGAGTTGGCGCCGGTACTGTTGGTTCGCGGTGACATGACCCGGGGCGTGCCGCTGGTCGTGGGCGATGGCTACCACCGAATCTGCGCCATTTGTTACTACGATGAGGACGCGCCCATTCGGTGCCGGCTGGTGAGCGCCTAACACAAGCAGCCGGCGGGTCAGGTTCAGGGCGCAGTTGAATTGCGCCGATATCAACCCGTCAGTTTTTCGAGCTTGTCGATCTGCTGTGTCCAGCCCATCGTCGCCATGGCGGTCCACTGTTCGTCATGCATGACATCGTTGGTGACCACCAGTCGCGTGCCACCGCTTGGCGTCGCGGTCATTTCGACCACGGTGGTGGAAGTGTAGGGCGGAATGCCCGGAACGAAGTCCACCGCATTGGTGTAAGCCAGGCGCCGGTTTGGCTCGATGAGCGTGTAGTCGCCCTTCGCCACGGAGCTTTCGCCCATACCCGAGGCCTTCAGATGCGCGATGATCTCCGGCAGCATCGCGGTCATCACGATTTCGAACCGGCCGCCCACACGCACATCGAGGTGACGCACGCTGGAGCTAAAACCCTCAGGGCCCCACCATTTCTCGAGGCCCTCCTTCGTGGTCCACATTCTCCATACCTTTTCCACCGACGCCTTCAGGCTCCGGTCGATGACGAATTGCTTGGGGCTCACAGCTTTTTGGCCGGTCGTTGTCATGATTCATCCTCATCCAGTGCTTGTTCCAGCCGGTCAATGCGGCTGTGCCATTTGGCTTGAAGTGTCTCGATCCACGCCGCGGCCTCGTTCAAAGCGCGCAGGTTTCTCGACAAGACGTGCTCGCGTCCCAATCTGCGACGCGACACCAATCGCGCACGCTCGAGAATGCGAATGTGCTTCGAGACGGAGTTGAGCGAGATGTCGAACGGCGCCGCGAGATCCGTCACCCGGGCATCGCCTCGCGACAGGCGCAGCAGGATCGCGCGGCGCGTGGGATCTGCCAGTGCCCCGAGAATGTGATCGAGCTTCGTTCCGTCCGACATATATTCACCTTTTAGGGTGAATATTAATCATTGTCAAATGTTTCTTGAAAAATTGCCGGGCAGGGTGACGCGCACGCGCACGCGCGCGGATGCGCGGGCCTGATCCTACTTCTTGCGAGCGGAGCGCGTCTTGCGTCTAGGTTTCAGTACCGGGCGGCGCGAGACCTTTGACGGTGCTGCTGTGCGCGTCGCGGCCATCGGCGGGGATGGCGCGCTCGGCGGTGGGGACGGCACGGCCACGGCAGCCTTGTCCTGCGACGCGAATGCGCCAAGCGAAGCGTGCAGCGCGACGGCCAGCGCGGCTTCGCCGTTCACGAGCTGCGCCCAGGGCAATTCAACGCCGTTGCGCCTGCCTTTGAGTGTGAGCTTCAGCGCCGTTGGGCTCAACGTCAGCACATAGTCGCGGCCGTCAATGGTCAAAGCGCGTTTTAAGGTCGAGTGCAGTGGCGTCATGAGTATCCGTTTTAGCCGATTCCGAAATGTTTCCCAAGCGCCTCGACGGCCGGCATCGCGATCTTGCGCGCGTCCAGTTTGCTGCCCTGGAGCAGACCAGCGAGTTCGAGCATCACCGCGCCATGCAGGGTCGACCAGTAGACGTAGGCCGCCAATTCCGCATCGCCCGTGAAACGCCCGGCGGCGGCGAGGTTGCGCAATCTGTGGCCCATGGTCAGCCGGGCGCGATCCATTGCATGCACAAGCTCCGGGTACTCGGCAAAGGTTGGCTGGCTGACGTCGAACATCAGCCGATACGCGGCCGGATGGGCGAGCGCGAACTCGAGGTAGGCATTGCCCGATTGCGGCCTTGGGGATGCCTGCGCGGACTCCATTGCCGCGGCGAACCGATTGAAGGCACGCGTCCGGACGGCGGCGAGAATCGCGTCCTTGTCTTTGAAATATCGATAGGGCGTCATCGAGGAAACCCCCAGGGCATCCGCCATCTGCCGCAGGGTGACTCCGTCCGGCCCGTGCGCGGCAAACAACTCTTCGGCCACATCGCACAGCCGCGCGCGGAAAGCTTCGACATCGGCAGGTGTGAGGGTTCGGGGCATTGACTTAGTATAGTTTACAGGATAAATTTACATTATAAATATATAGTTCCACAGGATGGCCACATGGACAGCATCAGCGTCGAAGCGCGCGCCGCGCATCCTCACGTGAGCGGCAATCAAGCCCCCGTGCGCCGCGAATTGAGCTTGGAACCTACGGTCCGCGGCAATATTCCTGAAGGGCTGCGCGGTGCCCTGTACCGCAACGGGCCGAATCCGCAATTCGATCCCGGCCCGAATTATCACGCCTTCATTGGCGACGGCATGATTCATGGATTCTGGATCGAGGCGGGCCGCGCTCGGTATGCGAACCGCTACGTCCGCACGCCGCGCTGGTTGGCCGAGCATGCCGCGGGCCGCGCGCTGTTCGGCGGTTTGGGTCTGCCGAGCGATCCGTCGGTGGAGAAGGTATTGAGCGGCGGCGCCAATACGCACATCGTGTACCACGCGGGCAAACTCATGGCGCTGCAGGAGGGCTCCAATCCGTTCGAGCTGGATGCGAGCAACCTGGCATCGAAGGGGTGGATAGAAACCGGCGGCCGCTTCACCGCACATCCAAAGATCGATCCCGTCAGCGGCGAGATGGTGTGGTTTGCCTATTCATCGGGCGAGGGTCCGCTAAATCCCTATCTTGACTACGGCATCTCCGATTCATCGGGCCGGATCATGCGCCGCGACCGGTTCAAGGCACCTTACTGCTCGATGGTGCACGACTTCATCGTCACCAAGAATTACACGGCATTTCCGGTCCTGCCCCTGACGGGCGACATCGAGCGCGCGAAACGTGGACTCCCGGCCTTCGCCTGGGAACCGGAAAAAGGCGCCTTCGTTGGGCTTATGGCGCGCGGCGCGAGCGTCGACTCCGTGCGCTGGATCGAGGTCGATCCGGTCTATGTGTTCCATCCCGCCAATGCCTACGAGCAAGACGGCTTCATTCATTGCGACATGATGGAATATCCGAGCGCGCCGCTGTTCCCAAATCCCGACGGCTCGCGACGCGTGCCCGTCAAAGCACGCCTGGTGCACTGGCGAATAGATCTCGCCGATCACGGCGCGCGAGTCGAGCGCACGGCGATGAGTGATTTGGTGGGAGAGTTTCCACGGATCGATGACCGTTTCGCGGGCCTGGCCTATCGCCATTGCTGGCACGCGGCCAACGCCGAGCTGAACGAGGCACTGTTGTATGACTCCCTGGCGCACGTCGATCTGCACACCAAGCGCACGACTCTGCGTCGATTTTTGCATGGCGACAGCGTCGGCGAGCCCGTGTTCGTGCCGCGACACGCGCAGGCGCCTGAAGGCGACGGCTGGGTGCTCGCGGTGGTGCACCGCGCGCTTGAAGATCGAAGCGATCTGCTGATTCTCAATGCGCTGGATATTGCCGGAGAACCCGCAGCGATACTCGAATTGCCATGCCGCGTACCGGCCGGCTTTCACGGCAGTTGGGTCGGCGGCTGATGCAATAGCCGCCGGCCAGGCAGCAATTGCGTCAGAGCGATGTTCGTGCTCCGTCTCACTTAAGCAGTACTTAACGCCCCTTCAGCCTTTGCATTTGTTCCAAGTGATCGACGGTAGCAAGCTGTCGTGGATGGAACGGAATACAACTGAAAGGTGAGCGCCATGACTGAATTTCAAAAGGTTGTTATCGGGCTTCTGGAAATGTCGCATCCGGAGATCTCCAGAGTACGGAGTCAATTCGCGGCGGAAGCAACGCAGTCTGCATCACGGCGCCGGACCCTCAAGCCGACGCCGATCGGCAATGCAGTGAGCGCCGTTAAATTCGCCATCGCCGCACTGCTGACCGGGTCTCGCGCCATACCGCTGGGCGACAATGGTCGCCTTACCCGGGAGTTGGGCGAGTACGGAAATCAATTGAAGGGCTGCTGAACGGGAGGCTGACAGCTGCGAATTCTTGGTGCCGTGGTTGCAGGCGAGCGTGCGCACTGAGCGTGGTTGAGAGTCCCTTCAGGGGGCGCTTACTTCAGGCGACAGCGTGACTGCAAATTTTCGTTCGGGATGCATGCGCAAGGAGAGCACCAACCCCAACCCCATGAGCATCATGCTGCCGAGGAACGGCAGTTGCCAGTTGCCGCTGACGTCGATCAAGTAGCCGGCGACCACCGGGCTGATGATCGCCGCCGCGGCCGAGCCTACGTTCATGATGCCGCTTGCCGTGCCCGAGTGATCCACCGAGATGTCCATGGGAATGGCCCACATGGGGCCAATGGTCAATTCCGCGAAAAAGAATCCAGCCGACAGACAAGCCAGCGATACGTGCAAGTTGTGCGTGAACATCAGCGGGACCAGCGACGCCATCGTCAAAAACATGCAGACGCAGACCATGTAGCTGCGCGCGATCTCCAGGCGTCCTGTTCCTTTGAGCAGACGGTCGGTGACGATACCGCCCAGCGTGTCGCCGACCACGCCGGCGAAAAAGACGCCCGCCGAAAACAGGCCCGACTTCTTCAGATCAAGACTTTGGCTGTGCAGGAAATATTGCGGAATCCAGCTCAAATACAGCCAAAGCGTCCAGCCGTAGCAGAAATAAACGATCGTAACCGGCAACATGCGTGCGATCAGGCGCGACCACGGCACGGGTATCGCGATTTTGGCGCGCGGCGGCGGCAACTCGGCAAGTTCCTCCGCTGTCACTCCAGGATGATCCTTCGGGTACTCGGTAAAGGTCAGTGCCCATAGTGCGACCCAGGCAAAACTGATGAGCGCGCAGACATAGAAGGAGGCGCGCCATCCACGCGTGGCCATGACAAACGCGATGATGGGCGGCGCGACGGCATTGCCGATCCGGGCCGCTGCATGCGTCACCCCTTGCGCGAAGCCGCGCTGTTCCTTGATTACCCAGCGCGACATTGCGCTGGTTGCCGCCGGAAAGGTAGCGCCTTCGCCGAAACCCAGCAGCAGGCGCGCCGCGAGCAGCGATATCAATCCACCCGCCATACCGGTAACGGCGGTGGCCGCCGCCCAAACGATCCCGCAGGCGATGAGCGTGCGGCGTGCACCGAATCGATCGCTGACCCAGCCGCCGATGATTTGAAAGATAAGGTACGGGTAGGCGAAGAACGAGAACACCAGACCGATTTGCGTCTTGCTGAGGTGGAAATCCTTGCCGAAGCCGTCGGCCGCGGTACTGACATTGACGCGATCCAGGTAGGTGATGAAGTACATGAGCGCGAGCACGGCGAGAACGATATGGGTCGGCCGCAGATATTTCTTCATGGCAGGATTCTAGATCACGAAGGAGAGACGCTGGGGTTTTTCCCCAATGCTTCCGCGTTGCTCAGCCTTTCTTGCGCGTGTAGCGAATGATCCAATTGTCAATCCAAGTTTTACCGTCGCGCGTCGCCTGCCAGCGCCAGGTGAAGCTGTCCGGCCGGATATCGGTAAAGACCATGCGGCTGGCGGCGGCGCTGCCGGGGCGCGCAAGGGTGGTGAGCACGAAGTTGCCCATTCCGTCAGGGCCGCCCTCCAAGTCGATGTAGCCGCCCTGATTGTCCACCCAGGTTTGGCGCCAATTCTTGGTGCGGGCCAAGTACGTCGAGACGCTGTGGCCATTCAGTGGGCCGCCCTCGAAATGCTCCTCGGTCACACAGCCGTCGTAGGTCCGGGTAATGCGATTGCTGCCTCGACCGGCGGGGGTACCCGGCGATGCATCCCAGCGGGCTTCCCAGTCTCCCAGCCAAAAATCGATCTGTTTGAACTCCGCGCTTGAGCAGGGCGAGGCCGGGGGCGGTTGCGCAAGGACAGGCGCAGCGTTCATCCAGAGTAGCGCGATCAGCATGGCACGCATGATTTCTTGCCTCTTGCCGTAGTAGCCTAAGTATATGCTGAAGCTATATCACTGCGCCGAGACGCGCTCCATGCGCTCGCTCTGGCTGCTGAATGAATTGCAAATTCCCTTCGAGTTGATCGAGATGCCCTTCGATCTGTCGGTCATGAGGTCGGCGCGTTACTTGGCGGTGCACCCGCTTGGACGCGTGCCATGCCTCGTGGACGGGGACTTTCGCCTGTTCGAATCAGGCGCCATCGCGGAGTATTTGTGCGAGCGCCATGCAGAATGCGGGCTGGGCCGGCTCGAGCGGGACCCCGAACGGTATGAGTGGCTGCAATGGATCCATTACTGCGAAACCATGGCGGTGCATGCAGCCTCACTCGTGCAGCAGAGATTTTTCATTGCAGCGCCGGATCGCTCGGCGGTGATTGCAAAATTGGAAGGGCGCAGGCTGGAAAAAGCCGTGCAGGTGCTGGAGGCGCAGCTGATCGATCGAGACTATCTGCTGCGCACGGGATTCAGTGCCGCCGACATCGGCGTCGGCTACAGCCTGCATCTCGCCGACCGCCTCATCGAGCTGACGAAGACTCCAATCGTCGCGCGCTATCTTGAGCGTCTACGGGCGCGGCCCGCTTTTCGCGCCTCGCTCCCGAAAGGATCGACGCGGCCCATTTCCTGGCTGCCGGAGAGCGGGGCTTCGCCTTGACCTATTTGAAGATCAGGTGCGCGAGCGCGGATTCGAGGTTCCAATAGATGATCACCAGCGCCGTTATGTCGAACGTAGCGTGCGCGGCCATCAGCAACCAGATCCGGCCCGAGACTGCGAAGATCGTTCCGAATACCAGTCCCGTAACGGTGGCCTGCTGGACGCCGGCCAGCCCCTGCTCGACGTAGTGCGGCAGCGCGAACAATCCTGCGGTGAGCAGGACCGTTGCCGTTTTGGACCAGACGCCCGTGCCAATGAGCTTGGCGAGGCGTTCGAACAGAAAGCCCCGAAACACGGTCTCTTCCGCGAACCCTCCTTGAATCGTCACTGCGAACAGCAGTCCAATGAGGGCAAGCGTGTTTCCGACCACATTCTGATAAGTCTGATTGAGGGCAGGAGCACCCAGCAGCGGCATCACAATCACCTTCATCAAGAGTTTGAAGGCGACGCCGAAGGCAATGCCGATCGCCAGGCTGACAACCCAGTTCTTGGGTCGCGCGTAGCCGATCTCCCGCCAAGGAGTGCGCGACTGCCAGGCCCACGCTAACACTAAAACTGCGCCTAGAGGCGAGGCCAACAGTTGACTCGCAAGGATGACGAGGATCGCGAAAACTCCCAGCGGTCCGAACCCGCGCAATCGGGCGGCGAATGTATCGGGCGGCGCCGTTTCGATCATAGAGATTTGCCGTGCCTGCCGGCGCCGCTGCCGAAATTCTTGGCTCCCGCAGCGGTCTCGCCCGACGCAACGCTGACCATGCCGTGCGAGATTTCGTTGGCGATCGCGTCTTCTTCGCTGAGACCCCACTGTTCGATGGCCGAGAGCCGATCCTGGCGCATGGCGGTTTGCGGAAAGCTCGAGAGCTTCTGCGCAAACTCGATGGCCGTGGGCAGCGCCTCGCCATCCGGTACACAGCGATTGATCAAGCCCATGGCCAGCGCTTCGACCGCGTCGACGGAGCGGCCGCTCAAGATCAGATCCATCGCCCGTCCATGTCCGATGATCCGCGGCAGACGGATCGTGCCCAAATCCACCAGTGGAATGCCGAAGCGGCGGTTGAAGACCCCGAAGATTGCGCTTTTGCCGGCAATCCTCAGGTCGCACCACAGTACAAGTTCGAGACCACCCGCCACTGCCGGACCTTCGATGGCCGCGATGACCGGTTTGGACAGGCGCAGTCTGGGCGGTCCCATTGGCGAATCACCGCCGGCCTTCAACGTGATGCGATCGCCTGAAGCGATGGCCTTGAGGTCCGCGCCGGCGCAGAAGACATCGTCGGCACCGGTGAACACGGCTACGTCAAGGTTCGTGTCCGCGTCGAAAGCACGGAATGCATCAGCCAGAGACTTGGCTGTCGCCGCGTCCACGGCGTTGCGCCGTTCGGGGCGCATCATGCGCACTATCGCGACTCGATCAATCGTCGTAACGGACACTGGCATGGGCTACCTCAGCTGATTTTGAAGGGGGGCCGCGGCACCTCCGGACATGAGGGACTAAGTCCCCTCACGGCGCCGCCGCGCACGAACTGTTGGTACAACTGCGCGAGGCAGTCGCTCCATTCTGTATGACCCTGGCCTTTGACGATCACTTGTAGGTGATTGGAGAATCCTGCCGCAACGCGGTCGGCATACCAGAGGGGCGTACCGCCGTCCGCCTCGCCTGATACAAACAGCGTCGGCACGGCGGAGAGTACCGGTTCGCGGTAGTCTTTTGGCAGCGCCCTTGTCGGCCATTCTTTGCACGCGGCCTGCTGTTGCCTCACGCGATAGTCGCTGAGAAACGTGCCCTGGGTCTGCGGCGCAATATCCTGCTCGCGAATGAACGCGACATCTTCGCTGCAGGTAATGGCAAAGAATAGGCCAAAACTGAAGGCCGGATCGGTGTCATGCGCATCCGACAGCAGGTCCTTTACCATGGGATTCCAGTCTCCCGTGTAGGCCCGATGAATCATCCACGGCAGCACCGTCGCGCTCTTTGGCCGATAGAGTTTCGAACGCATCCATTCCGCCACCCGGCCGCGATTCAGCGTTGCTTTGTCCGTGCGTGCGGGAATCGAAACGCGCACCGCGCCTGAATCGAGTCTCAGCATGACGGCGTGAAATTCCTCGCGCAGCTTGGGGTATGCCGAGCGGCACCCGGCCTCCGCAGAGCAGGAACTGAACAGCAGTTCGAACGCTGACTCGGCGGTCTTCGCAAATGCCAGCGGATTGGCCGCATCCATGGGAACGGCGCTCCCCAGGTACGCGGTGCGCACGCTGGCAGGAAAGCTGCGCAAATACACTTGCGCGGCACGGGTGCCATATGACCCGGCATAGAGATTCAGCGCACCGTAACCGAGCCCGCGCCGCACCTGTTCCAGATCGTTGGCAAATCGATCGTAGGTGTACTGCGTCAGGTCGGCGCGCGCCTCGAGGCGCTGCGCACAGCGCTTGACCGCCGCGACCGGAAAGACATCGCGCAGGCTTGCGGACGGGTCGCCGGATGCATACAAATTGCAGGGCAAAGCGCCGGACTTGCCCGTGCCCCGTTCATCGACGAGCAACAGGTCGCGATCATCGAGCAGCGACGCGAAGCGCTCCGCGAAATAGGCAGCCGAGCTGATGGAATCCTCGCCGGGACCACCCTGCAGCACGGCGATGGGATCGGCGAGCGCCGGCGAACGCGTGGCGGGAATCACGGCCACGCTGATAGAGACCCGCCGACCGTGGGGTTTATCGGGATTTTCAGGAACGCTGTAAGAACCGCAACGCGCCGCGCGCGCGAGATCTGCAAAGCGGCACGAGGTAAGCACAATACTGTGTGCCGGTTCCGCTGCGCGAATCTCAGCCATACAAAAAAGAATGGCCGTTAGCATCAAGAGGGCGCGCAGACGAAGGGTGTTCACGACGGGTGCTAGTATAAATGGATCGCGGGTCCGGGCATGCGCTAAGCTCGCGATACCCTTTGCCAGGAGTCAATATGACGCCAAGCCTGCATCATGTCGTCATCGTGGGTGGCGGATTCGGCGGACTCTCTGCCGCGCTGGAACTGGCCGGCGCGGCGGTGCGCATCACCATCATAGATCAGCGCAATCATCATTTATTCCAGCCGCTGCTCTACCAAGTCGCAACCGCGGCACTGGCGACCTCGGAAATCGCATGGCCGATTCGATTTTTGATGCGCAAGCGCGAGGAGGTGACGACGTTGCTGGGGACGGTCGGCGGGATCGACACCCGGCAGTGCTGCGTGAAGCTGCAAGACGGCGCCGATGTCGCCTTCGACACACTGGTGCTCGCCACGGGCGCCCGTCACGCCTATTTTGGTCACGACGAGTGGGAGCCCTTCGCGCCTGGACTCAAGACCCTGGAAGACGCAACCTCGATTCGCCGCAGAGTGCTGTTGTCGCTGGAGCGCGCCGAGCGGGAAACCGATCCTGTGCGCCGCGCCGCACTGCTCACGTTCGTGATCGTCGGCGGCGGACCGACCGGCGTGGAACTGGCCGGCGCCATTGTCGAATTGGTGTATCAGAATCTCGTCGGGGAATTTCGCCATATCGATACGCGGCGGGCGCGGGTGCTGTTGATCGAGGCGGGTCCTCGGGTGCTGCCGGCCTTTGCGCCGAATTTGTCGGCCTATGCCCTCCGGGCTCTCGAGCGCCTAGGAGTGGAAGTGCAACTTGGCTCGCCCGTGACAGACTGCAATTCAAGGGGTGTCAGAATTGGCGATCGCACGGTTGAGGCAGACGTGATTCTCTGGGCTGCCGGCGTGCGCGCATCGCCCGCCGCTTCGTGGCTCGGCGCGCAAGCGGACTCGGCCGGCAGGGTCAAAGTCGAGTCCGACCTCACCGTCCCGGGGCACTCAAACATCTTCGTGATTGGGGACACCGCAACCATCAATGTCTGGAATGGCAAGCCGGCTCCGGGCATTGCGCCCGCCGCCAAGCAGCAAGGCATTTACGTTGCACGCGTCATCAAACGACGACTGGCCGGAGATTCCCATCCACGGGTGTTTCAGTATCGGCATGCCGGCGACCTTGCGACCATCGGCAAGCGTACCGCAGTAATCGATTTCGGCTGGTGCAAGCTCAAGGGCTGGATCGCGTGGTGGGTGTGGGGTCTGGCGCACATTTATTTCTTGATCGGACTGCGCAACCGGCTCGCGGTGGCGTTGAGCTGGCTATGGATCTATTTGACCGGCAGCCGCAGCGCCTGTCTCATTACTCAAGTCGATCACAATCCCAATTCACCTTGATGCGTGAAGTGAGGGCGTCCGGTGGCGCGCGGGCGCCATCGGACTCAAAGGCACTCGTCGCTTACATGGCCGGCGTCGCGTCGACGAATCCCACGATCGCGGCGCTGAGACCATCGGGGCCCACGCGGATAAAGTCCGTACCGCCCAGATACAGCGGCGCCTCCGGCGTTCCGCCTGCTGCCCAGCTGAATCGAATGTGCTCATTGTGCGCCTCGATTTTGCTGATCAGCCGTACTTGATAGCCCGGGAAGGAGGCCTGCGCCACACCCAGCATCGCGTCGATCTCATCAAGTCCTGAGGCCTTGCGATGGGGATCCACGTAAGTGCCCTTGGGCGCCCAAGCCTTGGCCGCGGCAGCGCGGCGTTTGACGGGGTCCCGCTCGTTCCAGGCGGCGATGTAGTTCGTTACCACTTCATTGGCGTTCATTTTGAGTCTCCTCGTTGGAAAATAGGCGTTGCGTTCCTGAACAGCGGTTCAAGCGCTGCGGCGGGCCGCCATGGGAAGCGACAGAGGCGCGAGCGTGTCGTAATCGAAGTTGCGGCCGGGATCGCTGGCTCCGTCGGCGGTACGAATGGTGTTGGCTCTGTGCATGTCTTCTCCTCCAATTGGCAGGGAAACGATGACAGGGCGCCGCGCCGCAGTCGATTA
>Ga0210383_10004472_pt1 | contig 12393 bp, 5 predicted proteins | sample IncBWC14OmetaG_FD_160072 | JGI IMG/M metagenome (GOLD analysis project Ga0210383, IMG submission 160072) | Forest soil microbial communities from Barre Woods Harvard Forest LTER site, Petersham, Massachusetts, United States - Inc-BW-C-14-O ...
GATCGCCCAGGCCTTCGGAAAGTAAGTGGGACTGCTCTCCGGGTTGCGTGCTCCGGCTGACAGGCTGGCGGCAGCGGCCCGCTGCAACCGTTGCTGTCCCTCACGAGGAGCGCGGCGGGCGCAGCAATTGTTGGCCGCTGCACTTGCAATCAGTGAGGCCGTACCAATTTGGGCGCAATCCCATCCTGCCACTTCGCAATCCTCGCCAGTCTCGAATGCCGACGGCCCGCAAGCGACTGCGGGAAGCTCGAGCGTGCCGGATTATCAACTGGATCGCAGTGAGGAGAACTGGAACGGTTTGTGTCGCCAGGCGAACGGGAGTGACGACTTTTGAGACCCACTCAAGAGGATTGGGCTCGGACGACCATTCTGGTACGTCTCCTTCGGCGCAGAATTACGTGGTTCGTATGAGGTGCTCCTTCCATACCAGTTTGTCTTACTCCCACTGGTACAGAATTTGCCGGGCACTCCATACCCTCCTCCCGCATCCTCACATGGCATCGGAATGCCCATCGAACAGAAATAATAAGCGTATACTCATCTTAATAATCGTCATTCGAGGGAATCATGCGCGGCGGGCACGCAAAGCAAGTGGTGTATCGATATAACGGCCACCTCAGCTCTGATGAGATCGAGTTCGATGCTCACGGCGATCTTACCTTCAAAAGGGGCGACATTATTCGAAGACCGGGAAGGAATTGGAAGGTAGAATCCACTCGCCTGGAAGAAGTAAGAGGTCGCAAGCCACTACCGTCGCTATTGGTATGTTTGGTCGATCATCTTGGCTGAAACACTGGAACCTGCGTAAGAGTGGGAGTTAAACGGTCAGTGGTGGAAGAGAGCGAAATATGCAATGGAGGCATCCCAGAATCGGTCTCACAAATCCGGTGGTCGGTTTGTCGAGACACTTTCTTTGAGTCGGCCCGTCCTAAACTTCTTCGTGACTGCGCTCCGGGCGCGTGTTAACGAGTGCCATGCGGTCCTTCGTTATTTTCAGCTCCTGGAACCCTGGGCAGAGGCGGCGATTGGTCCCCTTTCAATCACTGGGCCGCCGGTGCCGTCACCGCACTAGCGGCTTTCGTGCAGCCCGCCTGGATTTAGCCCACCGCTTCCTTTGTGCTACGGCGATCCGGGCACGGCTTCTGCACTCATCTCGCGCTTTTTCGGTTCCAGAATCCGAAGTGATGATGTGGTATACGTTGCGCATGACCCGCCGCAGCGGGTGTTCGGATTTACCAAGGTGAGATACCGGGGCTTGAAGAAGAATCACGAATGGCTGCTGGCGGCCTTCGCCCTGGTGAACCTCTACCTCCACCGCAAACGGCTGGTCCCCATGGCGGGGTAGTGTCTCTGGAGAGCGAGAAACGCCCACCAGAGACAAAACCACGCCGCACGCCGGGCGATTTTTGAGATAAATCACTGCGAAAAGCGCGTTCACACGCTTCGAAGTTCTCTCATTCCAAAGTCGGGAACCTGCGCAGAGGTTCCTTAGCCTTGACTTCCTAACTCGATAAAATCCATTGGAGTGAACGCTCCACCGCCTAAGAGGCGGTGGCTTCGGTTACGGCTGGAAGCCGGATTGATCGGCCATGCGGCCGATTGCAGACATGGACCTTCGCCAAGATATGGAAGATTTGGCTCTGCAGCCTGGCGAGCGACCACAAAGAAGCCACGCTGGCAATCTTCCAGCGCCAGAACAAACCACGATCCGTCGCCTAAAGGCGAGGGGTTTACCGATCCCCTATCGGGGACTCTAAACTTCCAAACGGTCGGGACTACGTGGCTCGAAGCAATGTCGTCAGCGAGCCTGTATCCGTTGGTGGTGGAGAAGGCCGATGTGTAAACCCCGTCGGTTCTGATCCACAGGATGGAAACAGGCTGCGCCATTCGGCGGCGCAAAAAATCGACCACTTCCGTCTTGACCTGAGCGAATTGATCGGGAGGAAGATCGACCTCGTCCAGAACCAAATAAACTTCGCTGAGTCGCTCATCTTGATCGTTCTGGTTGGCCCCGTGAAACGACAAGATATTTGTTGCTGTTCCGTCCTGTGACAAGGTCAGATCTGTGGACTATAGATCTCCGAATGTTCTTCCTCGCTCGTCGCTGGAAGCAACATCCAGGTGGATCAGTCCTTCGCGCTCCTCGCTCGTTGGCACAATCGTCGGTTGTGGCTGGGTCGGCAGAAGTAGGGATTCAGCGGCCCCTGACTGTTCATCCGCTTGGGTCGGGAGCTGTTGAGCGCAGACCGCGCGTGCCGAACCAAGCAGCGAGAGAAGGATGGCCATTTTTCGCAACATATCCCGTATTGCCGATCCGACTCAGTTTAGCCGAAAGGCCGAATCGAGACGTTCTTTCAGGCCCGCCAGAAGTCGGCTATAGCCTCCCCGAGAATATAGATCCGTCCACGGTCATCGCCTCAGGCGTTTCGGGATTTCACAATCTGCGCTCATTTACTCGTTGAGTGTGCACCAGCGCGCGAGCAGATCTCGTTTGCCGTCCGACAGGTCGCGCGATACCGGCATGTACGACGTGCTGTTCCAGGTGCTTTTGTCGATGAACTGCTTGATGTTTGAAGCGTTCTGCCGCGCGATTTCTTCATTTTGGAAAGCCACGCGCACGAACATCGCGGGATAGATCAGATAAAAGTAGCGAATCACGTTTGTGTAAACGAAATCCCAGGTAGCCTGTTCATTGGGAATGTCACTGAAATCGTCGGCAGGCAGAACGCGGAAGATATTGTAAGAAACCAATCCAAAGTAAAAGTTCTTTGGAGCGGCGGCCGGTAGTCCGTTCCTGGGTGCGCCCTGGTTTACATCGAAATCATCACCCGGCGATTGATATCGAATCATGGCAGCGCCCGGCTGAAGTCCCTTGGTCGAAAGGCTGATGTATCCATCTGCGTCTGTGGTGAAGGTCTGATTGGCCAGCTGCTCCAGGACGTATGCCCCATCAGCAATCTGTACCAGGCGTTTGTTCACCATCCCTTTCGGGTCGGTATTGTCGGTTGCGAACTTCCACTGCGTGATCGTGAGCGCAATCGCCTGGTTAGGCATGGGTCGGCCCTTCCACAGCGGTCGAATGCGGTAGTTCACAGTGTCATTCACGTGCAGGTAGAGGCAGCGATCCTCGGTCGACACCGCCGCCCAGGCAATCTCGTCGGAGAGCGGGGTCTGAACACCGCCTATCGTCCGATACAAGCGGAGAATCCCATTCGCATCGCTGAGCGGACCTGCGAGGTTACTCGAAAAAGGAACTTCGATGATGCCGCCCGAGAATTCGTAGGCAGCCCGGTTATAACGGTCATAGGAGATCGTCCCCACCATTTGCTCCCGGCCTCCGCTTCGAATTGTTAGAGTCAGGTCGCCGAAGTCCATTTTCTTCAAATCATCGGGAGAAGGGGGTGAGCTGACTCCGCTTACTTCAGGAATGGTGCTGCTGAAATCAAGCACGACATTGCCGTTCGTCATGTCGACCCAGGCAGCGACCGGACCAAGGAAGTAAGGCGGTATCTTGCCGGTAGCGCCCGCGGGGATCGCGGCTTTCTCTCGATAGGTGAGAATGAAGGGAACCGGAATCGCCGTCCCGGGCCGCTGCAACGGATAGGTTCCGTAAAATAAGCGGCCGCTCGGTCCGCTCGATAATGGGTCGTCATTTGACCAGGCACCGATGCTCCCGACCATGAATCCGTTGGACGCGTTGGTGAAGGGCTGTTTGTAACCCGAATCCTTGTACATCTGGCCCAGCTGCTCCTCCGTGAATGCGTCCGTCGAGTAATAAGTCACATACTCGACCACGAGACCCTTACCCGCGCGGGCCGCGGCCTCCAGGGCGGATAGAGTGGGCGATTGTTTTCCGCCGAAGTTGAACGTCAGCCCTTCGAGGGGCAACGCCATCTGCCAGATAGCCGCCAGCATCGACGGTCCCGGTGGAACCGCGATATTCCGGTCCGTATAGAGATCATAAATATACGCCCGCGTCGGATTTGTTGCGCTCAACATCGCAAGCGAGCCATCCGCAGTATCGATGACCACTTGGAACAGACCACTGAACACTTGGGTTCCGTAGATCCCTATAGGATCGAGATCGACCATCTTGGCCTGGCCGGGCTGGTCAAAGAAGGGGTGTCCCAGCAGTTGGACTCGACCGGTAAGAAACGGGTCCTTTTCCGGCGTGCAAACGGTTCCGTCCAAGAGAGTGCTGCTCGTCATCACCGAGGGAATCTCGTTGCCGGATGGGTCAGTAGCCGAAAACCTCATGCCATGATCGCCGAAGTAGTTGTAATAGCCGTTGAGCCACACCGTGTCGTTCCCTCCGGCCGACACGATTTTTGTCTGCATCATCCAGATCCGGAATTCTTCATCTGTCAAGGACTGCGGGTTATAAGGCTGCACATTCGGCTCGTCAATTGTCAGCGAGACTTTGTCGTTATTGGCAGTGGGAGGGTTGACAGTGAATCTTCCCTTGAAATGGGCGCGCGGGCGCATTAGATAGGACACGAGCTCTCTTCTCCTCGCCTTACTGGGCTTCTCTCAGCGACCAGACAAAATCCATCGTTTTGTAAACAGTGGTGGGATTCGATGGCTTGCAGTCAGTAAAAACACGACTGCTGTCGTCGTAACAAACGTGATTCGGAGGATTACTTGCGTCGACATAGACATTTGACTTGTCGCCCACTTTCCCGACGTGTCCTTGAGTGCCATTGGGGGTGTTATTCCAGAGACCGAGCCGTCCCTGGTCCGGAGCACCGCGCGTCGCCAGATTGTGGCAGGTGATGCAGGAGGATGATCGTTGGAATCTCGTTTCCAGCAGGGTGTTGGCGAGAATGGCGGGGTTGAGATTGCCCTCCATGTAGTTGAACTGCACGCCGCGCATGTTATAAAACCTCCAGCCCGAATTGGGCAGCGCCGCGTGCACCGCATCATTGACCGCGCGAACATCCGGTGGAATGGGAACCAGTTCCGGCGCCGTCGTTGTCTGCTGATTATCGACGTGCTCGAACGTGGTCCAGAACCACTGAGGAAGCACTTTGCTGGTGATGTGCAGGCTGGCCAGGCCGGCCACGACTGAGTGAACTTCCCTTGTCTGCTGGTCGACGTACGTGGCGCGTATCTTGTAGTACGTGGAGTTCCGGGGATCATTCGGGTCGAGGATCAACCAGGCGGCCTTGATCTCCATGGCGCCCGCGGGAAAATTAAGGGCCTCGCTTGAGCTATTAAAAAATGCGAGTTGTCCTTCCTTGCTGTAAAGCTTCCTCGGAACTATGTAATCAAACGTGGATTTATTCATCCTTATTTCACTCAGGACTGGCCGCCCTTTCTTGTCCAACAGCGTATAGCTGTCGATCTCCGGGCGGTCGAGGAGAGTGCGGGGCGGTAGAGGCGCTCCCCACGGGGCCGGCGCGCGCCCGCCGGGCAGATAGACGGCATCGACGGGCTTCCACGTTTCCCAAGTGCGCGGCGCGCCCGTGCCTCCCCGTGCTGGGCAGTTAATCGCTAGAAATAATTTCCACGCGAAGAGGTAGGGCTGGCTCTGTGCGAAACGAGCATCGTTCAGCCCAGTCGGAGCCTTACAGACGTTCACCAATGACTGCACGGTCTCCGAACTCCCGTTTTGCGGTTCGCAGAGAACCAGAGCAGTCGATAAACTAAGCACAGAACTGAGTTGGACTAATCGGCGCAGCCCGCTTCGAAACATGTTCAGCCCTCCCGACTAACTCACCCTTAACCTCTCGGCGTTCCCTTTCGTTTCTTGAATTCTTCGTAGTGAGGCTCGAAGGCGACTGCTTTTTTTGGCAAGCGCGCCACCTGCGTGCGAGCAAGTAAACTGCGGCTCTGAGCGGTGTCGGGCGGATTGATTCCCATCGGAAACTTGAACACGTTCAGCGGGTCATACTCGGCTTTCACCAATTGCAGCGCGGGATACGCATCCCCCCAGAACGCATTGGGGTAGTCTAGCGTATCTCTGCGGGGATAGTTTTGGTACTGGTGTCCGTTGGAGTACGGCGCAATGATCTTCATATAACCGTCAAGCCAGGCATTGGCTTTGGCTCTCTGGTTTTCCTTCAGAAAGAACGAGTCCACATAGAAGTCCATGTAGACATCGCGATGGATAAAAGAATTGCCTTTGGAGTAACTGTTGATAGCTCCCCCGTACGGCTCCAGAATTACAGCGGCTATATCATTCAGCCGGGTGTCAAAGTATTTCACGATTTCAGTCCATCCCAGTGCATCTATCGGCTTGGGAATGTACGCGGATTGCTTGACTTCCGGCGGGAAGGACTTGACCTCGGGCGGCACATTGGGATTCGGAAACAACGTCGCATTGAGGTTTCGGTAGAAATCGACGCGATCGGTCACAAGCTGGGCGCCGCCCGACGATAGCAGGGGCTTGAGAGCGGCGAGTCCCTGCGCGCGCGTTCCGTTAAAGACGCCGTACATACCCAGACTGGGCCGGGTGTCATTTTCCTGGACCATGATCACGGCCATGTAACCTAACTTCCGCGAGGCTCCCATCTTCATGAAACCGCTCTGCATGGTCACCAGAGCCGCGGGTGCGTCGTTCAGGTTCGTCCATTTGATCCCGAATCCCCACAGCATCCTGAGCGGATAAAGCCGGTAGGTCACGTCCATTAAGACACCGAAGTTATTGCCGGTGCCGCCGCGTACCGCCCAAAACAGGCGTGGATTTCGCGTGGGGCTGGCTACGGTGACGTGAGCTCCCTTGGAATCGTAAGTCAACATGGTGAGCCGCGTGACATTGTCGCAGTTCATGCCGAATTCGCGCGAGGTGAGTCCATATCCGCCCCCCTGCATGTACCCGCCAACACAGACGTCCTCGCAATCGCCGCCGGGCGTGTGCAGGCTGAACACGTCGAGTGCCGCATTGAACTTGCCGAAATTAACACCCGGGCCAACCGTTGCCGACTTCTTGACAGGATCGATCAGAATCTGGTCGAACAGGCTCATATCTACGACAATCCCGCGAGACAAGACGGAGTAACCCGCGGTGCTATGTCCGCCGGACCGGCAGGAGACGGGAAGGGGAGGATTGAACATCCTCGAAAGCTTAAGCAGCCACTCGACCTCGCTGGGTGTCTCCGCATACCCGACGACCAGCGGAAATTCTGAATATGCCGGATCGTACTGCTTGCGGCTGGCATCATACTCGCGATCCCATGCCCATACGAGTTTGAATCGAGCCTGCAATTCGAGAGCGACGGCCTTATCGCGGGTCAATCCGTGTTTCTGAAAGGCGTCGTCGGGAATTCTTGACCATTCCCTGATCTTCTCTTCTTTCGCAATTTCCAGCCGGGTCTTGCGATGTACCATCCGGATGTCTCCTTTTCGTGAGGGTGTGGTTCAACGATGGTCAGATGTTTCTGCTGTCGAGTCTTCCTCAGGACAAAGAGGCTCGACTCGATATAAATTGCGCTCGTCGCAAGTGAAATCGCGGACATAGCGGTTCACTAAGGTCCATGCGACCATCTCTTCGACCGACTGTGGCGCGATCTTCCATTTAATCAGATTGCCGTCTCCGCCCGTCGTGAGAACAAAGTCGCCGTTGTCAATAAAAGCGATATTCCAGATCGCGCCGGTATGCCCAACCAATCGCCTAAGTACCTTGCCGGTCTTCAATTCCCACAGCAGGAGGTTCCCTTTGTCGTCGCCGGTCAGCACCCAATCGCGCAGGGGATGGAGTGCTACTGCCTCTATAGCTGTGGAGTGCTGCTGAAAGCGCAGAACTTGCCGGCTCCTCTCAATGTCCCAAACAACCGCCGTCGTATCGTTACTGGTGCTGACTGCCATGCGGTTATCGGAGCTGATTGCGAGGTCGGACACATGTAGAGTGTGTCCCTGAAGCTGGCGCACGATTTCACCAGTGTCGAGATTCCAAATGGTTACCGAGCCAAGCGCAGAGCCCGCCAGGAGCAAGCGCCCATCAGCGGATGCCGTAACCGCTTTGAATCCGGGCACAGTGCCGGCGAAACGCCGCTCGATCTCTCCTGTTTCGATATTCCAAATCACCACCTCATCGCCGAAGACAATGGTGGCGGCGCGCTTGCCGTCGGGAAGAAGTGCCAGGCCGGATAACGCAGACCCCGGTGACTGATAGCGGTGCAGTTCTTTGCCCGTTGCCACTTCGCGCAGGATCATGCAGTTTTCCGCCTCCGGAATAAACAGATCGCCCGATACCGTCAGAAAGCGCTCGCCGTCGGGAAGAAACGCGGCCTCATAAATGGTATTTTTCTGCTCGCCGAGCCGCGCCAATAGTTCCCCCCTTTGGAGGTCCCAGAGATACAGCGGATTGACTGGAGATTGCGGCGCGAAGACCCCTGAGCTACCTCCCGTAGCAATGACACGGCGCCCATCGGACGCGACCGACCACAGGCCTAGACCGGTGGGCTCTCTCAGGCGCATGACTTCATCCGCGCTGTAAATGTCCCAGAGACGCAGGCTCTTATCAACGGAGCCTGTCAGAACGCGCCGCCCGTCAGCCAGGAATTGGACCGCTGTTACTGGCCCGGCATGCCCATAAAACCGGCGGATTTCCTGGGCTCGGTCAAAATCCCAGAGGATGACGGAAAGATCAAAGCTGGCCGAAAACACGCAATCGCCTCGAGGACTAAGGGCGAAGGTGTAGGCAAATGTTGTGTGGCCGCGAAAAATCTTGCGAATACTGCCGTCGTTCAGATTCCACACAATCAGGGTCGAATCGGCGGACGAGGAAATCGCGCCGCGGCCGTCCGGCTCGAAAGCGACCTGAAAGACCGCATCCTTGTGTCCACGCAAACGGCGAACGATGGTCCCGGTTTCCAGATCCCATAGCACCAGATCGTTGTCGCACGAACGCTTGGAGAACGGCCCGCTCGGGCCCGACCCGGACAAGATATGCGCCCCATCTGGACTGATCGCGACCGAGTAAATCACGTCGCTCTGTCCTTCAAATCGGCGGATTCGCTGACCGGTTCGCCAGTTCCACAGGATGATATGGCTGGTCGAAGTCTCGAAATCGTACTCGCTTGCAGCCAGCAGATCCTCTCGCACCGATATGCTCAAGACTTGTGCCGTGTGCGACAGCACCTTCTGCTCATCTCCACTCTGTTTGTTCCAAATGCGAATTGTGGCATCGGCAGACGCGGATAAGACGTGCTGCTGGTCGGGACTGAAAGCCACGGCCGTGACGGTATTCGAGTGACCAGTGAACACGCGAAGTTGCTCGCCGGTTTCGAGGTCCCACAGCCGCACCGTGTTGTCGGAGATTTGCGCCGACCGCGTGTTCAAAGGCAGATAAGTCGGCATTTTCTTGTAGAAGTTGGATGCCGGGCTGAATCCGCCGGAACCAGAAAGCGCTTGACTCTGATCGGGGTTGATGGCCGCGTGCCACACCGTATCCTTGTGCCCCGTAAAGACTCTTCTCGTGCCCGGCATTGGGGCGATTTCGAAAAGAAGCTGGGCTGCCTGGTCAGGAGGTGAAGGGATTGCATTGGCAGTCACACACAAGGCAAGAGCGATATCAGAAAGGTTCTGAAGGCCAGTCTGGCGAGAATTGGCGGTGAGAGCCAGACATTGCATCTCGACCGCTTTCCGCTGCTCGCGCGCCTGGCGCTCCAGTTCTGCCTCTTGGTGAGCGCGGTGCTGCGCGGTGCTGTCGTCGAGAAGCCGCAGTTCTTCGTCGGTGAGCTGAAAGCCGGAAGTCGCACGCCAGTCCTCGTACAGCGCCAGCCGCGTGCCGCTCAACAGATAACTCTGATCGCGTCCAGACTTCTCCCATTCGCCCACGGTAGCCAGCAGCCAGCGATGCATGCGAATGTCCGACCTGCTGGCATCCAACCACTGCTGCAGCGTTTCCCAGGCGCGCAACAGAGCCTCGTGAGCCAACTCGACCATCGGTTCACGGGTGGCAGGGTCCACATCAAATGCGATGAGACGATATTTGCAGAATGCGTCGAGGACCAATTGGACATCGCCGCCAAGTTTGAGCAACTCCGCCAGGCGTACGCGACGGCGCGTATCCCGCACGCCATCGCCCAAGGTAACCAGTCGCAGGAATATCTGGTGAGCCGTGTGGTGCCACTCCAATTTTATCCCGTCGTAGACTTCTTGAGCGCGGCGGGCGAGCGCCCCGAATACTCCGCCGCTAGCCTGATATGCCGTGAGCGACAGAATCTTCCCGGTGCGCCGGTCAAAAACTTCCGTCAGCGCGTATTGCAAGAGGGGCAGGGCTCCCAATTCGTCTTGGACGTCATGAACGACGGTGGCAATCAGTTCAGGGTCTACCTCCAGGCCGACTTGGCGCGCCGGGCCGACGATGGCGCGCTCCAATTCGTCGGCCGAAAGAGGCAGCACAAACTCAGTGCGTTGGCGCATCAACTCCCCGAATTCGGCATAGTGCAGCGGGCGATCGGTGAAATCCGCACGTAAAGCGATCACCAGTCGCAAAGGGCTGTCGGGAGCCGTCACCGCGACGCGCAAGAGTTCCAGGAATTGAGCACGTTCCCGCTCGGACTCTGTAAGGGTGAAGACTTCTTCGAACTGATCGATAACCAGCAGTGTGGTGCCTCTGATTTCGCGCAGCGCATGAAGCAGCGCCGACGGATCACTTTCAAATCGACTTCCCAGATCGTGCAGGGGTTGACTGGCGATACTCAGCAGTCCAGCTTCCAGGTTTTGCAAAGGATGGCTGCCCGGAACTGTTTGGACGATGAACTCGCTTTTCAGGCTGTTGGCTGACCGCGGAGTCAGCATGGTCCGGGTTTCGTCGCCCGCGTTGTCAGTACTATCGGTCATATTCCCGGTAACGCCCCTGCGGATGGCCGGCACTAATCCGGCAGATACTACGCTGGACTTACCGCTCCCGCTGGGGCCAACGACTGCGAGGAAATTCCGTAGCGGGTGATTCTCCTGAAAACGGGCGATCAGGCGCCCGATCAGAAGTTCTCTCCCAAAGAAGACGGCCGAGTCAGCTTCCGCAAACGCTCGCAGCCCCTTGTACGGATTGGCGATGACAGACCTGACGGCGAGGTCGCTACTGGAAGAGCGCCTGCCTTTGATCGCTATTTGAAAATCCTCGAACAAATGCATTACGGTTGGCTGCCGTGCAGCTGGATCCTTGGAGACCGCCTGCAGGATCACGTTGTTGAGCGACGCCGTTACGTTTTCCAATGCGGGTAGAGCACTAAAAAGGTGGCTTCTGAGCATCTCGACCGCAGTTTGCGAGACGAAGGGATGCTTGCCCCCAAGGAGTTCGTACAGCATGATCCCCAGGGAGTAGATGTCCATTTTGGGCGAAGGCGCTCTTTCCTCAATCTGCTCTGGTGCCATGTACGGCGGCGAACCTCGGACGCCGCCGAACTTGACGGCAGTCGATTCTTCGGCAATTCCGAAATCGGATAAATAAGCGTTCTGATCGCCGTCCAGGAGAATGTTCTCCGGCTTCACATCGTGGTGGACGACGTCGCTGCGGTGCGCGAGGTCCAACGCGGAGGCAACGTGATCAAGAACGGTGAGGATCTCGTCGTAGGACAGGGGACCCTTTTTCATGCGGTCCCGCAGGCTGCCGGCGCGCAGATATCGCATGACGAGGTAAGCCCCGTCAGGGTCACGCCAATAATCAAACAGGGGGACGATGTGAGGATGCTCTAACCGCGCAACCAATTGCGCTTCATTTTCGAAACGCTGGATAAACTCCCGCGTGTTGGCATGTACCGGAAGAATTGCCTTGATTGCAACCTCCCGTCCAACGGATAGTTGAGTGGCGCGATAGACAATGCCAAAACCTCCTTGTCCCAGCCTCTCAATGAACTGATAGCCCTTGACCGATTTCCCCTCACCTGCTTCCACGTACTCTGTTTGCATCGGCGAAATCTCCAGGAAAACGCGAGTGCCAGTCCAATAGGCCCTTGTTGATGATGAACGATCATAACTGAAAAGGGAGATTCCGCCTAAATCATTTCTGCTTTCACGACACAGCGTTAGTCGATCGTGGGCGATTGCCAAAAGCCTTCAGATCAAATGACAAATTCGGTTTGGGATTCCTTTAAAGCAAATAAGTCCCGAGATGTCGGACGAGTCCAGGAATCCCAACCTCCAATCCGGTCGGGAATGGACCTGTCGCGCCAGGATCTTCGCGAATCTGTTGCCCGCGGCGCTGATAAGGTCGGCCACCTCGAAGCTTGCGCGGCTCTCAGGGCAACTTGAGGGTATGACTCTGTAAAGCGGCAGCGAAGCTTACGGGCATGGTGAAGTGAGCCGCGAGGTTGGCAAGCGAAGAGCCTCCGACAAAGATGGTGTATGGTCCTTTTTCTACGGTCCACTCGTGCCTGGTGTTCCAGACGGCGAGTTCGCTTTGCCTCATATGGAATACAACGATCTTGTCTTCCCCTGGCTGGAGAT